>Ga0208896_1000578_pt1 | contig 19742 bp, 19 predicted proteins | sample ETNtaG_27_FD_185778 | JGI IMG/M metagenome (GOLD analysis project Ga0208896, IMG submission 185778) | Marine microbial and viral communities from oxygen minimum zone, Eastern Pacific Ocean - ETNP201406SV63 (SPAdes) (version 2) | ecosystem: Environmental > Aquatic > Marine > Oceanic ... | reverse complement strand
TATATTCTTAATTCCTATTTCGGTACTCGCTTTTCAATTCAATTGCTTTATCAAATATCGCATCCGGTACAATTGAACCTCTTACATATGGATAAGCATCCAACATTTGATCTTCCCACTTTTTCATATCTGTAACGGACAGTTCGTGAACAGTGAGATTGTTGTCTTTCATAACATCCAAAGCCTTCTCAGTCATCACCACGAATTCAGCAGCTTTTTTCTCGATATCTGCAGAAATAGACTCTAGCTCATGATGATACTTTTCAGGAATTTTGTTCCAAGTTTCCTTGGTGATTACCACACCTCCGATGATAGGACCCCATTTCATGTTTAGCATGTTTGGCGCCAAAGCAAACCATTGGAAAGAGAGTGCAAACATTGGCGTTGTAGCAAACCCATCTATTATTTTAGTTTGTAAAGAAGTTAACATATCTGCAGTTGACATAGGAACCGGATGAAAACCAAATTGTTTATATAGATCTACAAAACGATAATCTCCTGCCCAGGTAAACAACTTTAATTTTCTCATTTGAGTAGGAGTAGTTACTTTTTTGTTCGTAAACCAATATGCCCACCCCACATCAGCCCAAGCGAGAAGCTTGAACCCTTTTCTGCTTAAATCACTTTTTAGGTCAGGTGTTAAGTTGTTTCTAATAAACGTGAGTTCTTCCGAAGTCTTAGCCAGCATGGGGATATAAAATACGTTCATGTCCTGACTGATTTCTGTTAGACCTTCGACAGTTACCGCTGCAGCCTGCAGTTGACCAATCCGCATTTTCCGTACCACATCCCGCTCTTCTCCCGCCACTCCGCCGGCATATATCTTTATTATCACTTCTCCTCGTGTCGCCTTCTTCCAGCGCTGACTCATTTCCAGCAAAAGCTCGTGCCAAGGCGAACCATTAGGTGCCAGTGTAGCCATCTTAATAACCACACGAGCCTGAATAAAAACGGGAGCCAAAACCAAGATAGATATGATTACTGCTTTCCGAAAAAAAGACATGTTAGAAAAAGAGGTCATCTACTCGCTCCTTTAACCATGCAGCCCGTTCCTGAGAAACGATATTGGATAGTTTCAGATCAGGATCTGCGTTAACATCCACCTCCAAGGCTCGATTGAGCATAGAAAGAAATTCTGATCGATCTTGCTCCAATGTACATATTGATTCTGCATAAGTTACAAATGCTGATGCTCGATTCCCGCCTGAAAGTACAACAGCTTTGTCGAAATGATTTTTAGCAATTTCAATCGCATCAGAAGGTGAATCAGGACGACTGAGAACGAACGATATCATAAACTCATGCAAACTCCCTTTGTCGTAGGACTCGTTTAATTCCATGGCCCTATCGATGAGAATACCCACTTTAGGAAGATCGGCAATTGCGTACGGGTCACCCTTTGCCGTTGAGATCATACTCCCAAGTGCAGCCGCAGTCCAATAAAGATAATCAACTTGCTCAATAGTTACTTTCCCCAGCATAACTCCGGAATCTTTATGGAATGACTCCTGAAAACCAGGGTGCAAAATATCAAGTGACTCCAAACCATAGTTGTAAGCATTCTGGAATAAACCGCTTGCCTCCAGCCGGAACTCTCGGCTTTGAGAAAAGTCTTCTTCTTCCATAATCTCGGATTCACGTAAGACGAAAACGTGACCGTACATAGTCAAATTTTTACACGCTTCCAACTTAGTAGCGCTGTTTCGAGGATGCTTACGAGCCTGCTTCTCGGATTTTGATACCCTTTTCTCGAAGAGTTGTTCGGCTAGATTTGGATGGTGCTTGAACAGATGAGCAGTACAACCAAAGAAGAAAAGAATCAATAAAAGTGTTGCAGTGAGGAGAGTTTTGTTAGAGTTCAAAAAGATCTCGCTATGTCCTGATAATTATCAACCGAGCAAATCAGTATAGAGAGGAAATCTGGAGCAGAGTTCGCTTACTTCGCCTTTTACTTGTGTTATCAGTTCATCATTCTCATGGGAGGAGATAACTCTATTAATCATGTTGGCAATTCCTTTCATCTCATCAATTCCCATACCGCGAGTCGTTACTGCTGGAGTCCCGACGCGAATGCCGCTGGTCACAAATGGGCTCTTTTGATCGAACGGAACCATATTTTTGTTTACAGTGATACCGGCTTTCTCGAGAGCGTTTTCTGCAGCTTTTCCGGAAATCCCTCGTTTGGTCAGATCGACCAGAATCACATGAGTATCCGTTCCACCACTCACCAAGTCATAGTTGAGTTCCAATAGAGCATCGGCCATTGCTTGTGCATTATCCACAATTTTCTGACAATATTCCTTGAATTCAGGCTGCAATGCTTCACCAAAGGCGACAGCTTTAGCGGCTATAACATGCATAAGCGGGCCGCCCTGGATACCGGGCATGACCGTGGAATCGAGTAATTCAGAGACCATTTTCGTCCGACCGGATTTGGGAGCCACCACACCCCATGGATTTTCCCAATCCTTCCCCATGAGAATCAAACCGCCCCGAGGTCCGCGAAGAGTTTTGTGTGTCGTGGACGTCACCACATCGCATAATTCCATCGGACTGGGATGAATCCCTGCTGCAACCAACCCAGCAGGATGAGCAATATCACTCATCAAATATGCTCCTACTTCGTCAGCTACTTCCCTGAACTGCTCGAATTCGATGAATCGAGGATAAGCACTCCCGCCGCATACGATGAGCTTCGGCTTGGACTCTTTGGCGAGCCTCAACACTTCATCAAAATCGACTCGTCCAGACTTCTTATCAACCTGATAAGATACAATATTGAAAAGCTTACCTGAAAAATTTACCGAGGAGCCGTGAGTAAGATGCCCGCCATGAGCAAGATCCAATCCCATGAGAGTATCTCCCGGCTGCAGAAATGTAAAGTAAACTGCCATGTTCGCTTGTGATCCGGAGTGGGGCTGTACATTAGCATAATCACATCCGAAAAGCTCTTTGGCTCTGTCTCGGGCTAGATCTTCTGCAACATCCACCCAGTCACAGCCACCATAGTATCGTCGACCTGGGTATCCCTCAGCGTATTTATTGGTCATAACACCCCCCGCTGCCTCCAGCACAGCTTTACTGACAAAATTCTCAGAGGCAATCAGCTCAAGAGTATTTCCTTGACGGAGTGTCTCATTTTGAATTGAGGTATAGACATCTGGGTCTACATCGGGAAGGGATAGTACTCTAATTGAAGCTTCAGTCATTTAACATTAAATAATACAGCACACTGTATCTTTCTCTCAAAAAAACTATTGTTTCCAAGAGGAATCTTTAGGGAGCGCTTCTTTCACCCAACTATAGCAATCTCCTGAAGGTTTTAGTGAAACGCTTTGATCTTCCAACAAAAACCAATCCTCTAAACCAAAAAGTAAATCATCTGCGTTTTCATCTAAATATTTTACATCTCTTCTAAACTTACGATATCCTTTCTCTAAACTCATTTTAAAGTATTTATGAGCTAAACTTGCAACTATTTTATCATCAGTACTTGGTTCCTCTTCACGACAATCTAGAGTTGCTTGATAATAGACGTTTCCTTTATAACCCAAAGGTTCCCCATTTTCAGGTGCAATATCTATCGCCTTCTCTATCCATAAAAGTGCCGTTTTGAAATCAGAAATATCAATATTGAGAGAGACAATCTCAATAGCAGTTCGAAAATCTTCAGGGTCTTCGTCAAATAAACGAATATATGATTCAGATGCTTTCGAAAGTTGGTCATTTCCCACGTAGGCTTGAGCCAACTTCTTAAAGATCAATTTCTTAGAGACAGCTCCATTGCTGCTCCGCTGATGGGATAGATCCTCTAAAATATCAATCGCTTCTACAAATTCGTCTGACTGCATTAGTTGATCAGCTAAATCAATCCCATAAGAAACGTTATTAGGATTATGAGCAAATCTATTTCGGTAAATATCCAGAGGATCAAGACCTAAATTTTCGTAAGCCAAGACTAAATCACCTTCAACACTTTTATTGGTTGGCTCTAATTCCAAGATTTGCTTGAGTACTTCAACCTGCTCTTCAAATCGTTCCATATCGCCGTAAACTCGAGCCAGTTCTTTTAATGTCTCACTGTTATCTGGTTCAATATCCAGGATATCTTGATATACATAGGCTTCGTCTTCAGATTTTCCCAGTCGTTTGTAGGCGTAAGCTAGGCGATTATATAAATTTAAATTATCTGTCAAATGCTTTAAACCCTGGAGTAAGACTATTTCTGAACTATCAAACTGTGCTTGACGTTCGTGAGCAATAGCCCAAAACTGATAAACTTGCTCTTCATTTCCGCGGTCACAACCATCATTAGTCAACATACGGTAAACTCTAATAGTAGATTTCCAATCTTTGTTCTTGTAGTATTCTGCAGCACTACTTAATAACTGATCACATCTTTCGTCATCTTTTTCTTCCAGCCATTCTTCATCCTCAGGAAACTCTTCCTCGGCTTCAGGCGGTACACATGAAGCTGATATCAAAATAATTAATCCATAACCCAAAATTTGTAACAAATATCTACTTCTAATTCTCATTATTTTTATTTTCTCCGTTTTCTACTGGCCAACCACACGTCACCGAGAGTCAAACCTATTGTTATTTGATTTACTATTTCAGGTTCAGAAGAAAGAAAACCAGATCTTTCAACAAATTGATAACCTATATCTATCTGATTTCTTGTTAAGCCGAAAGGGATACCAATTCCAAAAGCTAAACCTTGTTCAGTGACAGATTCTCCGTTTTTTGAAATGTAATGTTGTCTATTGAAAAATCCAATCCGGTAATGGAGGTGACTCAGCAGAGATCTACTTTCTGTCGTTCCCTCCTTAAGGAGCCCTAAAGCCAGACGGTGACCGGAACCAATTGTAGAACTTATTGAAGAAGTAGGAAACAGATCATTTTTATCAAAGTTGCGGCTAACAAACTCACCAGCAAAATAAGTAGAACCACTAAGATGATACATTACACCAATTGAAAAATCAACAGGAAGTGAAAAAGAAGAAATATTGTTTTCTGAACTATTTACATAATATGGAAGCGGATCATCCCAAGGAGTATATTCTTGATCGCCATCATTATCGATAAAAACATGATCCACACGTTCAATAATTCTTCTAGTTCCAACAGGTGCTCGTATTGATAAATACAGAGAAGATTTCGCTGGAGTATCAAAAAGCGAAGTAGTTAAATAGAGAGAAAAAAAGGTCCCCTTTATTTCGTGATTACGTGTTATAACTACCGTAGTATCACCGGAAAAGAGTCCTGATATTATAGCTGATTCCGAAGAGACACCAAAAAGAAACTCTGTACTAATTCCAAATGCTAACCTATCACTTAATCTTTTTGCTATTGCCGTACGAAATGAACCAATACCACCAGATCCGGATAAATCGGTGGATAATGCCAGAGTATCACCTGCAAAGATTGTGTCCAGAACAGAAGTATCAGTGAGTAGGTAAGTTTTGTTGGCAAACGGTTTGAGCCCTAATCCTAATGCGTACTCACCCTTAATAGGTAAAATAAAAGAAGCATCCCCAAGACTTCCAAAACTGGTTCGAAAACTTTGGTTTTGAATCTCTCCGCCCACATAATGCACTGTTAACTTGCTAAAATTCAACTCAGGCCATGTTGATGGGTTTTGAGTAGAGACTGAGTGGTTGAATCCTCCCATCAGACCAGACATCCCCAGACCGAAAGCCGGTGCTGCAGAAAAATCTGATAACATACCTATACCAGCGCTATTATATGGTGATTGTGCTGATATCGAAGTCAGCAATAATCCCACCGTCAATACGCTTTTCTTAAGGAACACCGTAATAAATCTCCAATCTTGGATGTAATGCTGAATCCGGGTTATCAGAAGTATGAAAAGCTACAATGTTAAAAATCGATGGAGCTGAAGATGTCTCTAACTTAAAACCGAGATTATCTTCAACCCCGAGGAATATCGTTTCAATCAATCTATCAATTCTGTGAACTAGCATGTCGGTAGAATCAAGAGAACTTACTTTCAGTATCCCTGTACCGAGGCTATCCTCAGAAATAAATGCGGGCCAGATAAAATCATCCTCATTTACAATACTGTCTTCCAGAGTTGCTATCTTCATATTAAATGTCCCATCTTCTTCCCAATTGGAATTGGTAGAATCGCTGTAGAGAACTAACTTTGTTTTCAGTATTACCGCTTCTTCAGGCACATTTAGTGAATCCAAGTCCACATTCATAAGTGCTTTCATCCCAGCACCATTACTGAAGTAGATTAGAGTTGAATCGAATCCACCGCCGGAAAACAAAGGTGGTTCGACTATGGAAACATCAGAACTCATCTCCAAAACCAATTCTAATGTATCCAAAATCAATGTGTCCACTTCCATTGAATCAATAGTCACTGTCACAGTTACAGAATCACTATAGGAGACTATAAGTGCTGGCTCAAGCGAGCCATTTTCAGTGGAATAAAATTGCAAAACTTCGCTGTTCAACGCCGGTGCTTCCAGTACCAGGAGTTGCGGATCAGCGGAAGTATCTGCCCAAGCCATTGCTATTGAAGTATCTACAGAAAATTCAACACTATAAATACCAGATGTGTCTAGAGACAGGGAGTCAGAAGTAAATTGTCCTTCAAATTCAATTTCGTCCAGCCAATCATCGTTATCATAGTTGGTTCCTGATTCAGAGAATTCGATAGTAGAATCCATGGCAAAATATGAGAGAACAAATGACGGCTGAATGTCCAAAACAGTGTCAACAAGAGTTAATTCAATGCGACTGTCTATTATCTCAAAAGTTGAGTCCTGAAGTGCAGTGAGGCTGCCAACTTTAAGAACTGTGCGGGAAATTGTGAAGTCTCCATTACTCCCTACATAAAGATAACGATTAGAGCCAATCTCAGGCGGGGTTTGATAAGGTGATAATTCTATATCCACAGTTACTGTGTCCAATAGATCAAGGTGTAAATCACTTATATCAGTTGGAAATGAATTCTCGATACAAGACATCAGGAAAATTACAGAAAAGGAAATGCTGAAGAAGGTTACTAATGACTTCAAGAAGAATTTTAAAGGATAGTTACTCACTTTGTGTAGATGTCAGTTAGGAGATTTTCAGGAAGCGAGTTTCCTGAGCAGACCGTCGAGCTCTCCTGCGGCAGATTGGAACGAGGTGGTTGAATCATCTGAAACCTTAAGTTTTTTTACCTTTCCTTTAATTGCACTATAATGCGGTTTAAATGCAGGATGTTCCGCTAATTGTTTAGAAATCTCTGCTTCAGGACTGTCCACAGCAATGACTAGATCAGCTGCTAATGCACCAACTACAAGTGAATTAACTTCACCTTCATTAATATTATCTGGAAGTTTTACTCCAAGTGTATCATACGTATCAGACGGAATGACAGCATTCTCATCAAGGCTGTGTATCAGTAGAACGGTCTGAATACCATCATAGAACTCTTCCTTAGAGTAAATTTGATTATTGAGAAGTGGAATAGTCGCAGCTTGCCAACTATTGCATATCACTATGTTGGGACACCAGAAAAGATCAGTCAACATGGCTAGACCCATTTTACTGAAAAAACCAAATCTCTCAGCATTATCTGATAATATTCGACCATTTCTGGATTTATAGAGAAGAGGAGTCAAAGGCTGAAACCAGTCAGCATGTTCCATAAAGTAAACCTGAACTCTAGTTTTAGGAATAAATGCAGATTTAGCCGAAGATTTTATCATCTCATCACCAATCTCACACTCTATCTCCCGAAGCCTGATTACCTCTCTCAGGATATACTTTCGCTCACTGATATAACCATATTTAGGTGATGTAATTCTTATATCCTGTTCCTTTTCCTGTAAATAAATGGGTATATTCTTAGAGAAAAGTGAGAGAAAACCAGTTTCAGAGAATGGTGATATTTCTGATGTTAGGAAATAAGTTTTCAACTGCATTTAATATGTCTCCTCAAAATAAAGTAGTTCAAAAACTAAAGTTGGTGTAGGTATTGCTGAGCACGCTGTGAATATTCACTGTTTGGGAATAATTCAAGCAAATCCTTGAATTCAGCTCGAGCTCGTTGATTGTTACCTATCTTCAGAAAACAAAGTCCAAGTTTAAGTTTTGAATCATCTTGTTTATCCGACTTAGAAAACTGCATCACCTTCTCAAATTCCAATATCGCTCGTTTATAATTTTTCATGGAATAGTAACATTCACCTAACCAATACTGACTATTGTCTGCTAAAGGGTGGCCTGATTCACTAAAATTCAAGGTGGAAAAACCCTGAATAGCTTCTTCATATCGTCCATTTTGATAGCTGCTTAAAGCATCGACATAACGCTTTTTAAATTCATCTGAGCTTAGTTTTGGTGTTTCAAATGCTTCAGGTGTTGCCTTTATACTATAAAGCTCATTAAAACTTCTTGCTAACGAGACTATTTTGTTCTCTATCATCACTAACTGTTCCAATATCTCAAGATTAGTACTATCTGAGTAAGCAGCTTTATCTTCAAGGATTTTCATTTTATTTTGAATAGAATTAATTCTATTGATCAGCATAATCGTAGCGCTATCAGATTGAGATTTTGCCCGAACAACTGTACTCAAAGCATTCTCAACATCTGGGATGATGATGCTATTTAGTTGATTAATCTGAGCTTCGAGAGCATCTACTCGCTTAGTTAGATCATCCTGCCCAATAAGCTGAGAGGAAAAAATACCGATGAATAGTATTATTAATAGTTGAAGATGTTTCATATTTAACTGCCTCAAGCGTCCAACCTCGGATCGGATAGAGTATGTAAAGTTAGCTCTATAGACGAAAAAATTCAAACTATTTCAAATTGGATTGACTACTCCTCTCCCTCTAATGACATATTCATGGCCAAACCTAACATAGCATAACATGATACAAGAAATGAACCACCATAACTTATGAACGGTAATGGAAGACCTTTGACCGGCAACAGGTTTATTGTCATACCGATGTTAACGAAAACATGGAATAGAAAAAGAATACCAACTCCAAAGATAATCAAACTTGAGAATCGCTCACTTGACTGAAATGCAACTTTGATAATATCCAAGATAAGGTACAAAAAAAGTGCCAGAATCAGACATACCACTACAAAGCCTAATTCTTCTCCAATGACAGAGAATATGAAGTCTGTCTCCTGTTCAGGTAAAAATTTTAGATGAGTCTGCGTTCCGTTTCCTAGACCTTTTCCAGAAAATCCTCCAGACCCTATAGCCGTCTGAGATTGAATTACCTGATATGCTGCACCATGAGGATCTCTAGTAGGGTCCAAAAATGTTAATATTCTTTCTTTCTGATGATGAAATAGTTTGTCCCAGAGGACTGGAGTTAACAGTCCCAAAAATACATTTCCAAAAAAATTAGCAAGTCCAATCCGTAAATCTGTTCTTGAAGAGTAGAGAACTATACCTACTGCAGCAATCCAAATAGTAAAGGTAATTAAACTAAAAGCAGTTAAGATGCTCACCAATGGAGCAATCAACAAAAATAAGTGCAGAGGACGTGCACCTACCCAGTAAAGTAATGGGAAGGACAACATTAATAGTATCACAGCTGAACCTAAATCAGGCTGATTGATTACAAAAGCAACAGGTACCAGTGTTGCTACAGTTGGAATCACTACCGAACGCAACTTCAGAATTTCCAGATTGTGATCAGAAAGATATCTTGCTAAGCTTATGATTAAAACCCACTTGAGCACCTCCACAGGTTGAAAACTCACACCCCCAAGTGATATCCATCTATGAGTACCGGCTATAGAGCTCATTCCAAAAGGTACAATTATCAAAACCATCATTACACTCAAAGCCGCATACGTATATTTATGAATGATTCTTTTCGAAATTCCCAGAAAGAAAAGGAAAGCAAACAGACTGGGAATCATCCAGAAAAGGTGTTTATAAAAACGGGATGAAAGCAGTAACTCCCCTGAATGAGTAGTAATGCTGTAGAGGGCCAAGAGACCAAAACTGTTTAGTATCATTGCGAGAAACAGCCAACGGAGAGGAGCTACTCTAAGTTTTCCAATTAAATTGATCATTTAATCACCAACTCTTGAGCTTCACTCTCATTGAAATAATTTTGTACTATCTTGCTAGCGACCGGTGCAGCAACTGAACCTCCTGTACCACCATTTTCCACTATCACTGATATAGATATCGTTTGAGAACCTTTTGTAGCAAATCCGATAAACCATGCATGAGCTTCACCACGAGGATTTTGTGCAGTTCCTGTTTTACCATAGAACTCAATTGAAGTTGATGCAATTCGGCTGCTGTAAGCAGTACCACCGGGCGTATTAACAACATTAAACATCATTTCATGTATCAAATCCCAAGTCGATTTTTTAAAAGAAATCTTTTTTGCTTGAGCATTAGGACGTGAAGCAAGCCAAGGAGCGATATTTTTCCCTTTGGTCGCAAGAATTGCCGCAAACCGAGACATCTGAAGAGGTGTGACCAACAAATCTCCCTGCCCTATGGAAATGTTTAGAAGAGTGCCACTTGTCCATCCTCTTTTACCGTATTTTCTATTCATAAACTTACGGTTTGGTGCAATACCACTTTTCTCTTGAGGTAAGTCGATTCCTGTCTTTGATCCAAACCCAAATAAATTTGCGTATTTATACCAAATATCTATGTCCATCCGTTGAATTAACTGATAAAAGTAGATATTACACGACTCCTTCACAGCCTTTGAAATATTCACTTTTCCATGACCTTCTTCTTTCCAGCATCTGAAAACGCGGTCACCATAATGATAACTACCAGTACATTCAACCGTCCAATCAAGATTGGTTAACTTTTCTTCCAGTCCTGCAATGGCTGTAACTAACTTCATAGCAGACCCGGGAGGATAACGTCCTGTTATGGCTCTATTAAGGAGAAGATCTTCTTTAGAATTCTGGAAACGTTGCCATTCCTCATCCTCCATAAAACCTGCAAAATCGCTTAATCTGAAATCAGGTTTACTTACCATCGCCAGCACTTCTCCTGTTAAAGCATTGAGGACCACTGATGACGCCTTCAATCCTTCCAGGGTTTTCTCTACATCAGCCTGAAGTTTCGATTCAATTGTAAGATAAAGATCATTTCCAGGTATCGCTGGAATAGGTTCACGGTCAGAAACCTCGCCGGCTTCTCTGCCTAAAGCGTCAACCTGTTGATAATAATGCCCTTTATCCCCAATTAGATGAGATTCATAGAAATACTCTAACCCAGATGCACCAATGAAATCACCACCGACATATCCTCTCCCGTCTTTTCTGGATAGTTCACTTGGACCGATTTCACGTAGATAGCCTAGCACATGGGATGCTCTTATTGAATCCTGCATTGGATAATAACGTACAGGTAATGTTGAATATAAAACTCCGGGTAGTTCATTTTTGTGTTCCTCTACAAGACTTAAAGTTTCTACTTTAACATCACGTGCTATTCTAGATGGAAGAAATCTCCCTCTGCCATATTTTTTCATATTCTTTTTCAAAGTTTTCACAGGAATATTTAGATACCCTGATACTTGAGAAAGTTCATTTTCCGGATCAGTTAACTCATCCCTTATCACAGAAATAGCATAAACTGAGCTATTGGCTGCGAGAATATTTCCATTCCGATCGTAAATGTTACCTCTGGGAGCATACGTTATAACTGGCCTAATCCGATTATAATCAGCTTTATTCCTAAACTCCTCATAAGAATGAATCATGAGAGTATATAGTTTTACAAAAAGTATTAAAAAGAGAAGAATTACAACTGAGAAGGCTGTATTACGCCTGTTTACAGGTACATAGATTTCGCTTTTAAGCATAAAGCTTTATTCCAATGAACGAATCTCACCAATTGGCTTCACTACCTGCATTAAACCAAGAAGCGCCAAGGTGTATGCTGCTGAAAATAACCATGTGAGAAAAAACTGTTCAGATGAGGTTTCATATAATGTTTGAAAACGGAAATAAATATAAAAGACAAAATGAAAAAAGATGATTCCTATCCAAGTAGCATGGAAATATAAAGGATTCATACGGGAATGCTGGCCCTGAAGTTTGCCAACAAGGAAACCTGTGATTGATTTAGTCAATGGTGCTAATCCAAACATGGAACCAACGCCGCTAAGATCTTCTAACAAACCAAGTGAAAATCCCGCAATCACGCCTGCAAAACTTCCGTATTGAAATGACACATAGACTATAAAAATAAGGAGAAAATCAGGACGTATAGAACGAATAGTCATGAACTCTGATAGATAAAACTGAAGAATAAAAGTCAACCCAGCTAAAAGCAGTGTTGTATTTCTATTCACTACTTAGACTCTTGACAACAAAAACATATTGGATAGATGAAAAATCAGTAAAAGCCTCAGCTTTAATAATTTTGTGAAGCATTTCTGGTCGATCTATGACTTCAATAACTTTTCCTACAAGTAGATTTTCGGGATAGATATCGCTGTGTCCAGACGTTAGAATCCTCTCCCTCATTTGAACAGGAATTGCTTTCGGAATTTCCCAGACTTCAAATGTATCATTTTCTCGCCATCTTAATATACCAGTTGCTCCTGAAGTCTCCAGTTTTACGCTGACTCTTGCATTATAATCTTGAAGAATTTGAACAATAGACGAATGCTCACCAACGTTTACAGTTTTTCCAACAATACCGTCAATTCCCATTACAGCACTGTTTTCTTCAATCCCTTCTCTAGTTCCAATATCTATGCTTATAGAATTCAGAACAGCCGACATTCCTTTGTTGACCACTCGTCCCGGAATAAGTTCCAAAGGTCTTTGTTTTTTAAATTCCAACATCTCACGAAGTCGTTCATTTTCGTATTTAGAATTTAAAAGAGATGAATTTAACAGTTTGAGTTGAACAGCCGTTACTTTCAGAATTTCGTTTTCTCTCTTCAGTATATTTACATCCCGGACCCATTGAATGGGAGAATAAACAACATTTAATACATCATTTGTCTTGCCGCGGATAATTCGGATTTCTTCGGATTCATCAGAAGAAATTAATGCAATAGAGAAAATTACTGCCAGTATAAGTGAGACGTAATCTTTACGCTCAACCAGAAAGCCCAGAAAACGGCGCATCAAGAAACACTAGATAAGGACGTCCGCATACTTCTTTACATCTGAGAGTACCATGCCTGTCCCTTTTACAACATCGAACATGGGTGATTCAGAAACATTTGCAGCAAGATTTGTACGCTCACGAATATTCTGATCCAGTCCTTTCAGGCTTGCTCCACCACCGGTTAAGATAATTCCTCTATCCAGAATATCAACCGCTAACTCAGGAGGTGTTTTTTCTAATGCTCGTTTTACTGCATCTACAATCTGAGTAACACAATCTTTTAACGCTTGCCGGATTTCATCTGAAGAGATTTCAACTGTCTTGGGGATACCTGAAACAAGATCTCGACCTTTGACTGCGATAGAAGTCTGCTTCATACGCATGGCAGCACCTACAGAACATTTAATTTTCTCGGCAGTAGGAATACCTATCTCAAGCTTGTGTTCTACTCTAAACCACTGAACTATTGCTTCATCCATTTTTTCACCAGCTACAGGAATAGTTTCTTTGGTAACAACTCCATTTAGTGCGATAACAGCAGTTTCAGTCGTGCCTCCACCTATATCAACAATCATATTTCCTACTGGTTTGCTGATATCCAATCCAATCCCTATTGCAGCTGCAACAGGTTCTTCCACCAGAAAGATCTCTCGAGCGTTGGCTCTTTCTCCTGAATCTTTTACTGCCCGGCGCTCTACTTCCGTCACACCACTGGGTACACAGATTACCATTCTGGGGCGAGCAATTCTGTTGAAGTTGATTTTTCGGACAAATCCTTGAAGCATCCCATCGGTCATTGTGAAATCTGCAATAACGCCATCTTTAAGTGGTTGAAGAGTTTCCAATTCACGATGAGTTTTCCCCACCATCTCTTTGGCTTCAATGCCCACAGCTACTATTTCTCCATCGTTTATATTGCGAGCAACCACTGAGGGTTCATTGATTACAATTCCTTTACCTGTCATCCAGATAAGAGTATTGGCAGTTCCTAAATCAATAGCAAGATCACCGGAAACCCAACTGCCAACGCCGTTTTTTATAAATTTCATGAGATATCAGAAGTGGAATATGTCGCCAAAGTTAATCACCTGTGTTCGAGTTGTCAATTCTTTCCGAATAACTCAGAAAAAGAATATAAAGTTCCAATGGATAGTGGCATTTCATACAACTTTATCGTTACTTTTTAGCCATAAACTAACTTGGAGAAAAAGATGAGTGAAATAGTAGTCTATCACAACCCCAGATGAAAAAAAAGCCGGGAAGCCGTGAAGCTTCTCAAGGATAGGGGGATCGAACCGAAGCTTATCAAGTATCTTGATGAACCGCCGACGGAAAAGGAACTCCGGAAACTGGCTAAAATGATGGGGCTGAGACCGAATCAATTCATTCGCAAGCGGGAATCTGAATACAAAGAGTTTGGGCTTAAGGATAAACTTGAGGATGATGATGAACTTTTTCAACGGATGGCAGCTCACCCAAGATTGATTGAGCGACCCATAGCTGTAAAAGGCAGTTTTGCAATACTTGGTCGACCTACAGAAAGAGTTCTGGAGCTTCTGTAAATGGAATACGTTCTCATTGCTGCTGTAGCTCTAGTTGTATCCGGACTCACACTCTTTTCAGGGTTTGGACTCGGCACTTTATTGATGCCGGCTATGGCCATTTTCTTCCCCATCGAGATTGCAATCGCAGCAACAGCAATAGTTCATCTGGCAAACAATATTTTCAAGGTTATACTCTTTGGAAAACATCGGAAGAATCGTATCCTGCTGCAATTTGGACTGCCTGCTATGACTCTCGCATTCGTCGGAGCGTGGATTCTTACTCAGCTCTCAGGTTTGGAACCTCTCTATTCTTATAACTGGCTGGGAAAAGAAATGACTGTGGAAGCCGTTAAACTTGTGGTCTCGGTACTGATTCTAGGATTCGCCATGCTGGATCTGCTGCCGAGGTTCCGTGAGCTCCAATTCGCTTCAAAGTTCCTTCCACTTGGAGGAGCCGTAAGCGGGTTAATGGGGGGAATTTCCGGTCATCAGGGTGCATTACGAAGCGCCTTCCTCGCAAACGCCAGGCTAACGAAGGAACAGTTTATCGGCACAGGTGTAACTATTGCCTGCCTGGTGGACATGGCACGGCTGGCAATCTACAGCACTCATACTTCAGGAATGGAATTAGAGAATTTTCCGCTGATTATTACGGGATGTACTGCTGCATTTTTGGGAGCGTTCATTGGTAAACGACTGGTGGAAAAAGTCACCATGGAGCAAATCCAGAAGTTAGTCGCTGTGATGCTGATAATCTTATCTATCGGGCTTGGAAGCGGGGTAATATGAAAATTAAAGAGAACTTGCAACCTGACAGGTGCAAGACCACCTGTTAGGAAAGGATTTAGGAAAATTATGAAACTAACTATTCGTAAAGCTACACTACAAGACGCAGAAATTATCGTCAAATTCAACAAGGCCATGGCACTCGAGACTGAAGACAAGTTATTAGATGACGATACCCTCACAAAAGGTGTCAACCAACTTTTTGATGACCCGAAAAAGGGATTCTATCTGCTGGCTGAAGCCGACGGCCAAGTCGCAGGACAACTGATGATCACCACTGAATGGAGCGATTGGCGAAATGGCAACTTCTGGTGGATACAAAGCGTGTATGTCAAACCTGATTTTCGGCACAAAGGAATCTACCGTCGACTCCACGAAACAGTCCTGAAGATGGTAAGAGAAAGTCGAGATATTTGCGGAATTAGATTGTATGTTGATACATCTAATATCTCGGCTCAAGAGACCTACCGAAAACTGGGAATGGATAAATCCAATTATATCATTATGGAAGGTAAAATTTGAACCCAATCTCATCAGGGAAAATCATCCTGTCACCTCTCATTGTTTTAAGTTTTCTAACTCCAGCTTTCCCACCGCTTGAACAAGCTACATCAAAGTGGGAAGACATTCCGGAAGTTGCCGTTTTGCTTGAAGTTTACGGAGATTTCATTCAAGAAACTGCAACCAAGGATAATGACGTAGCCTTCTTGATCAACAAAAGCTGGGTTTATTTCCGCAACGGCAGGATGCTCACTGAAGAGAGTTTCAGGTTTCAAGACCGGTATCAGTCAATCTTTTACGATTACCCTCTAGGCAAACTGATAAAGCCTCCCAAATATCAGCAAATGCCAGTACGATCTTCAGATTTCCTGGATCTTGTTTTCGGTACCAAGGAAACTCTATTGAGAGAACAGTGCGATTGGGTCCCTTTTTTAGATCATAAGGCATATATGAACCATTTTTGTGAGGAAGCATTGAGAAAAGTGGAAACAGAAATTTTTTATGCAGCAAAGAGTAATGTTGAAGTTGAGGATTTTGTTGAGAACCTTAAAATTATCTATTCATTCCAACAGAAAAAAGTACGCGGATCTGAAAATGCCAGCCATCATTCCTATGGATTGGCTTTAGACTTAGTACCCGAATCGTATGATGGCAAACACGCCAACTGGAAATGGAGTACTGCGTTTATTAAAGAGTGGCATCTAATTCCGCTGGAAAAACGGTGGACTCCCCCGCAAGCAGTCATAGATGCATTTGAGAAAAATGGATTCGTCTGGGGAGGAAAATGGAGCCACTTTGATACCATTCATTTTGAATATGCACCAGAGATCTTACGATTAACGCGACTAAAGAATAACTAAGCTACATTAATTCTACTTTTATATCAGTCCTTCCACTTGCTTATTACTGACTGCTCCAGCTAAATTCCTTCAGTCATAAATTCAATATCATTCCCTATTATTAAGGAACATAATCAATGAATAATTCCGATTTAACCGTCCCAATACCGGTCAACGAACCGGTAAAATCATACGCTCCCGGCAGCGACGAGAGAGCAAGTTTAAAAGCCAAACTGGCTGAATTGCAGGCAACCGAGATTGAGATCCCGCTTATCATCGGTGGGAAAGAAATCCGCACCGGCAACCTAGTAGATTGCGTAATGCCCCACAATCATCAGCACATAATCGGACGCTATCACAAAGCCGGCGAAGAGGAAGTCCGGATGGCGGTTGAGTCAGCTCTGGATGCGTGGAAAGAGTGGTCTGTTACACCATTCGAAACTCGTGCAAAGATTTTCGCCAAAATGGACGAACTGCTCACCGTCCCTTATCGCGATCTCATAAACGCCGCCGCCATGCTCAACATGAGCAAGAACGCCTATCAGGCAGAAATTGATGCGGCGTGCGAGCTCATCGACTTTTACCGATTCAATCCGTATTATGCGCAAGAGCTCTACGCTAATCAGCCCATGTATTCGCCGGAGCCAACTCGGAACTCCACCGAGCACCGCCCGCTGGAAGGGTTCGTCTTCGCGGTGACGCCGTTCAATTTCCTGAGCATCGCCGGCAACCTCCCCACATCACCGGCACTTTTGGGGAATGTTTCACTGTGGAAACCAGCTTCCAGTGCCGTCTATCCCGCCTACTATCTGATGAAGCTGTTTCAGGAAGCAGGACTGCCGGATGGAGTCATCAATTTCATTCCGGGACCGGGCTCAAAGGTCGGCCCAAATCTCATGCCTCACCCTGATCTGGCGGGCATTCACTTCACCGGTTCCACGGCTGTATTTCATCGAATGTGGAAAACTGTCGGAGAAAACATCGGAAACTATCGAAGCTATCCGCGAATCGTTGGTGAGACCGGCGGGAAGGATTTCTGTATGGCTCACGAATCGGCGGACATTGATGCGCTGGTGACAGCCATGGTTCGAGGCGCTTTTGAATATCAAGGTCAGAAATGCTCTGCTCTCTCACGGGCCTACATCCCCTCTACCATCTGGGATGAAGTGAAGGAGCGTTATATTGCCGAGGTAAAGACCATCAAAATGGGTAATGTAGAAGACTTTTCCAACTTTATGAATGCTGTAATTGACAAGGCAGCTTTTGACTCCATTGTGGAATACATCGAGTTCGCTAAGAATTCGCAGGATGCTGAGTTTCTCACCGGAGGAAATTATGATGATTCAGTGGGTTATTTCATCGAGCCAACAACTATTCTCACCACCGATCCGCATTTCAAAACCATGGAAGAGGAAATATTCGGACCGGTATTGACCATCTATATCTACGACCCCTCACAGTGGAAGGAGACACTGAATCTTGTAGATAATACATCCATCTATGCACTCACAGGATGTGTATTCTCTCTGGACCAGCAAGCTCTGGATGAGGCCGGCTCTATACTCAGGCATGCCGCTGGCAACTATTATATTAACGATAAACCCACAGGTGCGGTAGTAGGTCAGCAGCCGTTCGGCGGCGGGAGAGCTTCCGGCACCAATGACAAGGCCGGCTCCATGTGGAATTTGGCTCGGTGGGTTTCACAACGGACAATCAAGGAAAATCTTGATCCTCCCAAGGACTATCGTTATCCGTTTATGATAGAAGATTGAAGATCTTCAGTCTTCAAGAGAACTGGAGATCAGTGCTATGTGTTCAGGTGTGGTACCACAACAACCTCCTATGACGGTAGCACCCAAGTCGTGCCAATGTTTACATTCAGAAAGATACTTATCTGGGGGATACTCATTGGTGAAGTGCCACTCCGGTGGATTGAATTTCCCCACATGAGCATAAACACCCAGCGGGCCTTTCCAAAGGGGAGCAAGTTTTTCTATACCCGCAGTAACATGATGAGGCGGAGCACAGTTTAACAAAAGTACATCCGGTTCCTCAGGACCCAGAGCATCTACCACCTGCTCCATAGACTCACCTCCTAGCAGGTTGCCGTCCTTATAAGGAACCAAGGCTATCCATCCAGGTTTACCGACTTCCCTGGCTGCCCGGATAGCGACAACGGCTTCAGGAGTGGAATTGAAGGTCTCAAACAGAAATATGTCGGTACCAGCGTCTGAATACTCTGTAAGCTCTGCGAGGTATTCATCATAGATTTTTTCAATATCAGGGGTTTTATCAGGTCTGAAGCACCACTCCAATGTGGTAATGGAAGCGGCAATAAGAACATCATCTCTGCCGAGCGCTTTCCGAGCATTATCAGCCAACTGGACAGAATCGTTGACCAGTTCTCCGACCCGATCAGTAAGGTTAGCAACACCTTGGAGGGCCATGTGTTCGTCGCTGGCAAAGTGGTTCCTGAAACTGCGGCGACTGAGCTGGAAAGTGTTGGTGGTAATCACATGAGCCCCAGCAGATATATAATCCTTATGGATTTCAAGGTTTAGTTTCGGTTCATTCTTTAATTGATGACTGGCCCAAGTGTAGCCATGCCGAAGAATTTCCGTGCCGATACCACCATCCAGAAGAACTACTTCCCCTGTGTCAATTTTCTGTTTTAAATCTGTATAGCTCATGATAGTTAGATCAAGGTGCTTTTTAGGGTTGCGATGTGTTCCGGTGTGGTGCCGCTTCCACCACCGATAATGGTAGCCCCCGTGTCCTTCCACCGTCGAGCAAAATCCGCATAGGCTTCAGGTGTTGATTGGTCTGTCTGTTCAAAGCGAGGATAAAAGTCGGGCTTCCAGCTCGGTGGATTGTATTTCCCGATCATGGCTTTGGCGCCAGTGATGCCTCTGTTGGTTATTGTGGGAAGATTTTGTGTAATTACTTCCAATGGAGCTGCGGAAAGAAACA
>Ga0208896_1000572_pt1 | contig 19891 bp, 20 predicted proteins | sample ETNtaG_27_FD_185778 | JGI IMG/M metagenome (GOLD analysis project Ga0208896, IMG submission 185778) | Marine microbial and viral communities from oxygen minimum zone, Eastern Pacific Ocean - ETNP201406SV63 (SPAdes) (version 2) | ecosystem: Environmental > Aquatic > Marine > Oceanic ... | reverse complement strand
CAGGTGGTCTAATGAATAGACCTATCGGTTCAAGAGAAGAAAATAAAAAAGATGAAGCTATATCTCCTTATGATGTTGATAGTCCTAAATCTACAAGAGCAGGGATGCCTTCTAGATTACTAGGTAAAGATAGAACAAGATTTGAACATGGTGGATTTCATACTAAAGCAGAAGTAAAAAAATATTTAGATAATGTAGATAATCAAGATGAACTTAAAAAAATGAAAGATGCTCTTGATATAGATTCTTTTAAAAAATCTTTATTAGATTTTTATGAAAAAAAAGAAGATTCAAAGAAACCAAAAAAAGAAAAAAGTATAGCAGTAGCAAAAGGTGGATTAATGAAAAGATTAGGTTATGCAGGTAGAGGTCCAGTATTACATCCTTCTGATATACCAATATTAGAAGAACATAGTGATGAAGGATTACTTCCATCAAGAGATAAAGTAGCTGGTGGAAATGCTGCAAGAGATAGTTTAATAAGTAAAAGAATTAATAAATTAGAAGCTGAATTAGAAATAGCTGATACAGGACAACAATCTGAAATTATAAATCAGATTAAAAAATTAGAAACTATGAAATCAACTAATATTAAAACTGCAGCATTAGGTGGTTACATGGATGAAAATGATATTGCAGAACAAACACCTTTAGCTTTATCAATTGGTGGACAAGCTGCATTTGATGAAAAGTATGATAGAAGAAAAGATTATAAAGCTTATGCAGAAGGTGATGAAGTAATTGCTGAAGAACCTTTAATGGCACCTCCAGGAATGGATTTAGCAGAAGAAGATGCTATAGCAGAAACAGATATAGAATTAGCTGCTGAAGAAGAAGTAGATGATATTTTAGATACATCAATGTTATCAGAAGCAGAGGAACAAATTTTTGAAGAAGCAGTAGAAATGTTTCCAGAATTAGAATCTATTGTTCCAAAAATAACAGCAACAGAATTTACAGAGGATGAATTAGTAGAAGGACCAGGAACAGGAACTTCAGATTCAATCCCAGCATTGTTATCAGATGGAGAGTTTGTCTTTACAGCAAAAGCTGTTAAGAATATTGGTATAGACAAATTAAGAAAGATGATGAAACAAGCTGAAGAAGCTTATGACGCAGGTATAGTAGAGCAAGAAGATAATGCTACTATGGCTGCTGAAGAAGATTCTTTATTAGTATAAAAGAATTCTAGGGATGGTACCCTTGAATAAACGAGCTACCTTCTAGAAATAGAAGCCCTTGTAGCTTTGTTTTCAAATTAACAACAACCCCTTTTTTTGCTACCTTCAGTAAAAGAAGCCCAAAGGAGGAAATTATGAGTAATGAAAACGAAGGAAAAACTAACGAAGTTGAAGCGAACCCTTATAACAGGAAGAAATATTGGCACACAGAAAATGTAATGCCAAAACCATTTGTTTCTGCAGATACAGGACCAGCTCAGCCAGACCCTGAGAAGAAGACAGGATTTGACTACGCAAGTAATACTACAACAGATAGTGTGAACCCTAATGTCTTATCTACTTCTGAATCAGCTACTTCGGATAAGGTCTTACAGGAATCAGCATTAAATGTTGAAGCCAAACCTTATACTAAAGTTGACTATAAAAAAAGATATGATGACCTAAAGCGATATTATGACAAGAAGCTTGGTGAGTGGACATCTAAAGAAGGAGACCTCAAATCACAGATTAGAGAGAACCGACCTAAGTATACACCACCTAAAAGTGTTGACGAATTAAATGCTTTTAAAAAAGAGTACCCTGACATATATGGAGTGGTGGAAACTGTATCTCACTTGCAGTCTCAAAATGAGATGAAAGATTTGCAGGAAGAAGTTAGCTCTTTGAAAAAGCGAAACGAAGGTTTAGCTCAAAGAGAAGCCCAATTAGAGTTAGCGAGAGTTCATCCAGACTTTAATCAAATTAAAGAATCAGATGATTTTCATAACTGGGCAGACTCACAACCCATGGAAATTAAATCATGGATTTATGAGAATAACTCAGATGGTAAACTTGCTGCAAGAGCAGTTGACTTATATAAGAAAGACCGAGGACTTGGTTTAGATAAAAAAACTACCAATACTAAATCTAATACTGCAAAAGGTGGTGCAGATTTGTTAGTAAAAACTACTGAACAAATCCAACCAACTAATGCTGGTAAAAAGATTTGGAAAACATCTGATGTCAGTATGATGTCAGACCAAGAGTTTGAGAAATATGAAAAAGATATTTTGATAGCTCAAAGGGAAGGAAGATTATTTAACGATAAATAATTAACTTTCTATTTTTATCAACAACTAACCAATGAAAAGGAGTCATAATTATGGCACATTTCGCAGGTGGTTCAACTACTAACTTTGACGCTAGTGTTGCAGGTCAAACAAATCAATTTTGGGTACCAGCAATATACTCGAAGAAAGTTCAGATAGCTCTTAGAAAAGCTGCTACTGCAGAAGCAATCTGCAATACAGACTATATGGGAGAAATCAAAAACTTCGGAGATACTGTTAATATAGTAAAAGAACCACAAATAACTGTAAGTGATTACTCTAGAGGTTTAGCTACTTCTAGTACAGCACTAACAGACCAAGAGCTTGTTCTAACAGTAGACCAAGCTAAATACTTTCAATTTCAACTAGATGATATTGAGAAAAGATTTTCTCATGTCAACTTCCAATCAGTTGCTTCAGATAACGCAGCATACAAACTGAAAGATGCACTAGACACTAATGTTCTAGCAGCTATTTCAACAGGTGCTACTGTTACTACTGGCATGGGTACTACTGGTACTCCAATTGATATTGGATTTGGTTCTAGTGAAGTTGACCCTCTTAACCAAATGTCATTAGCTTCTAAAGAGCTTGACGATGCTAACTGCCCTGAAGAAGGTAGATGGTTCGTTGCTGCTCCAGAGTGGTATAATGAACTAGCTAACACTTCTTCTAAACTTTTATCAGTTGACTATAATGCTGGAAAAGGTTCTTTAAGAAATGGTCTAGTAGCATCTGGATTAGTAAGAGGTTTTCAAATGTACAAATCTAACAATTGTCCAACTAACGACTTATCAGGTGCTACACCTGCTGGGTCTGCAACAGCTCCAGAAGCTTTGTTCGGACAAATGAGTGCAGTATCTTGTGCAACAAATCTAAAAATAGTTGAATCTCTAAGAAGTACAACTACTTTTGCTGATATCGTAAGAGGACTTATGGTATTCGGTAGAAAAGTTCTTAGAACTGATATTGTCGGCAAAGTAATATATGTTGCTGACTAATATTAATTAACTATTAATATACTTTGATAGGGGGTAGCAATATCCCCTATCATTTAATTCAAGTAATAATAAAAGGAATATTAATGATAGAAAAATTAAAAGTAGTAGCTTCAGAAGCTAAACATATTTATGGTGAACATAAAAAAGTTGTTATAGTTGCAGTTATTATATTAGTTATCGCAATAATATTATAGTAGTATGGCAAAAACATATTTGGCAATGACTAACGAGTTGTTAGTTGAATTAAATGAACCTGAACTAACTTCAATTAGTACAGCAGTCGGAATTCAAAAGCAAGTTGCTAATTGTGTAAACAGAGCATACTTTGATATAGTAGATGCTGTAGATGATTGGTCTTGGTTAAGTACCAGTAATCCTCAGAATGAATACTATGGTAATACTTATGTTGAGACTGTTGCAGGAACTAGATGGTATTTATTAAAAACTGGTTCTGCAAATATAGATGCAGATTATGATTCAGTTAATTGGAACGCATTTACTGCTACAACAGAAGGTGTAAGTGGAAAGTCAGCTCCTTTTACAATTAATAAATTAGCTTTTACTACTCTTACAGTATGGAGAGATACTTATGCAAAAGCAGAAGAATTAGATAAATCAGATTCACAAACTTATGGAACTCCTTTAAGAGTTATTAGAAGTTCAGATGGTAGAAGATTTGGATTATCTCCTATACCTAATGAAGTTTATAGAATTTATTTCTTTGCTTATAATAGACCTTCAGAATTATCTGCAGATACAGATACAGTTTTATTTCCAACACAATACAAACCAGTTTTACTAGCAAGAGCTAGATATTATATTTATCAATTTAAAGATAATATTGCTCAATCGCAATTAGCTTTAGATGAATATAAAAAAGGATTACAATCAATGGCTGATGCTTTAAATTCACCACAGCCACAATATATGTCAGATGTAAGATTTACATACTTACTACCATAAGGATTAAAAATATATGCCAACTCAAGGTGCATCAATTACAGTTGCAGGAGGACTAGATTTAGTTTCAAGTTCTCATGCATTATTTAGAACTCCAGGTGCAGCTACTAAATTACAAAATTTTGAATCTTCTACAACAGGAGGTTATAGAAGAATAAATGGATATACAAAGTTTGGTGAAGGTAGTGCAACAATACCTTCAGGTGTTTCTACTGAATTAATTGAAGGATTAGTTCCTTATGCAAATGGAGTTATTGTTTGTCAAGGTGATGATATTTATTGGGGTACTGATGGAATTAATTGGACTCAAATTAATAAAGATACTTATAAAGTTCAAACAGGAACAGTATCAGTAACTGCATCAAGTGCTGTAGTTACAGGAAGTGGTACAGCATTTACAACTGAATTTGCTGTAAATGATAGAATACAAATTAATAGTATTAATTATAGAGTTTTATCTATAACAAATAATACAGAATTAACATTAGATTATTCTGTTGTTTCTAGTGCAAGTGGAGAAGATGTTTATAAAAGTGGTATGTCTTCTGCAGATTTATCTAGTGCAACAGTAGAATCAAGAACAAATCAAACTAATTGTCAATTTGTTAATTATGAATCTGAAGGTATTTATGGTACCTTATATATAACAGATGGTAATAATAAGATAGCAGAATTTCAAATAACTGTTTCAGCAGGAAATAATGTATTTCATTTTGAAACATTAGAAAGGTCTTCTCCTGTTAATCCTAAAAGATGTACTATATATGCTGAAAGATTAATAGTAGCTGGACAAAGTATTTCAGATAGTACAGTTGCTTATAGTGAAAGATTAGAACCATATAATTTTACTGGGTCTTCAGCAGGTACAATTGATACTGGTGATGTTATTGTAGGTATTAAAGTCTTTAGAAATACTCTTGTTATCTTCTGTAAAAATAGTATATTTGAGTTGACAAGTCTTGATTCTACCCCTATACTTAAATCAGTAACTAAAAATATAGGTTGTGTAGATGGAAACACAATTCAAGAGATAGGTGGAGACTTAGTTTTTCTAGCACCTGATGGATTAAGAACAGTTGCTGGAACAGCTAGAATTGGTGATGTTGAAATAGGTTCTATTAGTAGAAAGATATTACCATTAATAAATGATTTATTAACTAATATAGCTAATTATACAATTAGTAGTATGGTTATAAGAGAAAGAAGTCAGTACAGATTATTTTATTATCAATCTGGTCTACCTTCTTCTGGACAAAAAGGAATTATAGGAACTTTTAAATTTGATGCAAATGGTGTTCCTGCATTTGAATGGAGTCAAACACAAGGTATGGAAATTAAAAAATGTAGTTCAGCATTGAATCCATCTAATACAGAAGTACAATTTGGTGCAAATGAATCTGGTTATATTTATACATTAGATTCAGGAAATAATTTTGATGGTTCAAATATTAATGCAAGATTTCAAACACCAGATATGGATTATGGTGATAATGGTTTAAGAAAAAGTTTATATGCAGTTAAAGCAAATCTTGAACCAGAAGGAACAAACTGTAATGTAAAATTAAGAATTAGATATGATTTTGAATCTACTGATGTACCACAACCAGGAGAATTTTCAATTGGTTGTTTAAGTAGTGCAGCAGTATTTGCAACTTCTTTATCATCAACCAATGCTGGTAAATTTGGAACATCAACTTTTGGAGCAACAACTTTACCAAGTAAAAGAATTTTAGTAACAGGTAGTGGTTTCTCTAATAGTTTTAGATTTTATACAAATGATACAGATGCTTCTTATTCAGTTAATGGAATGTTTGTATCGTTTATAGCAGGAGGAAGAAGATAATTTTATGGCAGGATATACACGACAAAGTACTATTGCAGATGGAAATGTAATTGATGCAGTATTATTTAATGATGAATTTGATAAATTACTTGCAGCATTTGTAAATACAACTGGACACAAACATGATGGCACAGCAGCCGAAGGTCCTGTTATTTCTGTCCTTGGAGATGCAGGTGTCGCTACACCATTAAATAAAATTTTAATTGATACAGCTAATAATCATTTAGAATTTTATACAGATGTAAGTTCTGCAGCAGTACAACAATTAAGAATTGAAGATGGAGCAATCGTTCCAATTTTAGATAATGATATAGATTTAGGTACAGGTTCTTTAGAATTTAAAGATGGACATTTTGATGGTACTGTAAATTTAGATACTTTAGTTATTGGTACTTCAACAGGTGTAACTTCTGTTGATACAGATTTAACAACTGCTTCAGGTAGTGATGATACATTAGCTTCAGCAAAAGCAATTAAAGCTTATGTAGATGCAGTACCTATTGGAGATATAACTTCAGTTGTAGCAGGAACTGGTTTAACAGGTGGTGGTACATCAGGTGATGTAACATTAAATGTTATTGGTGGAACAGGTATTACTGCAAATGCAGACGATATAGCAATTGATAGTTCTGTTGTTACATTAACTGATACTCAGATTTTATCAGCTAAAACATTAACTAGCCCAGTTTTAAATACTGGTATAAGTGGTACAGCTTTCTTAGATGAAGATAACATGGCATCTGATTCAGCTACTAAAGTTTCATCTCAACAATCTATTAAAGCATATGTAGATACACAAGTTGCTACAATTCCAGTTGGAGATATAACTGCAGTTGTTGCAGGTACAGGTTTATCTGGTGGTGGTACTACTGGTTCAGTAACTTTAAATGCAGATGTTTCAGCATCAAGTACAAATACATTTACAAATAAAACTATAGATGCAGATGGTACTGGTAATAGTATTACAAATATTGAAGATGCAAATATTAAAGCTGCAGCAGCAATTGATGCAACTAAAATTGCAGATGGTTCTGTTACAAGTACAGAGTTTCAATATATTAATTCTTTATCAAGTAATGCACAAACTCAAATAGATTTAAAAGCTCCTTTAGCTTCTCCAGCTTTAACTGGAAATCCTACAGCTCCTACACAATCAGCAGGAAATAATTCAACAAGACTTGCAACTACAGCTTATGTAGATAATTCAACAGCATCTAGAGACCAATTAGGTGAACTAACAGATGTTACACTTGCTAGTGAAGCAGATGCTAATTATTTTATTTATGATAATGCTGCAAGTGTTTGGAAAAATAAAGCTATAAGTGGTGCATTTACTTCAACTAAAGAAGGAGTAACTACTCTAGCTTCTGGAATAGATGCTACAAAAATAGCAGATGGAACAGTAACAGACTCAGAATTTCAATTTATTAATAGCTTATCATCTAATGCTCAAACGCAAATAGATACTAAACAAGCTACAATAGATTCTTCTAACAGGTTAAATGCCAACCTAGTTGGAGATGGTTCAGTAGATAATACTGAATTTGGTTATTTAAATGGTGTAACTTCAGATATACAAAGTCAATTAGCTACTAAAGCTTCAGCAGGTTTTGCTGTAGCAATGGCAATTGCTTTATAAGTTCTGTTGACAATTTGATTAAAAAAAGGTATAATTAGGATAATTCTATGGCACAAGATTTTGAAAGAACTTTACAACGAAACATATCCAATAGCTCTGGTTCTCCTACAACTTTAAGAGCATCAGCAGATTCTGATGATGCTATCATTGGTGTTAGATGTGTTAACACTTCAGGTACATCAGTTAATGTTTCTGTTTATGTAGAGAATAGTACAACTAATTACTTCATTATCAATGAAGCTCCAATCCCTCAAGGGGGAAGTTTGGAATTAATTGATGGTGGTTCTAAAGTTGTTTTAATGAGTGGAGATGCAGTTAAAGCTTATGCTTCAGCAGCTTCTTCTGTTGATATAATTACAAGTGTTGTAGATACTATCTCAGCATAATAATTTAAGGAAATAATTTCTATGGCATATGTTGGAAGAACTCCCAGCAACGCAGTATTAACTTCAAGTGATATTGAAGATGGTGTTGTTATTGCTTCTAAAATTGCAACTAATGCAGTTGAAACTGCAAAAGTTAAAGCTGATAATATTACAAATGCTAAAACAGAATTTACACCTGGCTTAGAAATTAAAGGTGATGGTGCAAGTGCTGCTGGTAAGTTAACTTTAAATTGTGAACAAAATACTCATGCAGTACATATTCAAAGTCCTGCTCATTCAGCAGGTGCTGGATATACTTTAACACTTCCTACAGGAGTAGGAACAGATGGACAAGTTTTATCAACAGATGGAACATCAACAAATCAATTAGCTTGGATAGATGCAGTAGAAGTAAAACCTACTGTAACTGCAGTAAGTGCAATTATTCCTCCAAGTATCGCAACAAGTGTTACAATTACAGGAACTAATTTTGCAAGTGATTCTACTCATGTACCAATTGTAGAAGCAGTAAGTTCAACTAATGCATATACAAGAGCTTCAGTAGTTTCTTGGACAAGTGCAACCTCTATCTCGGCAACCTTCAATTTAGCTCTTGGAGATTACCGAGTTAGAGTTGAGAATCCAGATGGTAATGCTGGAATGTCAACTAACGCAATTTTACAATCAAGTACAGCTCCTACATGGACAACTGCAGCAGGTTCTTTAGGAACTTTTTCAGCAGGAGAAGCTATATCAGAAACAGTTGTAGCTACTTCAGATAGTACAATTACTTATGCAAAAACTTCAGGAACTTTTCCTGGTGGTGTTACATTAGCAACTGCAACAGGAGTTATAAGTGGAACAGAAACTGGAAGTTCATCAGCAACTACTTATACTTTTGAAATAACTCCAACAGATGCAGAATCACAAGTTGGAGCAGCAAGAGAATTTACAATGACAATTTCTCATGGTGCAACAGGAGGAGGACAATTTAACTAATGGCTAGTACATATTTACAAAGAACACAAGGCACAGGAACAAGTAGAGATATTTGGACTTTATCTATGTGGGTAAAACGAAATGGAGTAGGTGCAGTACAAGGTTTAATGAGTACAGCAGGTGGTTGGAATGATGGTACTGGTATAGCTATTGTCTTTAATGCAGATGATGTTTTTAATATTTATAACCCATCTCAAGGTGGTGCTGGACAATACAATGAAGGTACAAGAAAATATAGAGATGTTAATGGATGGTATCACATTGTATTTAGAGCAGATAGTACACAAGTAACACAAGCTGATAGATTAAAAATTTATGTTAATGGAGAACAAGACACAACTATTAATACTGGAAATTTACCAGACCAAAATACAGACTGGAATGATGTAAATAATAATGGACAAACTTTACAAATAGGTAGAGCAGGTAGTGCAGGTCCTACTTTTTTTGATGGGATTATGAGCCATATTAATTTTGCTGATGGTCAAAGTTTAGCACCAACAGTTTTTGGACAAACAGATAGTACAACTGGAGAATGGAAAATTATAACTGACCCAAGTTTTACATTGGGAAATAATGGATTTACAATTTTAGAAGATGGAAATACAATTACAGACCAATCATCTAACAGTAATAATTTTACTTTAGCTGGTGGTACACTTACGAATACAGAGGATTGTCCAAGTGATGTTTTTGCTACATTAAATCCACTTGTTAGAACAGCAAGCACACCTAGTTTTAGTCAAGGAAATAATACTGTATCACCAAGTGCAGTAGCATATCAAAATCATTTTTCTACAATAGGAATGACAGGTGGTGGTAAATATTATTGGGAAATGAAAGTAAATGGTAGTCCAAATTCAGCAAATTATCATGGTGTGTCAAGTGATATTGAATTAAATAATTTACAAACTGTATCAAACGTAGTTGGTTATACTAGCACAAGTTATGTTCTTGTAGCATCAAGTGGCAATAAATATAATGACGAAAATAGTACATCCTATGGTTCAGCTTTAGCAAGTGGTGATATTATGATGGGAGCTTTAGATTTAGATAATGGAAAAATCTGGTTTGGTAAAGATGGAACTTGGTTTGATTCTGGAAATCCTGCTACTGGTGCAAATCCAGCATTTAGCAGTATATCAGCTTCTAATACTTATTTTCCTAGTGGCACTGTTTATAATGGTGGTTTTACTTCAATAAATTTTAACTTCGGTAATGGCTACTTCGGAACAACAGCTATTTCTTCAGAAGGAACAAACGCATCAAACATAGGAAAATTTGAGTATGATGTACCCACAGGGTATACAGCTTTAAGTCTTAAAGGAATTAACAGCTAATGAACAAGGAGATAAATTCATAATGGAATTTTCAACAATAAATAAAAGTACAGATTATTTTGTAGCAAACCTGCATACAGGTACAGGTTCTAGTCAAGCTATTACTACTGGTTTAAATATGTCAGCTAATGGTGGAATGATTTGGAATAAAACTAGAAATTCAGTAAACAACCATGTTCTGTGGGATACTATAAGAGGAGTTCAAGAAACAATTTATACAGATTTAGATGCAGCAGAAGCTACAGAAGCAACTTCTTTAACAGCTTTTACAACAACTGGTTGGACAGGTGGTGGAAGTGGGAATACAAATGGTAGTACTATTACAAATGTAAGTTGGAATTGGTTAGCAAATGGTGCAGGTTCATCAAACACAGATGGAAGCATAACCTCAAGTGTTTCTGCAAATACTACTGCTGGATTTAGTATTGTTTCTTATACAGGTACAGGAAGTTTAGCTACAGTTGGTCATGGGTTAGGTTCAGCACCAAAAATGGTCATAGCAAAAAATATAGGTGCAACTTCTAATTGGGATGTTTATCATTCTGGTTTATCTGGTGCTAATAAAAGAGTTCAATTAAATTCAAATGGTGATGAAAGTACATCAGGTGGTTCTTGGGGTAGTACAGCACCCACAAGTTCAGTATTTACTGTTCAAGATGATACTGCAACTAATGTTAGTGATAATACTTACATAGCTTACTGCTTTTCAGAAATTTCTGGGTATTCAAAATTTGGTTCTTACACAGGAAATGGATATGTTGATGGAACATTTATTTACACAGGATTTAAACCTGCGTTTGTAATTCACAAAAGAACTGATACTGATGCTTCTTGGATGATGTATGACAATAAAAGACAAACTATTAACCCAAAAGACCAAACACTATTTGCTGATTTAAATAATGCTGAAAGTGGTGGTGATGCGGTAGATTTTTTAAGTAATGGATTTAAACAAAGGTCAACTGGTGCATCTCAAAATGCTTCTAATGGAACATACATCTACATGGCTTTCGGACAACCAATAATTTCAAATAGTGGTGTGTGTGCCACAGCAAAATAATATAAAATTATGGCAATAATTAAAATTAGAAACCAAGCAATAGATTTAGACGCAGCAGAGATTCCAAATTTAGATGCTAGTAAAATTACTTCTGGTACTTTAGCAGACGCAAGAATACCTAATTTAGATACTACTAAAATTACTTCTGGTACTTTAGCAGACGCAAGAATACCTAATTTAGATACTACTAAAATTACTTCTGGTACTTTAGCAGACGCAAGGTTTCCTACAACATTACCTGCTATTAATGGTGCATCTTTAACAGGTATTCAAGGTGTAAACACAGGTTTGATTGTTCCTTATGGTAAAGATGATGTTCCTACTGGATTTTTAGCTTGTGATGGAGCAGCAGTATCAAGAACAACCTACTCAGATTTATTTACAGTTATTGGAACGACTTGGGGAACTGGTGATGGTTCTTCAACATTTAATGTACCAGATTTACAAGATAAAGCTCCTTTAGGAAAAAGTGGCTCTAAAGCTCATGCTTCAACTGGGGGTGCTGAAACTGTTACACCAAGTGGTTCTGTTTCTGTAAGTGTAAATAACCATACTATATCAACTGCTCAAATGCCTTCACATAACCACAATAGAACAAGTAATTGGACTGATGACTGGGGAGGAGGTGGTAGTAATAATTTCATTGGTGGTGACCAAAATCGTTCACCTGGTTCAGGTGTCAATGCAGCTATGCCTAGTAGTGGTTCAAGTAATTCTCATAATCATGGCTCATCAGCTTCATTTAGTGGTTCGAGTTTATCGGTACTTCAACCATATGTAGCTTTAAAATATATAATTAAAACTTAGGAGAAAAAATGAATTTAAGTATTATAATAGATGATAAATCAATCGTAAAAAATAATAATCATTTTACAGTTGAAGATAGTACTTGGTGGAACCAATTTAACGATATTCATGCAATTCAAATAAATGAAGATAATAGTATTAATGAAGCAGAATTAAAAAATGGTGATTCAAGACAAGCAACAACTTCTGAAATAAATATTTTTAAAGATAAAATAGCTGAATTAGAAGCCAAGCAAATCCAAGACGAAGAAAATTGGAATAATTCTTGGGAGCGAGTAAAGATAGATAGAAATAATTGGTTAAATAAAACCGATAAATACATGATTGAAGATTTTGCAATTTCAACTGAATTAAGAAATACATATAAAACTTATAGAGAAAACCTTAGAGATATTCCTAGTACCTATATTTCTAATGAACCAAAAGATATAGTTTTTGATGAATTTGGAAATGTAAAGGTAAATGAAAATATAGTTATAACAAAACCTAGTGAATAATGGAACAGAATAAATAATATGGCTTATATAGGAAGAAATTTAGAACAGTTTAGCAATGTAGAAAAGTTAGATGTTATAACACCAGCTACTGCAACAGGTGCTGGTCCTTATAACTTAACTCAAAACAGTACAGCTTTTACACCAGTTAATGCTAACTCATTAGTTATATCAATTGATGGTGTAGTTCAATATGGAAATTTTACAGTTAATGAAGCTACTGTAACATTTGATGCAGCATTAAGTGATGCAAACACTTGTGATTTTATTTATCAAATGGGTATTGGTTTAATATCAACACCTGCAGATGATACAGTTTCTACAGCTAAATTAGAAGATGGTGCTGTAACAGGTGCTAAAGTTAATTATCCATTAACAACTTTTTCATCTACAGGAATTGATGATAATGCTGATGCAACAGCTATTACAATAGATAGTTCAGAGAGAGTTGGTATTGGTACTACATCGCCTGCACATAATCTTGAAATTGTGGCTACTGCAAGTGGTTCTGTAAACGATAGTTTACAAATTAGAAATAATGCAACAGCAACAGGCACAGGTTCAAGATTAAGATTTATAAATTCAACTGATAAAACCTCTGATACTAATGGTGCATCTATTACATCTGTTAGAAATGTTGATGATAACGATTTAGTTTTTGAAACAGAAAATTCAGAAGCAATGAGAATTGACCATGCTGGTAAAGTTGGTATTGGAGAAACATCACCTTTAGCAAAACTACATATTAAAGAGGATGATAGTGGAGTTAGCTCAATAAGTGGTAACTTTGACCAACTTGTACTTGAAGATGACTTACACTCAGGTATGCACATACTTAGTGGTACTGCATCTGATGGAGCTATTTATTTTGGCGACAGTGGAGATTCATCTGCAGGACAATTAAAGTATTTCCATAGTTCTGATGCAATGGCAATATCTACCGCCGACACAGAACGTATGCGTATTGATAGTTCTGGTAATGTTGGTATTGGTACAACTGCTCCAGCAACTGCTTTAGATGTATCTGGTGTAATAACAGCAACTCAATTTATTGGTGGTGGTTTAAATCCATTTAGAAACATCATCATTAATGGAGATATGAGCCAAGCTCAAAGAGCAACTTCTGCTAGCAATGTTTCTACTGGTTATGATACAGTAGATAGATTTAAAATAATAAGAGGAGCTGGAACATTAGATGTATCACAAGAATCGGCTGCACCGACTGGTTCTGGTTTTGCAAAATCATTTAAAGTTTTAGAAAATAGTTCTGGTGCTAGTCCTGGAGCTGGTGATACAAATAGAATACAACAAATATTTGAAGGTCAAAATTTACAATATTTAAAAAAAGGAACTGCGTCAGCAGAAAGTTTAACATTATCTTTTTGGATAAAAGCAACAGTTACAGGAACTTATATTGCTGAACTTTATGATTTAGATAATAACAGACAAATTTCAAAAACTTATACTGTTTCTTCTTCTGAAACTTGGGAACAAAAAGAAATAACTTTTGCTGGTGATACTACAGGTGCTTTTGGAAATGACAATGGAGGTAGTATGAGTTTAAGTTTATACCTTACTGCTGGAAGTAATTATACATCAGGAACTTTAAACACATCTTGGGCAGCAGTTACAACTGCAAACAGAGCAGTAGGTCAAACTAATGCTCTTGCAAGTGCAAGTGATTATGTACAAATTACAGGAGTACAATTAGAAGTAGGAACAACTGCATCTGATTTTGAGTTTCTTCCTTATGATGTAAATCTAAATAGATGTTTAAGATATTATGAAACCATAGTCACAGGTGCACAACAAAGTTTTGGTCAAGCATTATATTATAATAGTACTACTGTATATTATACTCATAAGTATAGAATAACAAAAAGAGCAGTTCCAACTTTAGACCAAGTAACTGGTGATGATATTTACCAGCTTTTTAGAGATAATGCTGCAGATGCTTTTGATGGTTTTGACAGTCTTTCAAATAGAACAACAAATACATTTTTTGAATTAAATGTAAGTGCAAACATAAGTGGAACTGCTGGACAAGCAGGATTTTTAAGAGCAGCTCCAAGTTCCACAAGTTGTTTTATAGCATTTGATTCGGAGTTATAATTATGATTAATACAATAGAAAAAACATACGACATGGTAGATAACATATTCTGTGGTTACAGAGTAACTTATCAAAATTCTAATAGAGTTAAATTAGTACCAATAAACGAAGCAAACACAGATTATCAAGCAATTCAAAAATGGATAGCAGATGGTGGAACAGTAATAGATAATGGAGAATAATCAAAAGTCAGATAAAAAGGAATAATCTTTGGTAAAAAAAGTTAAAGGATTATATGCAAAGGATGCTCATGTTCCAATACAAAAAGGAAGTTCACAAGGTCGTAGACCAAATACAAGTACTATGAATAAACATAAACGAAGAAACTTTAAAATATATAGAGGACAAGGAAGATAATAATGACTGAGAAATCTTTATCACAAATGAATCATGACGAGATATTAATTATGAAAGGTGAGATGAAATTAATTAAAACAGAAATTACTTCTATTAAAGATAATCATTTAAAACATTTAGATTACAAAATTACACAAATCCAAAGAATAATGTGGGTTATATTTGTAGGTGTAGCTGCTAATATTATTCATTCATTCAATCTATTCGGTTAAAATATGTTAAAAAAAATAAAAAGAATTAGAAGAGCAGTTGGTGATGATGTTAGAAAATTTGAAAAAATTCCTAAAGCTTCTCAACCAGTTCAACAAAAGATGGGGGGAAGAGATGAATACTTAGATAAGTATGTTACTTCTAATATTAAATCTCCTGAACTTGCTGATGCTGCAAAACAAACTTATACACAAAAAGCAGTACTAGCTAATGAATTATTAGCAGGTACTTCACAAGCAGCACCTACTGCTGTTGGAACTAAAACAATTACAGGACAACAAGTTGGAACACCGACAGCTTTAACTTCAACACAAGCTGCTGGTCCTACAACTTTAACTACATCTACTATGACACCTGCAAGTGGTACTGCTCAAACAGGAACTGCTCAAACAGGTACAGTAGGTACACAATCACAAGTAGGAACAGTTACTGGAACTTTATCTGGTACTGCTACAGGTGCTAGTGCTAACCCTACAACTTCGGCTGTAGCTGCAGCACAACAAGGAGCATTATCTAGTGGAGCTTTAGCTGCAGTATTAAGTGGAACTGCTGCAACTGTTGCTGGACAACAAGCAAGTCTACCTGGAAATATTCAGGCAGCTATTGCTAATAATCCAGCTAGTGTTACTAAAGTAATTGTATCACAACCAACTGCAGTACAAGCACAAGTTGCTTCTTTACCTACAGATGCTTTAGTATCTACACAAATAACTTCATTGTTAGCTGGAATAGATACAGGTACAATACCTACATGGGCAAGAGGTGCAGTTGATAATGTTGAAAAGAATTTAGCACAAAGAGGTTTAAGTAAATCTACAATTGGTAGAGATGCTTTAGTAAATGCAATTATACAATCTGCATTACCTATTGCTCAATCTAATGCAACAGCATTACAACAAAGAGCATCACAGAATTTAACAAATGAACAACAAGCAGAAGTATTAACTGCTCAACAAAATTTTCAAACTCAGTTAGTTAATGCTGAGAATGATATGAAAGCACAAATGACTACTGGGCAATTTGCTCAAGAGTTAACTAAACTAAATGCAATGAATGAGCAACAAGCTATATTAGCTGGTGCTGCTCAACAACAACAAACAAAATTAGCAAACTTAGCTAACATACAACAAGCTGGTTTAACTCAAGGTCAGTTAACTCAACAAATGGCTTTAGCTAATTTAAGTGCTAATCAACAAACAGCTTTAGCAAATGCTCAAACTACTGCAGGTCTTGATGTTTTAAATTTAAATAATAAACAACAAACTGCAATATCTAATTCTAATTTATTTAAAACATTTGAGTTAACTAATTTAAATAATACTCAACAAGCTACTATGCAAAATGCTGTACAAACAGCTACAATGGATATGACTAATTTAACTAATGCTCAACAAAAAGCTGTATTAAATGCTCAATCATTTTTACAAATGGATATGGCAAACTTAACTAATGCACAACAATTAGAAGTTATTAATACACAGAGTAGACAACAAGCAATGCTATCTAATCAAGCTGCAGATAATGCTGCTTCTCAATTTAATGCAACAAGTCATAATCAAACTAATCAATTTATGAATAATTTATCAGCTACTATTAATACACAAAATGCTGCAAGGGATGATGTAATGAATCAGTACAATACAACTGAAGCAAATAGAGTAGAAGCTTTAAATCAAAATAATAAATTAGAAGCTGATAGATTACAAGCTACTTTAAATAGTCAGATAGAACAATTTAATAAGCAATTAAGTTTTAATAGAGACCAATTTAATACACAGAATTCAAATCTTGTTGAACAATCAAATGTTAAATGGAGAAGAGATTTAAATACTGCTAATACAGCAGGAGTTAATGCAGTTAATCAAGCTAATGCAATGAACTCATTTAATTTAAGTAATCAAGGTTTATCTTTCTTATGGCAAGAAATGAGAGATGCAGCTAAATGGGAATATGATTCAGCAAATAATGATGATGATAGAAAACATAATTTAGTTGTAGCATCATTAGGTAATGAAGCTGTAACAGATTCAGGTAAAGCTAGTATATTAAAAAGTTTAGGCGAATTTGCTTTAGATATATGGAAGCATAAAAATCCATAAAAATAGGAGATAGTATGGGAAGTGTAAGAAAAGTATTTAAAAAAGCAAAGAAAATAATTTCAAAACCACTTAGTAAAATTACTAAAGGTATTGCTAAAGGTATTGTTAAAGTTGGTAAATCTGTTCTGAAAGGTGTTGCTAAATTAAATAAAAAGATGGGTCCTTTAGGAATGATTGCTATGTCTATTGCTATGCCATGGGCTATGGGTGGATTAAGTAATATAATAGGAAGTGTAGGGCAAGGTGCTTTACATGGTGGAATGAACTCAGGATTACTTGGGTCATCAAATGTATTTCTTAGAAGTGTAGGACATGTAGGTAATGCTATTAGAGCAGGTTATAATGGTGTAACTGGTGCTATTGGAAAAGTTGGTAGAGGAATTACTGACAGTATTACTAAAACATTTACTAAAATGAGTGGTGGTAAAGGAAAAGGTTTATGGGGTAAAATTTCTCAAGGTGCTAAAAATTTATTTACTAATGCAAGAAATACAGTTAAAAAATATACACCTAAATTTAGAGCAGGTACAAAAGGTACTGTAGATGTTAAAGATTGGGGTAATCCTTTTGGTTATGCTGACACAGCTACTATGACAAGTGAACAAGCTATAAAATTAGGTATTGACCCAAGCCGATTATCAAATCAAACATTAGGAAGTGCAGAAGGATGGTTTACTCAAGCAGGAAGTTCTAATGCAGATAAATTAGTAACTGAAACTCTTAATTCTACTTTTGATAGTACAATTGGTAATTCATTAGATACTAATGGTAGTAGATGGATAAATGATTTATATACTAATGGTAGTGGAAATAGTAGGTATGCAAATAAATGGGATGCTTGGGATTCTATGAAAGATAATGCTGGACTTAGTAAAAATTATGCTACAGATTTTTCAACAACTCCAGATTTTTATACAACAGACTTATCTCAAACTGGTGATTATACATATAATCCATCAACTATGAGACCAAATCCTCATTTAGAAAGTGGAGCATCAGTTCAAGATGGAAGTTATACTTTTAATGGTAACAAATCTTTTGATACAAAAGTTGCAAATGTTAATGGAACTAAAAATAAAATAGGAGAAAAGCTAAAAAAGGAAGCTACAAAAAAAGCATTTAAGTTTGCTAAAGATATCTTTAATCCTAAAGATGTTCATGCATTTGAACCAATCGCTACAGCAGGTGCAGAATTTGCAAAAGGAGATAGTGGAGCATTAACATCTTCATCATCTCAAGCAGGTGCAACTGGAAGTTCAAAATATGCAGATGTATTTGGTACTGCTGCATGGCAACAACTAAAAGGATATCACAGAAAAATGAATTACCAAGGTGATATGGATTACTATGGATAATAATATTAATGCCTTTTAAATCTGATAAACAAAGAAAATTTTTATTTGCAGAGAAACCAGAGATTGCAAAAAAATTTGTTGACCATGCAAAAAGAAAACAATATAATAAAGGTGGTTGTATAACTATAATAATATCAACACCAATGAAGAAAGATAAAAAGAAAAAATAATGGCTGAAAAAATAAAACAAAATCAATTTGAAAAAGCAAATGCACCTAATCCTTTTGCTGCTCCTATACCTGGAGAATCTTTAACAAGTTCTCCTGAGATGCCTAAGTCATGGGAAAGACCTCCTCAATTTACTGACCCTGATGATTGTATGGAAGAAATTTATATGGAATTAACTGGTGAAGAAAATTTAATGAAGATAGTTAATTTGATTGATGAAGGTACTCCATTAGATGAAATGGCACAAGTTATTTTATATAAAGGTTATACTGAAGGATTATGGAATACTGATGTTATGTTAAATTTAATTGAACCTACAATATATTTATTAATATCAATTGCAGATTATGCAGATATAAAAGATTATACTATGTATGATGGTGAAGATACAGACCCTGATGCACAAATACCAGATGATGATATTGAACCTGTAGATTTTGATGTTGATAATAAAGTAATTGACAAAGGTGTAGAAGATTTTGATAAAATGGAAGAACCTAGAGCTAATAGTTTAAGTGAAAGTTTATTAGCAAAAGTTAAAACAGAATTACCTGAAAAGGTAGAAGCAGTTAAGGAGAATATATAATGGATTGGTTCACAGCAGCAGGAAGTATATTTCAAGGAGCATATGATAAATCTAAACAATATCAAAAAGAAGATTTTGTTTTAAGAAATGAAAAGTTAACTGCTGAAAGAGATAATATTATTAATAGAAAAAATAAAAGATATGATTTAGAAATTGCTTCATATTATAAAGAAAATGAAAAGAAAAAATCTATTGATGCATTAAACTCTGAATTTAAACAACTGAAT
>Ga0208896_1000568_pt1 | contig 19963 bp, 23 predicted proteins | sample ETNtaG_27_FD_185778 | JGI IMG/M metagenome (GOLD analysis project Ga0208896, IMG submission 185778) | Marine microbial and viral communities from oxygen minimum zone, Eastern Pacific Ocean - ETNP201406SV63 (SPAdes) (version 2) | ecosystem: Environmental > Aquatic > Marine > Oceanic ... | reverse complement strand
GTCTTCATTTTTGTAGTTAATGATCAAGTCAGCACCGGCTTCACTTGCAACCGCGGCTTTCTCGTCTCCGCTGACGGTCGCAATGACGGATGCCCCTGACCATTTGGCCAATTGAATGCCATAGTATCCAACGGCACCTGCACCGCCTGTAACCAAAACCGTTTGATCTTCAACGGATCCATCGCAAAGCATTCCATAATAAGCAGTTGAAGCGGGGATCCCCAAACATGCAGCTGCTTCGAAATCGGATCCTTCCGGAAGGCTGACTGCCTGCTCGGAGGGGAGAGCGATCAGTTCGGCACATGTTCCATGGGCCCTTCCAAATGCTCCATTCCAGATCCAGACTCTTTCCCCCATGCGACTTTCATCAACACCTTCTCCGACTGCGGCAATGATCCCGCCACCATCTGAATGAGGAATGATCCGAGGGAATGCAAGCTCACCTCTCGCTCCAGCACGCGTTTTTACATCCGATGGATTCACTCCAGATGTTTTCATTTCAACCAAGACTTCTCCTGCTTGAGGCTTAGGAGCATCCACATCACCAACTTTGAGCACCTCTTCTGCGGGACCGATTTTTTCATACCAAGCTGCTTTCATTATTTATTTCCAATGATCATTGAACTTTTCATAAATTGTGAGCTTATCAAAATAATAATGCAACGTCCCAGAGACTTAATGATTTATCGGTTTTTAGAGTTTTTTATCATCGAATAGGCGATCAAAATGATCGAGACGATCCAATCTGAATTGCCTTTCAAAGTGCATATCCTTTTGGCCAATAACCATCACTGTTGCATCTTCGTTGCTCACTTTAGGCCATACCGACTCCGAGTGTGGACGACCGTCGCGTGCAAATGACACCCAGCGTTTACTCAGCTCTTTTGAATAAAGACGGTCTTCCTCTTTGATGATCTTTCCATAACTTAGTTGAGGCGTTGTTTTAAGCGAATCCAGTGTTTGGAAGATGTAACGCGTCTCAGCTCCGTGTGCCGCACCTGGATAATCATCGGTGTGTGCCTTTAGGTTGCGATCAAAGAAATACAACCATGACTGCTGACCGGAAAGAACATGCTGTTTGGCCAGATAACGTTGAGAACCATAAAAGAAGTCTGTCTCAATAGCATTCACGACCGCAGAATCATCCAGACCCTTGTATAGACGTTCAGCAAGCACGTTATTCAGCCCAAAAATTGGGAATAGAGGCTCTGGTTTAGGCATGAAATTCACCACCAGACTGCCTTCCCAGCTTGTAGCACCCGTTAAGTAGGGCACTTTATGTTGGCGCCCTTCACGGAAGGCTTGACCAACAGGCTCTTGAATTAAGATGCCATCCATTACCGGATTTAATGAACCGGGATCGAAAAGAGAGGGGTTTGACTGATAGTCGAGCAATTGTTCAACGGTCAATGATCGAAGATCATCGATTGGGTTGGCATCGTCGATGCCAAAGTGACGAGTCAGTTCTGTTCCCGCTGTTTCCAAAGAGGGGATGTGTGGGTAATTTTTTGAAAGTTGTTTTGGCAAAGAAACACGAATTCCTGAACTCTGGCTAATGGCGCCTTGAAAAAGACCAGCTGCTGAAGGTATCGTCATCAGGTAGTTCACCGATACGCCACCGGCAGACATGCCAAAGATCGTTACACGATCGGGGTCTCCACCGAAGGCCTCAATGTTTTTCTGGACCCACTGCAGCATGGCAATCTGATCCATCAGTCCATAATTGCCGACTGGCTCAGTGGCTTGAGCTTTACTCATTGCTGGGTGGGCAAATTGTCCCAAGACACCAATCCGATAGTCAAAAGAAACAAGCAACACACCTTGACGTGCAAGTGCGGATCCATTGTATCGAGGCAGTTGCGCGGACCCTTGTCGAAACGATCCAGGATTGATCCATACCATGACCGGAAGACCCTTTTCAGGTTGAATGTCCGGTGTCCATATATTCACACGCAGACAATCTTCACTCATTTGCTTTGGGTCAAGCAAGCCTTTGGAATAATTGTCTCGAAGAATTTGAGGGCACCAGGGTCCAAATTGATCGGCATTAAAAACACCGTTCCATTTTGTAACCGGATGAGGAGGTCGCCATCGAAGCTGACCCGAAGGCGATTGAGCATAAGGGATCCCCTTGAAAACAAAAATATCTTCCTCGATAAGTCCAGCAACTGCTCCGGAGTCAATTTTGACCAATGGAAAAGAATCATCAGATGCCGAAACCACTGAAGCAAGAACAATCATTGATGCTATCCAAGACAGAATTTTCATGCACGCACCCTTGATCACTATTCTATTTCAGGCATTGATAGGGTCTCCGTATGCCCATCTATCACAAGCATTTGTCCGCTGATATTTTTTGCCAGTGGCGATAAAAGATAGATCACCATGCCCACTATTTCCTCGCCCTCGATAAAAGTCTTTAAGGAGTTTTGACTCAGATAAGCTGCTCTGATTTTCTCCGGAGTGGTGTTTCGATATTTGGCATCCCTTTGTATGACTCCCTCAATACGCTCACCGCTGACCGAAGTAGGGCAAATCGCATTCGAACGGATCTTATCTTTCCCATACTCCATCGCCCACGTTTTAGTCAGACCAATGAGACCCCATTTTGATGCCGTGTAAGCAGACCGCAGAGGTGTACCCATGAAAGATGAACTGGAACCAATATTGATAATGGAGCCACCACCCGATTTCTTGAGCAATGGGATGGCTGCTTTTGAGCACATGAAGGTTCCCGTTAGATTGATTTTGATGGTCTCTTCCCAGTCTTTAGGATTGATGTCTTCAAGTTTTGCAGAGGGCCCAGAGACGCCCGCATTGTTTATGAGCGCATCCAGATTTCCAAATTCAGACTTTGCCTCTTCAAAAAACATTGAAACATCAGACTCATTTGAAACATCAGCTTGAATGGTGGACACGCCGGGACAATCATTTTTTAATCGCTTGAGTGCGAGCTCATCTTTGTCGCATACCAGTACATTTGAGCCATTGTTAACAAGCGTTTTTGCCATTTCAGCACCAATGCCTGATCCGGCAGCAGTGATGACAATTTTGAGGTCTTTTAAGTGATCCATTAATTAATCATAGGATCTATTTTTGTCTGAAGCCACACAATTAAGTCGTTTTTACTCATGCTTCTTGCACTGGCAAGCTCTCCTGCAAGTGTTGCAAACATGACTTCATTTTCAGAGTTGAGAAGAACCAGAGCCGGAATCCCCTCGCTGATGGGGTTTCCATATTTCTCAGCGATATCAAGATTTCTATTCCATTCCCCAACATCCACCGAGACAAGGATTACTCTATCATCAAGCCATGCCTTAATATCAGGGCGAGAAAAATATTCGCCCAAAGTTCTGCAATCCGGACACCAGTTACCACCCATTTGCAATAAAACATATTTATTTTCTAGTTCTGCAATCTTGAGTGCTTTTGAAAGGCTATCTAATGCATCGGCATTTTCATCATATGGCTCATAAGCGGGTATAGACCAACCATTAAAGCCGAACAATAGTGCTGACATGAGAATGAGCTTTTTCATAACTTAACTAGCAATTAGGCGGTCTGCACGACGGTCTATTAACTTCTTTTACATTCTCACTATGACTTCGATTATCCATCTCTCGCCCTCGAAATTTTGGCAGTTGTGGATGTTGGTGTTGTGCTGGATGCAATAGCGAATTACAGGTTTTCATTGACTCTTTATAGTCAGAGTCATTTTGAGTCATAATGCTTGCTATAGCTTTACACTCCTCAAAATTGTTTCCTTCGTAGATCATGAATTTTTGAGAATTATTATCTTGAGGATTAGAAGCACAGCCTTTAATCACTAACAGCAGTGCTGATATGAGGATGAGCTTTTTCATATCTTTTCACACAATCCGCTATAAAAAACTCCACCACCTGTCAGTGATAACAGGTTTTTTTCTACAAGAGTGCTTCGCGAGAGCGCATAACTTTTATCTTTCATTGTCAAATAACAGAAATCTCTATCATCGCTCATCTTAATTTCAGTTGGTTTATGGAATCTTCGACCTTCAAAGTCACAAGTTTCGCTGTCAATCTCAACTTTTGTTCCTTTGGCTCTCATTGCACTTTTGCTCACACCTTTGGATGTCACTTTTAATTCTTTCGTTATTTTTGATATTCCAGTGATTGAGCAAGAGTACATCTCAGCGAAAACATTAAAGCTGAACAATAGTGCCGATATGAGGATGAGTTTTTTCATAGACTAGCCATTTCATTAATAACAATTGATACACCTACAAGATTGGAATACCAAGCATATACAGTAATGAGCTCAACATTCTTAGCCATTTGTTTTGTAATGAATAAGTGGATAAGTACAGAGACTAGAAAGCTAGCACCTACCATTCCTAGTGACTGAATAATAATACTATTGGCAGTTAAACTATCAGGCGACAAATCTAATAGAACACCACAAATGAGTACGAATGTTCCACCAACTGAAAGGAAAATACTTAAAGGAATATTATTCACAAGCTGATATGAGGATGAGTTTTTTCATGCAGTTCTTCTTTTTCATTTTTTAGAGTGATTTTAATAGTGTTTTGATGTTTGAAAGGATATTGGGGTTGCCCTTAAAGCCTTTTATCGATTCATCCGGCTTATTCCAATCATGGGCCGAGTCAGTAAAAAAATTAGAGTCTACTTTGACCCAGCTAGAGTCATCCAAAGTCCCAACTTTAATATAAACAATATGCGAAAGCTCTTTTGAATAACTCATGACACCCGAGCCGCAATTTTGGCAAAACCCTCTTTTGATATGAGAGCCAGAAGATCCCTTGCTTTCAAAATATTTTAATTCGCCTTCAATGGTAAGATTTTTTTTTGCTAAAAATAATATCGTAGCTTTACCTGAACCAGTAGCGCGTTGGCAATCTTTGCAGTGACAATGGTGAGCTGAGATTACTTTCTCTTGTATAAAAGAATAGGATATTTCTCCACATTGACATCTACCGGTTTGGTTTCCTTTCACGATCACACTGAGATTAGGATGAGTGTTTTCATTCTTCTATTCTATCTCCCATCTTTTCCAATACTATTTTTTTACATTGTTTGTATTCAAGAGATTTAAATTGACTGTCTGAAAGAACAAGCGTTTCGTCAACCACAAAGTTTATGCAGTACGCTGGCATTTTTATCTCTTTTTGTTTTTCTAGTCTGTTTTTTGTTTCCAAGCTTGGACAAGGAGCGACAAGTATCCCGGATTCATGAACAGTTGAGTCATTACAAAACGATAGCAATTGGGCTTGTTTCTGGGTGGAACCAGTATTGGCGGTTTCCATTTCGGCACAAGAAGTTAATAACAGCCCAATAATCACGATGAGTCTTTTCATTTTATTCCCGGTCGACCACCGTATGGGTTTCCTCGACTTAAACCGCCCTCATTAATTTTCCTGAAATCTTTTTCTTCCACTACTCTTCCATTTGTGGAAAAAGTTTTCCAGACACCCACCGGGTCTCCTTCATTGTATTTTTCTCTTGCTTGCATCTGTCCGGTTTCATAAAAGAATTCCCACGTCCCGTGTTTCTTTCTATTTTTTACTTCACCAGTCAGATAGGTCTCTCCATTTTTATGGTTAACGGTGAACTTTCCATCCGGCGGAAGATCCTGAGCATTGACATTAAAACTCAACAGCAATGCTGAGATGAGGAAGAGCCTTTTCATTTGATTTCACGATTAATGAGATCCGACTGCAGGAACTGAACTTTGAGTTCTCCCTCTTCAATCACCAAATGGACGCTCTCCATCCAATAAGAATGAATGGACTCATTGCTCGATGTTTCAAATACACCGTAGTTGTAATAAGAGATGTGCGCCGAGTCAGTATTGAGCGTGACCTTAAAATCTGAGAGGGTCCACTCTGTCTTTACAATGGCTCCAGTCGCCTCGGTCACAAAATCATGGAATGATTCACCGTCAAGGTCGAGCCCATCTTCAAAGATTTGAAAATCATCGGAGATCACTCTGGAGAATGCTTCTTGATCATATCGCTCGACATTGAGCAGATAGAAAAACTCCTCCAGCTTGGCAATGGCTGTCTCCTCTGAGAACTCGATGGAAAATGAGTTAAAAGACACCAATAAGAGCGGTATTGCAAGAAGTTGCCTCATCACTTAACCCTCCTTTTTCTTGATTTTTCATCAATGAGTATGCATTGAAGATAATGGCTGCCATCGTCTCTTTCTCCGGTAACAATCTCGGTTTGGAAATCACAATATTGGCCGATGGTTTGCTCAATATTCCATGCATCTATTGGCCCGCCTTTAGACACGGCCCAGAGCAAGTCACCTTTTTTACATTGTTTATTGATGGCATCTTTAAAGTCATGAAAATTATCTCCACTCACCCAGCAGTACCTCTCATCATTGTTTGATGCAGCCCAGGCAGGGTTAAAAACAAAGAAAGACAGAATCAGAAGAATCATAAAAATGGTAAATGAAGTATTTCTTTTGATCTGTTTCTCGCTCAGTCTTTTCATTGAATCTGTCCTTTGGCAATCACCAGGTGAATGTTCTGAGTATTGGAAATGGATTCAAGAGGATCCTCATTCAAGATCACAAGATCGGCCAATTTCCCAACCTCGATTGTTCCCATTTGATCCTCCATGCCGAAAAATTCTGCAGGAGTGATTGTGGCCGAACGGAGCACCTCAAGATTGGACAGTCCAGCCTCAGAAAGCAATTCCAGCTCTTTATGCAGACTGTAGCCCGGGGTCAGATAGCCAATGGGTGTATCGGTACCGGCAAGGATCTTGACTCCTTCCGCGTGCATTTTGTTGACCAGCGATAAGCTCCAAGCATCAAATTTGATGGCATTTTCAGTGGCATCAATTTTTGCCAAACTCAATGATCCCTCCATCCAATTATTCTTTGCAGATTCAGGCAATTCTCGATAAGTTTCTCGCCATTTTGAATCTGCATAAAAGCGTCTAGAGTCAAAGGTATTAATGGTAAGTGTGGGGGTTTGAAACACCCCGTAGGCTGATAATTTTTTAATGATTCGAAGACAGCGTTCATCATCGGTGTTATCAATGGCATAGTATCTTTGGGCAGAATGAATCTGTGTTCGAAGTGCCGAGCCTGCTAGTGAAGCTTCGTTCTCAAGACTGTTTTGTCGTTTCCCCAAGAGATTATCAGCATCTTTAGCGCAAGCAAGATCCATGTTTCTCACGTGTTGCATTCCACCGAGCCCGGCTTCAATTGCTTCTTCAAGGTCGATACTGAGGGGCACATGACCGGTCACTCTTAAGCCATTCTCTTGAGCCACACTGAGCAATTCTAAATAAGTCTCACGGGTCAACATTTCATATGATTTCAGGAACGTGACTCCTTCAGCCATCAGTCCATCCACAACACCACGAATATTTGAGTGTTCATCGATGCCAATCGATAAGTTTGGGAAGCCAGGCTCCATTCCTTTATAGACTCTGTCCGCTCCATCAATCAATGGGCCCGCATAAAAAAGCCTTGGGGTTGTGCTTGGATTCTCTTCGATGAAATTCAGTGAAGGCTGCAGTTTTGATATGATCGCACCCGTGTCCCTTATACTGGTCACTCCATTTTTCAGATAAAGTTTAAAATGTGTTTCATGATCGATCTCAGGTATGAAAGTCAAGTGAACGTGTGCATCCCAAAGGCCTGGAATGAGATATTTACCATTGCCATCAATGATTTGTGAATTTTCGACATTAGACTCTGATGCATTCCCAATCGACTGGATTACTCCATTCTCAATGAAGACAGTTTGCCCATTTCGTGCTCCACTTTTTGCATCAATCAACGTGATGTTTTCGATCACGATTCCCGCTTGCAGAGAGAACAATTGCAGTCCAATCAGTAGCGTGAATAATCTTATTTTTGTTTTCATATGCCCTCCGAAATCACAAAATCCCTGACTGAGCAATCGGTTATATGCTTCAACGCTTCTTGATATTCCGCACCTGCATAGACTGCTTCAGCAATTTCAAAACTTGGAAACTCAACCAATACTGTTCTTTCAAGCTTTGCGTTTTCCTTATTGGTTTGTTGGCCGCCTCTCACTAAAAATTCCCCATCATTCTTGGTTACTATCTCTGTGGCAGCCTTTGCATATAATTCAAAGGCTGTTGGATCATGATATACACACCTAACTATCCAGTAACCTTTCATATGGCCAAACCTCCATGCCATGTATCGCATTTCGAATATCCATGCTTAGATTAACACTTCCAACCCTTTCCTCGGTTTCAATATTAAAAACAGTGATGGAAGAGGGCGAAGAACCCATTGCGATATGATTTTCATCGATGACACACAAGCCTCTTGCAAAACCTTGTCTGGCCACACGACTGTCATCAAAATCTTTATGAGTCAATTCTTCTTCTGGGAAAAGAGGCACCCTAAAGGTTGCCTCTGAGCCGTCTCTTTTCACCCACCTAAGGCAGTTACTTTGCGTGTCATTAAAAAGAACACCATCTCTGAATGGCCTTGAGTTATGTGTTCCCTCAGGCAAGCTGCAGAACTCCGATGGATTGAGTTCGCTGTCCATTCTGATGAGTGTATTGGTCCTTAGCCCGCTCACAAACAGCCCTTTTTTTGAGCATCTTACGTTGTTGAGATGTAGATTATTCGAAGGCTCTGGGCCATCCTCAGTATTTGGATCATACAGTTGTGATTTCCATCCCTCCTGAGTCTTACGAAGGTGCAGTCCACGAGTAAATTCATCTCGGTCCAAATCAAAGACCAATAGAGAATCAAATCCTGTCGACGTGATAAATAGCAAGTTTTCAAATCGATTGATTTCATGCGCATGTTTCAAGAATCTATTCTTATACGATCTTTTAACTTGAAAATTACGATCATAGACAAAAATCTCATCGCTCGCCGCAATATAGATCTCATCCGTTCTGAATTCGATGCCTCTTAAGCCTCTATCCCAACCTCTGCCTGTAAAATCTATGCCTGAATCGTCCCAATCAACAACCAAGTTCGCCTCTTTTTTCTGAAAATCCACAAGATAAATGCCCCCATGACTTTCGCCTTGCTGGCTTCCTCTGACAACAGAACTTGCTATGATAGTAGGTAACTTATGCATACCTTATTGTAATCCATATATAATTTCTGAGCAGAGGTTTAATCAACGTTTTTAAATATGAAAAGAAATAAACACAACTATTTTTCGGCATTGCTTTTTATCCTTTTTGCGTCATCTGTGCAGTCTCAGAATGTTACGGAGGTTTACTGTGGCAAATTATTGAATACAGCAACTGGAAGCTGGACCAAAAATGCCTTAATTAAAGTCGATCAAGCCTCTGGGAAGATAAGAGAACTGGGCACTTATGCCAAAGTAAGTAAGGCTCTAAAAAAGAGCAGTTTGGATCTGTCCGATCAGTATTGCTTGCCGGCGCTTATTGATATGCACACTCACCTTTCTGAGGATGTTTCAGGAGATCTCATTGAGTTTTATTCCATATCGCAAGAAGAGCAGCTGAAAATTGGTAGAGAAAATGCACGCATTACTCTCATGGCTGGCTTTACCACAGTCCGTGATGTTGGCGTCTATATCGCTTGGACGGATAAAAAGCTTAGGGATGAGATAGAAGAAAAGAAAACGCCTGGACCCAGAATGAAGGTGGCTGGCTACTATTTAACCATTCCAGGAGGTGGAGGAGAGGTAGCAGTGCCTGGTTATAAAGGCGATGTTCCTGATCACATCAGAATGGGTGTTGCCAGAGGGGCGGATGCGTTTCGCGAAAGAGCAAAACAAGCGATAGAGGGAGGCGCTGATCACATCAAACTCATTGCTTCAGGCGCAGTGCTCGCATACGGAAGTTTGCCTGGCAGCCCGGAAATGACCCCTGAGGAAATTTCAGCCGTGGTTGAGGAGGCTAAGAAGACAGGGACAAGAGTGACCGCTCATGCGCATGGGGCGCTATCAATCAAGCAGGCCATATTGTCAGGCGTTGATAGCATTGAGCATGCATCGCTAATTGATGACGAGGGGATTGAGCTTGCAAAGAAAAATCACGTTTCACTGACAATGGATGTTTACAACGGAGACTATATCAACGAAATGGGTCTGACGGATGGCATGCCAGAAGAGTTTTTACAAAAGAATAGAGAAACCACAGAGATACAAAGGCTGAATTTTAAGAAAGCTCATGAGGCTGGGGTGAAAATTGTTTTTGGAACCGATGCCGGAGTTTATCCTCATGGACAGAATGCAAAGCAATTTAGTTACATGACTAAATATGGAATGACTAATCTTGAAGCCATTCAAGCGGCCACAGTCAGAGCTGCTGAAGTTCTAGGAATGGATCAAGAAATAGGGAGAGTCAAAGAAGGATTCTTTGCAGATATTATCGCGGTAAGTAATAATCCATTGACCGATATTAGAAGTCTTGAAGACATACAGTACGTAATTAAGGAGGGCTATCTTTACAAAGATAGAAATAAACAGTGATCAGAAAATCAGTGCTTTCAATTTTTTTTACCGTATTTGCCGCAAGCAATCTTTATGCAAATCCAGATTTATCAGCCCCATCGGTTGTTTTAACAGATGTATCTTTTTCAATATCAGTATCAGGCCACGATTCTGAACGAGTCTGTGATTATAGACTCGAAGTGGAAGAGAATTTGATCGAGCCATCTCGTTGCAACTCAGGAGAAGACATCGAATTTGAATTTTTGAGATTCACAAAAGCTTCATCGGACTCGGCTAAACTTATACTGGATGCCAATGTTGTAAGTCAAACAAGCATCAACGTGCTTCCCGGGTGGGTTTCACTAATGCCGCCTTTGATCTCAATTCTTATGGCTTTAGTTTTCAGAAGCGTTGTTCCAGCACTCTTTTTAGGTGTTTGGATTGGATCATTTGCAATTACGGGATTTAAATTCGATTCTGTTTTAGAGAGCCTGCTAAATATCACTTCTGTATATGTCAAAGATGCATTGGCCAACCCCGATCATGCTGCAATCATCATTTTCAGCCTCATGATTGGTGGTCTTGTTGGGATCATATCTAAAAATGGTGGCATGCAAGGCATCGTAAATAATTTATCCGGCTTTGTGAATTCCTCCAATCGAGCTCAGTTGGCAACTTCATCTCTGGGTGTTGCCATTTTTTTTGACGATTATGCCAATACACTTGTGGTTGGCAATACCATGAGGAAGGTTACGGATAGTCTCAAAATCTCAAGAGCGAAGCTCGCATTCTTAGTCGATGCAACCGCAGCACCAATTGCTTGTGTTGCATTGATCACTACATGGGTTGGATATCAGGTTGGAATGATCGAAATTTCTGTGAGTCAAATCAGTGAAATTGAGCAATCCGCATATTCCTTATATCTCAATTCAATACTCTACAGTTTCTATCCTTTATTTATGCTGTTGTTTGTTTTCTTAGTGGCAGGCACAGGAAAAGACTTTGGAAAGATGTATCAGTATGAAGTTGCTGCTCGTTCCGGCAATGACCCGTCTATTGAGAAAAAAAGTAAGGGGTATACAAATGACGATGAAACAAAACAGCTTGAACCAAAAGATCCATCCAAAGCAAGAGCCTACAATGCATTCATTCCAATCTTAATGTTTATTCTGGCTACAATTGCAGGACTTTACACGACTGGTGAGGGAGAGAATGTTCAAGACATCATCGGCTCTGCAGATGCTTACACTGCATTGCTATGGGGTTCATTAGTGGGCGTCATGACGGGCTTTATGCTGACGATTCTTCAACGTATTTTATCTTTGGAAGAAACGGTGCAAGCTTGGTATGAGGGCGTGAAATTTATGATTTTTGCGATTATTGTCCTAATTTTGGCATGGTCTTTGGCTCAAACGACCGAGATTTTACAAACCGCAAACTATTTGGTTTCAATATTGGGCGAATTGTTACCCGTTCCATTGATTCCAGCGGTGATTTTCCTTTTGTCAGCTGCGACCGCTTTTGCTACAGGCTCAAGCTGGGGAACAATGGGAATCTTTTATCCCATTGTGATACCTCTGGCTTGGCAAATCATGTTTATAAATGGTGTTGCGGACATGGACCACATTCATATTATTTATTCGTCGGTTGCATGTGTGATTTGCGGAGCAGTTTGGGGCGATCATTGTTCACCCATATCAGACACCACAATTATGTCATCCATGGCGTCTGGCTGTAATCACATTGACCATGTTTCAACCCAACTTCCCTATGCTTTGAGCGTAGGCACGATCGCATTACTTCTGGGAACCGTTCCCACTGGATATGGTGTTTCGCCATTGATCATGATCCCAGCAGGACTATGTTCCATATTTATTTTGTTATCAATTTTTGGAAAGAGAGTGGAGTGAGGAATGGAGAAAGTTTCATCAAATCGAATTTTTAAGGGGGTTCATGAAGTTTGGTCACATGACTCATCGGCAACATCATGCAAAATGACATTTTCAATATATCTTCCAGATAATCCAGAAGGGCATAAACAAAAAACATTGATCTGGCTGTCTGGCTTGACATGCACTGAAGAAAATTTCAGAGTAAAGTCCGGCGTTCAAAGATATGCCTCTGAGCACAATATGATTATTGTTTCTCCCGACACCAGCCCGAGAGGCGAGGACGTTCCTGATGATCCAAATTATGATTTTGCACAAGGTGCCGGTTTTTATCTCAATGCAACTGAGAATCCTTGGGCAAAAAACTACAAAATGTACAGCTATATCGTAGATGAGTTGGTTGAAATCATTGAAGATCATTTTCCGGTTGATGCTGATCGTCTGGGCATATCTGGGCATTCAATGGGCGGTCATGGGGCATTGACCATTGCCATTAAGAACCCAGACATTTTCAAATCTGTTTCAGCATTTTCTCCAATCTGTAATCCAACAAAGATCCCTTGGGGAGAAAAGGCATTCACAAAATATTTAGGGAGCGATGAGTCTTCATGGGATGACTACGATGCTTGCAGTCTCATTGAAAGCCAAGGATGGCCATCAGAGATTTTGATCGATCAAGGCGAGGAAGATGAATTTTTAGCAGAACAGCTAAAACCAGAAGTCTTTGCGAATGCGTGTAAGGAACAAAATGTTGGTCTGGATCTAAGAATGCAGCCTGGATACGATCATAGTTATTTTTTCATCGCGACCTTCATTCAAGATCACATCGATTGGCATAGTCAGAGGCTATAAAACACTCTACCTGAGCTCATTCAGATACCATTTGATGAAACTGCGTGCACTTTTCTCTTTGTCTGTGTAAGGCCCGGGTTCATATTTGAATGAGTCCACGCCTTTTTGGTTATTGACGATGATGGTCTCATCAGCATATGTCGTCACATCCCAAAGCCACATGAGTTTTTCCATGTCATAATCTTTGCCTTCTTCAGCATCTTTATTGACAAGCCAGTAAACATCACACTGGCATTTATCCAAACTTGTTGGTGTAAATACATAACCCACAACGTGATCGCAATATGCAAGAAAATAGCTCACTGGCCCAAGATTAAAGTCAGAACACCCTTGGTTAAAGTCTTTAATATTGCCCAATAGAGGCGCAAGCGGTTTGCCATCTTCACTGCCAGTGATATAACCATCAAAGAGCGCATATCTTGAGTAAGCATACTGCTCTTGATCTTTGTCTTTATTTGAAAAGTCTTTGTCAACTTCTATGTCTTTCAATCCGCAGCTCTCTAAATTACTTCTCATTTTTTCTTGCGCCTCGTCAAAGCCAGGCTCGTCTTCAATCTTGAGAGTATGAGACAGGGAGTATTCCGGATGGGACGGAGCACAGTGATAGCACTCTTGATAGTTTTCCACTGCAAGCTTCCAGTTGGAAGCAATGGGATAGTTTTTATGTGCCGCAATTTTCATGTCTGTAAACCCAAACATGTCAAATGGTTCTTTAAGATCTCTTCTTAAGTTATCAAGTGATTGGGGGTCATCCGATAGATTTATGAATAACATTCCAGCAATAACCTCTATATTACAAGGGTGAAGATTGAGAGTCGCTTTATCGATTCCATCCCTCAAACTCTTTGCAGCAAGAAGTTTTCCATCTAGGTTAAATGTCCAGCTGTGATAGGGGCACGTTAAGCGTTTTACATTGCCGCCTTCATTTAGGCATATTCTAGAACCTCTATGGCGACAAACATTAAAGAAGGCTTTAATTTCATTTTCTTTATTCCTTAAGATTATGATTTCTTCTTCGAGCAACTTATATAAGAAGTAATCCCCCTTATTTGGAATCTGAGACTCATGCCCAGTAAAGATCCAGCTGTTGAAGAGTATTTTTTTCTTTTCTAGGTTAAAGATGGATTGATCTTTATAAAATTCCTGATCCAGTGACCAATCCTCTTGATGTTGACTTAATAAATTTTCAATATTTTTCATGGCATTCCATAAATTCGCTATGAATCTATCACAAATTCAAGGCTTGTTTAAGCTTAAATGAATCCAAGGGCGATTGTTTTTTTGTCTCTAAACTCTATAAGAATTCAATGATTGATGAATTGATATAAATCATTTTCTTCGTTTTGATCGGATTTTAAGATTATCTCTGCTTGGTTCGGGAAATTTAAATATCTTTTTGACTTCTGAAAAATCATCATGCTTGTGCGGTATTGACATAGCATTCACAAAATAGTCTTGAAAAAGAGGCTCCGTTGCGGTCTCAATTTTTTTTATTTTTGTCACTTCATCCTCAATTTCTTTTCGACTCTTTGAGTCAAGTAAAGCAATTCTGGCACCAGTGCTTGCCGCATTCCCAGCTGAAGTTACTTCGTGGAGTATACAGTTCGGTATTAACCCAAGAGCCATGGCATATTTGACATCGATGTGGCTCCCAAATGCTCCAGCAAATCTAATCTTATCCACTTGTTCGATTCCGATTTTATCCATGAGAAGTTTAGCGCCAGCATAGAGCGCAGCTTTTGCCAGTTGGATTGCACGTATATCATTTTGTGTGATAATTATTTTTTGATTTCCTTCAAACAATAAGTATGAAAAAGTTCGACCATCTTTAAAGATTCGATCGTTCAACGTTTTATTCTTTTGCTGAATCAGCCCTCCGGCAGAAACGATTTCAGACAGAAACATTTCAACAATGGCTTCTATTATTCCTGATCCGCAAATTCCAGTAACGCCTATGTTTTCGGTCTCTTTTTCAAACCCTTCCTCATCAGACCATAGGTCAGAGCCAATCACTTTAACCTTGGCAACAAGTGTTTGGTGGTCAATTCTGACTCTTTCTATTGCTCCAGGCGCTGCTCTCTGGCCAGAATTAATTTGTGCCCCCTCAAATGCAGGCCCAGTGGGGCTTGATGCGGCAAGAACTTTATCTTTATTGCCAACCACGATTTCGGCATTTGTTCCCACATCCACGATCAAGCTATATGAGTCCTGTTGATAAGGTTTTTCTGTCAATATCACTGCAGCAGCGTCTGCTCCAACATGGCCAGCAAGGCATGGAAGGGTGTAAACCGATGCATTATCATTGATCCCTATATGAAGATTCTTTGACAACTCAATAACTGCCTTAGCTGTCTTGAGTTTAAATGGTGCTACACCCAATGGGACTGGGTCATACCCAAGAAATAAGTGATGCATGACTGGATTCCCAACAACGGTTGCTTCAAGAATATGTATCGGATCTATTTGATTTTTATCACAGGCCTTTAAGATCAAACCTTTGATTGCTTCTCTTACCGCTTGAGTCAATTTTTCTTCAGATCCGGGATTAAGCATGCAATAAGAAACACGGCTCATTAAATCCTCCCCAAATCTTATTTGTGGATTCATTGAGCCTTCGGATGCCAATACCTCACCAGTTTGGATATCACTGAGATTAACCGCTATTGTGGTTGACCCAATGTCGATAGATGCGCCGTATATCTTTTCAACCAATCCTGGCCAAAAATCAACTATCTGTGTGTTCTCTCTGACAGCAATGGTTATATCCTTAACCTCAAGAAATGATTTGTAATCAAAATCGTTTGAAAGAATTTGATCGATACTAATTCCCCAATCATGTTTTAGTTTCTCAATAATCAATTGCTCAAGATGTTCATTTGAATCAATCGATGATTCACTTGTATCAATAAGATGAAGTCTCGATAAAGGGTTGATGGTTACCGATGTCGCTTCAAAGTCTTTTCTGACGACTTGTTTGTGAAGTTGACTTTCCTCGGGAATGTCTATGACGACATCACCAGAAATGATTGTCTGACAACCAAGCCTTCTTGACTCTTCCAATCCTTTTCGGTTTGAGTATTTGATTTCTGATTCGGTTAATTGATTAAGGTTTTTGAAACTTGAGTGAATGCCATGTTTCGCGAATTCGCCTTCAGTCGGTTGAATCTGGCACCTTCCACAAATTGCTCGGCCTCCACACACAGAATCGAGATCGACACCCAGGCTTCTTGAAGCATCTAATATTGTTGTCCCCACCTGAAAGACGCCTCTTTTGCCAGAAGGCGTAAAGATTATCTGAAACTGATCTTGTTCAGCCATGGCTATTGATTTAGCGCTTTGACCTTCTTCTTCGGGTTCTTTTCGACTTAGAACTGGGCTCTCGGTAACCTGCTATCCAGTCTCTGCATTCTGGATCATTGCCCATCACCACATTTGCTCCTCTCACAGACTGCATAATTTCTTTCTCAAGTGGATTTGTGATTGCACTGGTCATCCCCGCACCAATAGCCATGGCAATAAACGCTGTATTAAGACCAAGCCTATTCGGCAACCCAAAACTTAGGTTTGAAGCGCCACAAGTTGTATTTACTCCCAAGTCATTTTGCAGCATCTTGATGAGTTCCATCACTTGTTGTCCTGCTGAGTTGATGGCACCAATTGGCATAACCAAAGGATCTATAACGACATCTTCTTTTGGAATTCCGTAATCCATTGCTCTTTCGACTATTTTCTTTGCAACTGCGTATCGCACATTAATGTCTTCAGATATTCCAGTGTCATCATTGGAAATTCCGATCACAGCACAGCCATACTTTTTAACGAGTGGCAGCACTACTTCCAGTCTTTCTTCTTCGCCTGTTACTGAGTTCAAAAGAGCTTTACCTTTATAAGCCTCAAGGCCAGATTTCAAAGCATCAATTATGGATGAATCAATGCATAACGGTGTATCAAAATTATCTTGGATAAGCTTGATGCTGTCTGCAAGAATCTTTGGCTCATCCGCCAAAGGCACTCCCGCATTCACATCTAACATTTGAGCTCCGGCAAGAACTTGTTCTTGAGCATCATTAAGAACGCGATCAAGGTTTCCTGCTTTCATTTCCTCGGTCAGGAGTTTTCTCCCTGTGGGATTGATTCTTTCTCCTATTACAACAAAGGGGTTTCCTGAGCCTATCGTTATTTCTTTTCGATCAGAACTTATAATTGTTTTTGTCATATTCTTCCTTATTTTTCCTTGATGCCCTTTGATTTTACTGTTTTTTCAAGCAGGTCATCTGAAAACATTGTTTCTAGCAATTCAATCTCTCGATCAACCATAGATTGAGGATCGCCCGTTTTAATATTTTTGATATCTCTTCTCCAATCTGCCATATAAGCATCGCTTGAACCTTTCCCAGCTCGCATTGCAGCCCTATCGATTGCTTCTGCAAATCTTGGGCTCATTTGTTTTTTGAATTTCCCAGATTTTGTTTTAAAGATTATATGAGAGGGGATATCGCGCCAATATACTTTAATTAGTTTGCCCATCTATTTTATTGCCTTATTCAGTTGGTTTTCAATATTTTCTAAACCAGTATAGTGAATCGTAAAATCAAGATTCAGATAATCAGCACAAGCCTTGGCTTTCAACTCTAGATCATTATTTGGTTTCTGCGCAAGATAGACAACATTTTTGTAATTCTTGAAATACTCATCTCTTAAATGAGGGTGTTGTGAAATACCAAGACCATCAATCACAAGACGTTCAAAATTCTTAACCAAGAAATCTGTAAGATAGAATGTTCCGATTTCTCTATTGCTCAACTCTTTAAACGTTTTTGATCCAGCATAGAATTCGTAACAATGCGCACCGTCTAATCGTTCGATTTCATAATTTTTTAACATTGAATCAATCAATCCACCGGTACCGCAATCTGCATAAGCCAGAAATATTTTTGAATAGCCCTCGAGATTTGACTCAATGGCCTCTTTAATTTTTTTTGGAAGTTTTTTTGGTCTGTTATGAAGATCAGCGTTCAAACACTGAAGGGTAACGTTTTTCCAATTGTTGAGATTAATGATTTCATTAATCTCGTGAGCTATGGCGCCACATCCGATGATGAGAGTATCTTCTTTATCTCTCATCTCTTTATTCCTTGAAGAATTGGCTGATCAGAATCATTGGAAGAGTTTCATGTTAGTTAAGTTCAAGACAGGAGCTAAACACTCCTTCTCCTTCTTCGTCTTTTTCTTTCAGGCTTCTCAGGAGTTGTGTTTGGGTTTAGGTAATTCTTTATCATTTGAATGTTGCCTTTTGTCATCTCACCAAGATCTTCAATTACCTTGTTTAACTCAAAGTTCATATTCTCTGAATCACCGCTCAATGCTTCAGACATTGCTTTCACATGAATATGTGTTGTGCCGCAGCATCCCCCAATGATTTTTGCGCCCAAGCTTCTAGCATGCAATGCATATTTAGCCATCATCTCTGGTGTCCCAGAGTATTTGATCTCACTGCCTTTGAATTCTGGAATTCCACAATTTCCTTTCGCCACAATCAATTGCTCATCGTTTAATATTGAACGGCTGAAGCACATTATCGACCCAATAAGCTCTGAAGCCCCAATTCCACAATTCGCACCATATCCAATGACAGCATCTTTGTTACTATCCGCAAGCATAGCCAACTCTTTTGGCTCAAGACCCATCATAGATCTGCCATGCGTATCAAAACTAAAAGTGCATATCGTTGGCAAATCAGTTTTTTGTGCAGCTTTAATGGCCGCATCCATTTCCTCAATTGAAGACATTGTTTCTACCCAAATCATGTCACATCCACCTTCTTTTAAGGCTATTGCCTGATCCGTAAAGGCAGAAACAGCATCCTGAATAGATAGTGTACCTATTGGCTGCAGTATTTCACCTGTGGGGCCAATAGAGCCAGCAACCAAAACTGTTCTTCCAGATGAGCGCGAACTTTCTCTTGCAATCCTAGCAGCAGCAATATTGATCTCTTTTACCCGATCTTCACAATTATGAAGCGTTAACCTATATCGGTTTGCTCCGAAGGAATTAGTAAGAATGATGTCAGAGCCAGCTTCTATAAAATTCTTGTGATTAATTGAGACTAAATCCGGTTTTTCTTCATTCCATAGCTCAGGAGGATATCCAGACTCAAGACCCATATCAAACAGGTTGGTACCCGTTGCACCATCTGCAAGTAGGTAACCCTTTTCATTTATGAGGCTTATAATTTTTTCAGCTTCCACTATTCTCGGACCCTTGTCTTAATTAAAATTTGCAAAAAAAAACCTGTTGCTTTCAGTAGCTAACAGGTCAGTCATTTAATTAAACTGCCTTTTTAGCATTTTTATACACCTGCAATTGGGCTTAAATCGGTGTTATTGGTAAATCCTAATCTTTGTAGGAATATTTTGCTATAAATAATTAAGTTTTAATTTTATCTCTTTTTGATTGCATCGTTTGAAACTATTCTTTTTTTAAATGTATCACTATAATCGACTAGTAAATATTAAGCCCATAAATAGAAATGCCACACATTAGCTCTTACTATGCTGCTTCAGCCAATCAGGACTTAAGATTTGAGCAGCTTGACTCAAATATTAGAACTCAAGTCTGCGTGATCGGCGGAGGGTTTACCGGATTAAATACTGCAATAAATTTAGCACAGAAGAATCTCGATGTTGTTTTAATTGAATCAGAGAAAATTGGCTGGGGAGCCAGCGGAAGAAATGGGGGACAGCTAATATCTGGCTTTACCTTTAGTGATTACTTCTCAAAACATTTATCTTCCGAA
>Ga0208896_1000558_pt1 | contig 20157 bp, 21 predicted proteins | sample ETNtaG_27_FD_185778 | JGI IMG/M metagenome (GOLD analysis project Ga0208896, IMG submission 185778) | Marine microbial and viral communities from oxygen minimum zone, Eastern Pacific Ocean - ETNP201406SV63 (SPAdes) (version 2) | ecosystem: Environmental > Aquatic > Marine > Oceanic ... | reverse complement strand
AGACTACCCAGCTCTAAAGGGAAATTTAGTGTTAGTAATTCTAGCTCTAACTACGCAGGTTATATTGGGTATTTTAAATGTGGTTTTTTCTCTCCCGATGCTAGTCGCCGTTCTTCATAACGCAGTCGCGCTTGGGTTGCTACTAAGCCTGCTTGGGCTGGCACACAAAGTATATAAAAACCAATAAAATTAAAAGTATAATGTTTGCTTTTTTAGACTCTTTAAGATCGAAATGAATAAAACCTCGCAACTCTTTTCATTGGTTTTTGTGGTTGTAGTAATCGTTTTAGGTTATTGGTATTTTGGAGGCAGTCCAAACATTGACAAGCTAAAAGAATCTGTCGCTCCAGCCGCCTCCCTTTACCCCGAGGCGAAATCTATTTCTGAGAGTTTAGAATTTATTAATGATCAATCAAAAGAGGTTTACTTGTCTGGGCCTCTCAACGGGAAATGGGGGCTGCTTTATTTTGGCTTCACTTCATGTCCAGATGTTTGTCCTGTGGATCTGGCCAAAATAAGCCAAAGCTATAAAGCAATGAAAAATAAAGACGATCTTCAGGTGGTCTTTATCTCTGTTGACCCGAAGCGTGACATAGGCAAACTCGATTCTTATGCCCAGACTTTTGATAAATCTTTTATAGGCCTAACTACACATGAAGATAAACTGGCATCTATAACTAGAGTTTTAGGCGTATATCATCAGGTGGTAGAAACTCAGCAGGACGTCCAGCAAGATCATAGCGAGCACTCTACAGACTCACATGATAGCCATGACAAGGGTTCAAATGCCGAGATGAAATCGATGTCCAGCGAACAATACAATATCGACCATACGACGAGCTTCTTGTTATTAAGCCCGGACTTGAAACTAACAGCAATACTAACCAGTCCACACGAGCCAAAAGCTATGGCGGAGGCGCTAGATAAAATAATAGATGCGCTATAGGCTTTCTTAAAAAGAGAAGGCTAGGTTAACTATCTTTATATTAAATCGGTAGTTATTCGTAGGTCCTGAAAGACTGCAATCCTACGCTAGCACAAACTTAACTATGGTGACAATGGAGCCAATAAAAATAGCCGTCATCACCAAGCCAACAAGGATATAAGCCCACGGTCCATTTTTTTCTGCTGACTCAAAGTCCCTAACAAGATCTTTCTTCTTGCCCACCCCAATCATTGCCGATGCAACAGCTCTAAAAACTTCAAAGACCCCTTTCATGACTAAAAAATAATCCCAAAAGGCATTAACAAATAATGGTCCACTAATAACGAAATGAATAAAACCATAAGATAGTTAACAGAATACAAAAAGGTTTTAAGGGCAATCTTTGGATTGTCCGGTTCAAGACAAATCTTAATCGAATAAACCAAAAAAACCGAACCTAAAGTTACCGCTGCGACTAAATAAATTATGCCGCTCATGCCGGTCAAATATGGCAACAAAGTGACCACAAATAGCAGCACTGTGTATAACAAAATCTGTATCTTAGTAAACTCAACCCCATGGGTTACTGGCAACATCGGGACTTCTGCTTTTTTATACTCTTCATGCCTATGAATCGCCAATGCCCAGAAATGGGGAGGGGTCCAAATGAAAACAATTAAAAACAATAGTAGCGAGTATTCGATGCCTTGTGTCCCAGCAACCGATGTCCAACCAAGCACAGGCGGGGCAGCACCAGCGACACCACCTATAACTATATTCTGTGGAGTGGCCCGCTTTAAATACATAGTATAAAAAACAGCGTAACCGATAAGCGATAAAAATGTCAGCAGCGCTGTCAGTAGATTGACAAAAACCAACAAAAAGCCTATCCCTAAGAATCCCAACAACAACCCCCACACCAAAGCTTGAGTTCTTGTTACCTTGCCTTGAGGCAGGGGACGGCGATTGGTTCTAGCCATTTTAATGTCGATTTTTTCATCAACAATATGATTAAAAACAGCTGCCGACATGGCTGACAATCCTATCCCTAAAGAGGCAAAAAGTATTAACGACAAACTAGGCAAATATGGCACAGCCAATAACATGCCAACAATCGCCGTTAATAAAATAAGGTAGACAACTTTTAATTTACAAAGGCCTAGCAGATCGGCAATGGAAGGGATGGCGCTCATTAGCCTATCCTAGAGTATTTTAACAACCGCTTTAGATCTTTTACAACTCGCTTAATATCGATCTCTTCGGGCTCATAATACATCATTATATTTCCAATCGGATCAATCAAGAATATAACTCTTTCCCCGAACGAGTTTAAGCGCTGGAAAAGGGCAAAGTTAGCAATAAAAACACTTAATGTCTTGCCATTTAAATTTGTCGGTCTTGAGTCGTCAGGAATAACAATAGCTGTTTGGATTCTTCGCATTTCATCATTCATCAAGACGCGAATAGTTTCCATGTCTTTAACAGCCTTGCTGCAAAGAATTTCACATTTATTGGAGACATAAGCAAGGGTCCAGAGACCCTCAAATGAGCCGCCACCGTCAATGGCAAAGTCCTCTTTTTGTGTAACTATTATCGGCTGAACAAGTTCACCGTAGTTAACTGTGCTTTCACTAAAGTATTTTGGGCTTAGGTAATAAAACAAAGTGCCCAAGGCGATTGGCAATATAAACATTGCTAACAAAATCCACAGCTCTCTTTTTGCCGTCATTGTCTTCCTTAAATCAAAACTGCGTAATCATACGCCTTTGCTGGCAAAAACTCAATCCACTTTAAAGTCGAACTTCAATGCCGTTTGCTTGCATCTCTTTTTTAGCCTCGACCACGGAGTATTCACCAAAATGAAAAATGCTCGCAGCTAGGACTGCGTCAGCGCCACCCTCAAGGACGCCTGCAGATAGATGGGATAGTTTTCCAACACCTCCAGAGGCGATAACAGGAACGTCGACAGCGTCGGCTACTGCACGAGTTAGTTCTATATCGAAACCGTCCTTTGTGCCGTCTCTATCCATAGAGGTAAGCAAAACCTCTCCCGCTCCGCAATCGCCTTTGGTCATCTTTATTGCCCACTCAACGGCATCGATGCCAGTTTCTCTGCGACCGCCGTGAGTAAACACCTCCCATCTTGGAGGGCTGTCGGATATACGCTTAGCGTCAATTGCGACAACGATACATTGCGACCCAAAGCGCTCGCTCAGTTCAGCAATCAAGTCCTTATTAAAGATTGCTGCAGAGTTGACCGCAACCTTATCTGCGCCCGCATTTAGCATAGCGAGAACGTCGTCTGCCTTTCTAATCCCTCCCCCTACAGTCAAAGGAATAAAAACCTGCTCAGCTATTTTTTCAACCATATAGGCGGTCGTATCACGGCCCTCATGAGAAGCTGTTATGTCAAGAAAAGTAATCTCGTCAGCGCCCTCAGCGTCATAACGCTTGGCCACCTCTATTGGGTCTCCTGCGTCTTTGATATTAACAAACTTAACGCCCTTGACGACACGGCCGTCGCGAACATCTAAGCAAGGAATGATGCGCTTTGCTAAACTCATAGGGCGCAATTTTACCGCATAAAAACAAGCCAAGGCTTTTTTGCTGTCTTGGCAGGCCTGTTTGTTTTGCGCATTTTGACTAGTCAACTAGAGGTGTTTTGTGGCAGGCTATTGTTTGCCTTATAGGTATAATTGCGCCCTATGACTCCAGTAAAAAAACCAGCCCCTAAACACATTGCCATCATTATGGATGGCAACGGACGCTGGGCAAAGTCACGGGGTCTACCACGCACAAGCGGCCACCAAAGAGGGGTAATAAGCGTGCGCAATACTGTTAAGCATTGTGCCAAGATTGGCGTTGAAACCTTAACCCTTTTCGCATTTAGTCGTGAAAACAAGAACCGCCCCAGCAAAGAGGTGTCTCTGCTTTTTAATTTATTTCTCTCCGTACTTAACACTGAGACAAAAAAGCTTAATCAAAACAATGTCCACCTAAAAATTATTGGCGACCTTTCAATATTTCCTGAAAAAACTCAAAAGCTTGCAATCCAAGCACAACAAGAACTTCAACAAAACACCGGGCTCAATCTCGTCATTGCCGCCAACTATAGCGGCCAATGGGACATCGTTGAGGCGACAAAAAAAATTGCCGCCAAGTCAACCAATGAAAAACTGAGCCCAAACGATATCGACGACAAAGTCTTCGAAAAACACACTTCTTTAGCTAAATATCCCCCAGTCGACCTACTCATTCGTACCAGCGGCGAGGCTAGACTTAGTAACTTTTTGCTCTGGGATATCGCCTATAGCGAACTTTACTTTTGCAACACGCTGTGGCCTGACTTTGGCACAAAAGATCTCGACCTAGCCATTGAAAATTTTCATGCTCGCGACCGCCGCTATGGGTCTCATGAGGACAAATAAAGATGCTTACTAAACGACTAATTACAGCTGCCATATTGCTACCTATTGTAGTGTTAGTAACACTGCTATTAGATGAAATGTTGTTCCGTATTATATTGGCCCTAGTCATTGCTGTTGCGGGGTGGGAATATTGCAGCTTGATTAGCATAAAACAACCAGTATTTAGGGTGCTTTACGTCTTTGCCTTAACCATCATAGCATTTATTTTTACGTCTATTAATGCTTGGCTTATGCCAGTTATAATTGCCTCTTCTGCCTGGTGGCTCTTAAACGCCTGCTGGGTTTTTTGCTACCCAAAGTTTACCAGTCTCTGGCATGGAAGCCATGGCGTTCGACTCTTAAACGGTTTGTTTATTTTTGTGCCTATGTTTTTAGCATTAGCAGCGCTACAAAAAAATAACAGCGAACTTGTCTTGCTGCTTTTGGCGCTTATCTGGAGTGCGGATAGTGGTGCTTATTTTGCCGGCAAAGCTTTCGGTTCTAACAAGCTTTGCCCTCGAGTCAGCCCTGGAAAAACTGTTGAAGGCCTGATTGGCGGAACTGTTGCGTCCGTAGCAGTCATGCTTGTCTATTTAGAGCTATATATTGAGCCTATTAGTGCAGAACAGTATCTTGTTTATGTGGCTTTGTCAGTTGTCATTTCAATTGCCTCAGTTGTCGGAGATCTATTTGAAAGTCTTCATAAAAGGCTTGCAAACGCCAAAGATAGTGGGTCTTTGCTTCCTGGCCATGGAGGCTTATTCGACAGGATAGACAGCCTTACTTCTGCAGCTCCAATCTTTTACTTAATGTATTACGGGGCCCTACTGTGAAAAACATTTGTATTCTTGGAGCAACCGGATCCATCGGGCTTAATACACTAGAAGTCGCCTCCCTTCATCCTGACAAGTTCAGAGTTTTTGCCATAAGCGCCAATACTAACTGGGAGCTAATGCTAAAGCTTTGTGAAATTCACAGCCCGGCCTATGCTGTTATGACAGATTCAGCCGCCGCTGAAAAACTAAGCAATAAGACCCCCTCAGAGATCACTGTTTTATCAGGACACAGGGCTCTTAATGAGATTGCAGAAAACGAGCAAACCGACTTTGTTATGGCTGCAATTGTTGGTAGTGCAGGAATGGCCTCTGTACTAGCTGCAGTCAATTCCGGCAAAAGAGTTATGCTAGCCAACAAAGAGTCGCTGGTTCTCGCTGGAAACCTATTAATCAATTCCGCAAAAGATTCTGGGGCAGAAATAATTCCAGTTGATTCTGAACATAGCGCGATATTCCAATGCCTACAAGGAGGGATGAGTGGACTAAACAAAATACAGCTTACCGCATCTGGTGGACCGTTCCTCAATTTTTCTCCTGCTGCCCTTGAAGGCGTTACTCCGGAACAGGCCTGCAAACATCCCAACTGGAACATGGGGCGGAAAATATCGATAGACTCAGCAACAATGATGAATAAAGGTTTAGAGGTCATCGAAGCATGCTTTCTGTTTTCATTAAGGCCTTCACAAATTGAGGTTGTTATTCATCCACAAAGCATCATACATTCTCTTGCCTATTTTGACGATGGCAGCGTGATGTCTCAGCTCGGCCTGCCCGATATGCGGACTGCTATATCTTATGCGCTTTCTTATCCTAAGAGACAAAGCTCGGGAGTGCAGGCGTTAGACCTTACAAAACAAAAACCACTGGAATTTTTTCCTCCAAATCTAGAGTCTTACCCTTGCTTAAGGCTTGCCTATGAAGCGCTTAAAGAAGGAAAAAGCTTGCCGGGCACGCTTAATGCCGCCAACGAGGTTGCAGTCGATGCATTCCTTAAAGGAAAGATAGGCTTTTTGGGTATCGCAAAAGTCATTGAAAAAGCACTTGAAAGAGTCTCAGCATGCGAACTTGACTCTATGTCAGTAATTGTGGAAAATGACCAAACTTCTCGTCAAATAGCAAAATCAATCGTTGAATCTGGTATCTAAAAAAATACGGCTTTCATTGTGCCGGCTTCTAATATTAGGTGCTGTACTTTTCACGCCACCTGTAAATGCACACAATCAACACGAGCTTTACTTTAAAGCCTCTCCAGGAGATGCTTTTTATAAGTTTTTCTTTAAGTCGGGCCTGTCTGGAGGGCTTTTAAATGAGCTCATGTCTTCAGATGGGCGAGCCAAACAACTCAACAACATTTATCCTGGCGATCAATTCAAAATTAGCCTTGACGACAACCACAACCTCAAGAAAATTATTTACAAGCCTGTAAGCGCCAACCCTATGATCATTACTTATAGCAAAAAGAGGTTCCGCTTTTTAACTATCAACGTCCAGCCAACCGCAGGAATTACACACTCAACGATAGTCATCACCAAGTCTCTTAATTATGACGCCAAGGAGTTTGGGATTGAGGCAGAGATAATCAAGCTTATGGTAGATAACTTTTCTTGGGAGTTAGATTTTAGGCGCGACCTGAGCAAGGGCGACAAATTTATCCTTGCCTGGAACGGGTCTGACAAGCCTCTCGCGATGATCTATGTTGGCAATCGAAGAACGATTTCTCTATTTTCATATAAAGACGCTAAAGGCAAAACGAATTACTATCAGGTTAATGGAAAAACCTTAAATGACAGTTTTTTCTTTGCCCCTTTGAAATATGACCGTATAAGCTCAGGCTTCCAGAAGCGGCGCTTTCACCCAATCAAAAAAACATGGAAATCCCACCGAGGAACAGACTTTGCGGCGCCCCAAGGCCGCCCTGTATACGCAGCTGCAAAGGGAATTATCAGGCATGTCGCAGTTTTGAGTGGCTATGGCAATGTGGTATATATAGATCACGGCACTCATCTAACAACAGTTTATGCGCATATGGCTCGGTTTGAAAAAGGGCTAAGATCAGGACATCGGGTTTCGAAAGGCCAGGTTATTGGCTATGTTGGAAGCACAGGAATGTCTACCGGTCCTCACCTGCATTACGAGATCCGTGTTGATGGCGTTCACAAAGACCCGGAAAAGTACAGCCCTCCTAAACAGCTAAACGTGCCACAAGGCTCAATGGCAGAATTTGTTAGGGTAGCAAAAGAAGTCCTGGCAAAACTAAATATATAGACCCTTGTTTCTCTTAATTGCCAACAGAACAACCTAGCGAAAACAATCGATTAAAATGGTAGCTTTAATATAAGTTATATGGTTTATGCGACCAGTTTTGCAAACAAAGCTTAGCTTACCACTGCTTCATAGCGGCAAAGTTAGAGATATTTTTGACATTAACAACGAGACGATGCTCATAGTTGCAACTGATAGGCTTTCAGCTTTTGACGTTGTCTTCGGCCAGCCCGTTCCTAAAAAGGGCTTAATGCTTACCTCTGTGGCAAATTATTGGTTTAAAAAAACAGAGCATATTATTCCGAACCATCTAACAAAAACCTCTCTTGAAGAGGTCCTTCCAAAAGAAGAGGCAGCCCAGCTTAAAGGTCGCGCTATAGTGGTTAAAAAACTTAAACCGTTGCCAATTGAGGCAGTTGTTAGAGGTTATCTGATTGGGTCTGGCTGGAAAGAGTATCTATCCTCTGGCTCAGTTTGCAGCATCCCCTTGCCTCCAGGCATGAGCCTAGCGCAAAAACTAGAAGTTCCGCTCTACACTCCATCCTCTAAAGCGCCCGCTGGTGAACATGACGCAAACATATCGTTCGCAGAAACAAAACTGCTGGTTGGAGAAAATCTAGCAAACAAAATAAAAGAAAAAAGCGTGGAAATTTATAAGTTCGCCGCAAATCACGCTATCAGTCGCGGGATTATTGTTGCTGATACTAAGTTTGAGTTTGGCTTGGACACTGATAACCAGCTTACTCTGATGGACGAAGTCCTAACGCCCGACTCTTCAAGATTTTGGCCTAAATCAGAATACCAAGCAGGAATAAATCCTAAAAGCTATGACAAACAAATTATTAGAGATTATCTAGAGACGCTTGATTGGGATAAGACTCCTCCTGCGCCAATACTGCCAAATGAAATACTGATAAAAACAGCAAAAAAATACGAAGAGGTTCAAGCGCTCCTATGCAACTAAGCGGATACGCCGATAAAATGCACACTTCCTTGAAATCTGGGGTTGCTCAATACAGGCTCAACTTTGATGACACAGAGCTGGATATAGGGGCCCTTGTAGGAAAACCAATTGAACTCGCGTTTAGCCAACAAATACGGTGTGCTTCCTGTGGCAGAATGACTAGTAAAAGCTACTCACAAGGCCATTGTTGGCCTTGCGCAAATTCTCTCGCGCGGTGTGATTTATGCATCATGAGGCCTGAAACCTGTCACCACCATAAAGGGACTTGTCGGGAGCCAGAATGGGGCGAATCATACTGCTTTTCTCCCCACATAGTCTACATTGCGAACACTTCTGAGGCAAAGGTCGGCATCACTCGAAAAACGAACCTGCCTAGTCGCTGGATTGACCAAGGAGCAATTAGCGCTCTTCCTATTCTTGAGGCAGAAACTAGACTTGACTCTGGGCGCCTTGAAAAAGCTCTAAAGTCTTTCGTTTCTGATAAAACAAATTGGCGCAAAATGTTAACGAACAAAGTTGCTCCAGTCGAGCTTGTCTCCACTAAAAAGACTCTGTTAGAAAGGATTCCTGTTCTTATAAACGAACTTGGCGCAAAGCCTTTATCTGACGATGTCGTCAATATTGACTACCCTGTGATAAAATACCCGGCCAAGATTGTCTCCCTGAGCCTTGATAAAACGCCAGTTATTTCGGGTGTTTTAAATGGAATTAAGGGGCAGTATTTGTTGCTTGATTGTGGCGTGCTCAATATACGAAAATTTAGCTCGTACCACCTGACAATCTCTACTTAAAAGACACTGAATTTTTATAAGACACGACAAGTATGAACGAAAACTTTTCAAGAATAGAGCGACTGCCGACGTACGTTTTTGCTGTCACTAATGAGCTCAAGGCCGAGGCTAGGTCCAGGGGGGAGGACATTATCGATTTTGGCATGGGAAACCCTGACCAGCCAACCCCAAGGCACATTGTTGATAAATTAGTTGAGGTTGCACAAAGAACTGACACTCATCGATACTCGATGTCAAGAGGTATTCCTCGTCTTCGTCGAGCCATAACTAACTGGTATAAAGACCGCTATAACGTTATCTTAGACCATGAAACCGAGGCCATTGTCACACTGGGATCGAAAGAAGGCTTAGCAAGCCTCGCCCAAGCGATTGTCGGAAAAGGCGACACAGTGTTAGTGCCAAGTCCGGCTTATCCAATCCATCCCTACGGGTTCATTATTGCAGGCGCCGACATACGCAGAATTCCCTGCGGCCCCGGACATGATTTTTTTTCTGAACTTGAGAAGGCTATAACTGACACCTGGCCAAAACCCAAGGTTGTGGTTCTTAACTATCCCTCCAATCCAACAACAGAGTGTGTTGAATTAGAGTTTTTTGAGCGTATTATTAGAATCGCAAAAGAACATCAAATATGGGTAGTTCAAGATTTGGCTTATGCTGACATTGTTTATGATGACTACAAGGCTCCAAGCATTATGCAAGTAGAGGGTGCCAAAGACATTGCAGTGGAATTTTTCTCAATGTCAAAAAGCTATAATATGCCAGGCTGGCGTGTTGGCTTTATGGTTGGCAATCCAACACTTGTTGCCGCACTGGCAAAAATAAAGTCATACATTGACTATGGAATTTTTACTCCAATCCAGGTCGCCTCAATTAAAGCCTTAGAGTCTGACCAGAGTTGTGTTGAAAGCATCCGTCTGATGTATCAGTCTCGTCGTGACGTTCTTTGCAATGCGCTTTCAAGTATAGGCTGGAACGTTGAGCCACCAAAAGCCACAATGTTCGTATGGGCAAAAATTCCCGAGCACTACCAGGCAATGGGATCTCTAGAGTTCAGCAAGGAGCTCATTAAGCGCGCGAAGGTTGGAGTTTCTCCTGGGATAGGTTTTGGTAATTATGGTGACGATTATGTGCGCATATGCTTGATTGAAAACGAGCAAAGAATACGCCAAGCTGTTCGCGGTATTCGAAATATGTTTAAAGAAGATGGGCTCTTATGAGATACACTGCGGAACAATTTAAAAAGGAAAAAAATAAACGTCTAACGCTTCTTGGAATGTCAGGAGTGGGCAAAACTCATCTCTCAAAACTTCTCAGTAAAGAGGGCGGCTGGTTTCATTATTCTGGAGACTTTCGGATAGGCGCGTCACACTTAAAAAACGACATAATTGACAATATCGCCAACAAAATGAGGATCGACCCTTGGCTCTCAGGCCTATTAAAAAACAACTCTATCAGTGTCAACAGTCAGGTGACTTTTGATAACCTAGAGCCTATATCTGCATTTCTTGGAAAGGTCGGCAACCCTGAAGAAGGAGGGCTACAAATTGATGAGTTTGTGCGTCGTCAAGGACTATTCTTAGAGGCCGAAATTAAAGCCATGTACGATGTTCCAAGCTTTATTGAGCGCTCACAAAAGTCGGGTTGCCAACATTTTATCAATGATGCTGGCGGCAGCTTGTGCGAACTGGGCGACACAAAGCTTTACAAGCTCTTGTCTGAAAACACTCTAATTATCTATATTAAAGCGAGTGAATCAAATCAACAAGCGCTCATTAAGCGCGCTAAAAAGATTCCGAAGCCTGTTTATTACCATCCAGAGTTTTTGCAGTCTGCGCTCAATGACTATCTAAAAGAAAAACATGTAGCCTATGTGGCACAAATAAATCCTGATGATTTTGTGCGCTGGGTATTTCCTAAACTTGTTGCTAACCGTCAAATAAAATATCAAGAGTTGGCAGAGCAATATGGCTACACAGTCTTCAGCAATGATCTGTATTCCTGCAAAAATGCTGAAGAAGTTGTTAACTTAATATGTGAGGCGCTAGACTGATATGCCATTAATTGCACACTCAAATCTGCCGTCATTTGAACGCCTAAAACAACAAGGTGAAACAATTCTTTCTAAAGATAGGGCCGAACATCAAACCATACGAGAACTCCACATTGGCTTGTTAAACATGATGCCCGACGCTGCCCTTGAGGCGACTGAGCGCCAGTTCTTTCGCCTTATCGGCCATTCAAATGAGATAGCACAGTTCTATGTACACCCTTTCTCCCTTTCTAGCATTAAAAGAGGCAAAAAAGCTGCCGAGCATCTAAAGGAGCACTATAAGACTTTTGACGAAATCAAAGCTCAGGGATTAGACGCACTAATCATTTCAGGCGCAAATATTACCCACCCAGATCTTAAAAGAGCTTCTTTTTATAAGCAGCTTAAAGAGGTTGTAGACTGGTCCTATGAGAACGTTACGTCTACCCTTTGCTCATGTCTGGCGACACATGCCGTGATGCAGTTTAAGTATGGACAAAAACGTCAGCCTGTTGGTAAAAAGCACTGGGGCATTTTCGCTCACGAGGTGGTTGAAAGGAGCCATCCGCTCGTTGCTGGGGTGAATACACGATTCGACATACCTCACTCAAGGTTTAATGAAATTTCTGTATCTCAGTTCACAGAGGCGGGGGTTAAGGTTTTAGCTAACAGCAAAATTGGCGCCCACCTTGCTGTAAGCCCAGACCTGTTTAGAATTGTATTTTTTCAAGGCCACCCAGAATATGACACCATTAGCCTGCTTAAAGAGTATAAAAGAGAGGTTTCTCTATACTGCCAAGACAGAGAATTGTCTTATCCGCCAATACCAACAAACTACCTGTCTTTACAAAACCAGGCAATATTAAATGAATACCAAACAAAGCTTGTGTCTGGCGACCTATCCATTCAGGACTTTCCAGAGGCCCTTGTTGCCGGCACTCTTGATAACACTTGGCATGATAGTGCAAATGCTATTATTAACAACTGGATTGGTTGTGTCTATCAGCTGACTAACGAAAAAATAAATAAACCGTTTATGGACGGCATTAATCCAGAAAATCCGCTTGGACTAATATAGTGACAAGGCTAGCCAAAGGCCTTTTGGTCTGGTCTGCCTGCGCCAGTAAAAAATAATCTATGGCCTTGATTAATTTACCTCTATTAAAAGCTATGCGTAAAATAAAGCCATGCAATTAATTCGCGGCCTTCAAAACCTAAAAGAACAGCCTGGATGTGTCTTGACCATTGGCAACTTTGACGGCATTCATGCAGGCCACCAAAAAATCATCAGGAGTCTTGTAACCAGGGCTAAATCTCTTGGCCTCCCTTCAGTTGTTATTTCGTTTTCTGTGCCTCCTGAGTCGTTCTTTGGGCGCCCAAAAGCAAGACTCAGCAGTTTTAGGGATAAACATCTTTTTCTCGAGTCTTTAGGCGTAGAAAAGCATTTGCTAATTCGTTTCAACAAGGATTTCTCTCAGATGAGTGCGCAGTCTTTTGTTGAAGATTTTTTATTGGGCAAACTTAAAATGCGGTGCTGTTTTATTGGCGATGACTTTCGTTTCGGCAAAGACCGTCAAGGAGACTATTCAATGCTTGAAAGCATGGCAAAAAACAGCGACTTTGTTGCGCAAAAAGTTAATCGCGTCAATGTAAATGGTCAACGAGTGAGCAGCTCTGAAATTAGACGTCTTTTACGGCTGGGTGAATTTAAAATGGCCGAGGAGCTTCTTGGAAGGCCTTTTGCAATCGGGGGCAGAATTATGCACGGAGAAAAAAGAGGAAGAGCAATTGGTTTTCCAACCATTAACATCTCAATTGGAAGAAAGCTTAGCCCGGTTCTTGGGGTTTTCGCAGTTTTGATTGAGCTTAATAAAAAAACTTATCAGGGCGTCTGTAATGTTGGCAAAAGACCCACAATAGGAGGCGAAAAAACACTTCTTGAAGTAAACATTTTTGACTTTGACAAAAACGTTTATGGCGAACATGCCAAAGTGCTTTTCAAGTATCGTATTCGAGAAGAAATGAAGTTTGAATCTATTGAGCAGTTACAAGGTCAAATCGCCATAGATGCGAATATTACTAAGCGCTATTTTGCTTCTCAATAATTATTTCACAAGCCTCCAAGAGAGCTCGGTGCCGGCAAGAAAAGGGGTTACTTGCGAGTCTCCAAATTTGTATTGCGCTGGCACCTTCCAAGTCTTTCTTTCCAGTGTGACTGTTTCCTGATTATGGGGGAGGCCATAAAAGTCTGGGCCAAAAATAGAAGAAAAGTCCTCCAGTTTTTCAATTGCACTCTCGGACTCAAAAACTGTCGCATAGAGTTCAATTGCCGCATAAGCGCTGAAAACTCCTGCACAGCCACATGAGGACTCTTTTTCGTGTCTTTCATGGGGCGCTGAATCGGTTCCCAAAAAGAACCTTGGATTGCCTGAGGTTGCCGCCTTAAGCAAGGATTTTTGATCTGGGTTTTGTCTTTTTAATACTGGCAAACAATAATAATGCGGCTTAATTCCGCCTACGAGCATATTGTTTCTGTTGGCAATAAGGTGTTGCGGCGTTATAGTTGCTGCTAAGTTCTCGCTTGCAGCAAGAATAAAGTCAACAGCGGTCTTGGTCGTGATGTGTTCAAGCACAATTTTAAGGGACGGAAAGCTTCTGGTAACTTTTTTCAGAACCTTGTCGATAAAAACTGCTTCACGATCAAAAATGTCTACATTTTCATCTGTCACTTCGCCGTGCACCAGCAACGGCATGTTTAATTTTTGCATAATCTCAAGGACAGGAAAGATCTTATCAATGCTTGTGATGCCGCTTTGTGAGTTTGTTGTTGCTCCGGCAGGATAAAGCTTAGCAGCAACGATATTGGGTTCTTTTGCCGCTGACTCGATGTCTTTAATAGAGGTTTTATCGGTTAAGTATAGAGTCATTAGAGGATTAAAACTTGACCCTGCTGGAAGCGCATTCATAATTTCAGCGCGGTATGCTAATGCTTGGCTTGTGTTTTTTATAGGAAGGGTTAAGTTGGGCATAATAACCGCTCTACCCATTTGTATAGCGCTCATTTCAACTATCGAGCGCATAGCTGAACCGCTTCGCAGATGCAGATGCCAGTCGTCTGGCTTAACTAGGCTTATGGTTTTCATTGAATTGGGTTCATTTTAAATGGTTCTCGAATAAAAGCAAAGCCTTCTCAACCATGGCAGCGCTTATATTTTTTCCCGGAGCCACAAGGGCAAGGGTCGTTTCTGCCTATTTTTTTTGCCTTCTTAGGAAGCTGTGCTGGCTTAGGCTTTGTTATGTTTTGAGCTTGTTTTACGCTTGTCTTTGGAGGCTGGCGCTCATTAACATTTACCTCGGCGGACTCTCTTTTTTGGTCTACATTAACGCTGCACAAGGCCTTCACCATCTCCGTGTCTATAGTATCTAGCAATGAAGTAAACATTGCGAAAGATTCGCGCTTAAACTCCTGAACGGGGTTTTTCTGCGCATAGCCTCGAAGATTTACACTTTGTCTTAGATGGTCCATTGCAGCTAAATGTTCCTTCCAATAATGATCAAGGGCTCTGAGCATCACGGCCTTCTCAAAGGTGCGCATTGTTTCGGCCCCAACTACAGCTTCTTTTGCATCATGGGAGTCTATCAGTCCTTGAAGAACGACACCCAAAATTTCATCAACATCTAGCCCATTGTCTGCGCTTTTTTGTAGTGAAATAAAAAGACCGTATTCCGCCTTTAGGGCGCTTTCAAGCCCTCCTATATCCCAGTCCTCTTCAAGTATTTGTGGCGAAATATATTCTTCAAAAAGCTCGCCAATAACTTTTTCTCTAATGGAGTTGTATCGGCCTTTTACGTCTTCCGTTCCCATCAACTCATCGCGCAGCTGGTAAATAACTTTTCTTTGGTCATTTGCAACGTCATCATATTCAAGCAAATGTTTGCGCGCATCGTAATGCATTCCCTCGACCTTTCTCTGGGCGTTTTCAATTGTTCTATTTAGCCAGCTATGCTCGAGCGCCTCACCTTCTTTCATGCCGAGCTTTTTCATCATGCTGGCAGTTTTTTCAGAAGCGAATATCTTCATCAAGCCGTCCTCTAAAGACAAGTAGAATCGTGTTGAGCCAATATCTCCTTGCCTTCCAGATCGCCCTCTTAACTGGTTGTCAACCCTGCGAGACTCGTTGCGCTCCGTGCCAACTATGTGGAGTCCTCCTGCCTTAATAACGGCCTCGTGTTTTTCCTTCCATGCAGCTTTTTCTTTATCAGTTATATCATCGGGAAGTTTTCCGCCCAATACAATATCGGTTCCCCTTCCTGCCATATTGGTGGCAATTGTTACAGCGCTAGGCACTCCTGCATTGGCTATTATTTGCGCCTCTCTTTGGTGTTGTTTAGCGTTCAAAACCTCGTGCTTTATTTTGTTTCTTTTAAGCAGCGCAGAAATCTTTTCAGAGCTTTCGATACTGCTTGTACCAATCAAAACTGGTTGTTGTTTTTTTTGGCAGTCTTTAACATCATTGGCAATTGCCTCGTATTTTTCTTCCATGGTCCCATAGATTAGGTCTGAAAAGTCAATACGGCAAGATTTGGCGTTGGGCGGAACAACAACAACCTCTAGGCCGTATATGTCTTGTAATTCTGGAGCCTCTGTCTCAGCTGTGCCGGTCATTCCTGAGAGCTTGCCATATAGTCTAAAATAGTTTTGATAGGTAATTGAGGCTACGGTCTGGTTTTCCTTTTTAATGCTAACGCCCTCTTTGGCTTCAAGCGCCTGATGAAGGCCTTCTGACCACCTTCTTCCTGGCATCGTTCTGCCTGTAAATTCGTCAACAATTACTACCTCGTCGTCCTTGACAATATATTCAACGTTAATTTGAAACAGGACGTGGGCGCGTAATGCAGATATCATGTGCTGCAGCAAAACAATATTGCTAGGGTCATACAGGCTCGCCCCTTCTGTTAAAGCGCCGGCATCTATTAGCATCTCTTCGGCTTTGATGTGACCATCATCGGTCAGAAAAACCTGCTTGTGCTTTTCGTCTAAAGTGTAGTCACCAGGCTTCTCAACCACAACCTCTTTTCCCTCTCCTTTTTCAATCTGAAGTGAGAAATATGAAGCCATTTTGTTGATGGTAAGATAGGCTTGGGAGTGGTCATCTGCCGGGCCAGAGATAACTAGCGGCGTTCTTGCCTCATCAATTAGAATAGAATCTACCTCGTCAACAATGGCGTAATTGAGTTTTTTTTGCATTTTTTGGCCCTGCGAAAAGGCCATATTGTCACGAAGATAGTCAAAACCAAGTTCGTTGTTAGTAGCATAAGTTATGTCGCACGAGTATGCAGCCTGCTTTTCTTCTCCTGACATGCCGGATACAACAACCCCAACCTCTAGGCCCAAAAAATTGAACACTTTTCCCATCCACTCGGCGTCTCGTCTGGCCAAATAGTCATTGACAGTTACTATATGAACCCCTCCTCCAGTCAGAGCGTTTATGTAGGCAGGAAGCGTTGCCGCCAGGGTTTTTCCCTCTCCAGTTGCCATTTCTGAAATGCTGCCTTCATTGAGAACCATTCCCCCGATAAGCTGAACATCATAGTGTCGCAATCCAAGAATTCTTTGGCTTGCCTCTCTGACGACAGCAAAGGCCTCTGTCAGTATGCCTGCAACTTCTTCGTTTTGTTTGAGCTTTTCGCGAAAAAAGCCTGTCTTTGCACTTAGATCTTCATTGCTTAGACTTTGCATCTCTTTTTCGAGCGCATTAATGTCAGCAACAGCTCGTGCGTACTTTTTTATTTGGCGGTCACTGTGCGAACCAACAACCTTTGACAAAACATTATTTATAATACCCATGTAGTAACTAGAAAAAATATTTAGAGAAAACGGGGGTATTTTCCCACAGATGGGCGACAAACTAACAACAAACATTACAAATTATAATCCCAAAGGAGGGCTAGGCGATTTGCTATCAAAGGCAAAAGCGCATAACCTTTTTGACGCTCAGTTACAGCCTCTCTTGGTCGATCAATTTAAAGACATTCATTTATGCCTAATTAAGGACAACGTGGCAACCTTAATTACCTCTAACGCCTCGGCTGCCTTTCGCGCAAACAAGCAGCGCTCAAAACTATTGGGAATTGTTAAGCAAATAGACAAGCTTTCAACAATAGAAAAAGTAGTGGTTAAGCTAAATAAAAACCAGGCTTAGCGCCTAGGTCGTAATTTTTTACCTATATATAAGGCTTATTTACTTTATAATATCACGGTTTTTATCTAAATATACCCAGCACACCTCATTATGTCAGAACAAACAATAGACCTGAAAAAAAGGCGCTTTCTTACTCAGGCAACTAGCGTAGTTGGCGCTGTAGGTACGGGCTTTGTTGCGTGGCCGTTTTTATCAACCTGGAAACCGTCAGCACGAGCTAAGGCGGCTGGCGCCCCTGTTGATGTTGATATTTCTAAACTTGAAACTGGCCAGCTGGTTAGGGTTTTATGGAGAAAAAAGCCAGTATGGATCTTTAAGCGTGACGCTGAAACTTTAAAAAGCCTTGAGTCAGAATCTTTGTTGGAGGCCTTGGCAGACCCCGAGGGGTCTGGAAACTCAAAAAACCAACAACCTAAATACGTAACGCCCAACTATCGATCTATCGAAGGAAAAGAAGAGCTGGCTGTAATTGTTGGAGTTTGCACTCATTTGGGATGCTCTCCAACTTACCGTCCAGAGCCTGGCGCCGCCGACCTTGGCGGAGATAGTTGGAAAGGTGGATTTTATTGTCCTTGTCATGGCTCAAAGTTTGACCTTGCAGGAAGAGTATATGCTGGCGTTCCGGCGCCAACCAATCTAATGATCCCGCCATATAGTTTTGTGTCTGAAACACTGATTCGTATTGGCGTAGATCCGGTTACCTCATAAAGGGAGACTATGAACAAAAAACAAAACTGGATAGATCAAAGATTTCCTTTAACCAAAACCTGGAATGAGCATCTAGCTAAATACTACGCCCCAAGAAACTTTAACTTTTGGTACTTTTTTGGCTCATTGGCGATATTGGTTTTGGTATTGCAATTAGTAACAGGCATTTTCTTAACTATGCACTTTAAGCCAGATGCTGCGAATGCTTTTGCTTCAGTTGAATATATTATGCGTGACGTTGAATGGGGTTGGCTTATGCGCTATCTACACTCGACCGGAGCCTCTGCCTTTTTTGTTATTATCTATTTTCATATGTATCGCGGCCTCTTATACGGATCATATAAAGCGCCAAGAGAGCTTATCTGGCTTTTAGGTATGGCACTTTATATTGCTCTTATGGCAGAAGCATTTATGGGCTACGTTCTCCCCTGGGGCCAGATGTCTTATTGGGGGGCGCAAGTTATTATCTCGCTATTTGGTTCTGTGCCTGTTATTGGGCCAGACCTTTTGGTGTGGATACTGGGAGATTATGCTGTAGGTGACCCCGCCCTTACTCGCTTTTTCTCTTTGCACGTCGTCGCCTTGCCATTAATTCTTGTCGTTTTAGTTTTCTTACACATTGTCGCCCTTCATGCTGTGGGCTCAAATAATCCTGACGGTGTAGAAATAAAGAAAACTAAAGACAAAGACGGAATTCCAAAAGACGGAATTCCATTCCATCCATATTACACAGTTAAAGACATTATGGGTGTGTTTGTCTTTCTTATCATTTTTTGCTCTGTATTATTTTACGCCCCTGCGCTTAATGGCTATTTCCTTGAGCATGCGAACTTTATAGAGGCTAATCCACTTCAAACACCAGACCATATTGCTCCTTTGTGGTATCTAACTCCTTTTTACTCTGTATTAAGGGCCATACCACCAATGTTTGGCTCTCAGTTCCCCGGCGTATTGGCTATGTTTGCTGCGCTCCTAATATTGGCGGCACTTCCATGGTTAGACAGAAGCCCGGTTAAGTCGATTCGCTATAGAAGCTCTCCATTCAAATGGGCGCTTGGAATTTTTGTGATTAGTTTTGTTATTTTGGGCTGGCTTGGAATGGAGCCGGTAACACCTCGAAACGTCTTGTTGGCCCGCATTTGTACTTTCTTGTATTTTGCCTTTTTCATTTTAATGCCTTGGTATACCTCCATTGGAAAAACCAAAGAAGTCCCTGAAAGAGTGACGGAGTAGGCCATGAAAACATATATAAAAATAAAGCTTTTTTTGGTTGCTCTTTTCCTTTCGTTGGGTGTTTTGGCCTCTGGCGGCGAATTACACCTAGAAGAGGCCCATACGGATATTTCAGATACAGCCTCATTGCAAAATGGAGCCAAGCTGTTTATGAATTATTGCTCAGGCTGTCATGCAATCAGCTTTATGCGATACAACCGCATCGCCAAAGATCTTAATTTAAGTGATTCCGATGTTGCTGAAAATCTAATGTTTGCTGGAAAAAAAGTGGGTGAGCAGATTACAACTGCAATGCCTGAAGATGCTGCTTCCAAGTGGTTTGGCGGCGCCCCACCAGACCTGTCTCTTGTTGCAAGGTCTAAAGGTACAGACTGGATTTATAGCTATTTAAGAGGCTTTTATGCTGACAACTCTAAAATTTTTGGAGTTAATAATAAGGTGCTTGCTAATGCCTCTATGCCTGACATACTTTGGTCTATAAAGGAAAACCAATCTGAAGCAGAGTTTGACCAAAGCGTTAGAGATATTACAAACTTCTTAGATTATGTTGGCGAGCCCGCTAAATTAATTCGCACAGAGCTTGGCGCTTGGGTTCTGTCATTCTTGGTGTTGCTTTTTGTTTTGTCCTACTTTTTGAAAAAAGAATATTGGAAAGACGTTAAATATGGTATCTGGCGCTCAAGGGAATAAATTCTGATACAATTAATTTTTCTGCGGCGTTTCTTCAAAAATTGAAGGGCGCTGTTTTTTTTATTTTCGAGGATAATTATGTTAACAAAGCCTAACCCAGCATCTA
>Ga0208896_1000554_pt1 | contig 20350 bp, 16 predicted proteins | sample ETNtaG_27_FD_185778 | JGI IMG/M metagenome (GOLD analysis project Ga0208896, IMG submission 185778) | Marine microbial and viral communities from oxygen minimum zone, Eastern Pacific Ocean - ETNP201406SV63 (SPAdes) (version 2) | ecosystem: Environmental > Aquatic > Marine > Oceanic ... | reverse complement strand
ATAATTTTTGCAGGACTTGTGACTGTTGTGCCGTTAGCATTATTTACAGCAGGAGCTAAAATACTACCAATGACTACTACCGGCATTTTATTTTTTACGACACCTTCTTTGCAATTTATTATTGGCCATTTCATGTTTGATGAAGCTATCAGCCAAAGCCAGTTATTTGCTTTTATCGGTGTATGGATTGCGTTAGCAATATATAGTATTGCTTTAATTAAAAAGATTTAATTAGTTGCACTTAATTAGTGATTAAAAATTAACCTAAATAATGAATTATCTTTCTAAACAGTTTAAGCCCTATCTTTTTGCAGTATCAGCGATTTTCTTTTGGTCAACTGTTGCATCTGCATTTAAATTGTCGCTTGAGCATATGGAACCAGTACAATTAGTTTTTTTTGCATCCATTTTTTCCGCCTTAGCTTTTTTTGTAATTCTATTAATACAGAACAAATTGTCTCTAGTTATGAAATTAGAAAAAGCCGATTTTGTGCGGTACTTTTTTCTGTCTCTCTTAAATCCTTTTCTTTATTACATTATATTGCTCAATGCATACAAACTATTACCTGCTCAGGAAGCTATGGCAATAAATTATAGCTGGGTCATAATGATGGCAATCCTATCGATGCCAATACTAAAGCAGAAAGTAACATTTCAGACCTTTATTGCAATAACAGTTAGTTACCTTGGTGTTATTGTCATTGCAACCAATGGGGAACCCTTTTCATTTAAATTTACTAATATTTTAGGAGTTACGTACGCTTTACTGACAACAGTTATTTGGGCTACATTTTGGTTATTTAATACCAGAGAAAAAAAGGACAGCGTTGTTAGCTTGTTTGTAATTTTTTTATTTAGTATTTTTTTTCTTTCTTTAGCTATGATTATTAGCCCAACTCACAAAACAATTACACTTGATGGGTTGATTGGTTCGGCATACATTGGTCTATTTGAAATGGGCGTCACCTTTTTTTTATGGCAGTCTGCTCTAAGTCTATCTAGTAATGTTACAAAGATTACTACTTTAGCTTTCTTGACCCCATTTATGTCTTTGTTAGTTATTTATATCGTCCTTGGAGAGGTAATACTATTATCTTCAGTATTGGGTATATTGTTAATAATTACAGGTTTAATAATTCAAAAATACTTTCTGGGAAAGAACATTAAATAACTTCACAAGATTTATCAAAAGACAATCTAGGAAGCCTTGGAAAAACTTTAGATTGATCCCCATATCCTATACCACAAATGAATATTGACTTTGTCAGCATATCAGGAAAAAACTCAGCGTCCAGAGTCTCATTGTTAAAACCACCCATCGGTCCACAGTCCAAACCAACAGATCTTGCAGCCATAATAAAATATGCGCCCTGCAGAGTTGCATTCATTTGAGCGGTAGAATTGATTTTATCAGGCTTACCTTCGTACCAACTTTTTGCATTTGTGTGCGGGAAAAGGTATGGCAGCTTTTCATAAAATTTTGCATCATAACTTATAATTGTAATAGCCGGAGCGGTCATTGACTTTTCAATATTTTCTTCATCTAGATGCGACTTCAATCTCTTCTTTGCCTCTTTAGATTTGACAAAAGTTAGTCTAGCTGGACAGCTATTTGCTGCAGTTGGGCCATACTTCATGATTTCATAAATTTGTTGTATTTGCAAGCAAGAGATGTCCTTGTCTAGCCACCCATTATGACTCCTTGCCCTGGTAAATAAAGTTTCTATACATTCTTCTGATATCATTAATGTCTCCTTACTTCTGATACAAATTTATTCTTGATTATATACATATATATAAATGCCAATCCCATAGATAAATTAGGCTAATATCTTGTATATCTAGTTATACCAACAAATCAACTACTACTCTTAGCCATAAGTATTTATAAGCCCATACAGATATGGTATCTTTATCGTTTTAATGTTTGAGATTAATTATGAGTGACTGTATTTTTTGTTCTATCATTAATGGAGACATTCCGGCAGAAAAAGTTTACGAGGATGAAGAGGTTTTTGCTTTTAACGATATAGCATCACAAGCCCCGTATCATTTTCTAGTAATTCCCAAGAGACACATATCAACTCTAAACGATACCGAAGATGAGAAACTTATTGGCAAGCTAAGTCTAACCGCAAGTAGGATTGCTAAGCAAAAAGGTTTCGCTGAAGACGGGTATAGAGTTGTTATGAATACTAATAAAGATGGTGCTCAAACTGTTTTCCATGTTCATTTACATTGCCTCGCAGGAAGGCAGCTTGGATGGCCGCCTGGATAATTATTGTATTTGATATTTAACTTAACAAAGAGTAATTTGTTCCTTAATTGTGTTAAGTTGAACTAAAATAATGCACAACAAAAACTGAGCCTATTTTTTTTATAAATACAAATGAGTCAAATTAGTCTTGAGCAACAAAGCGTAGCAGAATTTAGCGAGCGCGCTTACCTTGATTACTCAATGTACGTTATTCTTGATCGTGCTTTGCCATTTGTAGGTGACGGACTTAAACCAGTACAAAGGCGAATCATTTATGCGATGAGTGAATTAGGCCTCAAATCTACTGCTAAATTTAAAAAATCTGCACGTACTGTTGGAGACGTCCTCGGCAAGTTTCATCCGCACGGAGATAGCGCTTGTTATGAAGCTATGGTTCTCATGGCACAGCCATTTTCTTATCGATATCCTTTTATAGATGGGCAAGGTAATTGGGGAGCCCAAGATGACCCTAAATCTTTTGCGGCTATGCGCTATACCGAATCTAAATTATCAGCGTATGCAGACTTACTGTTATCAGAAATAAATCAGGGCACTGTTAGCTGGACCGATAATTTTGATGGTTCAATTCAAGAGCCAGAAAATTTACCTGCCCAGGTACCTAATCTATTATTAAATGGCACCTCTGGTATTGCAGTAGGGATGGCAACAGATGTACCTCCACATAATATCAAGGAGGTTCTTTCAGCATGCATTCAGCTACTTGAGAAGCCTTCAACTGATTTAGAGTCATTGATGAAATTGTTGCCAGCCCCTGATTATCCTACTTGTGCAGATATTGTTTCAAGTGAATCTGATTTAATCCAAATATATGAAACTGGACATGGCTCGGTAAAGATGCGTGCCACCTACAAGAAGGATGATGGTGATATTATTATCGAGGCTCTACCTTTTCAAACGTCAGGGTCAAAAGTTATTACCCAAATTGCCGCACAAATGCGGTCTAAAAAATTACCACTGGTTGAAGATATAAGGGATGAGTCTGATCATGAGAATCCTACACGCATTGTTCTTTCGCCTAGATCAAACAGGGTAGATATTGAAGCCCTAATGTTGCATCTTTTTGCTACTACTGATTTAGAGAAGAACTATCGAGTAAATATGAATGTTATTGGTTTGGATGGTAAGCCACAAGTTAAGCCTTTGATTCCAATGCTAAAAGAGTGGCTTGTATATAGAACAAAAGTTGTTACAAATCGACTTAATCATAGACTAAGCAAAATTTTATCTCGATTACATATACTAGAAGGGCTTCTAATTGCTTTTTTAAATATTGACGAGGTAATTGCTATTATCAGATCTGAAGATAAACCTAAGCCTGTTCTTATGAAAAGGTTTAAATTGAGTGACCAGCAAGCCGAGGCAATTTTAGAGATTAAACTTCGTCACCTTGCCAAACTTGAAGAAATAAAAATTCAAGGCGAACAGAAAGAGTTAGCTACTGAAAAAGAAAAATTGGAGTTATTGCTTTCTAGTGATACGAGACTTAAAACCTATATTAAGAAAGAGCTAAAAGCCATCTCTAAGGATTACGGAGACAATAGGTGCTGTAAAGTTATTAATAATGTAGAGTCAGCCCAAGCATTCAATGAGGATGATTTGGTTCCGGCCGAGAATGTGACAGTTGTTCTTAGTGACAAAGGTTGGGTTCGTTCTGCTAAGGGGCACGATATTGATCCAACAACACTCAACTATAAGGCCGGAGATAACTATCTCGCTAGTGTTAAGGGTAGAAGTAATAAGAGCGCTATATTCATTGATTCCGCTGGAAGGTCATATTCCTTACCAGCAAACTCACTTCCAAGTGCTAGAGGACAAGGGGAGCCATTAACCGGAAGACTAACTCCAGAAACTGGAGTTGGGTTTGTTGACGTTGTGATGGGAGAGGACTCGCAAAAAATATTGCTTTCTTCCGACTTTGGTTATGGTTTTGTTGCCACTATTGGTGACTTATTGTCGAAAAAGAAAGCTGGAAAGCATTCCATATCCTTGCCACCAAATGCAAAAGTTATGAAAATAGCCAACGTTAAAGATTTAGAATCTCAGTTTGTAGCTGTGGCAACAAATAGAGGCAGGTTGTTGGTTTTTCCTATATCTGAACTACCAATTTTATCAAAAGGTAAAGGCAACAAGCTAATTCAAATTCCCAATAACGATTTAAAAAACAGAAAAGAATTCATTGCAGGGATATGTGTACTATTTGAGAGTCAAAATCTTAGAATATACGCTGGTAAACGACACCTGACCATCAAGTTCAAAGATCTGACCAATTACATAGGATTAAGAGCTAGAAGAGGTAACCTACTGCCCAATGGGTACCAAAAAGTAGGCTCAATTGAGGCTGTTGATTGAACTGAATTTTATTAACATTAAAGTTAAATATTTTAATAGAATCAACATCAATTGAAGGTGTAATATCATAATAGTAATAGGTATAATTAGCCTTTTTATAAATTTTCATGCCTATAAACGACATGTACGCTTATCGCAATAACTAATGCGAGCTACATTTCGGAGAAAAAATATGAGCTCATCGAGCCTTCCAGATACACAGAGTAGTGAAGATACTCGCAGAATTATAATTGACAAGGTTGGTATAAAAGACATATCACACCCCATCATTTTTATCGACCGCGAATCTAACAAAGTTAACAGTATCGGTAACTTTACAATGACAGTGACGCTTCCAGAACATATAAAAGGCACCCATATGTCTCGTTTTGTTGAAATATTAAATGATGAGCCATGTGAGTTTAGCGTCCATAGTTTTCCTGAAATTGTTAACAAGGTCAGATCAAGATTAAACTCAGATACTGCAAATATAGAGTTAGATTTTTTATTTTTTCGTAAGAAGAAGGCACCAGTAACTGGAGTCGAAAGTTTGATGGACTATCAAGTAACACTATATGCCAAGACAGATAGTAATAGCTCTGAAGTTGTGATTAAGGTTGTAATACCTGTAACTAGCCTTTGCCCTTGCTCAAAGAGTATCTCTAAGTATGGCGCACATAATCAACGCTCACACATAACCATTAAAGCTAGAGCCGCAAGGAATAAAAAGCTAGATATAGAAGATTTAATCGATTTAGCAGAGCGCAAGGCTTCTAGTGAGCTGTTTGGAGTCCTTAAGAGGGAAGATGAAAAAGCTGTTACCGAGAGAGCTTACGATAATCCTGCTTTTGTTGAAGATTTAGTTCGCGATATTGCTTTAGATTTGAATGATGATGAAAATATAGATTATTATTGTCTTGAGTCAGAAAATTTTGAATCAATCCACAACCACTCTGCTTACGCACTAATAGAGAATAAAAAATAAGACAAAATAAAATGAAATACAATACTGACAATCTACGGATTACCTCCAGTGCCTCCATAATGGCTCCTAATGAATTAATCGACAAATATCCTCTCAGCGAAATCGGCTCTACAGGGGTATACAGATCAAGAGAAGTCATAAAAAACATTTTAAAAGGCAAGGACGACAGATTAATGGTTATTGTTGGTCCATGCTCAATACACGATCCTGCAGCGGCTAGAGAGTACGCTGAGAAATTATCTTTAGTCAGAGAAGAACTGAAAAATGAGCTATTTATTGTTATGCGTGTATATTTTGAAAAACCGCGTACAACTATTGGATGGAAGGGACTAATAAATGACCCAGATCTAGATGGAAGCTTTAACATCAACAAAGGTTTGGAGGTGTCTAGATCTTTATTGATTGATTTAGTTAAATTACAAATGCCAATTGCAGTAGAGTACCTTGACCTTATTACCCCGCAGTACATTGCAGATATTATTTCTTGGGGCGCAATTGGGGCAAGAACCACAGAGAGTCAGTCGCACAGAGAATTGGCATCCGGACTTTCATGCCCTGTAGGCTTTAAAAATGGAACCGCAGGCTCTCTTGGGATAGCTATTGACGCTATAAAATCCGCCAATAGCCAACACCACTTCCTTTCAGTAAACAAAGAGGGTGGCGCAAGTCATTACACATCAGCAGGCAATGAAACAGCACATATAATCCTTCGTGGAGGCACTTCTGGCACTAATTATGATGAAAAGTCTATAGGACAGACTTGCGATAAGCTTGAGAGTGATGGTTTAATACCCAAGGTAATGGTTGACTTTTCTCATGCCAATAGCCAAAAAAAGTTTAAAAATCAATTACTGGTTGGAGAAGACATAGCGCAGCAAATTAAGTCTGGCTCTGAAAATATTTTTGGTGTTATGATAGAGTCCAATTTATTTGAAGGTAATCAGTCTGTTGACAGTTTAGATTCACTCAAATATGGTGTAAGTATAACCGACTCATGTTTGGGATGGGATGACACCAAACCATTGCTAGAATTATTGGCAAGCGCGGTGAAAGAAAAAAATTCATAAATTATTGATTTATATATATTTATTAGTGTCATTAAATATAATCTTCAATACACTTTTATTTACCGAAAACATTAAACCAAAATACTAAAAAGTATCAAAATATAGCTATGTTTCGGGTACAATATTACCTTAATTAATTCAACATTTTTATATGTCTGATAATAGTCAAGTAAGGCAACAAAACTTTCCCGTAGTTAGCATCGAAGAGGAGATGCGAGATTCCTATTTGGAATACGCAATGAGTGTTATCGTTGGTAGGGCATTGCCCGATGTAAGAGATGGACTTAAGCCAGTACATCGTAGAGTTTTGTATGCAATGGATGTGCTTGGTAATGATTACAACAAGTCTTATAAAAAGTCAGCCAGAATTGTTGGTGATGTTATAGGTAAATATCATCCACATGGAGATACAGCGGTATACGACACAATAGTGCGTATGGCGCAACCATTTTCTATGCGCAATATTCTTGTCGACGGTCAAGGAAACTTTGGTTCAATTGACGGTGATTCTGCTGCAGCAATGCGTTATACAGAGATTCGTATGGCTAAGCTGTCACATGAGTTGTTAAGGGATTTAGAAAAAAATACTGTTGACTTTATTGAAAACTATGACGGATCTGAATCTGAACCATCCGTTTTGCCTTCTAGAGTTCCAAACTTGCTAGTAAATGGCTCATCTGGGATTGCCGTTGGTATGGCTACCAATATCCCTCCCCATAATCTAGGGGAGGTTATTGATGCATGCATAAAGGTTGTTGAAAATGACGAAGTTACAGTTGAAGAGTTATTGGAAATTATGCCTGGACCTGATTTTCCTACTGCAGGTATTATCAATGGTTCTGATGGCATCCGCCAAGCCTACGAGACCGGTAAAGGAAAAATATATTTACGCTCTGTATCACATATAGAGGGAGAAGATAAACAAAGTATCGTTGTAACAGAACTACCTTATCAGGTAAATAAAGCCAAACTTATTACCAAAATTGCTGAGCTAGTTAAAGACAAAAAGGTAGACGGCATAACCGGCCTAAGAGATGAATCAGACAAAGACGGCATGAGAATGGTTGTCGAGCTAAGACGAGGCGAGGTCCCTGAAGTCATGCTAAACAACCTATACAAACTCACTGAAATGCAAACAGTGTTCGGTATAAACATGGTAGCGATTGATAAAGGAATACCAAAAATTATGAACGTTAAGGCTATTTTAGATGCCTTTATAGCTCATAGACGTGACGTAGTAACAAGGCGCTCTATTTTTGACTTAAACAAAGCCAGAAACCGTGCTCATATATTAGAAGGCCTCTCTGTCGCTCTTCATAATATTGACGAAATTATTGAATTAATAAAAGCCGCCCCAAATCCAACAAAGGCTAAAGAAGGCTTAATTGCAAGAACATGGAATGGCACAGTAATCAAAGAATTGATAGGCGATAGGGATATGTCTTTGTTCAAGCCAGAAGATCTACCTGTTGAATTTGGTTTACAAAAGAATGGCGATTATCAACTATCAAATAAGCAGGCACAAGCTATCCTTGATCTTAAATTACACCGCCTAACGGGTCTAGAAAAAGACAAAATCTTTGATGAATTTAATGAACTATTAGAAAAGATAAAGTATCTCCTAGATGTATTACAAGACCCAGAAAAATTAATGCAGGTGATTCATGACGAGCTTTGCGAGGTTCGTGATAATTTTGCTGACGGCAGACTTACAAAAATTCTAGAGAACAAGATTGACCTTACACTTGAAGATTTGATAGCTGAAGAAGAAAGAGTTGTTACTCTTTCTCATGGGGGCTATGTTAAAGCACAATCTTTGGATGACTACAGATCTCAAAGGCGAGGAGGCAAGGGCAAAGCAGCAACCAAGATGAAGGATGAAGATTTTGTTGACCAGTTGTTTGTAGCTAACTCCCACGATACGGTGCTATGTTTCTCATCGACAGGTAAGGTGCATTGGCTTAAGGTGTACGAACTACCAATGGCATCAAGAACTGCAAGAGGAAAACCAATAATTAACCTATTGCCACTAGAAAAAGAGGAGTCAATAAATGCAATACTTCCAGTAAAAGATTTTACTGAAGATAAGTTTGTGTTTATGGTAACTAGTAGTGGTACATGCAAAAAAACATCTCTAACAAATTTCTCAAGGCCTAGGAAGGGCGGCATCATAGCAATTGATCTTAGGGATGGAGATAAATTGGTAGGGGTTGAAATTACCTCTGGTGAGCACGACATAATGCTTTTCTCAGCAAACGGTAAATCTATAAGGTTTAAGGAGTCAGATGTACGTTCTGTTGGTCGAACAGCTATTGGTGTAAGGGGCATTAGGCTTGCAGAAAAAGACGAGGTTGTATCTCTAATCGTTGCAAACCAAGATAGCCCTATACTAACTACAACAGAGAAGGGTTATGGCAAACGTACAGATTTAGATGAATACAGAGCTCAAGCTAGAGGTGGTTCTGGCGTGATATCAATCAAAACTTCTGACCGCAATGGCAAGGTTGTCGGCGCTATACAAGTAACCGATGAGGACGAGATGATGCTTATATCAAACAGAGGAACACTAGTAAGAGCTAGAGCTGTTGATGTTTCTATTATTGGTAGAAACACACAAGGTGTTACCCTTATCAACATAGCAAAAAACGAAAAGTTAGTCTCGGTAGCCAAGATAGCTGAATCGGACGATGAATCTGATAACAACTCAGATATGGAAGCTGAATCTTAAATAAACTTTTTTCTACTGTTTATAAATTATTCTCGACTTTAAATTGCTAATAATTAAATTAGTATTTAACTAACTGCGCACGATATTAGTTTAGATTTATTAAAATATATGTTTAATATTTTATTAATTAAACGTGTTGTATTATGTAAATTATTAAACACAATAAGTTTTCTTTTGCTATAATCAAATTTCAGTTTGACCATCTTGGGATAAATAACAAATACATTCTCATGAGTGGTTACCTGTTTTTTTAATCAAAGGAGAAGAGTTTTATGAAAATTAATATTATTAAAAAGTTTGCCATTATTATTGCAGGCTTTGGCATGTTAAGTTCTGCTTCACAGGCAGACTGTGGGAAGGTACAGATAGCTGATATGAATTGGGCTTCTGCAGCGATGCTTGCCAATATAGATAAAGCAGTATTGACCGCAATGGGATGTGAGGTTGAGATGGTTGCAGGCTCCACTATGCCAACATTTACATCAATGAATGAAAAAGACTCTCCAGATGTAGCTCCAGAGTTATGGGCTAACGCAGTATCTGACTTACTAGATGAGGCTGTTGATACTGGAAGGTTGTTCATTGGTAACGCAGCACCAATAACTGGTTTAGGTGAAGGTTGGTGGGTATTACCTCATACATTGGACGCACACCCAGAACTTAAGACTGTTCTAGATGTGATAGAGAGACCAGACCTTTTTCCAGACAAAGAAGACCCATCTAAGGGCGCATTTGTTGGTTGTCCAGCAGGTTGGGGTTGTCAACTAAGTAGTGCATCATTATTTCAGGCTTTCGATATGGAAGCTAAGGGTTGGAAGCTAGTAGATCCAGGTTCTGCTGCAGGTCTTGATGGTTCAGTAGCTAAAGCTTCTGAGCAGGGTGAGAACTGGTTCGGATATTACTGGAACCCTACATCATTAGTTGGAAAGTATAACCTTCAATATATGGACTACGGTGTTCCTTATGCTGGTGACGATAACTGGAATGGCTGTATATCTCTAGGTCCAGAAGCTTGTGCTGCGGCGGGTAACGTGCCTCAGCCTAGTGCATGGGTTACTTCGCGTGTTAATACAGTAATAAGCAAGAACTTAGAGAAGAATGGTAGCACTGAAGTGATGAATTATTTTAAAGCACGCACTATTCCTGGTACTGCTTTGAATGCTGAACTTGTTTGGGCAGAAGAAAATAATGGTACCGGCGCTGATGCTGCTCTTCATTTCCTTTCAACAAGTGACCTTTGGAAATCTTGGGTTAGCGCAGATGTAGCTGCTGCAGTTGAAGCTGCATTGTAGGTTTATCTTATAATATAGTTTCAGATTTTACATATGCCCGCTATATGTTGTCTATATATAGCGGGCAATTTTTGTAGCATTTGAGAGATAAAATTAATGGCCACAAGATCAATACCTAAGTTAGATATTTTTGAATGCTTGCCTTCAGCTACTGAGATCGCTCAAAGGAGAGTTGTCGGTAGAGATTTAGACTTCATTCAAAATATGATAGAAAGGGCAGATGCCCTAACAATTCAGGCACAGAATGCAACTGACTATATGCAATTGTCAAAGGTTATTGATAATTTTGCTAAGCTTGCCTCACGTGCAGAAGAAAAGTCACAAAAGCTAAAAGAATTCGCAGACGAGTCTAATCCATTGACAGATGTAAATAATACTTCTGAATTGATAGAAAAGGTTAGGCTACTTTCGCAAGCCATTGAGCCACAAATTTCAAACTTAAAGTCTCAGTTTGAATCGAGTGTAAAAACTCAATTAGAAGAGCTAAATAGTAGTATTGATTATTTAACCTCTGGTGTAAACTCGGCATCTTCTGCCGGCGATGTTATTGCCTTATTTGAGCCAATACAGGAAACCTCAAAAGAGATTATTAAGAATGCCAAGGTGCTTAATTCTGATCCTAATTCAGGAGCCCTTATAGAAAAATTAAACGACTTATCGAGTCTATATCAAGACAAGGCAGAAATTTATTCCGATGCTTATATATCAGATGCAGTAGGTCAAATGGGTTCAATTCAACAACAAATATCGCAGTTAATTAACAATGTTGATTCATTAAATTCGGCAGAAGCAGTGAGCTCCCATTTAACAAAACTAGAGGAGCTTTCAAGAACTATAGCTTCTGCAGCTGGGGAACTAAACACCTCTTCTGGCTCTGAAAATATTGTAATAAATATAAATGAACTAAGCATACTGACTCATAGCAAGATAGCAAATATGATTGATGGTGCAAAAATTTTAAAAACATTAGAGCCACTTAAAGAAAAACCTGATGAACTTGTAAGGGCAGTAAAGGAGGCCTCTCTAAGATATGAGGTAGAGGTTGTTGAAGAGCAACTAATGCCTTTGGTAAATAACTACAATGACTTAATAGCTAAAGTTAATGAATTAACTATAAGTTTTCAAGCTAACGGCTATAGCGAAATTTCAATGGGAGCCATTAACAAGATAGACAGGACAATATCTAGAATAGAAGTTCGTTATAAAATGGCTGATTCTACTGATCCAGCATCACTGTCAGAAGGAATTAACGTACTTGTAAGTAATGCTGAAGATAAGTTTGATTCAGTTCAATCTATAGATCCAGATGCACAGCTAAATCTGGTAAATAGCTTAACTAGCCAAGTAAATAGCGCTGCAGAATCTTCAGATATTTCACTGTTTTTTACCAACACAGTTTCTATTTCTAGAGATGTAATGATGAACTCTAGAGGCTGTGTAGACTCTGCATTTAAAGACTTTACTAGAGAGTTTGGAAACAATATTGAATCATTCTTTGATCCATTGCTAGGTTTTTTAGCAGGGTTTGAACAGCTTATGTTAGTAACACCATGGCCAGTTTTCTTGTTGGTTACAGGAGCTTTGGCTTGGATTGGGTCTAGAAGTTATAAGGTCACAATTGGAACTTCTATGGCCTTCTTTGCGATAGGTTTTTTAGATATGTGGGAGCCAATGCTTTCAACAGTAACGATGATTTCTGCAGCTACATTACTTTGTTTGGCGTTAGGGATACCTTTAGGTGTATGGATGTCTCAGTCTAGAAGGGTTCAAGCTTTGATTACTCCAGTATTAGATATAATGCAAACTATCCCGTCATTTGTTTATTTGATTCCTGTTGTGATGCTGCTAGGTATTGGTAAAGTGCCCGGATTAATAGCGGTTTGTATTTACGCTATGCCGCCTATAGTAAGACTCACAAACCTTGGTATCCGTCTTGTAGATAAGGAGGCGATGGAGGCAGCCGATGCTTTTGGTGCTACATATAAGCAGAGGCTTTTTTCGGTTCAAATACCTTTAGCTCTGCCAAATATTTTTGCAGGCGTCAATCAAACAATTATGATGGCATTGGCGATGGTGGTTATTGCATCAATGATTGGAGTTGCTGGTTTAGGTTTACCAGTACTTCAGGCAGTACAGAATCAGTATTTATCCTTAGGTGTTTTAAACGGATTAGCCATTGTTGCCTTGGCAATTATTTTTGACAGGGTTTCTCAAGCTTTTGGAACAAGGATTCAGAAACACCGTTCTGGGGATGTATTATGACGGAAGATATTAAAATTAAAATTTCAAATTTAACCAAAATTTTTGGTCCCAAAGCTCAATCTATGGTTAAACATGTTGAGAACGGTATGGGTAAGGAGGAGCTACTAAAAGAACATAGGCATGTTCTTGGATTAAACCAAATTAACTTAGACCTAACAAACAAGAATATAGAAGTAATTATGGGTCTTTCTGGTTCAGGTAAATCTACTCTCATTCGAAACGTTAATCGTTTAATTGAGCCAACCTCTGGATCAATAGTTATTGACGGCGAGGATCTTACAAAAATGAATAAAGAGCAGTTGAGAAGTTTTAGACAAAGAAAGACTGCTATGGTTTTTCAGAGCTTTGCTCTTTTGCCACACAAGACCGTAATGGATAATGTGTGTTTTGGAATATATCTTCAAGGAGTTACTGGTGAAGAGTCACATACACGTGCAAAAAAATGGATTGACAGAGTTGGTTTGACAGGATATGAGGACCGCTACCCTTCACAGCTTTCTGGCGGTATGCAGCAGAGGGTTGGTCTGGCAAGGGCACTCACTAGTGACACTGAAATATTGATGATGGATGAGGCCTTTAGTGCTCTTGATCCATTAATCCGTAGCGACATGCAAGATTTATTATTGCAATTACAAGAGGAGCTACACAAAACAATTGTTTTTATTACTCATGATCTTGACGAAGCTTTAAAAATTGGCGACAAGATTGCGATACTGAATAATGGTCAACTTGTCCAGCACGGAACCTCTCAAGAGATATTGATGACACCTGCAGATGAATATGTTAAAGATTTTGTAAAGAAAGTTAACAGGTCCCATGTGCTTCATGCTGAATCAGTAATGACAGATTCAAAGCCTGAAAAGATTGAGTCAGCTGTAAAGGTCAATAAAAATGATACTATAGACAATGTTTTATGTGAAATTTTACGTACAAATTCCGAGTGCGCTATAGTAGTCAATAGTGGAGGGTCTGAAGTAGGATACATTAACAAAAAAGACATAGCTAACGTTGTAAAGCCTTTGATTGATGAGGCAGCCTAAAACAACGCAGTTTTATTGTCTGCAGTATCAATAATAATATCAAAGGTCAGTGCTCGCGGGTAGCGCTAAAGGTTAAATTTGGATGTCTCTCAAGGGTTAATTGAAGGTTAACTGTGGATGGAGCTAAATAGGCCAACTTGCCAGCACTATCGATAGCAATATTGTTACCAGACTTTGCCTTTAGTTGGTCAATGTCTTTGTCCCCTCCAGTTACCCAGCGAGCTGTCGCGATACCTATAGTTTCAAAATGACAGTCAACTCCGTATTCATATTTAAGTCTATGAGCAACAACGTCGAACTGTAAGACTCCTACAGCCCCTAATATTTGAGAACTATTTGAGATTGGTCTAAATACTTGTGTTGCACCTTCTTCTGAGAGCTGATCTAAACCTTTCTGTAGTGCTTTTGCCTTTAGTGGGTCTTTTAGTTGCGCTCTACGGAAAAGTTCAGGCGCAAAGTTTGGAATTCCTTGAAACGATAACTTCTCTCCCTGAGTAAAAGTATCTCCAATACTTATACCGCCATGATTATGAATACCAATAACATCTCCAGCATGGGCAACCTCGGCTGAACTCCTCTCTCTTGACATAAATGTAACAGCATTTGAAATTTTTATCTGTTTCCCGGTGCTGACTTGTAACACCTTCATGCCTTTGTTGTATTGGCCGCTTACTATACGCATAAAGGCCAGACGGTCATGGTGCTTTGGATCCATGTTGGCCTGAATTTTAAACACAAATCCAGTTAACTTGTTTTCGTTTGGCTTCACCTCTCTTAGGTCAGACTCCCTGCCTCCAGGTTTTGGTGCATATTCAGTAAAACCATCCAACAAATTTTGAATACCAAAGTTGTTAATAGCAGAGCCAAAAAATACCGGCGTTTGTTTTCCAGAAAGGAATTCATCCAAACTAAATGGAGCTGTCGTGCCCTGTATTAAGTCCACCTCTTCTCTAACGTTGTTAGCTAATTCTGAACCCAACAGTTCATCGAGTTCAGGGTTATTAATTCCATCTATTGTTATATTTTCACCTATCTCGGAGTTTTTTCCGGATTCATAAATATATACTCTGTCTTCGAGTAAATGAACCACACCTTTGAATTCTTTACCCATACCTATAGGCCATGTTATCGGTGAGCATTCAATTTTTAGTACCGACTCCACTTCGTCAAGTAGATCTATTGGCTCCTTTCCTTCTCTATCAAGCTTGTTGATAAATGTAAGTATCGGTGTATCACGAAGCCGACAAACCTCCATCAACTTAATTGTTCTCATCTCTACACCTTTGGCTACATCAATTACCATCAAAGCAGAATCTACAGCGGTTAAGGTTCTATATGTATCTTCTGAAAAGTCCTCGTGACCTGGAGTGTCAAGCAGGTTGATAACGTGATTATCATATGAGAACTGCATAATAGAAGAGGTAATAGATATTCCTCTCTCTTTTTCCATCTCCATCCAGTCAGATGTTGCATGAGAACTGGCTTTTCGTGCCTTTACGCTACCGGCTACTTTTATAGCGCCAGCATACAGCAGCAGCTTTTCAGTGACAGTGGTTTTGCCTGCATCTGGATGGGATATAATCGCAAAAGTGCGGCGCTTAGAAACTTCGCTCATGTGCCAAATTTACTGTTTTATTTCTAGCTCTACGCCAGCCTCATCAAACAATTCCCGAGATAGCTTGACACTTTCATTCCAATTTTCTAGCTCTTTTGACTTTTCAATTACAACCCTTTTGATTCCCACTTGGATAATTCCTTTAGCACACTCTGAGCAGATTGGTAAGCCATATATATAGAGCGTTGCACCATCTAGAGAGGTGCCAGAATAGGTAGCATTATATATAGCGTTCATTTCGGCATGAACTACAAATTTATATTTAGTTTCCCTGTTGTTGTACCTTTCTGCTAAGTCATTAATGCCCCTAGGGAAGCCGTTAAATCCTTGCGAAAGAACTTCCTTCTTTGCTCCAACAGTTACCGCGCCCACTTGCGAAGAAGGGTCCTTTGACCATGTCGCAACTTCTTTTGCAAGCGATAAGTATCTATTGTCCCATTTACTTAGCTTTGTAGTCATATTTAGCGTATTTTAATGGATGCTAAACTTATCAATACTAAAATTAATGTAATCATCCAAAAACGGACAATGATTTTTGGCTCAGATAGGCCTTTTTTTTCAAAGTGATGGTGTAACGGGGCCATAAGGAAAAAACGCTCCTTAGTACGCTTATAATAGCCAACCTGTATTATTACTGAGAGGGTTTCAGCTACGAAAACTCCACCCATTAAAAATAGTAAAATTTCCTGGCGAATTAAAATAGCAATTACTGCTAATATCGCCCCAAGTGACAAAGATCCAACATCACCCATAAAAACTTCTGCAGGGTAAGTGTTAAACCACAAAAACCCAAACCCAGAACCTATAAGTGCTGCACAAACAACGAACAGCTCGCCTGTTCCTGGCATAAAGGGCATGTTTAAATAATTTGAAAAGTTATAGTTTCCACTGACATAAGCAAAAAGTGCAAGTGCGCCCGATATTAGTATTACTGGCATAATAGCTAACCCATCAAGACCATCAGTCAAGTTGACTGCGTTTGAGCTTCCAACAATAACGAAGTATGCCAAAATAACTAAACCCGTCGACCCTAGTGCTAATGATACGTCCTTAAAGAATGGCACTAGTAGTTCAGTTTGTAGCGGATTTTCAATAGTAGTTACTATAATTAATCCAATAATAACAGCACCGATAGATTGGGAATATAGCTTCTGCCTTGCAGTAATTCCGTGATGGGATTGCCTCTTAATCTTTTGATAATCATCCATAAAACCGATAGAGCCAAAAATTATTGTTGTTAGTACGATTATCCAGAGGTATGGGCTATGCCAATCGCCCCAAATTAGAATGCTAGCTATGAAAGACAATAAAACCATAAGTCCGCCCATAGTTGGTGTTCCAGATTTAGATAAGTGTGTCTCTGGTCCATCTGTACGAATAATTTGACCTATTTGGTGCTGCTGAAGCTTGTTAATAAAAAAGTGTCCCAGAGTTAGACTGATGACAAGAGAGGCAAGCATAGCTAGTACAGCTCTTAAAGTCAGATAACTAATTACATTAAAGCCAGAGTCAATCTGAGTTAGAAAGTTCAGTATTTCTAAAAACATTATTCCTTTTCGTTAATAGAGACAAGTTCTATTTTAAGGATTAGAAAGGATTTTGTTGTTGTTCTTGCAATTACAAGGCGAACTTCACCTTGTTTCATTAACATTAACGAGTTATTCAGTATTAGATTTTGCAGGTTTCCAGTTACAACTTCGATTGGTTCGCTAGGTTCTTGAATGATAACTCCATTATCTAGGCTAGCACCAATAATTATGCTAACTGATTCACCTTCTTTTGGTGTTTTTCCCATTCCTTCTATTTCAATTTGACTATAGTAACCGTCACTATGCAATATGGCATTTGGATAGTTCTCAGCTACAAATTTAGCCATATTTTGCATAATAGTTCTTGTTTCAGATTCAGCAATCTTGAGGTATTTTTGTTTGTGAATTTGGAAAGCCTTCTCGTCAGTATTAAATGCTTCTGCTTTCTCGCCAATCCTTATTATGGTTGCTTCTACAATATAGTCATCTTTCTTTATTGCATTAACAACATCCATTCCTTCAACAACAGATCCAAAAACTGTGTGCTTGCCATCAAGCCATGGAGCCTCCCTATGAGTTATAAAAAACTGTGAACCGTTTGTTCCTGGTCCGGCATTAGCCATTGATAATATTCCTGGTCCAGAATGCTTAAGGTCGGTTATCTCGTCTTCAAATTCGTATCCAGGTCCACCAGTACCATCACCTAGTGGGTCGCCACCTTGAATCATAAAATTACTGATTACTCGATGAAATATTAAGCCGTCATAAAAACGAGTGCCAGCCTCTTTATTGCTTATTTTAGTGCCCTCTATTAGGCCTACAAAATTTATAACAGTTAGTGGTGTTTTTTCATAAGCAAGACTGATAACAATATTGCCTTTATTTGTGTTTAGTTTTGCGTATATCCCCTCCGATAAATTGGCTGAAGAGATGGTCGATATAAATAAAGTAAAAAGCAGTATTAGTGGGCGCATAGAATTAAATGAAAAAACGAATAATGATACCAAAAAATTTAGGTAATTAATACAACTATAAGTTAAAATAACTGGTTTATTTATATAAACAATATTGCTCCATAAAAAGATATGTCCTTACTTATTACTGATGAATGCATAAACTGTGATGTTTGTGAACCAGAATGCCCAAATGATGCCATTTACATGGGCGATGAGATTTATGAAATTGATGGAGATAAATGTACTGAATGTAAGGGTCATTTCGATACACCTCAGTGTGTAGAGGTTTGTCCGGTTGATTGTTGTTTGCCTGACCCTAATCGTGTTGAGACTGAAGAGGAATTGTTAGCAAAACTAACTTAACCCTGCTTTACAATAAAAGCGAGGCCTAATATCGCACTAATCTTGAGTCACTATTTCCTAAGCACGTCATTCAAAGCTGATAGGCATAGTGTTACATTTTCATTCCTGCTAGCATAGCCCATTAGCCCTATACGCCAAACTTTTCCTGCGTACGCCCCAAGCCCTGCACCAATTTCTAGATTATATTCGTTTAACAATCTGTTACGGACATCTGCATCATCTATCCCGTCAGGAATGATGACAGTATTTAGTTGTGGCAGTCTGCTCTCAGCTTTAACCAAGAATTTAATTCCCATAGACTCTAGACCGTCTCTAAGTTTTTGGTGATTTTGTTGGTGACGTAACCAAGAATTTTCTATACCCTCTTCTCTAATCATTAGTAATGATTCGTGAAGCCCATACAACGTATTGACTGGTGCAGTATGGTGATATGAGCGCTTTGCACCTTCTCCCCAATACCCCATAACTAGAGTCAAATCTAAAAACCAACTAGTTACTGGAGTTTTTCTTTTAGATAGTTTTGCTACCGCTCGCTCTCCGAAACTGATAGGTGAAATTCCTGGCATTGCTGATAAACATTTTTGAGATCCAGAGTATATCGCATCGATTTCCCATTCATCAACCAATAGCTCAACGCCACCCAAAGATGTTACTGCATCAACAATTGTTATACAGTTATATTTTCGAGCAACTTTGCATAATGTCTTTGCATCTGAAAGCGCTCCAGTTGATGTTTCGGCATGCACAAATGCAACTATTGAAGCATCAGGGTTATCTTTTAAAGCGTCTTCCAGTCTGGTTGCACTTACCGGGTCTCCCCAGTTATCCTCAACAACAACAGCATTTCCACCAAAACGCGTTACGTTTTCCTTCATCCTCATTCCGAAAACACCGTTAATGCAAACTATGACTTTATCACCAGGTTCAACTAAATTTGCGAAACAAGTTTCCATGCCAGCAGATCCTGGTGCAGAAACAGGCATGGTTAATTCGTTTTCAGTTTTAAATACATACTGTAAGGCTTTTTTTGTTTCATCCATCATTGACACGAAGGCTGGATCAAGGTGTCCAATAGTTGGCCTTGCCATAGCACTAAGTACTCTAGGATGAACGTCACTCGGGCCTGGACCCATTAATGTTCTTACTGGTGGATAAAATGATTGCATAAGATGAAAGTATTATTAGTAAATGGTGAATTTTTTATTTTTTTTTGGTACACAAAATTGCTAGGATATTATAATGACTTATATGTCAGTTATACAGAATTTATTAAGCTCTTTGCCTAAGGGCATTGTAATTAGTGGTAGTGAAAATACTCGTCCATTCGAGTGTGACGGACTTTTCGCTTTTAAGCAACAACCATTGGCTGTAGTTTTGCCAGAAAACCTTGAACAAATTAAAACCGCATTAAAGATTTGTAGAGAAAAAAACACTGCAATCGTTACAAGAGGTTCTGCTACAGGCCTTTCTGGTGGAGCAACGCCTATAGAAGACAGTGTTGTCCTGGGGCTATCTAAATTAAATAAGGTAATTTCTATAGATCCGGATAAGCAATTAGCAATAGTTGAACCAGGAGTAAGAAATGTTGCTGTTAGTGAGGCAGCGTCTAGATACAATCTTTATTATGCTCCAGATCCGTCAAGTCAAATAGCTTGTTCAATTGGCGGAAACATTGCTGAAAATGCTGGTGGTGTTCATTGCTTAAAGTACGGCTTAACTGTTAACAATATTGAGTCCATCAAGATGCTTACTATTGATGGAGAAGAGCTAATCTTGTCTCGACAAGATGACGGCATGGGCTTATTGGCATTGATGACGGGTTCAGAGGGTCTACTAGGCATAATTACAGAGGTCACTCTAAAACTTACCAAGTCTCCTGGATTAGCTAGAGTAGTAATGGCAGGATT
>Ga0208896_1000551_pt1 | contig 20385 bp, 17 predicted proteins | sample ETNtaG_27_FD_185778 | JGI IMG/M metagenome (GOLD analysis project Ga0208896, IMG submission 185778) | Marine microbial and viral communities from oxygen minimum zone, Eastern Pacific Ocean - ETNP201406SV63 (SPAdes) (version 2) | ecosystem: Environmental > Aquatic > Marine > Oceanic ... | reverse complement strand
AAAAAAGGGATATTGGTGATCAATATGATTCTCTTTTGGATGAGTTCATGGATGCGACAGCCCATATTTTCCCTAATGTACTTGTCCAGTTTGAAGATTTTGCAAACCGGAATGCTCAGCGGTTGCTGGCGAAATATCAAAATAATTATTGCACATTTAATGATGATATTCAAGGAACTGCCAGTGTGGTATTGGGCGGACTCTTATCCGCCATGTGTGTTATTAAATCATCATTGGACAAGCAGAGAATCTTGTTTTGCGGTGCGGGTTCAGCAGCAATAGGCATTGCTGATATTTTATGCCGGGAAATGATTCACTCTGGGGTAGATGAAAAAATTGCTAGAAAGAATTTGTACTTATTTGATTCCAGTGGTCTTATTTCAGCTGATCGAGAAGATTTATCTGAAGCAAATTTGAAGTATGCTCAGCAAGTTGATATTGAAACTAATTTTTCAGCGGCAGTAAAGAAACTAAAACCAACGATTGTTATTGGTGTATCGGGGGTGGGGGGTGTATTTGAAGAAAAAATGGTTCGCAATATGACTCATGAGAACGATAGACCAATAATTTTTGCCTTGTCTAACCCAACCACGAAATCGGAATGTACTGCTGAAGAGGCCTATAGCTGGTCTGAGGGCAAGGCTATTTTTGCCAGCGGTAGCCCCTTTGATTCTGTCAGACTAAAAGGGGAAACCTACCACCCGGGGCAAGGTAACAACGCATATGTTTTCCCTGGCGTTGGGCTGGGGATTGTTGCTAGTGGTGCTACCCGAGTTACAGATGAAATGTTTCTTGCGGCTGCCCACGCACTGGCTGACATGATGGAGTATAAAAATCTTGAAAGGGGAACACTTTACCCGGCACTAGCTGAGATTAGAAATGTCTCAAAACGGATTGCATTAGCTGTTGCGCTAGAAGTGTATAACTCCGATTTAGCGTCGCAACCTCGCCCAGAAAAGCTTGAACAGCACATAGAAGAGATAATGTATTCACCCCACTACGAATCGTATGTTTAATAGGTAAAGAGAGAAGCCTGGGAAGCAGCTATTTTGACAAACGGTTAGCTCTGAAATTGTCTCTTAGCTGAACAACTTTATCGAATGCTTCTTCAGGGACAAGCTTCCCGCGAATGTAGGGATAGACCGTGTTTACTATTGCTTCCCACTCTGCATATTCTTCATCTGTAACCTTATGAGCAACGAGACCGTATTCGGACATCACTTCCACCGCTTTGTCATCCAATTCCCGAATTTCCTCGGTCAATTCAATTTCAGCTTTCTTGGAAGCGGTTAGTATAAGCTCCTGTATCTTTGGTGGTATCTGATCCCACACCTTCTTCTGCATAATGGTTGCACCCATGAGGGGCGCCCATTTCACGTCTGTCATATGTTTCGCACCGGCGAACCACTGATTTCCAAGAGCAATTAACGGTGGTGTACTAAAGGCAGTTACCATACTGGTTTGGAGCGCCACGGTAAGATCGGTAGCAGCAAGAGGGACAGGATTCATACCGAGAGTTTTGTACATTTGAATATCAGTCCCTTCATCAGCCCAGATAAATAATTTATGCTGTTTCAAGTCGTCTGGAACTTTAACTGGCGATTGAGCAAAATAGCGCACCCAACCCACCTCTCCCCAGTGAATAAAGATATATCCTTTTGCTTCGAGTTTTTGAATCAGTTCAGGGCTCAACTGTTCACGAACATAATCTTTTTCTTTGTCAGAATTGTAAAGCAGAGGGATGTGAGTGATAGCGGCAAATTCCGGTACAATGTAGGAAAGACCGCTTGTAGATAAGGATGCTGCGTTGAGTTGACCAATACGCATTTTGCGGATGACAGCAGACTCATCACCTGCAACACCGCCGGGGTAGATGGTGAGTTTAACCTCACCGTTAGATTCATCACGCCAATTTTGACCCATCTCACGCAAGCGAAGGTCCCACGGGGATCCGTGACTAGCAAGGGTAGCAAGTTTGATATTGACTTTTTTCCCTTCTGCCGGGAAGATAGCCAGAGTGAGAATCAGGATGCAGGTTCGTCTGAACATAGTTTGGAAATTAAGGCATGGGGAGTGAAATCAGAAAGATCACTCTTCTAGAAAAAAAGATTTGTTGAGGCTAGCAAAAAAGCGTTGAAAAAACTCAGGCTCATGGACACCGCCTGTCTGGAGAATGTTTCCATCCTGTTCTATCTCGCCCTGTGCGCTGACGCGCACCTTAATTTCTCCGTCAGCAACTTCATCGAGGTTCACCGTTATTCGATAACGGTGAATTATTGGTGATGATATTCGGTGCGCCCAGAGCTTCCATGATTTCGGTCTGATTGGCACCTTCATAAACTGTTTTCTGGACTGTTCCAAGTGTGAGCCTGTTTGCTTGTGAATTGTTCGCAGCACAACCGAGTAGTAGTAGTGCAGCAAGAGTGACGGAGGTAAGTTTTTTCATCAGGGCGTCTCCTTACACGGAAGATTCGGTTGATTGGAAGTTATACTTACGAACATTTTTCCAGTTAAAAAAGTTTCATAATTGGAAAAAGGGATGGATTCAAAGCAGATTCTCTATAATTATATGGACTAGTTGAATATAGTCAGGAATATATGGAAATTTAATTGTGAACAGATGGGGATAAGATCTGAGAGGACCAAAAAGAAGGTTTAGTTGATGAATTACCTAATAATGGATATTGAAACCATTCCCCGAAAAGGACTGGACGAGGTAGTTGAGGCCGAAGTGGCTAAGCGGACGGAGAGACGACTTGAACAGAGCGGAGGTGATCCGGCAGAGGCAGAGTCCTTGATTCGTTCCACCTCACCTTTTTTTGGGGAAGTGGTTTGCGTCGGCATGCGGTGGCTTAAAGGTGATGGAACACACCGGGATAATGTTATCTGCGAGTCCAGTGAACACGGGACCCTGGAAAAGTTCTTTGATGTGGTGAATCATGAATCAGCTCAATCGGTGCGGTTTGTGCATTACAACGGACTTGGATTCGACATCCCTTTTTTAATCGTTCGCGCAGCCCATCATGGGATCAAGATTACAAACAAAAAATTCACTGATCTTCGCCGGTTTAGTTATAAAAGTCATATTGATCTTATGCAGTTTCTTGCTAATTGGGATTTCCGAGGTCGAGTCAGTTTTGATATTGCTTGCCGTTCTTTTGGTATCCCTTCTCCAAAGGAAGGAAAAGTGACAGGTGCAACCGTAGGCAAAGCGTTTAAAGAGGGAAACTTGGAAGGGATAAAGCAATATGCTATGGAGGATGTGGAAGCAACCCATAAGCTATTTGAAAAACTGAGAGATTATATTTTCTGATGCGTGCGATCATGTGTCTAATCGCTCTTTCCTTCAGACAAAGGACGTGGCGAAACCAATAGGTACGGCTATATTCGCCGAAAACTGAACGGTTAGAGAATATTATGTCGTCAAAAAAATTTATTATTCTTGTTAACCCTCAAGGGGGAACAAAGCAGGGACTGGACATCCTTGAACAGGTAGAGCCGCTTTTCAAGGAGGTTGGCGCCGATCTCGATATTCGAGAGACAGAATATGCAGGCCATGCCACAGAGATTGCCCGTGAAATTGATCTTGAAGGTTTCACAGGTCTCTGTCACATAGGCGGCGATGGGACGTTTCATGAAATTATCAACGGCCTGCTTACAAGGACTGATGGGAAGCAAGTTCCTCTCGGCTTTATCCCGGGCGGGACGGGCAACTCATTTATGTATGACATGAAATGTCTTGATCCTGTGGAGGCTGCTAGACGAATTGTTTCCGGGGGCACGACACCAATCGATGTAGCTGAAGTCCAGATGCCCGAAGAGAAGGTTTACTGCATGAATATTGTGGGGTGGGGAATGGTAACCGATATTAATATGAGTGCGGAAAAATTGCGGCGGCTTGGTGAACAGAGATATAATGTTACAACACTTCTCCACGTGATGAAGCTAAAGCGACGTTCAGCAAAACTGGTCATAGAAAGAGAGGAAAGTGAAGGCGATTTTTTGTTCACCATCGCGTGCAATACACAGCATACAGGCCGTGGTATGAAAATGGCTCCCAAGGCTGAGCTCAATGACGGACTCATAGACCTCGTTCTGGTAAGAGATGCCAGTCGGCTTAAACTTCTGCAGATGTTTCCAAAGGTATTTGACGGGTCTCATATTGATGATCCTATTGTGGAGTATCACCAAGTAAAAGAATTTTCCATCACACCGGCGGAAAATGAGATTCTTAATCTGGATGGTGAATTGAAAGGCTCCACCCCATTCTCCGTTCGGATGATTCCGTCAGCATTTTCTGTTTTTGCCTGATGAATAAATATCATTTCCTTCTTATTACTTATTTCTTAAGTAGCGGGGTGCTTCCGGCCCAGGACTGGGAACTTGTGCTTGCATCAGGAGATACTGTCCGGGACCTTACTTTCAAGGAATTACAAGATGAAATACTGCTGGCCACACAGCTAGGCAAACCGATAACTGAGGTTCAAACTTTTGATATTGAAAAGATTGATGAGCTGAGGTATGTGGTAGAGAATAAAGTTCGAGCGCCTTGGAAAACCCGGGCTGTGGGTATGACGGGCGGTACGGTTATCGGTTATGGCGCTGGCTTCATGATGGGCAATATCATATTGTGGTGGCTTTCTTATGAAGAATTGGGCTCGCTGAAACTGTTTGGTCCAAGGCCGGAAAATATGAACAGCGGTGAAGAGCTTATCACCGAGATTGCAATCAAGATGGTAATGATGATGGGATTGCTGGCCGGCTATGACTGGAAGATGGAGATTGTTGGTGATGTTACAGGCTATGAACTTTCAGAACTTTCCATGGAGGAGCGGAAATCTATAGTTCAAAATGCCATCTGGCCGGAACGTCCAAAGCGACTCAAACAGTTTATTAAGAAAGCCGCCATCGCTGTAAGAGATAAAATAAGGAAGAAATGACCAAAGAATTACGCCGCCAGTTGGGGCTGGTGGCAGTCATGGCTGTAGTTGCCGGAGATATGATGGGCTCCGGCATTTTTTATACCCCCCAGGAACTTGCTCCCATCGCCCAGGCCACTTGGCAGATATATTTTTTTTGGGGACTTTGTGGTGTCATCACTTTGACGGGGGTTATGACCGTAGGGCAGTTGGGTGCTGCCCTTCCGCGATCAGGTGCTGACTATCATATTATTCGGGAGGGTTTTGGCGAGCTCTTGGGATTTGTGAAACTGTGGCAACATGTGTGGGTCTCCGGCCCTGGTTCTGTGGCTGCGGTGGCAATCCTCTTTGGGAAGTTTTGTTCTGACATCTTGGCTTCCACCATTTCTCTTTCCCCTGTAGCATGGGGTGTAGTTGTCATTCTTGTTTTTACGGGGATTAACTTGCTTGGCGTTGAATGGGGTGGCAGAACACAAATTGTTCTTACTATCATAAAGATATCAGCATTGATGGTGCTCATTGCCGGGAGCCTTTTCCTAGTAGAAGGAGCCCAATCCACATTAACTACAGAGAGAGCTGTTGGTAATTCCTCCGAGGGGGCATGGGGTTTTTTTCGACTCATAGGACTTGGTGTAGGTGCGGTCCTTTTCACTTATGACGGCTGGGTGGATATTATGCATGCTGCTGGAGAAGTGAAGGATCCGAAAAAAAATCTACCGCTGGGGCTTACCTTAGGGTTAATTCTTATAACGACAGTATATCTGCTTACTAACTATGCTTACCTGAGGGTTGTGCCTCTTCATGAAATGGCAGAAAGTGAATCATTGGCAGCTATAGTTGTGGCTAAAAAAACATTCGGGAGCGCAGGAGGGAAATTTATTAGTCTGTTGATGATGATATCCATCCTAGGTGCTCTCGGTGGACTGATAATGACATTCCCCCGGCTGCTTTACGCCGCGGGTGTTCAGTACAGTGAGGAGGCAAAGAGAGGGGGAATGGTGGGGAGATTATTCCAGTTTCTGGCAACTATTTCATCAGGCTCACAGGCGCCTTCAGGAGCCATTTTGATGAGCTGTGTTACGGCTGTTTTAGCGTTGATCTTTTTTCAATCTTTCAGCAGGATTGTGAACTTTTTTGTGGTATCCAACCATCTGTTTAACATATTGTTGGTGGCTGCAGTCTTTAAATTTGCACAGGGTAATGATGGCGAAAAATTCAAACCTTTTGGATTTCCCGTTATACCCATTATCTATATTGTTACAATTACGGGATTTCTCATCAGTGCCCTTGTTTATCGCCCGGGAGACACTTTGATGGGGGTGGCCCTGTCGGCGACCGGGGTCCCCGTTTATTACTGGCTTGAAAGGAGAAAGAAATGAAAGAGTTCGGGGTTGCCACGGCATACGGTACAATGAAACGGGTCCTTATGCATCGGCCGGGAGAGGAACTGCAAAAGGTTACGGATGACACCCTCGAAGAGTTCCACTTTAAGCGGCCCGTGAAGAAAGAAAAGTTTCTAGCTGATTACAATGGTATGCTGGAGCTGTTCCAAAGTCACGGAGTGGAAACAGTTCTTCTGACGGATGTTTTGAAGAGTGATGATGACGCCATGTCTTACATCCGGCACCGCCCAAATATGACCTATACTCGTGATCTTGCTTCTGTTTTTAATAGCGGCGCAGTACTTATGGGACCCCATTTGAAAGGGAGGTGGGGAGATCAGTGGATTGTTGGCCGAGCTCTTGAAAGATTGGGTGTTCCCATCCTTGGGAGCATTAATCAGCCCGGGTTTCTTGAGGGCGGCGGCGTGACACTCATTGGTGATGACATTGCTGCGGCATCCCTCTGCGACCGGGCCAACGAAGCAGGGACCCGAGCGTTGAGAGAGTTAATCATGGGTAAGAATGTAAAATATTTTCTTGAAGTACCTCTACCTCATGGGAATGTGCATATTGATGGTCTGTTCATGGTACTCGATGAAAAGCTTTGTGTCATCTATGAACCGATGTTTGATGTCTTCCCATGCCGGCTTTATGAGGACGGAAATTCAAGTTTTAGGAATGTTATGTTCCGGGAATTACTGGATGAGCGAGGATTCGACTGTATTGCCACCAATTACCAGGAAAGGGAAATGGGACTTCTGAACATAGTAGTAACGAAACAGTCAGAGCGTGCCATCGGCTTCGCAGGCGCTGCAAGAATTGGAGAAGAGATGGCAAAGTACGGGATAGGCTTGGAGAGCTTTTCTGCTGATGAAATGTGGCAGGGCAATGGTGGTGCCCACTGCATGACCTGCCCTTTTTTATTAGGCTGAGGTTAGTTTACAAAACTGCCGAAAGGGCGTCAAACAGGCGATCTACATCGTTATCGGTGTTATATAAATGAGGAGAAACCCTCACTGAATTCCCTCTCACACTGACATAAACCTTTCTTTCCGCCAGATTCCCTAAAAGTTCTTTAGGCACACCATCTAGAAAGTGAATGCCCATAAGGTGTGATGCCCGTTCATTGGCGGGCGCCACATTAAGGCCTAATTCAGTAGCACGAAGCGCAATAGTTTCAGTGAAAGCGGCCAGCGTCTCACTTACATTTTCTACATCCCATTCAAGTAATTGCTTCAGCGCTGCCACGGCCATGGGCATAAGGGCAAAGTTGCTTCGTTCTCCCACATCAAATTTTCTGGCCCCGGGTTGAAATTCATCTCGGTAATTAACAAGACCGGCAAAGTCTTCACTGTTAGCGCGATCGATCCAGTTATGCTCCAGAGGAGCGCAATTTTGCCATCTCGGCGCAACATAGAGGAAGCCCAGCGAATAAGGCCCTAAAAGCCATTTGTAGGAAGGAGCTATAACGAAGTCAGGATCAATTTCTTTGACAGAGAAGGGTATTGCGCCTGCAGACTGAGCCAGATCAAGCACGAGCGCAGCACCGTATTGCCGACATTTTGTACTTACTTCTAACAGATCTATAACGGCCCCGTCTGTCCAATGACAGTTGGGCAAGGCCACCACAGCTGTCTTTTCATTTATTGCTGATAGGATAGCTGAAGTGAGCGATCCTTCCGCTGGACGTTTAACGACAACCAGCCTTCCGTCCGTGCGGTTAACATTTTCTGACCATCCATAATAGTTGGATGGGAACTGTTCTTCAACCACAACCACATTTTCATTTTTCTTTATTGGCAGATTTAAGGCAGCTGTGGCAATTCCGTAACTGACAGCGGGTATAATAGCAATATCTTCCGGAGAAGAATCGATGATCTGAGAGAAAAGACTTCGGGCCTCCTCTGATCCCTTAAAAAAGTCTGCAGAGGTTATGGTCCACGGTTGAGATTTTTTCCTCATTCCCCGGCGCCCCGCCTTAGTGACGGACTTCAGAGAGGGTGAGATATAGGCGCAGTTGAGATAAGTTACGTCATCAGGGATATCAAAAAGATGATGCTGGTTGGGCAGTAACATAATTTTGTTTAGATCGGCGGCAAATCTTGTGGTGACAGCTCTAAAGATGCAACGGAAAAACTGATCACATCTTGGTAACTTATAGGAGACTCAGAAGGAGAGATGGTAATGATCAATCAAAAAATATTTACTCTTTTTTCGGCGTCATGGCTTATAGTTTTTTCAACGCATCTTTTGGCTACCGAGGGATCGCACTACAGGCCTGTGTCAACTTATTCCATTGTTGCTTTCGACCCAGAGACCAGGGAGTTTGGAGTGGCGGTCCAAAGCCACTGGTTTTCTGTAGGTTCATTGGTTCCTTGGGCACAAGCGGGGGTAGGTGCTGTTGCGACGCAATCTTTTATAAAAGTTGATTATGGACCTGATGGGCTGGAACGGATGAAAAATGGATACACGGCAAATAAAGCATTAAAGGAATTGTTGGCAGAAGATGATGGGGAGGCCTTACGCCAGGTCGCCATGATTGACATAAACGGGAATGTCGCAGTACACACCGGGGAGAAGTGTATTCAGGCTGCTGGGCATCAGACCGGCAAGACTTATTCTGTGCAGGCCAACTTGATGGAAAAAGAGACTGTCTGGCCGGCAATGGCTAGAGCTTTTGAAAACACTCAAGGGGACCTTGCAGACCGCATGATGGCTGCGCTGGAGGCTGCTGAGGCTGAAGGTGGCGACATTCGTGGTAAGCAATCCGCGGCAATGCTTATCGTTTCTGGCGAACCGACGGGTGTTCAATGGAAAGACGTTGTCCTTGACTTACGAGTAGATGACCACCCCAAGCCTTTGGTACAACTTAAGCGACTCATTCGCATTCATCGTGCGTACCATCATGCAAACAGAGGTGACTATCTCATGGAAAACAATGATATTACGGGAGCACTTAAAGAGTATGAGGCCGCGACCAACTTCTATCCAGAGAATCCAGAGCTTCCATTCTGGACAGCCGTTACGTTGGCCAGCAGTGGTGAAGTTGAGAAAGCACTCCCTATTTTTAGATCTGTCTTCCAACGTGATGAAAGATGGAGACGTTTAACGCCCAGACTGGTGCGGTCTGGACTTTTGCCTGATGATAAGAAACTTATTAAGAGAATTCTGAACCAGTAACCCGTGTCGAAGATAACTTATCAGTGTACTTGGTGTGGAGAGGAATCGTCTCTAGAAGGTGTTCAAACTGCCTGTGCCTGTGGTAAACCTCTTGAGGTTGTTTTCGATTGGGAGAATGCTTCACCGAATAAAAGAGATCTCGATCCGGAGAACAGAACGCTCTGGAAATACAGAGATGTGTTGGCCCCCATAGATGATGATCATATAGTGACGCTGGGGGAAGGATGGACACCCACAGCTGATGGGATTGATTATAACGGTGTAACAATCTTTATTAAGGATGAAAGTGTCAATCCCACAGGGTCTTTCAAAGATAGAGGTATGTCCACGGCAGTGTCACATGCTCGACAGAACGGTATATCTGAGGTGTGTCTACCCTCAGCAGGAAACGCAGGCGTAAGCGCCTCGGCCTATTGCCAAGCTGCGGGGATCGCATGCCATGTTTTCCTGCCAGAGACCATACCCTCCTCCTTCATTGACGCAACAAAAGAATATGGTGCTGACTTGCGTTTGGGAGGAAGAACTATCGCCCAAGCTGCAAGCAAGATGCGTGAAGAGATGAAAAAAGAGTGGTTTGATCTGTCCACACTGAAGGAACCTTTCAGGGTTGAAGGTAAAAAGACCATGGGATACGAAATTGCAGAGCAACTGGACTGGACATTGCCGGATGTTGTAGTTTATCCCACCGGTGGTGGTACAGGCCTCATTGGTATGTGGAAAGCGTTCAATGAAATGATTAATCTCGGTTGGGTGGTGGAAAAAGAGACAGGCATGCCGCGCATGGTAGTTGTCCAATCTGATGGGTGTGCCCCTATCGTGAAGGCATTTGCTGAAGGGCTTCAGGAAAATGACCTGTGGGAAGAGAGTCACACAGAAGCGCTGGGCCTGAATGTCCCTTCTCCGTTGGGGGGCGCATGGATGTTAAAGACCTTGCGGGACAGTGGGGGGATAGCCCTCATGGTGGATGAAGCTCAGATTATGGAGGCATCACATGAGGTGAATGAACTGTCCGATGTGGACGGTTCCTGTGAAGATGGTGTGTCGTGGCTCGGATTTAAAACATTGGTTAAGGCCGGGTGGATCAGGAAAGGTGAGAAGGTGGTGATTCCCATCACCGGCGCCGCGGAGAGGTATGTTTGATCAAAATATGAGGATTGCAGTATGAACAGTCAGGAAGTACGTGATAAACACAAGAAGCACCTTTTTGAGGCTGTAAAGAATTTTTACCAGGAGCCTGTTGTGATAACGGAGGCTAAGGGAACCCGTGTCTCCGATATGGATGGTAATTCTTATTTGGATTTCTTCGGCGGCATACTGACTGTTTCTGTGGGGCATGCCAACGAAGAGGTGAATGACGCTGTTATTGCTCAGGTAAATCATTTGACGCACATATCTTCTCTGTACCCCACGGTGCCGGTGGTGGAGTTGGCCGAGCGGTTGGCTAGGATCGCCCCGGGGAACCTGGAGAAAGTGTTTCTCAACGCTTCCGGAACGGAAGCTGATGAGACAGCGGTCATGATGGCTCAACTTTACAGTGGGAACTCAGAACTGATAGCACTGAGGCACGGTTATTCCGGACGTTCTCTTTTAGCCCAATCCCTTACGGCTCATGCATCGTGGCGTGCCCTACCGACGCAGGTCTCCGCTGTAAAACATGCAGTGGCACCTTACTGTTACAGATGCCCGTTAAAGCTTAGCTACCCAGAGTGTGGTGTTGCTTGCGCGGAAGATGTTGATGAACTGATCCGTACCACCACCACAGGCCAGGTTGCCGGCATCCTGGCTGAACCTATCATGGGTGTAGGCGGGTTTATTACACCTCCCGAAGAATATTTCAAGACCGTGGCAGAGATTGTCCGGAATTACGGTGGAGTTTTCATCTCAGATGAGGTGCAGACAGGTTTCGGTCGAACTGGGAAACGGTGGGGTATTGAGCACTATGGCGTGGAGCCTGATATGATCACCGTTGCCAAGGGGATTGCCAACGGCATGCCATTGGCTGCCGTAGTTACCACCCAAGAGATTGCAAGCACACTTACCAAGAATACCATTTCCACCTTTGGTGGGAGTCCGGTAAGCTGTGCTGCAGCAAACGCCACCATTGATATTATAGAGAGGGATAACCTCAAAGACAATTCCGCGGAAATGGGCAAAATTCTTCGGGAAGGGCTTGAGGGACTCAAAGAGAAATATCCAAAGGTCATTGGAGAAGTACGTGGGAAGGGCCTTATGCAGGGGATAGAGCTTGTGAAGGATGAAACGACAGGTGACAGAACACCCAACGTTGCCGCTGCCGATCAATTGATGGAAGAGACAAAGAAGCGCGGACTTTTTATTGGTCGAGGCGGACTCTACGGAAATTCCATGAGAATTTCACCACCACTTGTTATCACCAAAGCAGAAGTAGAAGAAGCGGTTGGTGTTATGGATGATTCATTTAAAGCCATGGGCGTATAAGATGAACTCGCGAGTGCCAGGAAGTAAACCAGAGCTTGAAAACAGCCGTTGACGCTGTGTAAACTTCCGGTGTAGCCATGCCGATGTTCGATTACAAATGCGCAAATTGCGATCACACCTTCGAAGAACTAGTTTATTCTTCTGGTGAAGAACCTAAGGCGTGCCCCATTTGTAATGCCGAGGCGCCAGAAAAACTTATGAGTGCTCCCGCACCGTTAGCAGGATCAGCCGCTCCCACTTCACCTGAGGCGTGTCCCTGCGGAGAAAAACAGGGGACCGGTTTTTCTTGAGCTTAGCAGAGCCCCCGGTCGGGGGCATTTGACCTTCCTCATTCATTTTGACTCCTGAACATTACGGCCTCTGGTCTCTCCTGCCACCGGTGGGAGCTCTTGGCCTGGCTCTCTGGAAAAAACAGATATACCCGGCACTGCTATTTGGTGTATGGCTCGGCTGGCTAGTACTCAACAACTGGAATCCCATAAGTGCAACAGGTTCTACGGTGGCAAGTATAGTGAATGTTTTTTCCGATGCGGGGAACACACGAATTTTACTCTACAGCCTGGCCGTAGGGGGTACACTTACCCTTATGAGTGCGACAGGAGGTGTTCAAGGATTTGTTAACTGGCTTGAAAAAAAGCGATGGGTCCGGAACAGGACCCAGGCACAACTTGTCCCTTTTCTGGTAGGTGTGCTGGTGACGGTAGAAAGTTCTATTACGTCCCTAGTGGCGGGAACTGTGGGGCGGCCACTTACAGACCGTTTTAAGGTAAGTCGGGAGAAATTAGCTTATATATGCGACTCTACCTCAGCCCCGATCTGTATTTTGGTCCCGTTCAATGGGTGGGGAGCGTTTATTTTGGGCCTATTGGCGGTTCAAGGAGTTGAATCGCCGGTGGCACTGTTGTTTCAGAGCATTCGTGTAAATTTTTATCCCATGGCAGCTATTGTAATTGTTTTCCTGAGTATCGTGCGGAAATGGAACTTGGGCCCTATGAAAGCGGCCGAGCTTCGGGCTCAACATGAGGGAAAAGTTTACGGAGATGGTGCCCGACCCATGGTGGCCGATGATGTGGTAGGCGTAAAACCCCTGGAAGGGATTCAGTACCGTGCGGTGAATCTTGTTGCACCTGTCATTACCATGGTGGTGAGCATTGTGGTGGGCATTTACGCAACAGGTCGACTGAGTGCAGGAGAAGATGCTGAACTATGGGACATAATCAAAGCCAGCTCCGGGTCAACGGCGGTGCTTTGGGCGGTGATAATGAGTCTGGTGGTTTTGGCAGCCCTTAATCTGTTCAGAGGCCTCCCCCTCAATACATTTGTGGATCTTATTTTCAAGGGTATGGGCGGGATGATCCCTGTGGTTAGTTTGCTTCTACTGGCGTTTGCACTGGGGGATGCTGTTCGTCAGCTGGGAACAGGTGTATATGTAGCTGGTGTTATTTCAGGAGTTCTTAGTACAAAAATGGCAGTAATTGGTCTTTTCCTCATTTCGTGTTTTGTGGCATTCTCAACGGGAACTTCCTGGGGGACATTTGCTGTCATGGTCCCTATAGCTGTTCCCATGGCGACAACTTTGGACGGAAGCACCCCCATGTTTCTTGCAGCAGTTTTAGGAGGTGGAGTATTCGGTGATCACTGCTCCCCCATCTCGGACACCACCATCATTTCTTCTATGGCATCGGCCTCCGATCACATTGATCATGTCAGGACGCAGATTCCCTTTGCTACTGTAGGTGCAGCTGTGACGATTGTCATATACCTCATAATTGCCTAATTAAGCAACGAGGCTATAAGCCCTACGCTCTATTTAAGTATATCGGGTACCGGGCGATCCGTCTTTAGTGGTAGATCGAGGAGCCTGGCGATGAGTGTCGCTGACTGTGTGGTGTGGCTCGATTCTAAGATGGCACCAGACCGAATTCCCCGCCCCATGGCAAAAAGTGTTGTTTTTAACTGCGGGTTATTTGGATCTCCCCCGTGGCCACCGCCAGGGTGGGGAGAAATGAATGGCTGGTCCAGCTCGCCGGTAAAGTTGAAGCCATCATTAGCCAGAAGAACAAAATCAGTTTCGCCGTACCCTTTTAGCGTTTCCGGCAGGTCTGATCCTTCAACAAGCTGCCCCCATTCTTTATTTCCCAGAAGAGACACGACGTTTTGCCTCACTGCATCGTCAGATGGATTTTTCAGATGAATAAAGGCAGCCCCGCCAGATGGATGAGCCACCACTTGCCAACTGGTTATCCCCCTGTTCCCAACGGTGAGCAGGCCCTTTTCATGTAATAGTGCATTGAGACGGATGTCGGTGTGGTGATCCACGTGGCCGTGATCACCGGTGACGATAAGTGTTGTATGTGGCCATTGATTGAGCTCAGTAATCAGATCTATGACGGCACCTACCAGTGAATCAGCGAACAGAAATGCTTCCCGGACCCGATCGTGACGTCGACCGTGTGTGTGCTGTGCATCATCTGGCCGCAGAATGTGATAACCTGTGAGATGAGGGAGGCTTTTCCGGAAGACAGTTTTGAAAATGTGGTGCAAGTTCAAGTCCCTTTGAAAGCCTTGAGTTGATTCTTCACTGGAGTTGAGATCGCTGAAAAAAGCGAAATATTCAATCATCTTTGGAGGTTGATCATGCTGCCGCACAAGATCGAGAGTTGACTCCTTTTCATCCCACACCGGCTTAATTTCAGGAATGAGGTAATCAAATGGTCCGTTAACAGAGACCGGCCAGGGCGTAGCCGCCGTTACCAGACCTTTCTCCTGAGCCAAATGGAAGACAGTAGGGACTTTCAGACTGTCGGCCCACCAGTACCACGGCTCAAAGTTGCGTTTGGGATCGAACAGGTGGTTGTGGTTGATCCCGTGTTCAAAGGGAAGTCGCCCTGTCACCATAGAGGTGTGGGCCGGAAAAGTGTGGGACGGGAATACAGTAGTCACTTCTTTTATGTGTGCCCCTTCAGCTGCCATCTTGTTCAGGTTGGGCAGATCTTCTGTTGAAAAGCCGTTTACCTCGGGGTGGAGAAAAATGTCAGCCCGGAGGCCGTCTATGGAGATAAGGACTACCCTGGGATCTGAAGATTTTCCTTTCGGGAGGCAGCTGACAAGGAAAAGACAGTAGAAAAAGAAAACTGGCAGAGTAAAACGGGCCACAGAGTGTCGTATGGTTCTGATCTCGTCCTACTTCAGGTAGAGAACTTTCCGGGAGTGCCGCTCCTTCATGCCCTGAAAGCTGGTCCGTTTCAGTGTGATGATATAAAGGCCACCGGCAAATCGAGAGGCATTCCAGGGAAATTCAAAGTGACCTGCTGGAAGGGTCCCCTGGGCAAGCATCTCTACCTCTTTACCCAGCAGATTGTGCACAGTGAGTGTTACTTCAGAACCTTCTTTCAGGGAGAAAATGATCTTTGTGGAGCTGTTGAAGGGTGACGGGTAGACCGATAGAAGATTGTACTCTTCAGGTGCAATGTTATGTTTCAGGGAAAGGGGTTGATTTTTGTCCGCCAGGCTTTCTATCCATGCAAACCCCAAGAACAGCAGTATAGCTGCAGCTTCTCCATGTGTCCCGCAGTCGCACTCGAACAATTCAACCTGGGTAGCGCCATTTTCTTGGAATGCTTCATAAGCTAGCCGGGTATTTTTCACAGGGACAATGTCGTCACCGGAGCTGTGGTATAAACGCATGGGTGCCTGGGGCGTCCAATCGTAGAGATCGTTGTCCCGGAGGGCCTCGCGGAGAGGGTGGTTTTCATTACTGCTGAATTCTTCTACGACGTCCGGCCGCATAATTTCCATGGGAACAGAAGGCATGGCGGCGTTGATTTCGCTGGAGGAGTGTGTTCCGTCAAACAGTGCAGGCAGTGACGTTGCATAATCTTCTTTGAGAAAATCAGTAGGGCTTTCCCAGATATTATAATATTCATCAAAAGCAAACAGTACGTAAGGAAGATAGTAGGGCGAGGGATACTCCTCACCTGACAACATAAGTTCTACCATGGTACCAGACATATCGTAGGCACCCGCTCCCGGTGCGGAGGCGGTGACGTTGAACTCATCTGAATGTTTTTCTTCGATCATTTTGTGGGTCGCCATCATGGTGTAGCCCCCTTCTGAATAGCCTGTAAGGAAAAGCTGTTCATTAGTCTCTATTTTCTTTTCCTCGCAAAAGGTGCGGGCTGCTCTGAGCATGTCGATAACAGCTGTGGCGTTCGGTTCGGCCATCTGATAAGGGTGGAACAGTTCAGATTCACCAAGCCCAAGGTAGTCAGGGATAACGGTGAGGTATCCGGACGAACCTGTCCACATAGCAACGATTCCGTAGCCACCGTCAAATCCTGTGGCAGAGGATGCCTCATCCCGTTTCACCATGGTTCCCGATTGAAAGCTGAGAATAGGTAACGCAAAATCAGGGTTTTTTGGAACCGTAACTGTACCTGAAGCAATAGTGGGCTCTCCATCAGGGTCAATAGTTTCATAGACCAGCTTATAGATGGACGTACCGTAGGTTGCCTTGAAAAATAGAATTGTCCCTGACAGCTCCCGGTCGACTTGGTATGCAGTTTTATGTTCTAGAAGTTCAGAGGAGATAAGCCGCCCCCGGTCGCCGGTCAGAGATTGACCGCCCGCCAGGTTGAATACAGTAACAATTATGAGCACAAAAAGTCGGTTTAAGATTTTCATTCCGTGGTGTCGATAGCGTAATAACGGTCCTACATGTCGCGATAGGGCATAAAGCGGCAGAAAAGGAGACTGTACCGGGAAGTTGTCAATCATTATTGTGAAATTTACAGCCCGTCATTTACAAAGTGCAGAAGCAACATATGGAGCAAAATTGGACCTTTTCATTTTTTCTTGACATATATGACAGTATTAGGTTACACTCGGAACGATTGGCTTCCCTAATCCGGGGTAGATAGCTAAACGATAAATCCGAGGTAAGCTGTGAAGCAAATAGCTAAAGGTATTTTTATACTGACGAGCCTGTTTCTCTTGGCGACGGCTCTTCCTGCCAAAACGTACAAGATTTCTGGTAAGATAATTGATCTTGAAGGTGAAGGTGTAGGTGGAGCTGAAGTTGTTCTGCTGGATGCGGACGGTGAAGAGATAGGTAAAGAGACGACTAAAAAAAGACTTGGTAAGGGTGGTTTTGGGTTTAAAAAAATAGACTCAGGAACTTACACCCTTAAGGCTAGTGGTGATGGAGAAGAAGCAACTCAGGAAGTGACCGTTGAAGATGACGACGTTGAAGTTGAGCTGACACTTGGTGCTGAACCTGCGCCAAAGAAGAAGGTCGCTGCCGGTGAGGGTGATGAAGGGGCGGAAGAAGGAGAAGCAGAGCGAATGCCTCAAGAAGAGTATGTGATGACTGAAGTCAGTTTTGAGCTGAAGAAAATGGCTGCTGAACTGGATCACATGTCTGGCCAGGTTCGTGACCTCCAAGCCCGCAGTGAAATGTGGATCAACCCGCTTTCCATTTACCAGAAAGAGATTATTCTTGATAACGGCAGCACTGTTTTTGGCAAAGTGGTCTATCAGGACGAGGAGATCCTGAAAATAGAATCACTTGTGGGCTACCTAGTGATTGACAGGAGCACCGTTGTGCGGATTGTGGAAAATGTGATGGCACAGGAAGAGCCTGAATATGTGCCGGAGCAGATCCGGGAATCTTACAGTCCTCCTCCCATGCCCAAGCTTGCCCAACCCCGTTATGTTTCTGCCGAGTCAGGTGATCGAGCCGCCAGCCGTGACCGAGCCGCCAACATTGTTTTGGTAGGAAACATTGCTGAGAAAAAGGACCGGTCCAATAATGTGGCACTGGGAGGGCAGGTGAAAAACGTAGGTGGCAATCGGGCCGATTTTGTGAAAGTTAATTTTGTTCTCCGGAAAAACTGGAGTGGTGAGACCAGAACGCTCACAACTTTTGTAGCTGGTTCTTATTATACGTTTGATTCGGGAATTACCACTGATTCTTCACTTCTCCCGGGTGCTACAGGCAATTTTGAACTTATCATTCCCGCTGATGTGGGGTCATTTCTCGGTTATTCTTATACTATCGATTGGGAAGAGTACGAATGATCAACAGCCAGAATCTTTGGCTGAGGTCACTTATAACTGTCGGCCTTGTTCTGTCCGCTCTCAGCGGCCAGCAATCGTCTTCTTCTTCAAATTCAGGTGACTTTTTTCTAGATCTGGGCGTGGTCATTGAGCCTGCCACCGGTAAAGAAGAAACAGACCACTACATCAAATCGCCTCCAGAAGAAGCCTCCTTTTTTGTAGACAAGGAACCCAGTGGATCGGTCTACATGGCAACCACCAAAGAATTGCACCAAACGCTCAAGCGAATTCATGAAAAAATTGAAGGTCTTGAAACCAATCTTCATAATGAAATGACCGGTCTGAAGGAAGAAAACTTCCAGCGGATGAATAACAGAATTGCTTTGCTAGAAAAGGCACTTGCAAGTCAGATGACAACACTCCAGACAGAGAACAAAGAATTGCGGGGAATGGTCTCCGACCTACTTGCACAAGAAGCCCCTGTCACGGCAGAAGCATTTTCTCCCCCTGTAGTAGCAGAAGTTGTGGTGCCGCCTGTTCCCGGGATTACACTTGAGGATGAGACAGAGTTACTACCTGAAGAAGATGCTGCTGTGATTTCAGAAGTGGCAACCTTCAACAAAATGGTCTACATGAATGGTGTCCTAGCTTACCAGCGGGAAGATTACGGTGCGGCAGTGGGGCATTTTGAAAAACTGGCCCTGATGGAACTTGATGATATTACAGCTGGCAACATTATTTACTGGTTGTCTGAGTGCCACTTCCGTTTGAACAATTACAGAGAGGCGTTAAGTTTGCTCGATCGGATTGATGTGCTGTTCGAATCTGATAAACGCGATGATGCCATGGCCCTCACCGGTATGGTGTACCGGGAGATAGGAGAGAACGACCGAGCCCAGCAAGCCTTTGCCGAAATAGTCGATTTTTTCCCTGAAAGTGAATACCTTCGACTTGCACAGATGGAATTAAGGAAGGGAGTGAAATGATTCCCCGGCGCTTTGTAACAATTCTCGCTCTAGTTCTCTGTTTTCTGGTGCCCTTGTCTGCAGTGACGCGTGTTTCTTTCATTCACCCGGGTTCCATGATGAAAATTCCGACTACATTCATTAAACGGTCCCCCTACCTCTTTTCCAGCGGTTTTACCACAGAGGTTCACAACTTTTCACCATACAATCAGGTGACTGGTGTGTTTTTTAGCATGGATGTTTCTGACCGTTTTACCCTCGGCTTTTCTTCCGGGACAGGGGCGAATCCTGAAGAGATTGAGAAACTTGAGACATCCATGGAAACATGGGTTGCTCCTGCTGAGTTTGGTTTTCACACACAGTACAAAGTTTTTGTTCGCCAAGATATGTCAGTCTCAATCGGTCTGCATGATATCATTTTTGAAAATGATGCAAGTGAAGGTTTGAGACTCGACCCCAAGCAGCTCTCCTTTTTCGCCGCCGTAGGCAGTGAGAAGGAATTTGGACCGTATCGTATGAGTACCTATATGGGTTTTGGGACCGGAGGTTTTTCATCATCCTCTTCTGCCATTGGTGCCACGGTCGACACAGAAATTGATACAACTGCTGATGAACAGGGGATGGGTGCGGGGGCTTTTGCAGGCGTTTTGCTAAATACACCATATATGCCCAAGTGGGGCGGAATAGATTTTGTGGGTGAATTCGACGGTTCGGGCCTCAATGTGGGACTCCGCATCCCCCTTACCTCGGATTACCGCCTGGGCCTAGGGTTCACCCACATAGAAAATTTGCCCGATTTCTCGGAGAAGTACAGTGGAAAACATCCGGGCATTATATTGAATTTCACAATGAATGTACCGAAAGGTGTTTCCGGTCTGCCGGGAATGCCCGGTGGTCCGTCACCTGTGCCTGATGGCATTGCAGGCCCGGGGACCGGAATCATCGATTCCACGCTCATGGCAGCGGACGGTGCTGTAACGGTACTTCGGGATTCACTGAAATTGTCACGACACCAAGTTCGGAATCTTGCTACGCAGGTATCTTTATTGCAGCAGAAGTCAGTTTCCCTGGCGGATTCAGTTAAATCGCTTAACCTTGAAAAGAATGTATCGCAGAAAAATATTAATCGCGCCATGCGTCACCTTTCCAGATCACTCCGCTATTTTCATTCCGGAGACTACAGGGAAGCGCTTCAGGAAGTGGAGACAGCTCTTGAGCTTAATCCCAACCTGGCTCTTGCCTATGCCCGCCGGGGGTCTATCTATTATCAGCTTGGCGATCCGCAAAGAGCGACAATCAACTGGAATCTTGCCCTCCAGATGGATCCGGAATATGACGATGTGAGGAATATTTTAAAGGCTCTTCATGAGAATAGATTGAAAACAACAAGTTTCTCCAGAAATGAGGATTAGTTTATGGATATTG
>Ga0208896_1000545_pt1 | contig 20529 bp, 15 predicted proteins | sample ETNtaG_27_FD_185778 | JGI IMG/M metagenome (GOLD analysis project Ga0208896, IMG submission 185778) | Marine microbial and viral communities from oxygen minimum zone, Eastern Pacific Ocean - ETNP201406SV63 (SPAdes) (version 2) | ecosystem: Environmental > Aquatic > Marine > Oceanic ... | reverse complement strand
GAGAGGTATTGCTTCGAATTTGGATAATGATTCTTTGTTTCAAATCATCGTCAATCAGCAACCCATCTATTAATTTAACAAACAAAATTATTCTTGTTTCATCTTTATAGTTTTGTTCAACTACAACCGATTCTAATACTTCTTTAAGTTTTTCAACTTGTCTGTATATCTCGGCAGTCCCGATTCTGACGCCTCCCCGGTTGAGTGTTGTATCTGAGCGGCCATGAAAAACCATTCCTCCATGTTGATTTAGGCTTACATAATCACCATGACACCAAACATTGGGATAACGCTCGAAATAAGATTGTCGGTATTTACTGTCTCCCTCGTCATTCCAAAAGCCAGTTGGCTTAGAGGGAAAAGTTTTAATACATACAAGTTCACCTTTTTTATTTATAACTGATTTTCCATTTTCGTCCCAAACTTCAACCGCCATTCCTAGTCCGCGTGTCTGCAGCTCACCACGATAGACTGGAAGCATTGGAGAACCTAAAACAAAACAAGAAACAATGTCAGTGCCGCCAGAGATAGATGAGAGGCAAACTTCTGCCTTTACTTTTTCATAAACATAATCATAGCAATCAACACTTAACGCTGAACCTGTAGATAAAATCATTTTTATGGAGTCTAGATTATGAGTTTTACGAGGGGATAGGGCTTTCTTTCTGGCTGTATCAATATATTTTGCAGAAACACCCATAAAATTAAATTTTTCTTGTTCAGCGTAATCAAACAAGATATTGTCATTATTTTTTATAAATGGCGAACCATCATAAAGCATTAAAGTAGCTCCGGAAGCCAAGCTACTTACAAGCCAATTCCACATCATCCAGCCGCAGGTCGAAAAAAAGAACACTCTGTCACCTTTTTTAATATCACAGTGCAACATGTGCTCTTTTTTATGCTGAATTAATGTTCCTCCCACACCATGCACAATGCACTTTGGTATGCCTGTGGTACCAGATGAAAACAAAATATAGAGAGAATCATTGAACGCTACGGATTCAAACTCTAGTTCCGGGTTTGTAGATCCGCTGACAATCTCATCGAACAAAAATGACTGGTTTGAATCTATAAAATCGAATCTTTCATTAACAAATCGAACCACTAAGATCTGTTCAACACTTGGTAATTGTGACACAATTTTTTTATTTTTTTCGAGACAGTCGAACTCTTTGCCGTTGTAGTAATACCCATCTACACAAATAAAAACCTTAGGCTCGACCTGACCAAACCTATCAAGTACACCCTGTACCTCAAAATCTGGCGAACATGAGGTCCATACAGCTCCTAAACTTGCAGTAGCAAGCATTGATATAACTGTTTCCGGCATGTTAGGTAAAAAACCAGCAACTCTGTCACCCTTCTTGACGCCATTTTGCTTTAACCATAACGACAATCTAGCGACCTGTTTATATAATTCCAGGTGACTTAGTGAGGTTTTTTGCTTATCTTCCGCCCAGAAAACGATGGCAGTGTTATCGCTTCTATCAGATAAAAGATTTTTTGCGAAATTAAGCCTTACATCGGAAAACCATTCAGAGCCTAAAAAATCATCACTATTTTTTAATACTTCAGAAGAATTTCTTTCGGCAATGATTGCAGAATACCTCCAAAACAGGCTCCAAAAAGATTCAGGAAATTCACATGACCACTGATACAATTCATGAAAATTTGTTAGTTTTACTTTGAACTCTTGATTGACCTCTTGTATGAATCCCCATGCCTGGGTATTTTTTATTTCGTTTGTACTAGGACTCCAAAGCAACTTATTCATTTATCTACCAATCTGGCTCCAATAAAGAAACAACTTGATTATATCTAGCAACTTTTCTTAGATTAATTTGAATCATTTTTTTACTTATATATTAACTGCCTTTTTTCGCCTTAATTGTATGCTTCCAACAATACCAATTAGAAGTAGAGCTGGAATAAATACAATCTGTTTTGGTAGGGTTTTTTTCTCAGTTTGAATAGAAGTTATTATCCAGCCACTATCAACTCCTGCAACTTTTATTGCCTCAACTTGCTTATTTATTGCGCTATCATTTGATATACCAGGCATTACCATTGCAACCTCCATATCACCAAAGAGGTCGTCTAACTGAAGGCCAGTGTTATTTACTCGTTCTTTTCCTGAATCTCCATCGGCTAAGGGTAATAGAAAAGTATAACTTCGTTCGATACCTTCGAGTGTCTCTCCCTCGACTACAAATCGTATCGATTCACCTGAATTCATCTTATCGGCAATTTCAAATATTTGAGTGCCAGGCTTATTCTCAAAAGGAGGGTCAACCTTATCCCAAAAAAAACCAGGCCTGAACAACATAAAAGCCACTAACAGTAGCGCTACTGACTCCCACCAACGATTTCTGACTAGCCAATAGCCTTGAGTTGCAGAAGCAAATAACAAAATAGCAATTATTGAAGAAATGACGACTAAAATGAAATCAAATATATTGCCTATACCAATCATCAGTAATTGGGTATTAAATATAAACAAGAAGGGCAATACAGCCGTTCGAATATCGTATATAAAGCCTTGTATACCTGTTCTAATCGGATCACCCTTTGAAATTGCAGCAGCTGCATATGCCGCAAGCCCAACAGGCGGAGTGTCATCAGCTAAAATTCCAAAGTAAAAAACAAACATATGTGCTGCAATGAGTGGAATGGCAACATTGTTTGCCGCACCCAAACTCATAATCACCGGCGCCATCAAACTTGAAACCACTATATAATTTGCCGTCGTAGGTAGTCCCATTCCTAAAATTAAACTGATTATTGCTGTAAAAAGCAAGATCAAGAATAAATTCCCTGCGGCAATAAACTCAACCCAACCTATAATAAGTTGACCAACGCCAGTTAATGTCACTGTCCCTACAATCAGTCCAGCAGCAGTAGTTGCAACTCCAACACCGATCATATTTTTTGCGCCATTTATAAAGCCGAACTTTATATCATTAATACTTTCTACTAATTGATTAACAAAATCTAAACTACCGCGAAAAATGCCTAATAAAATTTTTTGAGTTAAAACAATAAAAACCATGAAGAGTGTTGCCCAATATACTGAAGTCTCAGGTGAAAATCGTTCAACAGTTAGCAACCAAATCAATAATACAACTGGAAGTAGAAAATGTAAACCTGCTTTAACTGTTTTGCCAACTTCAGGAATTTCTAAAATATCGTCAGTTGGCAAATCTGGCATTCTCGAAGCATAAAACAACAGCGAAACATAACTTAACACCATAATCAAGGAAATAATATAAACACTTGCATCCCCACCGATCGTGTTTATTAGCTGAAAAAATGGCGGCAAAACCCACACCAATACACCTAATACTATAAGAACACTACAAATGCTAATAAGTTTATCCACCTTATTGAGTTTTGAAGTTCTTGCAAGACCTTTCATTCCAGCTTTCAATGCCTCTAAATGGACGATATAGACTAGCGCTATATACGATATAAGTGCTGGTAAAAAAGCGTGTTTAATAACTTCGATATAAGATACACCAACATACTCAACCATCAAAAATGCAGCTGCCCCCATAATCGGCGGGGTGAGTTGTCCATTAGTAGAGGAGGCAACCTCAATAGCTCCAGCCTTCTCTGGAGTAAAGCCAACTCTTTTCATTAGTGGAATTGTAAATGTGCCTGTAGTCACTACATTGGCTATCGATGAACCAGAAATCATCCCGGTCATTGCAGACGAAACTACTGCAGCCTTGGCAGGACCGCCTCGATAATGTCCTGTAAGGGCGTAGGCCACTCTAATGAAGTAATTCCCTGCTCCAGCTTTCTCTAATAGTGCACCAAACAAGACAAACAAAAATACCATACTTGCAGAAACACCAACTGCAATTCCAAAGGCTCCTTCTGTAGTAATCCACATATGAGAAACAATTTTATTTAATGAAGCACCACCATATCCACCAGCACCGAGATAAGTATATGTAAGAGCTAGCAAAGCTACGATCATCAGCGGTGGCCCTAGGGATCTCCTAGTAGCTTCCAATAATAATAATAAGCCTACACAACTTAACAATAAGTCAGTTGTGTTTGGTACACCCAAACGCATTTCAAACGCGCGTGAATCCCAAACCTGATTATAAATCAAATATACACAAGAAATAACAATCAAGAATCCCATTACCCAGTCAGTCCAAGGGATTTGAATTCTAGAAGATTTTTTGAATGCAGGATATATAAGAAAAGCCAATAAGCCGGCAAACGAAACATGGACGCGCTTTACTACATCAGCATTCATCCATGGTGTAATTTCGAGCACTAAAGGCGAGGAAACATAGAGTTGAAATAATGACCAAGTTAATGCTATATATAAAAGTATATTGTTGATAAATACACTATTTGGTTTTCTATTTCCAGTTTCCAAGTCATTTTGCATATAAATTTAAAACCTTAATTTGATAATTAAATAATATATCTTTTTATCTATATTATTTAATGCTTTTCTCATATTAATGAAATAAAAAAGGATGGCTAAGCCATCCTTTTTTAATTACAAGAAACTTATTACCAGGCCATTAAGCCAGCTTCTTTGTAGTACCTTGCAGCGCCATCATGAAGTGGTGCAGATAATCCATCTTGAATCATCTCTGCTTTCTTCAAATTAGCAAATGCAGGGTGTAACTTTTTGAAAGCATCAAAATTTTCAAAAACACCTTTGGCTATAGCATGAATTACATTCTCTGCTACCGCTGCTGAAGTGACAACCGTAGCTCCTACACCAAAAGTCTGAGTATCATCTGGATTTCCATTGTACATTCCACCTGGAATAGTAGCTGTGCGATAGAAATCATTATTAGCCACTAAGCCATCTACCGCAGCGCCTGATACATTCACTAAGACACTGTCACAAGATGTTGTAGCTTCTTTGATTGAGCCTGATGGATGACCAACAGTGAATACCATTGCGTCAATTTTATTATCACACAATGCTTTAGATTGCTCAGAAGACTTCAACTCAGAAGCTAAAGCAAATGTTGATTTATCCCAACCAAGTGCTTCCATCAATACTTCCATAGTACCTCTCTGGCCAGAACCAGGGTTACCTATATTGACACGCTTACCTTTAAGGTCTTCAAGGTTACGTATTCCAGAATCCGCTCTCGCTACAACAGTGAAAGGCTCAGGGTGAACTGAAAAAACTGCCCTCAAATCAGTAAACGCACCTGCATCAGCAAATTTACTAGTTCCGTTATAGGCATGATACTGCCAATCAGACTGGGCAACTCCCAAGTCCAACTCGCCAGCACGAATCGTGTTAATGTTGTAAACAGAACCACCAGTTGACTCTACTGTACAACGTACCCCATGACTAGCCTTGTCTTTATTTACTAATCGACAAATAGAACCACCAGTAGGGTAGTAAACACCTGTTACACCTCCAGTTCCGATGGTAACAAATGTATCTGCTGCTGAAACTGTTGTTGAGGCAGTCACGCCACTTAACAAAGCAGCCGACAGTAATACACTAAAAAAATTAAACTTTTTCATTATTTTCTCCTTAGTTTTTTTATATATATGATATCTTTCTTACGAATCATATCTTTCTTACGCACTTCTTTTATACCATAAATTTATATTATTGTCTTTAGTTACTGGTTATCCAATCTTTTAATAACGAAATACCTTTTGCTATTTTTGGACAAGTTAAATCTAAAAAAATATCTGGAGAGGGTTTTTCTTTTGAAATCATTTTAAGAGCTTTAGTACCATCAAAATCAACAAAAGCAATGCGTGATAATAGTTTATCCTCATCCATCCCAAAGTCAGACCCAGGCAACATAGCAAAGCCTATATCATTTAGTATTTTTTGACAAAGCGTTTTGTCATTATTGATTTCATGAGTATTATTTATCACATTCGAAAAGTCGCATATCATATAAAACCCACCTTGAGGTTTTTGACATATTACTCCAACTGAAGAAAGCTCTTTATAAATATAATCTCCAATCATTTTTAGAATTAACCTAGAGTTTTCTAAATATTCTGAATGATCTTCTGAGTATGCCTTAATAGCTGCATATTGAATAGGTGCACTCACCGCAGTGAAGGTTTCACTAGCTACAGTTCTAACACTATCTCTAATATAACTTAGCTCATCTGGAAATACGAGCATTCCGAGTCTCCATCCTCCAGCGCCACACCACTTACTAAGCCCATTACTGACAATTGTTTTTTCAGGATAATAATGAGTAATTGATTTGTACTCCCCAGTGAAATCTAGCTCCGCATATATTTCATCAGCAATAATAACGACATTGTGCTTTTTGGCAACTTCTGCCAACTCTTTTAAATTACCATGTGTTGTCCCTGAAGGATTATTGGGCGAGTTTAAAATTAAAAGTTTATTAACTGAATTAAGGCTATCACAAGTTTTATCTAGCTCTTCAGGGTCTAGATGCCAATTTGTTTCTGCAGAAGTTTTAATCCAGTGGACTTTTTTATTTATTATTTGTGCCTGTGGTTCATAAGATACCCAACTCGGGCTTGGGAGAAGTAAATCACAATCCAGTACTAATTGTGTTTGAAAAATTAATTCTTTTGATCCAGGTCCGATAATGACACTTTCAGCATCATATTTATATTGATTTTTATTCGAATGATAATTAGCAACCTCCTCCCTTAATCCTATTAAACCAGATACATTTTGATAGTCCTTTTGATGGGCATGTTTTTGAAGCTCATCAACAACTATCTTGGGAACAGGGAAGGGAGATTGGCCTAACCCAAACTTAAAAACCTCTTTGCCATCTGCTATTAACTGTTGAGATAATTCGTTTATAGCAAGTGTAGCTGATGTTTTTAGACTTACAATATTGTTGTTTATATTCATTCATAAAACATATCAAGAAAAATGTTAATAATATAGAAAGAAAATCTTAAATGTATACTTTTGAATCATTCAAATAAGGAAGTTTATTACGAATCAATTTAATTGTATTAGTATCTATTTCACCGACTATACATTCTTCCTGGTTTTCACTATTTACAATATCTAATCCATCTGGACCAATAATCTTGCTTTCTCCCATAAAATTAATATCGTTAAGCTCTCCAACAAAGTTTGCATAAATAACAAATATCCCGTTTTCAAATGCCCTGCTTCTAGAAATATAACGAGCTGCAGCAGGCCAATTAGAAGACTGAGCGGTAGGCGCTAGAATTAATTTAACCCCTTGTAATGCAACTCTTCGGATTAACTCAGGAAATTCTAATTCATAGCAAATAACAATTGCTATCTTAGTGCCTTTAAAGTCAATAATAGAATCATTATTACCACGATTAAATATCTTTGACTCATCCGCAGTCGGAGGTAATAGTCTTTTTCTATGGTTAATTAAAGATTGACCCTTACTGTTAAACAATTGTGCCGAATTAAAAAGACTATCATTGTTAATTTCAGGATATCCATACAAGATAGCTGTTGCATATTTTTTTGCTAATGAACTAATCTTGATTGCATATTCGCCATCTCTAGTTTCAGCAAATTCTTTAATCTTTTTATGGCTACCATAGCCTGATAAAAATAATTCGGGTAACACTATTAAGTCTAAAGTGGTGTTTTTTCTTAAATGATTTTCTAATCTTTGAATTTTTTTTAAAGGTGTTTCATCACGCATTTTGTACTGAAATACGCCGATGTTTAATATCATCCTATTTCATCTCCTTATTGAGTATTAAATACTTTGTAATTGTAATAGTTATATTCGATGAAGTGAAAAAAATAGTAGACGTATCTCATATCATATTTATTCACACTTTGAAGGTACGTGGGAGACCCTCTCGTGCTCGTGTAGATATATGTTTACCCCCCTCACACATCAAACGAAATTTGGGCTATCTATTCTTATTGTATTTAGCCTAGTTGTTATACAAAACACTTTCGCCTTTAAACCTCAATTTTGCCCTTCTGGAAGACTTAATTTTGCTTCAAAATAAACTCCCTCACACTTCAAACGAAGTTTGGTACAAAATATAACTTGGTTTATTAACAATAAATAGAGTAATAATTATGAGTTGGTGGAAATCAGTTTTAGGTGGGGCGCTAGGTTATATGCTTGGAGGCCCACTAGGTGCGATGCTTGGTGTGGCATTCGCGAGTAATTTTTCTAAACGTAAGTCTAGTTTTGGCGGATTCGGTAAAGATTATCGTCCTGGTGATCAGCAGCGCGTTCAAGCGGCATTTTTTAGTAGTTTATTTTCAGTTATGGGCTATATTGCTAAAGTCGATGGCAAGGTATCAAAGTCTGAAATTCTCTTGGCGCAGCAAGTTATGCAACATATGCAATTATCCGACGATATGCAAAAAGTTGCAAAAGATTTGTTTAACCAAGGCAAACACAAGGATTTCAACCTAGACGAAGTGCTTGAACAGTTCCGTACTGAAAGTCATAGGCGTACACACTTAATACGCATGTTTTTAGAGATTCAAATCCAAGCCGCTTATGCTGATAGTGTGTTTGACGATAAAGAACATAATGCACTTAAATATATCGCGCAAAAACTACACTTTCCTATTCATGAACTAGAGAGTCTGATTCAGCAATTTTCCGCCACTAGCAACAATACTAATCAACTAACAGTTAACGATGCCTACGTTATATTGGGGGCGGATAAAAGTCTAACTGATAAGGAACTAAAACGAGCTTATCGCCGATTGTTAGCTCAGCATCATCCAGATAAATTAGTTGGCAAAGGCTTACCAGAAGAAATGAAAAAAATAGCCAATGAAAAAACCCAAGAAATCATTAGTGCTTATGAGCTCATTAAAAAGCACCGTGGCATGCGCTAATTAAGACGCAATCCTACCTATCATATTTATTCACAAGGCATTGGAGAGGCTCATAAACCTAAAATATGAAAACGACGCCCGAAGGCGCCGCTATCATTGAACGCTAGACTGTTAGTAAGTTACTTGGCCCAATGTAACCCACTTGCTACCCTCAACCTGACTCAGGACAACTACTTGTGTCCCTATATGGTCGTCGGCGCCATAGCTCCAACCTATTCTGCCAAAAATATCTTGATGGTCGCTGATTGACTCAAGCCCGTCCATTAATGAGTCGACAGTCAGGTCTGCGCCAGCATTCTCAAGTCCGGCTACCACTAGATCGGCTGCAGTGTAGCCTAATTGACCCGAGATGCCTGGTTCATTGCCGTACTTAGCTTTATAGGCATCACAGAATGCCTGTGCGCTTGCCGGAGCGCTGTCACAGTAGACAGCCTCGCCCACACTTACAGCGTACAATCCCTCCGTTATGCCGCCCGGGAAAGCTGCTACCATGGTGTCAAAGCCGGCCTGTGTAACCACCACATCCGCGGTAATGCCTAGTTTGCGGGCAGTGGCATAGCCTGTAATCGTGTCACGAATAATTGTACCAAACACAATTAGGTCGCAGCCTGCACCTTTAAAGCCTACCATTGCACCGACGAATTCAGTGTCGGTTGGCTTTGTGCCAACACTAGAAACCAAACTCACACCACTGTGTTCTGCCACTTCATCTGTCACAGCTTCTAGCACTTCAGCGCCATAATCAGTGTCTTGATACATCACGCATGCCGATGTCCTTCCCATTGCAATAAAATGGCCAACTGCAAATCTAATTTGATCGTAATAACTTGAGCCGAAAGTGAGTTTAAGGTCGTGCTCAGGCTCCTGCACTGATTGTGCGGTTGTCATTGGGAACAGCAGAGGCACGTTCTTGGCGAACTGGGTTTCGGCTGTCGCTAAATTCATTGGCGTGCCGAGTATGTTGAATGTAGCGAACACTTTATCAAGGTTCAGTAATTTGTTCATCGCCTTGACGTGTACTGGTACCTGATACTGGTGGTCTTCCAGGACAACACGTATCTGCCTCCCGTGAACACCGCCGTTTTCATTTACCATGTCAAAACGAATCTGTGCCGCCTGACTTGCTGCAACGCCCCAAAGCGCCGCCGGACCACTCAGCGCGGTTGATGTTCCAAGAACGATTTCATCGTCGGTTACCCCTTGAGCTATAACTCCAGCGCTCAAGGCTAGATAGGCCAATCCCGCTGTGATTTTATTTAGTTTATTCATAGTTTTTACTCCTTATATTTATAATTATTAATTACTCCTTTGTTATTACCACTATACCTGCATCTTACTACTTGCACAAATATGCAGAATGTTCCACTCTCTTTAGGAGTACATCTGATCAATTAAATCAGTGTACTTTTCATTCACAACGTTGCGTTTTAACTTCATACTCGCTGTCAATTCGTCGTCTTCAACCGTCAACTGCTTGTCAATCAGTCTGAATTTCTTGAGAGTTTCGACTTGTGCTAAAGACAGATTGATTCGTTCAATTTCACTTTTAATGAGCGCCTGCACTTCCGCTGTCGCGCATAGACTTTTAAAATCAGAGAAAGGGACATTGTTTTCTTGGGCAAACTGGCTCACTGTTTCATTGTCTATCATCACTAGACAAGTTAGGTATTTACGCCTATCACCAATCACCACTGCATCAGTCACATAGGGCGAAAATTTCAGCTGGTTTTCAATTTCTGAAGGGCTGATATTCTTGCCTCCGGAGGTGATGATGATGTCCTTTTTCCTATCGACAATCTTGACGAATCCATCGGCATCGATCTCTGCTATGTCGCCGGTATATAGCCAGCCATCAACGATTGTCTCAGCGGTTTTAAGCGCTTGCTTGTAATATCCCTTGAATACTAATGGCCCCTTGATAAGCAGTTCGCCGTCTTCGGCGGTTTTCATCTCTACCCCTGGCGGCGGCTTGCCGACCGTGCCCAGGCGAATATGGCCCTGATAGTTGCCGCATGCAAAAGCCACGTTTTCAGTTTGTCCAAACGCCTCGTACAAGGGCACGCCCAAAGCGCGGAACCAACCAATCAAATCCGGCGAGATAGGTGCAGCACCCGTCAGGCCAATTCGGACACGGTCCAAGCCCAGGAGAACTTTGATGTTGTTAAGAACAAGAAAATCTGCAGCTATGTGCATCAGGTGGACATGCGTTGGAACAGGCAGACCATTGTCTTCAAAATCAGCAGCCCTGGAGCCAACGGACAGTGCCATTTGAAGAGCTCTTCTGCCAAACCATGTTGCATCCTTCATACGCAATGTGATGGATGAATACATTTTTTCCCATATTCTGGGCACACCCAGAAAATAGGTTGGTGAAATTTCGGCAATATTTTCGAATGCGGTGTCCTGACCTTCGATGAAGTTGACCGTTGAACAGCGCGCCAAAGGTAAGAATACCGATAGAAGTCGCTCGGTAACGTGGCACAGCGGCAAGTAGACAACCGAGTCGTCTTCGGCGGTGATCGGATAAAACTCATGAAAGGCATGGGCTATGAATATAATGTTTCTATGGCTGAGCATCGCCCCTTTTGGAGCGCCGGTCGTACCTGAGGTATAAACCAAAATTGCTGTATCATTTGGTTCTGCGCTGTCAATTCGCCGATTCCATTCTGCTTCGAGGCCCTCTTCGCCTTCATCGCCCAACTGGTAGAATTGCTCCAGCATGACTACTTTGGGGTGGTCCAGATCGGCCAGTCCGGTGGAGTCGAGAACAACCACTGTATGGATATTTGGTAGATGCTCTTCCACCGCCAGATACTTGTCAAGCTGTTCTTCGTTCTCGACCATCAATAACGTAGTATCACTGTCTTTACAAATATGAAGAATTTGTGGTGCCGAATCCGTCGCATAGATGCCGCAGGAAACACAGCCAATACACTGTGCAGCAAGGTCGAAAAACAGCCACTCTTTACATGGATCAGCGAGTATTGAGACGGTTTGGCCAGACTTTAGCCCCAGCGCCATCATAGCCTTGCCTATACGCGCGCTATTCAAATAATACTGATCCCAGGAAAACGTTCGCCATATGCCAAAATACTTCTCGCGCATGGCGACTTTGTTCTTCAACTTTTTCGCTCTAAAGCGGAACAATGCTGGAATTGAGGTTTGATTGTCAAGGCTGATGATCTCTTCTGTGTTCACCCTCTATCTCCAGGTTTTACGCTGTCTCCAGCGACGCTTTTCCCGACCGATGGCTTGTTTTTTCCCTAAATAAAACTCCTGAATATCAGGGTTGTTCAATAGAGCATCACGGTCTCCGTCAAAAACAATCCGTCCCACTTCGATTACGTAGCCAGCGTGAGACACCTTCAAGGCCATGTGTGCATTTTGCTCCACCAGAAGCATGGTGACACCTTGTTCGGAGTTGAGACGGCAGATAATGTCAAAAATTTCACTGACCAGCAATGGTGACAGACCAAGGGAAGGCTCGTCTAGAAGCAGGATTTCCGGTCGCATCATTAGCGCTCTTCCCATTGCCAGCATTTGCTGCTGCCCCCCGGACAAAAGCACGGACTGTAAATTAATCTTGTTCTTCAGGTCCGGAAAATAATGGAAAACCATATCCAAATCGGTATCGATCTCGTTTTTCCCTTTGCGACTGAAGGCACCCATTTCTAGGTTTTCCTTGACGGTCAGAAACGGAAATACCTCTCTGCCTTCAGGTACGTGACCCATACCTTGCCTGGCAGTCTTGTTCGGCTGCCAGGCGGTAATCTCTTGACCAGAAAATACCACCGTGCCTTTTTGCGGTTCCAGCGCGCCACAAATAGTTTTCAGGATTGTGGTTTTTCCGGCGCCATTTCCTCCCAAAATACTAACGATTTGCCCCTCGTGAACGTCGAGGCTTATTCCACGGACTGCCATTACAGGACCATAGAACGTTTCTATGTTACGCACTTTCAATAATGGGGATTCGCTCATTGTGCATCTCCCAGATAGGCGGAAACAACATCGGGATGGCTCTGCACAAAGGCATGATCCCCTTCAGCGGCAACCTTGCCATTGACAATTGCCAGCACCCGGTCAGAGACCTCTGCCACTAGAGACATGTCGTGTTCAATCAAAACTACAGTCATGTTCAAGTCCCGCCTGATATCCTCAATCCAAAACCCCATTTCCTCAGTCTCCTCTGGGTTAAGACCTGATGAGGGCTCGTCTAGCAACAACAGCTTGGGCTCTATGCAAAGCGCTCTTGCTAGCTCAATCTTCTTTCGTACGCCATAAGGCAGACCCGAGATTATTTGGTTACGGTAGTGGGCCAGCTCCAAAAAATCGATCACTTCTTCCACCTTTGCTCGATGCTCCAGTTCCGCCTCGACGACGCTGCCGGTGAATAACACTTGGCGCCACCAGCTTTGAGTGTTGTGTACATGTCTACCCACCAGGAGATTTTGCAAAACAGAAGCATGCTCGAACAACTCCAGATTTTGAAATGTTCTGGCGATGCCTAGGCGTGCAATGTCTTTGGATCCAAGCTCCAATAAGTCGTTACCGGAAAAGTTCAGCTGCCCGGTTTGGGGCTCGTAGAAGCGGCTCAATAAATTAAAGATGGTGGATTTTCCTGCGCCATTCGGTCCGATGATTGCGTACACCGAACCCTCTTCGACAGCAAAACTCACACTGTCGACCGCTTTGACGCCGCCAAAAGAGATGGAAAGGTTCTCGATATCTAACAAGCTCATCTTAATCGCTCCGTTTTCAGGTAGGCCCTCTGGCGCTTAAAGCTCTTGCGCTTATAGATGGGGAAGAATTCCATATAGCTGCGGATCTTAACCCAACGACCGTAGATGCCGGTCGGCTCGAACGCAATCACGCTGATCAATATGGCCCCAAAAATGAACGGCTCTATTCCTGGTAAACCACTAATCGAAGATGGCAGGGTATCTTTTGCTATCGATATTCCAGTTTCAAGCACACCAATCAATACAGCCCCGAAAAATACACCATGGACAGTGCCAAGACCTCCTAATACAATCATTAATAACAGCTGAATGGACAATAAAATTCCAAATATTTGCGGTGTTAGAAACAACATATAGTGTGCCAAAAATGCACCAGCCAGACCCGTTATGGCGGCAGATACGGTAAAGGCAAAAACTTTAATTTTCATCGGATTCACACCCAATGCCTGGGACGAGACTTCGGAATCTCTTACCGCAATCATTGCGCGGCCCAGCGGAGAGCGTAATATATTCAACACCGCGAGAGTGGCAGCGACCAAGACGCTCAAGACAAACAGATAGAGCCCCCAAGTCTGCCATATTTGATAGCCAAACAGCATTGGAGCGTCGACCATCATACCGCGATTGCCGCCGGTGATGCTGGTCAGATGGCCAGCAAAATCCTCCACAATAATAGCAAAAGCAAGTGTTGCGATTGCCAGATATATGCCCGACATTCGTGATGCAGGGATGGCGACCAGCAGACCTCCTATCATGCTCAGCAAGGCGGCCATTGGTAGCGCTACAAAGGACGAAAATCCCTGAGCTAGAAACCAGGCATTTGTGTAGGCGCCGATTGCTAGGAATGCTGCGTGGCCAAGACTGGCTTGGCCTGTAAAGCCAGTTAGCACCATTAAACCCAAACCTGCCATGGCATAGATTAGCACGCGCGTTGCTTCGCCGATATAATAGCCATCGAGTATCAATGGTGCTGCGAACAGAACGAAGATCAGCAAGCCATACCAAAAGCGATGACCACCATGCTTTGCTAGATTCAAGTCTTGTTTATAATTGGTTTTGAACAGGATTCTCATATCAAAGCTTTTTTCTATGAATTTGAGCAAACAGTCCCTGTGGTCGCAAGGCCAGTACTATCAACATTACAATGTAGACCATGCTGCCCTTGACTGCGGGAACATATGCGGCCGCAAAGGGTTCTATAATGCCGACAATAAGCCCCCCAAGAATAGCACCGGGCATAGAGCCAAAGCCGCCTATCACGGCGGCGGCAAAAGCCTTGATGCCCAGCAAACCGTTCATCGGCTCGATCAGCGTGATTGGGGCCAATAGAATGCCAGCCAGAGCTGAAATTGCAGCGGCAACAGCCCAGACAGCGGAGATGATAACTCTCACGGGAATGCCAGAATAGTATGCGGCAAGCTGGTTTTGAGACGCTGCCTTCATGGCGATGCCCCATTTAGAGTAACGGAAATATGCCCATAGAATCACTATCAATAGTGCTGTTACAGCAATAATTGCCAACCGCTCATTTCCTATGACAATCCCGTGAAAGCTGCTAAAGCCTGAAATGGGACTATCGATAGTCAGCGGTACCTGTCCCCAAATCATTCCTGCAGCCGCACGAAAGATGATGCCAAGCCCTAGAGTGAGAATGACAACGGCGAACTGAGGCTGCCCGATCACTCGACGCACTATAAGAATATCGACAAGAGCGCCAAACAATGCCATGATAATCAGCGTGGCTGGAACGCCTAGCCAGAAAGGCATGCCCAAATCCATTATTAATGTCCAGGCAACAAAAGAGCCCAGCATCATCATATCACCCTGAGCAAAATTAACCATCTCGGTGGCCTTGTATATCATCACAAAGCCTAATGCCATCAAGCCATATATACAGCCTTGACTGATGCCAATTATAAGCAATTGCATAAACTCATTCATTGACTTTAGTCATAGCTATTAAATTAATTCTTTTAAAGCCAACAATCTCGCTCACTTGCTTTGTAGCTAATAGTCTTGCTTCCATTGTTCATCTCACTCTGCTATTTTCTGCTTCAAATAATACATGGCTTTACTCTCTGACAAGTAACCTTATAGGTCATTCAGACTTTCAAATGGTGGGACAATATAAAGTTAAGAGTTAGCTTTGAGTTCCCTTCTTAAAACCTTGCCGACATTTGTTTTTGGAATTTCACTAATGAATTCGACTTGTTTAGGAACTTTATATGCCGTCAATTTTTCACGACAGAAAGTAATAATTTCTTCTTCTGTAATATTTTGTCCTTCATGCAAGACTATATAGACTTTTACAGCTTCTTGAGATTTTTCATCCTTCACACCGACACAACCACACTCTAAAACGGCGGGGTGCTCATTGACTTCAGCTTCGACTTCATTCGGATAAACATTAAAGCCCGAAACTAGAATCATGTCTTTTTTGCGATCAACGATAAAGATATTACCTGTCTCATCTATTCTGGCAATATCACCAGTCTTAAACCAGTTGTTCTCGTCTAGACCTGAATCTTCAGATTTCCAATAACCGCTCATAACCTGCGGTCCACGTACACATAATTCTCCAGGCTCGTTTAGATCGGTGATTGCCTGATTGCTTTCATCACGAATTTCCACTTCAGTATAGGCCGCAGGCAAACCCACAGAGCCAGTAAACTCTGTTTGTCTGTAATCAGGCACACTCACTAGCGGTGAAGTTTCTGTTAGACCGTAGGCCTGCCAAACAATCGAATTTGTCACCTCATGCCATCTCTTGGCAGTTGTATCTAGTGCGGCCATTCCGCCACTTAAGGACATAATCAGATTACTAAAATCTAAATCCTTGAATCCGTCACTATTTAGTAGCGCTTCATAAAGTGTGTTGACCCCAGAAATCATATGAAACTTGTGTTTTTTCAGAATCGAAATAAAGGTTTTTAAGTCTCTTGGGTTGGTAACAAGGACGCTCTTTCCACCAATATGAAACAACATGAAGTTATGCACTGTGAGGGCAAAAATGTGATAAAGCGGGAGTGGACAAATTGCAGTTTTTTGCTCGTTATCAGAGCCTTCATACATCTCTGGATCGATAGTATAAAAGGCTTGAATAATGTTTGCCAAAATATTTCTATGAGTAAGTATTGCGCCTTTAGATACGCCAGTTGTGCCGCCAGTGTATTGCAGAAAAGCGGTGTTATTTATCGACACATCAACGTCATTAAATTGAGCCTTGGCCCCTTCACTTAATGCGTCTAGAAAGCCCTCGGCATTGTTTAAATTAAACTGTGGTACTAATTTTTTTATCTTTCTGGCAACAAAATTGATAATCTTTCCTTTGAAACCAAGAAGATCACCAATAGTCGTAACTACAACTTTATCTACACTAGCAAGGTCTGATTTTTCAACGACATGTGCGACGCCTTCCCATACAAGCAGAGCCTTGGCTTCACTGTCACTTAGTACATGCTCTAACTCTCTTGTAGTATAGAGAGGATTTACGTTAACAACAACAATTCCAGCCATCAGTGCACCATAAACGATGACCGGATAGGCTAGCATATTAGGCATCATAACGGCGATTCTATCCCCAGGCTTGTAACTTTGACTAAGCCAAGAGGCAAAAGAATTTACATGTTCAGAGAGCTCTTCAAAAGATATCTCAACACCATAATTTTCAAAAGCTATCTTGCCCTTATGTTTCCTACAAGTGTTATTGAAAAAATCTACTAGATTGGCGTTCTCTTTAAAAAAGTCAGTCTCTTCGATATTGCTTGGTATGTTGCTTTCCATATATTCCCCTCAATTGAAATTAACCCTCCTTAACTTTATTTATCAATATTTCTTTAAATTGATTATAGACCTCTCCGTCCTTTTTATATGCATAACAAGAGTTTTCAAATTTTTTCCCAATAGATTTAACCTCTTCCAAAGAAATTTTATTTTTTCCTTTGAGTTTTTCTTCTTTCTCTGACCACAGGGTCTGAAAAGCTATCGTTGCTGCATGCGCCAATAAATCACTGATATGTCGACAACCCCTCTCTGCGCCTAGTGTTTTGATAACCATTCGATTAAACCCAGATACAATAAACTCGCCCTTTAATTTTTGACAGTTTTTGACTGCTTGCGGACAAACATTGTAAGGTGAAGAACCAATAACAGCCTCAATATCGATAATCTTTTTCCGGTCATCAATCGTCAGTCTAACGGCCATATCATGTAACGGCTCGCCAGCACTAATATAACCTCTGTGCATATTTTCATACGAATAAGTCTTGCTATCAACAAGAAAAACCTCTATATCCCATAGACCGTCTTCCCTTTTGTAGCCTTTTCCTTTAATAGTTCTGTTGTGTGATAAATCTCTCTTAACAGGCTTGCTTAACATCTATTCATCCCTTATAAAATATTATTTTTTGCTTGCTTATATTGCTGCTCTAATTCTAACACCAAATCCTCTATACTTGGAACATTGGAAATAGAGCCTACTCCTTGGCCTGCAGAAAAAATGTCACGCCATCTTTTAGCAGTAACCTTACTTATATCAAAATCAACCTTTAGTTTTTTCTTTATAAGAGGTATTGCCATTCTTTTTAAGTCTCTCAAGACCCCTTTAGCATTACTCTGGTCAGTGGCAATGCCTGCCTCTTTGAGAGACTGTTCTAGCCAATTCCCATTAATACCGGTAATCTTGTTTGATTTGATAATCTGGTTTGCGGATGAATTAATCACCATATCCTTGTATTTATCGCTGGCATCACTCTCATCTGTAGCGATAAAGCGTGTACCCATATACGCCAAATCAGCTCCCAACGCTTGAATCGCTAGAACTGACTCTCCGGTACTGATACTTCCGCCAACCACAATAATGCCGTCAAATATCTCTTTTACCTCCGATACAAAGGCAAATACTGACAAATCACCTGTATGGCCTCCTGCACCATTACAAACCAAAATCAGACCATCTACACCTGCATCGATTGCTTTTTTAGAGTGATATAAATTGATCACATCTGAAAAAACTAAGCCGCCATAAGAATGCACTTTCTCAACCACATGTTGAGGGTTGCCAAGAGAGGTTATAACAATTGGTGGTTTGTATTTGACGATTAGTTCTATGTCATCATTACTGCGAGCATACATCTTACTGACAATAATATTGACCGCCCAAGGCGGCGCATTTTCACTACTACCTAGAGCGCTTGTTATGTCTGCAAAGCGCTGATCTAAATCTTCCAATGTTCTTGCATTTGCGGTTGGGAAGGATCCAACAATGCCAGCACGAGAGGAGGCAATAACCATCTTTGAGTTTGAGATAATAAACATAGGTGCCTGGATAATCGGCATTCTTAGTTTCTCAATAAACTGTTTATTTTTCATCTAGTTTCTTATATTTTTTATAATGCCGGCAGCGCCCATACCGGTTCCAATGCACATTGTCACCATGCCATAGTCAATATTATCTCTTTGCATGGCAGATAGCAATGTGGCTATTCTAATTGACCCAGTAGCACCAAGCGGATGACCAAGTGCTATCGCACCACCGAGTGGGTTGACCTTTTCTAGGTCAAGATTTAATTCATTTATGACAGCTAAAGATTGCGCTGCAAAAGCTTCATTGAGTTCTATCCAGCCAATATCGTCAATACTCAAATCGACAGATTTCAAAACCTTAGGAATAGCCTTCACTGGACCAATGCCCATTATTTCTGCAGGCACTCCGGCAACAGAAAAGCCCAAAAATTCCGCTTTCGGATTTAAGTTATATTTTTCAAGTGCCTCTTCACTTGCAACTAAAACTGCAGCAGCTCCATCTGACATTTGCGAACTATTACCTGCGGTTACTGTGCCGTTTTGAACAAAAGCTGTTCTTAGTTTTCCTAGCACCTCGGTACTGGTGCCTTCTCTTGGACCTTCGTCTTTGGAAATGGTATTAGTTGCTGTTTCGTATTCTTTTGAATCCAAAGAGTAGGTAGTTTCATTTGTTGTAATCGGGGAAATCTCTTCATTAAATAGACCATTCTTATTGGCTAATATTGCCTTTTGATGACTGTTGTATGCAAACTCATCCTGCGCCTCTCTACTTATATTGTATTTATCCACAACCTTTTCAGCAGTTAAACCCATACCATAAGCTATAGCTATATTCTCATCTTCTAGTACCTTCGGGTTAATGGAAGGTTTAAAGCCGGTCATGGGAACGCTACTCATACTTTCTACACCTGCAGCAATAACCAGATCTGCAGAACCGGATTTAACCAGTTCTGCAGCATTTGCAACGGACTGCAATCCGGATGAACAGAAGCGATTTAGAGTATATGCCGGAGTTGAATCAGGAAGGCCGGCCAGTAAAGTAGAAATACGCGCAACATTCAGCCCTTGAGGTCCCTCCGGCATTGCACACCCAACAATAATATCATCGATATTGTTATTTACTTGTTGAGTGCTATCAGCTGCCGACAAAACACTTTGTATAGAATGAATCAACAGGTCATCCGCTCTGGTTCTAGCAAAATAACCACGGGCCTTACCAACTGGAGTTCTTTTTGCCTCTACTATGTATGCTTTATTCATTGCTTTCTCCAAATTAGTTGCGAAGTGGTTTGCCTTTCTTGAGGGTGTGCTCGATACGGTCTTGGGTTTTTTGTGTACCCAAGAGTTCGACAAAGTATTTCCTTTCCAAGTCAAGAATTGTTTGCGACTCAACGATAGTGTTTTCTTCAACCCTTGAAACAGTCATCACTCTAGCTAGCCTATCAACGATGTGTTTGTCATGATCTGAAATAAATCCACCCTCATGTAGATTTGCTATCTGCGCCATTATATTGGCGTAACCGGCCTTGCCAACAACCTTAAAGGTTAAATCTAAAGGCGCTCTGAAACCTGAATCAAGCAAAGTCAATGCCTGCTGCTTTGCTACATAAAGCAATTCATTGGGGTTGGCGATAATCACATCGTCAACTTTCAGATAACCCA
>Ga0208896_1000541_pt1 | contig 20666 bp, 14 predicted proteins | sample ETNtaG_27_FD_185778 | JGI IMG/M metagenome (GOLD analysis project Ga0208896, IMG submission 185778) | Marine microbial and viral communities from oxygen minimum zone, Eastern Pacific Ocean - ETNP201406SV63 (SPAdes) (version 2) | ecosystem: Environmental > Aquatic > Marine > Oceanic ... | reverse complement strand
CGGGCGATCTTTCTGTAGAAGAAGATGGATATTACCGGTTATTAGGAAGACTCAATCAGGATATTATCAAAACGGGTGGGCATAAAGTCTCAGCACTGGAAATTGAAGAGATGTTGAGAGAACATCCGGATATTAATGACGCCACCGTTGTATCAATCCATGATAATATATGGGGAGAAATTGTCTGCGCCGCCGTGATTCCTCGAATCAAATTACTTTCTGACGACAGTATCCTGGAATGGAGTGAAGACAAGTTCATCAACCATAAACGACCAAGAAGAGTCTTAATAATGAATGACTTCCCCAGAAATAATCTCGGAAAGGTGATAAAAAGTGAGCTGAGAAAAATGTTTGAAAAACCGTCTGAATTGGAATCAGACGACAATACTTAACAGACGGTCTTTAACCAGGACCGTCTTCTTGATCTCGTTCTCATCCACATACTTTTTTACATTTTCATGCTCAAGTGCCAGTGCCAATGCCGATTCTTCATCAATTCCGGGAGCAACTTCGATCTCAGCCCGACGCTTCCCATTTATTTGAACGGCAATTGTAATCAATTCTTCTTTCGCTAGTTTTTCGCTGTAATCTGGCCAATCGCAAAAAGTTAGAGTATTATCATTACCCAGCTTCTCCCAGAGTTCTTCGCACATATGCGGCGTGAAAGGACTCATTATAAGTACCAGCAATTCGACAGCAGTTTTTGGATATTTATCCCGCTCTTTAATTTCATTTACCAGGATCATTAATTGAGAGATAGCTGTATTGAATCGAAGTGTCTCAATATCATCAGTCACCTTTTTAATGGTTTGGTGAATTAACCGGGTCAAATCATTGTCAGCCTCAATGTCACAGATTTTTTTTGACAGATTTCCGTTCTCTTCAGTCAGCATGGACCAAACGCGCCTGACAAACCTATTGCTCCCCTGAATTCCTGAGGCGCTCCACGGTTTTGCTTTTTCCAGAGGTCCCAGGAACATATAGAAAAGACGAAGAGAATCAGCGCCATATTTATCGATAATTTCATCGGGATTTATGACGTTTCCCCGGGATTTGCTCATCTTAGCGCCATCCTCACCTAAGATCATCCCCTGATTCACCAATTTTTTAAATGGCTCTTTAGTGGATACATGACCAAGATCATAAAGGACATGGTGCCAGAACCGAGCATATAAAAGATGAAGGACAGCATGTTCCTGACCTCCGATATAAAGATCAACAGGCATCCAATATGATTCTTTATTTTTGTTCCAAGGTTCATCGTCATTGTGTGGATCGACAAACCTAAGGAAATACCAGCAGGATCCAGCCCACTGGGGCATGGTGTTGGTCTCTCTTATTCCTGATTTCCCATCAATATTTACAGTGAGCCAGTCTCCAGCATTGGACAATGGAGGATCACCGGATTTTGAAGGTTTATAATCTTCAACCTCAGGAAGTTCAACAGGTAAATCAGTTTCAGCTACCGCCTCAACATCGCCATCAAAATGAATAACTGGAAAAGGCTCACCCCAATAGCGTTGCCGAGAGAAGAGCCAATCTCTTAGTTTGTATTGAATTGCGGAACATCCACGTTTATTCTTTTCAAGCCAATCGATTATTTTTTCTTTTGCATCAACAATTTTGAGTCCATTGAGGAAATCACTGTTAATAGCAGGTCCATCATCTGAGTATGCTTCACCATCAAATTTGTCAGGGGGTTGCACTGTTCGCACAATTGGAAGATCATATTTTATAGCAAAATTCCAATCCCGTTGATCTTCGCCGGGAACGGCCATGATGGCTCCTGTTCCGTAAGTCATAAGGACGTAATCGGATATCCAAATAGGAATGTGCTCCTCGTTAACGGGATTGATTGCAAATGAACCTAGAAAAACACCTGTCTTTTCTTTTTCCAGTTCAGTTCTTGCAAGATCTGATTTTCTCAGAGCATTTTTTACATATTTTTTTACCTGATTTTTATTGTCTGGAACCGTAAGCCTCCCAACTAATGGATGTTCCGGAGCAAGTACCATATACGTTGCGCCGAAGAGTGTATCAGGCCTTGTGGTAAAAACGGTTATGGAATCATCAATAGATGGAAGTTGAAATATCACTTCCGCCCCTTCCGACCGTCCTATCCAGTTGCGCTGAAGTTCTTTAATCCCCTCAGGCCAGTCGAGTTCATCCAGTCCCTCAAGTAAGCTTTCTGAATATTCCGTTATTTTCAACATCCACTGACGCATAGGTACTCTATAGACAGGATGATCCCCTCGCTCTGATTTTCCATCAACCACTTCTTCATTGGCCAAAACTGTACCAAGCTCCGGACACCAGTTGACAGGCACCTCAGCCTCATAAGCCAGATCATTATTGAATAACTGAAGGAATATCCACTGAGTCCACTTGTAATATTTTGGATCCGTTGTGTTTATTTCACGGTCCCAATCATATGAAAGACCAATTGTCTTTATTTGTCTGCGGAAATTATCAATGTTTGCTGCTGTGGTTTCAGCTGGATGAGTTCCTGTTTGAAGTGCATATTGTTCAGCGGGAAGACCGAACGCATCCCACCCCATTGGATGGAGAACGTTGAATCCCTTCATTCGTTTGTAACGAGATACAACATCTGTTGCGGTATAGCCAAGCGGATGCCCTACATGCAGTCCATGTCCTGAGGGGTAGGGAAACATGTCAAGGATGTAATATTTTGGCTTTGAATTGTCTTCAATAGCCTTGAAAGAGCTGTTTTTTTCCCAGTAGCGTTGCCACTTCTGCTCAATATGCTGATGATCGTAACCGCTTATCATGGTCGGCAATAGTTTATAAGAAAGTCAGAATGCAGAACATTAGTAGCATAATAAACCGAAAGACTATTTTTTATCCAGTTTGCTGGCGATGTATCCAGCAAAAAGTCCAACTGCAAAAGACGGCGCCATGACGTCCATTTTTTCAAAATAAATACCAAATGTTTCATTTGTGGCCAGGATAAACTTAGTAACAGGAACGGTGATGAATCCGGCGATCATGGCCGCCATGGCCCCATTTTCAGTAAAATCTTTCCAAAAAAGAGAGAGAATTATAGTTGGACAAAAAGTAGCAGCTATGCCGGACCAGCCGAAAATAACAAACCAGAAAATAGTCCGGTCAGGAGAAATTACCGATACAATCATGGCAGTTGCTAATGCGATAAGCGCCATAACCAATGTTACATTCCTTGAAAGGGTGGTCAATTTTTCCCCATCCATGTCCGGATGAAAAATTTGTTGATAGAAATCCCTCGTAACAGCGCTGGACGCTACCACGAGCAGTGAATCAATTGTAGACATTACAGCAGCTAAGATTACACCGATATAAAGTCCAACAAGAGCCATGGGTAACACTGTTTCTACCAATATGGGAAGAACGTTCTCGGCACTTATGCCTAGAATATTTTCAGGATTGTCCCCAATCCCCGTAAAAAGAACCCTGCCTAGAATTCCGATAAAGACGGCAGCTGAATCTGTCAATAAAGTATAAAGAAGGGCAACCTTCTTTCCTTTTTCTAATTCTTCTTCATTGCGTATAGCAATAAATCTGACATAAACCTGAGGCGATCCCATGAAACCGAGACCAATAGTGGCAAGACCAAAGGCTGTTGCAACATTAATCAGGTTAAACCCGCCGGGACCCCAAATATTCAAGAGGTCAGGATCAATATTGCCTAAGGCAGGAAAAATACCACCAGGAAAATCGGCAACAATTATAGCAACAACAGGAAGAGCAACAAGCCCAAAAAACATAAGTGTCCCTTGGAACAGGTCGGACCAGGCAACAGCCAAAAATCCTCCAATAAATATGTAAATAAGAACAATAGCAAAACCAAGAAGAGCACCACCATAATAGTTTATTCCAAGAAATGTTTCAAAAGTTTTTCCTGTGATGTCAATTTGAGCGCTAACGTAAATAATCACAAAAACAGAAAGCACGGAGGCTGCAACAATCCGCAATTTGTTGCTGGTCGATTTAAATCTACTTACAAGGTAGTCAGGTACTGTGATAGCATCGTATTCATCAGCCAGCCTTTTGAATTTTTTAGCCATGAATTGCCAGGAAATGAAGACTCCCAACACTTCACCAATAACCACCCAGAAAGCGCTCACCCCCATCATGGCGCCCATTCCAGTCACACCTAGTATAAGCCAACCCGATTCTCCTGTAGCTCTGGCTGAAAAAGCTGCTACCCAGTGCCCAAGATTTTTTCCACCTAGATAGAAATCTTTCAAGGAACGGATTCGGCGGGACGCCACAATAGCAATACCAAAAAGAATCATAAAATAGATAATGAGAACTGTGTACTTAGCAATCATTTGTCTTTCGGCTCAAAGTTTTAGGAATGGACTTGTGTATAGAATTGAAATCTGTCGGGGTGGGGAGATTTGAACTCCCGACCTCGTCGTCCCGAACGACGCGCGCTAACCGGGCTGCGCTACACCCCGAATTCTTTCTGGAGGAATGGTAGTTTGCATTAGTGGATAAATACCGCAGGGAAGATTCCAATACACCATTTCTCCATAATTCCAATATTCCTCAACTGAAAACAAGCGGCTACGTGAAGTTAGAGAGAGTTTGAGTGGGATAATAGTCAAAAGGCATACTTCAGAGGGACGAACCCGCCAAAAAGGAGAAACACAATGACAATTGAGAGCTGATTGAAAGAGCGATCTATAAAGGTCGTGATAGGTTTCCAAATCATGCCCACCACGAGTAAAAAGCGGGCTGTGCAACTGATATTAGACGCCACCTAGAACATCGGCAGACTGAAATCAAAAGCGCCAGCGGGTCATATGGCATCTCAACCCAGCAATCTTTTATGTTGATCGACTTCTGGAAAAGCAAACTTCATAGCTTATTTTTTTCCCAGCCGATCCAAACCATAAACCATGACAAACCCGATCACCATGCATACTAGTACCAACAATAACTGAGGATCACCCTCGTAGTACTTTGTCAATACGCTTAATTCAAGAAGGGGAACCTCTTCCCCGGAAGAGTTCACGCGGGTTTCAAGAACATTGCGCCAGGGCCAGATCTTATTGAGCGATCCTAGCATAAACCCTGCCAATATGGCCAATGTACTGTTTCGGTAATGAGAAAAGGTCCAGGAGAGAACCCGGCTGAAACTTGCCAAACCAACCAGGCAGCCTAAACCAAAGACCAAAACAATCTTTAGTTGACTCAAATCTTCCATTATAATTACTGCTTTCACTGCTGGAATTACGGTTGTATACAAGCCCATGAGCAGTAGGATAAAAGAACCCGAAATTCCCGGCAGGATCAAGGCCGAAATAGCAATTACGCCTCCCAAAAAAATATAAAGCAGATTCTGGGACCCCATGGAAGGGTTAAGAATGGTGATCCCATAGGCAATCGCGGTTCCAATAACCAAAGCCAGAATAGATCGGATATGCCATTGGTCAACCTGCTGCCCAACGTATAGTACGGATGCTAAAATCAAACCAAAGAAAAACCCCCAAAGCGGCTCCTGATGATTAGTTAACAGATAAGAAACACCGAAAACGCCAAGTCCGATTCCGAGCCCCATGCCAACTCCCAAAGTCAACACAAAACGACCATCAATTGCCTGCCAGAAGGCCAGCATACCTCCTTCCCGAAACGATCGGATAATAGAGGGGCTGAGGATAGACTTTATAGCCTTGATCAGACGTTCGTAAATACCGGTAATAAAAGCAATGGTACCCCCGGAAACCCCTGGTACAACTTCAGCCATTCCCATGGCCATTCCTCTAAGTGCAATAGCGATTAAATTCATAGATTTAAAGGTAAAATAAAGCCCCGAAAAGGTTAAAAATTAAATTAAACTTATTCATCTAAGAAGCTATAAACCAAAGTCAGATCCGGCATTATGAAGACGATATTGCCCCGATAACATCAAATATCTACCCAGCGCATTGACAGGTTCATCCAGCCAAACATGCTACCAGATATAACTATTGAAATACATAACGGCGAATTTAACTGTGTCATAAATGTTTCTCATGGCTGATTTCTCCAAACCATAAACAGTGGGAATATTGACATGCTCTATTGTGTAATTTGAATAAGATGCTTTAATTAATAATTCACTCTCAAACTGAAACCCATTTTGCTTGAATGTGACTTCTTTGAAAAGCGACAGTGGAATCAAGCGAAAACCACATTGCGAGTCTCTGAGTAGGTTGTTTGTCCTAATTGATAATAGAAGAGATGTGAACTTGTTAGAAAAAACTCTGAGCAGTGGCATGGATTTCAGATCAGTCCGTAGGCCTATAAGAATCACCCTTTCCCTCATTCTTTCCATAAATACTGGAATTGCGGATGGTGGATGCTGCTGATCCGCATCAAGAGTGAGGATCCAATGGAAGTTGTTCTCAAAAGCCCACTTGGCCCCAGATTTGATAGCCGCTCCTTTCCCGAGATTGGTTTTGTGACTGAGGTGAGGAATCCCATTATCGTTTAAAATTTTGGCCGTGGCGTCAATGCTACCATCATCAATGACTAGAAGCTGTCCTATATCTATTTGAGTTAGTGCAGTGTGCAGTTGGAGAATGGACTGTTCTCCGTTGAATACAGGGACTACGACAAGGATGGATGAATCAGACAATGAAACTGCCCGAAGCGATCCTTATCGGGCGTAATCTTTGATGGATTTGGCGAGAGAAGTGGAAATCTTTTTAGCGGCCATGTTGACCATTTCACCCTCAACGGGTACTCGCTGTTCACCTTTTTTTGCTAATTGGCGAGTGCTCCAAGAAATCGCTCTCTCATCCCCCGAAAATGTCGCCCATGAAACATTTGCACTTGAGGACTCTTCAAAAGAATCACTTTTAAGGATTCGTGCCGTCTCTACATCCACAATGTTGTAAGAACCGCGAATCCGGGCGCTGGTTGATCGTTTAAATACAATTATCTTAGCTTCTACCTCACCGTAAATTTTTCTCACTTTCTCCTTCCCTTCATCATCCACATATTTTTCACGACGGATAACAACTTTTGATTTTTCTCGGCGCACATCCCTGGTCGTTTCCTCAGGAGATACAATAATTTGAGTGATCTTCCCGGACAGAATCTCATTTACACCCAGTATTTTCCCTACTTCTATAGCCATGGATTCATCAATAATACCGCTTTGCGAAAGTGCCTGTTCTTCAATTACCTCTTCCAGTCGCTCCCTGGATATCAGCTCAAGGAATTCTGTGGCTGAATTGTCACGAAGAATAGCACTGATAACATCATCCATAATCACCTCAGAAACAGAGCCGTATTTTCGACGAGTCCCTGTTTTGTCCTCAAAAGGCATCATTGCCATTCGCAGGATAGCTGCCTGTCGCATCTCTTCATATTTTTGAGATGCGTCTCTGTATCCAGCAACGAAACCCAGCGCCATCTTGAATTCTTTTGCAGCCTGTTTCTTTATCTTGAGATCATTACTTGAAGATAGAGTTATGCCTTCATTGTAATGAATTTCGGCGGCCATCTGTATTGCGGGGGCCATTTGCGAAGAATAATCAGTCGTTTCAAATGCGATTAATTCTCCAGTTGCCTTGTGTCTCAGGACTGGCAATTGATCAATAGTCCGATTAAGCCTGATAAGATCATTATATTCTGACACGATCTTGTCCCACCGAAATTTCTCTGTACTTGAAGAAAGGTTGTTCAGATTTGCCTTATGTTCAATAACAGCAGCTTTAAACGTGTCCTGTATTAGGAATTGCGCCGGCTCATAACTTGGATTAATCCTCAATGCATAGGCACAATCATAGACCGCTTGGTCATAGTCTCCCCTTTGGTATGCCTGGCGCGCCTGTTTTTCAAGTCGACCGTAGGCTGTGAATGCAGCACATCCGGCTAGCCATAGGCAAAAGGCAGCAAGAAGAACGAAATTAATCAGTTTCATACTTTTTTAAATGAAGGGGATAGACTTCAGGGCGGCGATCTCGGAAAAATAATTTCCTGGCATGGGATGAAGCAACTTGATCAAGATCAATGTCAACCATAAGAATATGATCTACACCGGCTGGTGACTGCGCAATCACCTCTCCTGCCGGATTCGTTACGAACGATTCACCAGAAAATTCCAATTTGTCCTCAACACCAACACGGTTCGCTAAGGCGCAATAATAGCCGTTCTGGAAAGAAGCGACTCTCAGTTCCGCCTCAAATAGACCATTAGGCCACTCCCCCGCCGTTCCCGCCTGAGGGATAACGACTAAATCGGCCCCATCCACTGCCAGGGATCTCATGAATTCAGGATAGTGACGATCATAACAGATAGCAACACCTACTTTACCGACAGCAGTGTTATAAACAGGTGCACCACGGTCTCCCGGAGCATAATAGTCCTTTTCGAAGAAGCAGTCATAATCGGCAATGTGAACCATTCTTGTGACACCGAGAAGCGCGCCATCAGCGTCAATAACTGGTGATGAATCGTAAGTCTTATGGTCAGCTTCTTCAAAAAGATTGATCACAATAACCATTCCGTGTTCTTTCGCTATCTCCATGAAAGCTTCAGTGGTGGGTCCAGGTATTTTTTCTGAAAGATGTGTGACAGGTTCGTTCGTGCGGTTCTGAGGAAAAAAGCGCGTGAATGCCAGTTCAGCAAACACCGCCAGTTTAGCACCCATCTCCGCTGCTTTGACCGTAGCATTAAGACCTCTGGTGAGGTTATCCTGATTATCGGTAGATGCGTGCTGCTGAATAATTGCAATCTTCATAGATCCAACTCAGGGCTAAGAGGAAAATAAGCACATTGAATTCTTAAACAAATTGCTTGAAACTGCATAGCCGATACTATTCATTCTCATTCAACTCAATGAATTCCAACAATATAAACCCATCACTGAGCTAGAAGGATGTGTCGTCGTTCAGATATATAACAGTTGCGCTATTCAGATTCAGGTGCCCTGACTCGTGCAAAACCTGAATAAGTGAGACTTCCAAGATATAACATACCGCCATGTTCTTCAACGCTTGTAATAGGAGAAAACGATTCAGGTGAGGGATCTTGGAGATTATGAACAATATTTCCTTCTCCATCAATTCCCAGTACAAAACCATATCTTTCAGGTGCCGGTTGGATGGCTTCTGGTAAGCGTAGGATCATTTTTCTTAATAGCGGATTATCCGAAAGATTATCTATGATAGCCTGGCGCCTGGATGGTAATGCAATCCAATAAACCCCTTTACCGTTAGAAGAGATGCCGTCTGGGAATCCCGGGAGACCGTCAAGGAGAATCTTGCTTCTACCCTGTTTCGAACCTTTAACCCATACCTTTCGGACGCGGTATTCGCTAGTTTCATTCACAAGAACAAAACTACCGTCAGGACTGACAGCCACACCGTTTGCAAAGAACATTCGGTCTTCAACAAGATATGTTCTCTCATCTTCAGGATCATAGGCGTAGAGTCCACCATAAGGACGATGTTCAACTATATCGTGCCTGTAATCAGTGATGCCTGTTTTAGAAGATGCGTCGGAAAAATAGATGGTGCCGTCATCTGCGACATCCACATCATCAGCAAAACCAAATTTGACTCTACTGGTGCCTGATGTAAGAACTGTGATCTGTCCTTTAGGATCAATGGACAGCAGCCCCTTAAGCGCATCAGCAACAATGAGATTCCCGTTAGCATCAAACTCCAGGCCCAGAGGCCTGCCGCCGGTGTGTGCAAACAACTCACCGCCGCTACCATCATGCTTGTACCGCATTATGACACCTTCTTCAAAACCAGCATAAATGTTACCCTCAGCATTTACTTCAACATCTTCCGGTCCGACACCATCGCCAGCGCCTAATATTTCCGCTTGGCCAAGGGTGTTGTTTGGGGCGTAGACACCCTCAATGGCCGGCGAATAGGGCGGTTCCCAAACGACTGGGTCGACAGGTACAGGCCAAAAAAAGAGGTATAATACCGACATAACGAAAATGAAAAGTAGGGTTTCACGGATTTTCATGATGATCCTTCTTCCTTTTGTGCTCAAACACAACCCCGGTGTACCCTGGAAGCTTTTTCAATACTTCGGGTCCCATTAGCATGGAAGGTGTGTAAAAACCTCCAGCAGTATCATTATTTAATAAAAAATCAACTGCTTCAACAGCACCAACTGCAGTAACGTCATATCCGTTTCCTGTCTCAAAACGACCTGTAACACACTCACCTTCATCATTGACCACTTCACCCCAAATTATCATCTTTGAATTTTTCCGTTCTTCATCGGGTTGTCCCTTAATATTTTTCTCTATTCGCCGCTTAAGAAAGTTTTGCATAAAGGAGCTGCGTAAAAATCTCATGTATTTCCGGCGTTTCTTAAGCTGTTTGATACCTCTTACAGACATTGGCAGGAAAACCATAATATTAGGAATACCAGTAGTGTAATAGGCTGTGGAGACGTCGCCCCAAGCAATAGAAACAGCACTTTTCAACCCTTTTCCGAAATCGATATCACGATATGCATAAGCCTGAGGCACTGACAGAAGTTCTCCGTTCTTTCGGACACGGCCTCCCTTGGCGGCACCTTCAACTGCTGTCTTCGCAGTTCCTGGACTCAATTTGCTGGCAACAGCCTGGAATGCGAGTGCAAGTTCGATGGCTGACGGTAATTCAATCTTGAGAAGTGAAGAGAGACAGTCTGTAGGTACTACATCAAAACCGACGCCGGGACAGATGACAACATTTGAATGTTTCGCCTTTTTATCAAAGGATCGGGCATGTTCAAACACATCAATTTCACCGGTAATATCAAGATAATGAGTAGTAGTCTGAAGACAACAGGAGATCATGACTTCCGCTGTGGCTGAAAAAGGACCAGCACAATTAAGAAGAATATTTACATCAGAGAGATTCTGGCAGACGGTTTCCTCTGAACTCAGATCAAAAAGACGATACTCAAGATTGTGCTGGGATGCTAACTCTACAACCTGTTCACGATTTCGCCCGGCAAGAATTGGCGACATTCCCAGCTCTCTTGCTACATTTATAATGATCCGGCTAGTGTACCCGTTAGCACCGTAAATCATCCATGATTTCATTACTGTCCCTTTCTTACCGACAACTTCATTAAATATAGCAATTATTTCAACAGGGATGTTTCTTCTGGAAAAAGTAAATCAATCGCAACTTTAGATCCTTAAGCGAAGGCAGAGATAAGTGAAAAAATAAACATCAGAGAAAGAGGTGTACGGTAGCATGCCAACCAAACTACTTTGACTTCAGATACTTTTCAAAAAATTGCAAGGTTTTAGCCCATGCATCTTTTGCCGGAACTTCCTGGTAATTCCGGCCGGAAGGATTCGCAAATGCGTGCGTGGCACCATCGTATACATAAATGGTCACATCCTTTTTAAGGGTGTCCAGCGTTTTTTCAAATGCTTTAACTTCGTCCAGTGGGATTCCGCTATCTTCAGCACCAAAAATGCCCAGCACCGGTGCATGAACTAAGCTAAGTTTCTTTTTGTCTAAAATGATCCTACCGTAATAAATGACACACGCATCAAGTCTATTGCCTAATAAAATGGCTGTCTGAAGTGCCCACCCCCCACCAAAACACCAACCTACAACTCCCACCTTCGAAGCCTTGGATGTCTCTTTCAAATAATCGAAAGCATATTGAAGATTTTTTCTGGCGGTCATAGGATCTTTACCCACAGCTGACATCTTTGTACGTGCTTCTGCCGAAGTTTCAGCAACTGATCCGCCGTACAAATCCACGGCCAAGGCTACATATCCTTCCGCCGCAAGCTGATCAGCCATAGAGCGGATATTATCGTTCAATCCCCACCATTCGTGAATAACAAGGAGGCTAGGGAGGTTCGTAGAATCTTTTCCAGGAGTTGCCAAATATCCAGAAAGTTTTTTCCCATTTTTCTCGCCATAGACAACTGTTTTCGATGAAACTTGGGAGTCCACATTCATGACCATTCCTGAAGGAACTGGGTTGTCACCGGTATGGACCCGTGCCATGGCCTTCACATAGCTCTGATAGTTTTGAGCGCTAAGTTGATTGAAAAAAAAGAGAAGTGACAGGAAAAGACGCAAACTCAGATGCCGGTATTGGGCAGCGCCTTAAGGACAGACTGATCGACATATATATAAGTGTTAAGTTTATTCTTCATTATCATTATTCATTTTCTTTCTGATCACCCTGTTTAGAAAATTTTGGATTTTGTGCTTCAAATTCAAGTGAAACGGAATTGACACAGTAGCGCATTCCTGTAGGTTTGGGTCCATCATTAAAAACATGGCCCAAGTGACCGCCACAGCTACTGCAAAGAATCTCTGTACGCGACATGGACAGGCTCATATCGGTCTTGCTGGAAATCTTTTCATTAGCAATTGGTTTCCAGAAGCTGGGCCACCCTGAACCTGAATCATATTTAGTTTCTGATGAAAACAATTCAGTCCCGCAGCCGGAGCATTTGTAAACACCTTGCTCTTGGTGTTTATAATACTTTCCTGTAAAAGCCATTTCTGTCCCTTTCTCCCTGAGAATTTGATATTCTTCAGAGGAAAGACAAGCCTTCCATTCTTTTTCAGATTTTTTCAACCCGTTGATCGAATTATTTTTAGTCCCGTGACTTTGATTATTTAATCCATAACCAGATGAGAATAGAACAGTAGCAACAACAAAAGCAACAATGCTTAATTTATATAATCTGGTGTTTATATTCTTGTGCATCCTCACAAATAGGTGTTAATGTTGAATTCTACCATATTTATTTAAGATTCTGATTGTCTCCTCAATCGGTATTTCCTCAGATCGGCCGTATCGGCTTTTTACAGTAGTGGCCTTGAATAATGAATTTACAATCGCTTCCTCCGTCGCTTCAACAACTGCCTGGAAAAGTGGGCTCATGTGCCGGTTATACACTTCTCGGAGTTCAAATTCTATCTGATCGCGATCTCGTGCAAATCGACGGACCTCCTGAGCGGTAGAAAAAGCGATGGCATAATCACCACTGCCATTAGATGAATATGCACCCACTCTTCCGAAAGCGTGTGCTGTCCGTTTTGCCATCCGTTTCAGGTTTCTCGGAGAAAGTGGTGCATCCGTAGCGATCACAATCATGCATGATCCTTCATCCTCAATAGTCAATTCTTTCTTAAAAGGTTTCTTGCCCATTTCTTTTCCTACAGATACTCCATCTATGGTAAGAAGTCCCCCAAAATTGGATTGAACCAATATACCAATACGATATCCTCCTAGAGATTTAGGCAACACCCTGGATGCTGTGCCAATTCCACCTTTGAAGCCCAGTGCCCTAGTACCGGTGCCAGCACCAATGGAACCTTCTCTTACAGGTCCCCCAGTAGCATTCTTAATAGCTTCAAACAGATGCTCACGGCTTACATGCCGGCCTTGGATATCATTCAGTCCCGAATCGTTAGTCTCTCCAACCACTGGATTCACTGATCGAAGGGGTCCTGATACTGAAATCATGTAATCGATAATAGCATTTGCTACCAAGAAGGTATTTAATGTGTTTGTGAGGGCAATGGGGGTCTCAATTGTGCCCAACTCTCCTATCTGTGTGGTTCCTACCAGTTTGCCAAAACCGTTAGTAACATAAACGGCCGCCGGCACTTTTTCTTTGAATAGATCACCCCCGTGAGGAAAAATGACTGTAACACCCGTCCGAACGCTATCACCCTGGATTACGGTGGTGTGCCCTACTTTAACGCCTGTTACATCCGTAATACTGTTGTATTCACCCGTTGGGAAGATCCCTATTTCTATACCAAGATCTCGGGCCCTCTTTCGCTCCTCCGCAGAAAGAAGAACAATAGAACAAAAAAGCAGAATGTAAACAGTTTTATGGAGGGGAGTTGTTCTATTCATCCTTTGACGCACTAACGATTTCAATAAATCTGCGAGAACCGTCCCTGAGTCTCCGTTTTTGTGTCTGGAAGTTCACTTTGTACAAACCAAATTTCATATCGTATCCCTCAGACCACTCAAAATTATCCATGAGAGACCAATAGAAGTAGCCACGCACGTCAAACCCTTCTTGAATGGAACGGGCAACAGCACGGATATATCGATCGATATAAAGGGCCCTTCTGTCGTCTTTTGCATCCGCGATCCCATTTTCAGTGATGAAGATGGGCACACCCAGTTCAGAAACCCGTTTTATGGAACGGTAAATGGCCTCCGGATAAATGGGGTAATTCATGTCCGTCATGGGTTCATGAGGATAAAACTCAATGGTGAAAAACCGATTCGGATTGAGATGCGAATTGATACGCTGATGTGAATAGTTATTCATTCCGATAAAATCTAGTGTACCGACGGCATCTGGGTTTTCATATTTAACATTGGCCATGGTAGGCATAGAATAATTGTATATACCTGATGTCAAAAACTCAAGAGCCACAATGTTAAAGACATTGTCCAGTATCCGGGTGACCATCCAGTCCAAGGGATTCCAACGGTTGTAAGGATCGAACGGAAAAATATTTTTTACGATGCCAATTTTTGCCACATGACCACCTGCCCTCGCTTTCAGTGCTCTGTAAACACGGACATGTCCTTCCATAAGATTGTATAATACCTCACCCGTTAATTGTGGATCTGTTTTCCCAGGTGGCCACAGGCCGTTGAAATATCCCTGATACGTATAAACGGCTGGTTCATTAATAGTACACCACAGTCCCACATATTCATTCAATGCATCGAAAACACGCTCTGAATACCGTACGAAATAACTAAGGTTTTCTTTGTTCTCAAAAGCACCCTTTTCCTCAAACCATATTGGATGTGTGAAATGATGTAATGTCACTACAGGTGTAATCCCTGATTCCTTTAGTGCAATACAGACATTTTTATAGTGTTCTATAGCTGTGGCATCAAACTGACCTTCTTCCGGTTCCACCTTGCTCCATTCAATCGAAAATCGGTAGGAGGTAACTCCAAGGTCCTTTATCAATTGAATATCATCTTTGTATCGGTTCCAGTGATCGCAGGCAATTCCAGACTTTTCATCATTATGAATTCTAGGATTGTTGTTCTCATCCGTGGAATTCTCCCAGGCCGACCAATTGTTTGTACATTCACCTTCAACTTGGTGTGCAGCGGTTGCTACTCCCCAGACAAATCCGTCCGGGAAAGTCATAGGTTTTGCTTCTTCTTTTTCCCAATCCCACCTCACCTCGGGATTAGTAGCGCTTAGGAAGATGACATAAATGAGCCACAGTGCAAACGGGAAAAAAGTGAACAGTTTCTTATCCATGCTGGCCACTAGTTTGAGGATAGACAATAATCATAATAACGGACACAACGTGCCAAGTATGCTTATCCTTAAATAGAAGAATATTACTTTGGTGTTATACCCATGTTATAGAACATGAAACTCCATATATCGGCGGCCTCCTGGATCCTTTTCGCAGTCGGTTTGCCACCCCCATGGCCAGCCTTTTGTTCAATTCGAATCAATAAAGGATCAGGATTTCCCCTATTTTTTCCCTGTAGCGTAGCTGCGTATTTGAAAGAGTGAGCGGGAACCACGCGATCATCATGATCGGCTGTAGTTACGAGAGTAGCGGGATAATTACCATTCTCACGAATATTATGAAGGGGTGAATAGGAATAAAGAAAATTAAAATGATCAGAGTTATCGCTGCTTCCATATTCAACGGCCCATCCCCAACCGACCGTGAATTTGTGGTACCTCAGCATATCCATAACCCCAACAGCAGGGAATGCTACCTTATAGAGTTCTGGCCGTTGATTTAATACAGCTCCAATAAGAAGACCTCCATTTGATCCTCCTCTAATGGCTAGATGATTTGAAGAAGTGTAGCCTTCACTGATCAGATATTCAGCTGCTGAAATAAAGTCATCATACACATTCTGTTTGTTTGCTAGCATACCTGCACGATGCCAGGCATCGCCGTATTCGCCACCTCCGCGGATATTTGCTGAAGCATATATTCCTCCGTTCTCAAGAAGTACTATATTGCTTACACTGAACCCAGGAGTCCGACTGATATTAAAACCGCCGTATGCATAAAGTAACGTTGGATTGGATCCGTCTTTCTTCAATCCTTTTTTATATGTAAGAAACATGGGAATTTTTGTGCCATCCTTGCTACTGTAAAAAACCTGATCGGTAGTATACAGATTGGGTTCAAACATGATTTTAGTTTCTCGGAAGATTGAAAGTGAATCGTCCTCCATGTCATATCGAAATGTTGTAGGTGGATAAGCAAAGGATGAGAAGCTGAAAAACATTTCCGGATCATCCCTCTCCCCTGATATGCCGCCGGCCGATCCCATGGCGGGCAACTCAATATTCCTGATGTATTTTCCCTCAATATTATACACTCTTATTTGACTGGCAACATCTACCATGTATCTTGCAACTATATTACCGTTTACAACTGTCGCACTGGAAAGCTTGTCATTACCCTCCGGTACAATATCTTTCCAGTTTGATTCATCTGGATTAATCGGATCGATTAATACAAGTCGATTCATGGAAGCATTTCTGTCTGTCAGAACCAGTAATCTGTTATCGATATTGTCAACTACTGAATGCTCTCCCTCAAAGTCTGATATTATACTCATCCATTTTTCGTCGTTAGCAGTTAAATCCATCACTGATATTGCATTTCCGTGAGTTCCCATCGATCTGTTCAGGATGAGATAGTGCTCATCCTCGGTGATCGAAAGAGTTTTATACATCAGTGGATTTTCAGGCTCTTCATAGAAGAGGATATCTTCAGATTGATCAGTCTTCAGTTTGTGAAAATAAATAGCTGAAGCCTGGCTGAGTCCCTTCAGCTCATCTCCCTCTTTTGGTTCGGGGTAACGACTGTAGTAAAATCCATCTCCTCTCCACGCTAGACCGGTAAACTTTATCCATTTGAGATGATCTGATAAATCTACTCCTGTCTCTAAATCTCGAACGAAGAACTGACGCCAATCTGAGCCAGAAGAGCTTTTCCCATATGCAATATAACGTCCGTCATGAGAAAATGAGAGGCCGCTTAAGGCAATTGTCCCATCTTCAGAGAAAGAGTTAGGATCAATAACCAATCTTGCTTCACTATCTAGTTCGTCTTGTACATAGAGTACAGATTGGTTCTGCAGACCTTCATTTTTGAAAAAATAATATTTTCCTCCTTCCTTGAATGGTGTGCCATACTTGGGATAATCCCATAATTCGGTTAAGCGATCTTTGATTCTATTCCTGAATGGAATTTGATCCAGATAACCAAAAGTCATTTCGTTCTGTGCTGTAATCCAGGATGCCGTCTCTTCAGAATTGTCATCCTCAAGCCAGCGGTATTCGTCTCTCACTACTGTTCCGTGATAATTATCAGTAACATCAACCTTTCTTGTTTCGGGATAATCCCATTTTGAGGAAGTGAATATACTTTCTTCAATGGAGGTAACTTCAGAAGAGACGCTCTGAGGAGGTGCTACACACCCAGCATAAAAAAGAAGAAGGAAAGTAATGCTAATGGTTATTTTTTTCATCGAAATCACGCCTCCATAAATACCAGTGATTGGGATCAATAACAGGCTTTTCTATTGCTCTTACAACAACCGGGTCTGAACTGAGAGTAATTGTTCGAATTCTGTCCCCAATTTTCACCTCAACAGGCAGCTTCATTCCAGCTGATTCAACGCTCAAAGCGTAACGATTCTGTTTCACTTTGTTAATTATAGCTATAGGAAGATCAGTGGTATAAAGCATCATATGGATGAATGGGCTCAGATTCTGACTAGCGTTGTCACTGAAATGTGAGGTAAAATCCTTTTCTAACACGAGATTTTTATAGGTATACTTATTGTTTGTAACAAATTCCTTCAATACTCGAAAGAATCGTCTGTCACCCATTATAAAGCGCAAAGAGTGCATCATATACGATCCCTTGCCGTAGATGTCTCCTTGATAAACCTCATCAGTACTTGCATTTCGTTTTGGAATAATCGGCTTCACATTTTGGATGCCGTGTCTTGCATTGGCCATTTTTTTATGATACCCCTCTTCCCCGGCCAGTTCCCGGTGATAGAGAGCGTCGGCGTAGGAACATATTCCTTCATGAATCCAGTAATCAGACCAATCGGCAGCATTCACCTTGTTTCCCCACCATTCATGCCCCATTTCATGCAGAAGTAGCCAATCGACCGGTTCCCCACCTAGTTCTGTATAACGGAACTGATTCCCATAAGCGTTAATAGTTTGATGTTCCATTCCAAGGTATGGTGTTTCCACAAGACCGAACTTTTCATTTATGAATGGATACTCACCAAAATAATTTTCATGAGAGCGGATCATCTTCATTGCCATAACCAGATGAGCTGAAGCCTTTTTTTCATTTTCTTTAAGCACGTAGAAAACGACGGGCATTTTTCTTTTGGAAATAGAGGTGAATTCCTTTTCCACTTTTGCAAAAACACCAATAGTGAAATTGATATTGTAGTTAGCGATTGGATAACGTGTTTTCCAGTTATAGGTAGATTCATTATCAGTTTCAAATACATTTAATAGGAAACCGTTGGAAGCCACGGACAATCCTTTTGGAACAGTAACTGAAATTGCCATGCTGTCTGCTCGATCGGATGGATGGTCCTTACATGGAAAGAACACTTTTCCTCCCTCGTTAGCACAAGACATCCCTATCCACGGATTTTCGTCACCATCTTCTTCCCAGGTAAATCCGCCGTCCCATGGTGGATTGACGGCGGTTGGAGGATGCCCATCATATTTGACTTGGATTTTACAGAATTTACCCTTGTTATAGGGAGGTATATCTACCCAAAGAGCGTCATCTTGGTGATTAAACGGCACCCTTCGTTCATTTGCCTTGACGTCTCGCACCGTAAATGCATTCACTAGATCAAACTTGAGACTGTCGACCCTCTCAAGAATATTGATATGTGCTGTGGTTGTTCCTTTAAGAAATTGTTTTTCCGGATCTATATGGAAATCGAGATCATAATATGTAACGTCATAGGAAGCTTGGTTGGGATGAAGTATTCCGCCGGAAGTGTATCCCTGTGCGTATAAGAAAAGATTGGAATAAAGCAGTGAGGTTATAATAAGTGAAGAATACTTCACAAGTCAACTGCTAATGCAGAATTCTATCCCCCTGTTCCCTTTTCTGTTTCTTAACCATTTTCCTAACGTCTTCCAGAAGCTTTTGAGCATCGTAAACAATTCCGTCTTTTATGGTGTACTTCACACCGCCTACTCGTTCAACCTCTCCGGTCTCATCATTAAGTCTGACAGCTCCAGTAGCGTAAAGAACTTTAAGATTAGCAATGGGGTTTTCATCAACAATCAACATATCTGCCAGCATTCCTGAGCGGATGACTCCAAACTCAATGGATTTCCCCAACGGTTTATAAAGTGTCTCGGCGCCGTACATGGTAGCGGAGCGTATTACCTCTAACGGATGAAAACCAGCCTCCTGAAGAAGTTCCAATTCTTCAATGGTACCAAATCCATACAGTTTATAGATAAATCCCGAATCTGATCCTGTTGTAACTCTCCCCCCCATATTTTTGTAATCATTGAGAAACATCATCCAGACTTGGTAGAAATTTCGCCAGGCGACTTCATCCCAAGTTGTCCAATAAAACCAATAAGCGCCGTGACTTTCCCGGCTAGGAGTGTAAAAGTCCCACATTGATGGCAAGGTATATTCTTTATGCCAATCCCCATTTCTGGCGTGCATCACATCTCGCCCCGCGGCATAAATCGTCATTGTAGGATCGAGGGTTAAATCAAGTGTTAAGAATTCATTTAATAATGCATTCCATTTTTCTCCTCTTGGCTTTACCAAATTCCATTGTCTGGCTACTTGGCCAAATCTATGTTGTTCGTCATTGTAATTCATATTAACTGGCCAGGGTTGAACATCATTTGCTTCATACATTGATTCAAAAAGACCATAAAAATGTGTCACAGTACCCAAACCAAGTCGTGCAGCATCCAAAGCATTCATTTGAGCCACACCAGATTGAGCTAGGTGGGCTGTTGATCCTAGATTTTGATTTTTGGCTTCATCAAGTAGAGCGGCCATAATATTGGGTGGATAGGACCCTAGTTTCATACCATCGGCCCCCTTTCTAGCAATATATCTCACCCATTTTTTCGCGGTTTCAGGATCATTTACTGATCCTTCTTTCCAATCATCTGAACCTGAGCCTGGTCGATGGTAGGAAAACATTCTGGGAGCTGTAATTTCATTTTTTGAACTTCTTTCTTTCTCGCTTAAAGACAGATCAAAATTGGAAAAAGGAACGCCTCTGACCGTGGTAATTCCATGACCAAGCCACAGTTTATAAGCGTATTCAGCTTCAGGTGCCTTGGGTGGACCTCCTGTATGAACATGTAAATCGACCAACCCTGGCATGATATACATTCCATGGGCATCAATTTCATAAGTAGAATCTTTAGGGCGTCTTTCTTCATTGATTTCAATGAAAGGGGTTCCAACGCTAGCAACCCGGGTAATTATATTTCCTTCAACCACGATATCCACTGGGCCACGAGGAGGTGCGCCTGTACCATCGATCAATGTGCCACCTCTAATTATAAGTCTTTTATGCGGCCCATCACCCTCACTTCGATCAGGCGCAGGTTCAATAGTTCTACGGTTTTGTGCAGACAGGAACGTTATGATTAATGTGG
>Ga0208896_1000540_pt1 | contig 20672 bp, 12 predicted proteins | sample ETNtaG_27_FD_185778 | JGI IMG/M metagenome (GOLD analysis project Ga0208896, IMG submission 185778) | Marine microbial and viral communities from oxygen minimum zone, Eastern Pacific Ocean - ETNP201406SV63 (SPAdes) (version 2) | ecosystem: Environmental > Aquatic > Marine > Oceanic ... | reverse complement strand
ATGAAACATAGAGAGATGCCGCTTATCGAGAAAAACCAGTGCAGCTGGATTGTGAAAAGCTGCCCATCCCGGGTCTATCTCGGCAGTTAATCCACCGCCGAGAGCCATGGAGCGTGCGGTAGTCCCCAACCGAAGATATCCACCTGCGTAACCTCCTATATCTCCGGCTATGACCAAATTCACACTTAGAACAGCTGTTATAAAAAGTCGACGAATCATTTCAATACGACTAGTTTGACCCAATGATCTTCATCATCATAAGTCAGTTTACAAAAATAAGGTCCATTGGCTACGGGTCGTCCGTTGCTATCTTTTCCATCCCACTTAAGAGCACCTTCATCTCTGTTCAGCCAGTGATCATAGTCAGTCACCTTCTCCATAGCGAAATTGTAGATAGCCACTTGTATAAGTTGTGATTTTCTAGCTGCGTGATGAAAACGGACGTAACCGTCTCCATCCAAAATATTATCCGAGTAAGGTGAGAAGGGGTTAGGATAAGCATAAACCTGCTGGGGCGTCATCTCGGTGCGGAATATCCGCCAGATGGATTCATTACTGTTGGGATCGGGTGTTCGTGCCAATCCGTCCGGAGTCCCTACCCAGAGTGCCTGACCGTAATAAGATCTTGTATCGTGAACTGCAGTGTAAACGTAATTACTCAGAATTTCATCACTGTTTTCGGCATCTCTGGCAGGCTGATAGAGAGCAAAGTTTACTCCGTCTTTCGATCTCCAAAGTCCGTTTTGAGTAGAAACATACACAAGGGTGTCATTGGCAGATACATTATATGCACGCTCTCCGCGAAGAGCAGCTACTGAGATCCAGCTCTGACCATCATCTGGAGTGTAACTTAAACCGTTGACTTCGCCCTCCTCATCCGCACGGAGAGTTACAGCCCAAATCCTACGCTGACCGTTGAATTCCTGTTTGGCCATTCCTACAACCCAATTCCCTGAAATACCGTCATTGGGATACCAAAAATGAGTCCAATCAATGCAGTTTGAATTATCAAGAATTCCCCGATTGATCCCTTTTGCAGTCCCCACCCAGATGGTGTCGCCATAAGCTAGAACGGAAAAGACTCTGTGGTTACGGTTGCCGTCTAATTCAGGTTCCTGGGAATTAAGTACAAAATCAGAATGATCACCACCGCAGAGAAACTCAGTATCGGAATCTTCCGGCAAAGGTACACGTTCCCAACCCGCAGAAATATGAGAGCGATCAAGCCGCCGGAGACCGCCATAAAAGCTTGCAGCCCAGAAGTAGTCGCTTGTTATAGCGAGGTCATAAATGATGTTTCCGATGGTTAAAGTGATGGGGAATGCCGACAGGGTGTTCCCATCCCAGGAAAAAGTCGTGTCTGTGGTTGAATCCTTTGGTTGAGCCAGATAGAGCCAGCTCACACTTGATGTGTCATCTGCAGTGTAGTTAATAGCCACTCCGTCACCTTTTGTCTGATCATCTCCATTGGCGGTGGTATCCGAGGCAAAGGCGACGATTACGGTATCCCCGCTGGCAGCGATGGCGGAAATAGCCGCTTCAGGCAGATCCGGGGATGACTGACCTGAGGTAATAGTTGTGGAAGTGTTAAAAGTTACCGCCGACGTACTGTCCCGCATGACAGCAAGTCCTCTGCCTGTTCCGAGCCATACTGCGCTGTCACCCTGAGTAACAATTTCTATAATCACATCACTCTGAAGTCCGGTGGTTGTACTACTCGAGGCCGCTGTGCTTCTCATGACAAAATCGAGTGGGACGGGCATCTGTGCGTATATCACTCCAAAAAATATAAAGGCCAACCATAATGATAATCGTGACTTCATTCAACTACCACCGTTCTTGAAACAATGGGACTGAAATTGCCTCCCCAATCCTGTGCTTGAAATGTCCAAGTATAATTACCTGTAGGAGTTGTGCTGTCGTAGAAGATAACATAAGCGTAGGTACCGTCATCTTTTACTTCATCTCCGCTCGTCAAAGTAATCAAATCAGATTCATAGAGGATTACCTCCCCGCCATCATCATACAGATAGATGTAGTTGCCGTTATTGGCGTACGTACCGTCGGGTTTCAGAGATTTGTAAGCCACCCATTTTATGTCATCCAATCCATCTGGATCGGAAACCATTACCCTTAACGTATCGAATGCAAAATCAGATAACGGAAGAGTCAATGTATCTGGTACTATGAGCGAGTCAATCTTCGGCATGATGTTGCCCAAACTAAAGGAATCTATCTCAGTTACAATCTTGGTACCATACGTTGCCATCAACTTTAGATAGACTGTACCGGTATCTCCGTATACGAGAGAATTATTCAGCGAGCTGAGGGCAATCTCCCGGGAATAACGACCATCATCGGATAGGATATCACCCTGAACTCCAGTATCGTATAGCAAGACAGAATCAGGCGTAGCCAAACTGAATCCTGATTTGGCATACCAGACCATGTAAGCTTCTGTAAAACCTGAACCGCTATAAGAAGTTCGAAGATCAGCAGCAACAAAAATAGCTGAATCGTGCTGGATATATGTAAACCCTATATTGCTGATTGGCTCAACAGTCACAGACGATTCAGAGTCGTAAGGATTATCTACACAAGCGGTAGCAAAAATCGCCAGAAATATCAAGAAAAGAAAATGACGTGGCTTCATAGTTGCGAGAATATAGAAGTACCTTTGTAGTCTCACAATCATTTATCTTCACCCTTTTCATAAATGTGATTAATAAGCAACGTTCCAACTTGCCAAAGACTTTCCGCGCTACACTTCTCCGGAGTGTCTTCAAGAGTGTGCCAATAATTTCGATAGCGGTTCGGATATTCAAAATCAATGATATCTACAGCAGGAATCCCAGCCTCTTTATACAGTACTACATGATCATCTTCCACCGGTTGCCCTCGCCGGGGTTTGAATGCAGAAAGTCCGAGTTTTTCCGCCTCATCCCACAACTGCCAGACAAGTTGAGGTGCCTGCCGGATTGAGTTCCATTCCATAGGAAGAACAAGATCTGCGTCTCCTACCATATCGATTACGATACAATATTCCGGTCGATTAACAGGTATGTTCCGAGCAAGATACCGGGAGCCGTTGAAGAAATATTCCAGATCACCTGACTCCCCCAAATCTTCACCATCCAGAAATACCAGATCGATTCCAACAGGTGGTGAATCTGAATTTAGATGATTTGCCAATTCCATTAAGACTGCCACCCCGCTGGCGCCGTCATTGGCACCAAGGATAGGAGTCTTCCGAAAGCGTCGATTTCGATCCCGATCTGCCCATGGCCGTGTGTCCCAATGAGCTGCGATCCATATTCTTTCCTGCAGTTCCGGCCGGAATTGTGCAATAATATTTGATAATTCCCAAGTCTCTCCGCCGTATGGATCCACGTACGAAAAAGTTTGAGTGACCACACTGTCAGCCAACTGCTGCAGATGATTATTAATATATTTCAGGCAATCACTGTGCCCCACAGACCCTGGATTACGAGGTCCGAAATCACATTGATCCTCTAAGTAACTGAATGATCTCTCGCCATCAAACTCGGGAATTTCCTGCGTCCACAAGCTCTGTCCAGTCACTAAAAATGTAGCAAGGATGACTAATATCTTTAAACGTCTAACGTCCAACATTCTATCCTTGTATCGCTATGTTCACGTCAAATCCGAAATCTCTATCTATTTTGCGGCCTACAGTTTGAGCTTCACTTTCTCTGTACTCATACCAAATACCACCTGTTACTCTTTTGGTAAATGAGTAGGTAATTTTTGGCGATAACTTCCAAGATTTTTGCCATCCGGTAATGGGGAGTTTCCCGGTGGTACCTTCCCTTTGGCGTGTTTCTGATGATGAGTAATCCACAGTCAATGTGAAGTTTATGGTGTTTTCGAGGTTAAAGTCCCGGAAAAAGAAAATAGGGATTTTAAGACCGCCCTTATGAGAATAATTGGTTGAAGCTGTCCAGGTCTTGTCAAGATTTACTCGTGTGCTGTTTAGTCCACCGAGAGTATTGTCTATAGACTTTATATTAGAGTATCGAGTAGTCAACGAAATGCCTTTCACCATCGTCATGGAAATCCCTACTAGAGGTGAAAAAGACGCAGTGTACTTTGATGATCTCAGTTCATTATTCTGCCAGGATTGAGTCTGTTTCCCGGAGAAAGCGTGATCTAGAGAAGCACTCTTAGCTACCCATTTAATGAAGGGCCAATTTTCTACTCCCGACCAACGTAGCGTCCAACTGGGGAGCGCCAACCCTTCATTACCTGTGTCACCCAGCGGTACAAAATCTTGAGTCTTTGAACGTGTCTCAACATTATTACCATCCACTCCCCAAGATTGATTATTACCATAGCTGAATGTGGTGGTAATCTTTCGAGTAAGCGAAAGTCCTGAACGGAGCGTCATGTCCTTCTGCCTGCTTAAAGAACCTGTATTCACGCCTACATCACTGCTGGAATTAAGTCCCAACTCATCTGTTAATCCTAACCGGAACGGTATACTGGCTGTTCCTGAGACAACTTTCATGGAATCTCCTGACCAGACTGAATCAATAACACCCAGTGCATTCTGAGATCTGCTCTCAGAATAGGTAATACTGATGGGATTAATCTTACTGGCACCATCATAAAGGATGCCCAGAATTTTCTGTAATCCCTCACTTTTAGGCTTTTTCGTCTCTTCTTCCTTTTTGTCTTTTTGAGCACCTCCTCGTCTGCCCCGCCGCCTGGAAGAGGAACCGGATTTTTTCGGTGGACTGTAAACTGTCTCAATGATTGCTTTCGGAGAAAGAGTTAATGATGATGACGTCCTTGCCTGAGATGTAATATTTGCACCCTCTCGAGTGCTGTTTATAGGATCCGACCACCGATAACTGGAGCTGTAGTTCAGGGAAGGTTTCAACCAGGAAAAGATTGCTGGAGTAAAATTCGTACCGAAGCTTTCAGTAACATCCGTTACAATTCCTGACTTCATCTGCTTGATAGCATCCAAATGTCTTGCCCTGTACATATCCATATCACTCTTCATCGTCTTAGAATAGTTTGTTTTCAAGTTTTCAAGAATCTTATAGCCGGCTTTGAATGTTCTGTTAAGACCCAGATTATACGATGCCGGGACAGATTCCCCTACCCGTTTAGTTGTTTCTGAAAACGTCTCAGATGCCCCCATGGAAAGATCTAGTGAGGATGGAGTGTAATATAGATGGGTATCTTCTACTTTAGGACCCAGCCAGGGTATTCCTTTTAGAAATTTCAAAGGAGTCCAATAGTTATCCCTACCGAAACCCAAGTTGTAGCTCACATTTCCGTTGTAATTTCGATTGACACCGATTTTCTGCTCATTCGAGTCCCAGCCGTGAGATCCGGAAAAACTTCCCTTAAGCTTGTCTATCGTATATTTGGAGAAGAAGTTATCAGATTTTGTAGATTTTGAAAATGACGTAGAGAGAGACATCTGTCGACTCTTGGTCAGTAGACTATCTGGAGCATTTTCCTGATTGAGAAGTACATCGGTTCCGGGTGAATATTTTGGTGTAGTCATATTTTCTGTGTAACCAACATTTACCGGAATATTAAAACCCCACGCTTGAGGCAGCAGCTTGTTCAGATTGATTCTACTGTCAAACCTGAAACTCTCTCGAGTAGAGAGACGTCCAGAACCAAACTGTTCCTGAAGAGTATGGAAATCGGCTTCTGTCCGAGTGTAGGTCATAGTGGCACTGCCAAGATCCGCCAGAGTTAGGGTTGACTGCAAACGCATGGCTGTCCCCCGATCCTTCCTAACGTTTGAGAGACGGAGCTCATCTACATAAACTTCTCCACTCACAGGTTGCGAACTATTTCGGTTTTTAACACCCATAATGAAATATTCGAGGCGATTAATAGCCGGGTTTCCCTGAATATAGTACGTCCGTAACGTATCTGTACCGTCCTGACTTAAACTAACATACCGGCGAGTAGAATCTGTCACGAAGAAGAGATCATTTACATTTAATAACTCTACATTGGAGGAATCCTGAAGCTTCAGATTTGTCATGAAGTCGAGGTCTATCGCCATTGTATTTCTCCCTTCATTTTCATCCCACTCTTCATAAACCGGCTGACGTACTTCATAGAAGACCTCATCCAAGCCATCAAAGTGTCCAAACCTGATAAAAAATTCTACATCTGTGGTATCGTTCCAGATAGCACTTCCCTTCCCGTATGTATAAAGCTTCATTGTTTTGTAAGCCATATAACTTTGAGCACGATCTCCAGAAAGTGAAGTGAGATTTTTCTTAGCAGCCCCTTCTTCCTTAGGTCCTAGATCGTTGAATTGAAGAACCAGCGATTGCTCTTTCAAGCGAATCTGGTTTAGCTGATCGAATTCACCCTGAACTCCTTTTGGAGGCTCGTAGTCGTCGTTGTCTTCGGTATTCACGGTCGTAACTGCGAAGATACTGTCATTGGCGGTATATTCGTGATCATCGAGAGATTTTACACCCATTTCCTGCCATTCATTTCCAACCAACTCAATCTTGGCAATCAAAATCTGATCGTCGCTCTCCACTCCACTCACTGTGAGCCGCATGAATTGGATGGCATCCCATGTGATATTTCCTGTTGGTTTTATCTTATCGAATTCTGACAATGGAATCCGATAAAGTCGCCAACCAGTGGAAGTCTCACCTCCCTGATAGATCTCCCAGTCTTCACTTGTATCACTCAAGTCAAATGATGACGTAAAGTAATCATTATTATAATCTAAGCTTCCCTCTCCGGTGAGATCTTCATCATCCGGATATCTCGGTTCCAGGGGATGAGCGGCTGTCCCGTTTCCCTGTGTACCGTTGATAAAACGGTATTTTGACCGAGTTTCAGATGCAGTTTCACTGAAAGACCAGTTATCACCGTTGGGATCATCCGTATCAATATCACTATCCATATAAATAAGGTTTTCGAGCTCAAGTTCTAAAGCCTCAATATATGTGAGAGAATCCAAGCATCCGCCGTATCCATTTTCGTAAGCATCTTCACACAAATCCAGACCGATATCTTCCTCATCTTCCAACATCGTGTTACCATAAGATAATCCTTCTAATGGTTGATCTTCTTTATCGTGTTCACCGTTACTATTTCTATCTTCACTGATGATACCGAGATCTACGGTCATCTTTCCACTGGCAGTTTCTGATTTCATCCATATTTCAAAAAACTTGTTTTCTGATTGGTTATAGTCACCTGAGAAAAGAGTGGCTGTGATACTTGCCCAGTTAGAATCCGGATGATCATTTTCGATCTGTCTATCCCGGCGAGTATAATCCAGGACCAGTACATCTGTCCGTTCATTCTGAGCGCGAATACTTGTCTCTTGATTGGGCCAGATGTCTCGCGTTGAAACTTGATTATACGGATTATACCAAAACATTTTAGCCCGTTTTCGTTCACTGAGAGAATTGTCAAGAGAATCAACAGGCGCCGAACCACGGTTCCAAAACCGATACCGGACGGGCATACTGGTGGTACGCTTGGCACCTTCAAAATCGTCAATGAAGGCGACTCCGTTAGGATCACCTGTATCTTCATTATTCACCGGATTGGGATTCGGCAGTACCTGAGCAAACTCACCCTCAATTTTAAATGATGACGGCTTATTAGTCTCGATAAGCGGTAGCTTATCAATCGCTCGAGTAAGAAGATCAAGTTCCGTTTCAAAACGTCCGTTCACATCCCAGATAAAATTCCGAGTGGGCTCGTAACCCACTTCTATCTTCTCATTCATAACAGTTTGATTGAAGTAGAGTGCAGTTGCACCAATAAAAGAATTTTTTCCGAAGTCCATTTGAGCTCGGGTACCAACAATTGTTTTCTTATCAAAAGAAACCAGTTCGTGTTTATCGTACATTATTTCTAATTCTGCGTCGGGGGCATTTATCGCTTCCGTAAGGAAGGTAACAGTACCAGACATGTAGTCGATGTAATAATCGGTTCCGCGCTGAAGCTGAACATTATTTAGGAAAACCTGCTCACTCCCTTCCACCAGCATAAAACCGCCTAAATTAATCGTAGAACTGGTGTTGGTATAAGAGGCCTGAATCTCGAATTTGGATTCCGAGCGAATATTCATACTGTTGGTGCTGTGATACATAAGCGCACTGTCAGGTAAAACATTTTGAAGTTCCTCGCTTTGGTTGCCTTCTCCCAAATAAGGTTCTGTATAATCGAGTTCAAACGGGTGCAGCATGGGAAAGATTAATTCACCTGTAGCGTAGTTTATAATGTTAAAATTCTCAGAATCAATGAGATCATCAGGAATTAGATTATTATTCTGATCTCTCTGATCAAGACTGAACAGTTTAAGGTAGTTGTTACCATTATCATCCATCTCATTGTTGCCGTATGCACCATGTTTATATGTGATTTTTAAGTCAAATCCTTCTTTTTCAATTTCAGTTGTTCCAAGATAATAGACATTTCTGAACATGAGCGGCCACGTGGAGTGTCCTGGATTGGGTGTCTGAGGCTTTAAAAGCTTAAGTATAATAGTGTCTCCCTCAGCAACAGATGAACTAAGTTCTCCAACAGCTTTAAAAACCACATCATCTTCAGGACGGGACAGTGTATAAGAGACAGCAAGAATCTCATTGGTCTGCAATGGTACTCTAAGCCTGATATAGCCGAGATCATCGCTTACACTATAGTCAACATTCCATTCAAGTCGTTCAAAAAACGCTTCTTCCACTTCTGAAGGTTCAAAATCAAAATCATTAGGGTCAGCAAACGCGCGACCGCGAAAAACACCCGCTCCCTGATTACCTCCCACAGATTTGAACAGATCAATCTCATTAATCACAACTCGTTCTGCACTAATAACGTGAGCACCACTTTCATTCAATGGATAGAAGCTGTTGATGAATGCCGCTTCTCCGGTGGAATCGCTAAAAAACGCGCCGCCATCACGGAATGTTTTATCAAGGAAAAAGTACTGGTTCGTCCTGTACTGATAGTCAGGTATGGTAGCTCCCTCAGATTCTGAGCCTCCTGTGAATTTCTTTTTCTCTTTCTTTGTCTGCTCGATCGATGCTATTGCCGTCACATCTACAGGACCAAATTTCAGAACCGATTTCAGCCCGAAGAGCCCGGCGGACTTGCCTGAGAAACTGACATAGTTTGTGGACGGCAATGAAAGGGAAATATTTCCCGCTTCAATCTTCTGCACAATCTCGTTCTCAAAACCGGTATAGTTAACTCGAATATTGTTTTCCCAGTCAAACTCCCGCTCACTGTCCTGATCCATGAGAATGCTGACGCGGTCACCAATCTTACCTTCGATATTCAGATGCTCCTGCTGATCAAACTCCAGATGAGTCGTCTGGGATTCCTGGAGATTGCTGCGTGCCAACGTCTGATCCTGAAACACCATTTTACCCATCACACGAATGTTGCCTCTCAAATTGAGAGATACACGGCCGGCAGCAGTCTCAACGCCCACAACTTCCCACGATCTGCCTCCGCCAGTCCTACTTTCATCGGATTTTGCCTTTGCAAGTGAGCTGTATAGATTCGAAAGTCTATCTCGGTAGATTCTCTTCTTCAAATAGTACTCGACTGTCATGGTCAGCGGCATTTTCAAAAAGTAGCCGCCCACGGTTTCGTAGAAGGAGATTGTCTCCCAGTTTCCGGTTATTTCCGCCCACGCCTCAAAATCTTCCAGCTCTGACGTGAAAATACCTCGCACTGTATTTATCGAATCAATGGTAAAGGGAGAGGGGAATGGTATCTTCTCGTATGGATCCACCATACGGTTAGCTTTGAAGCCGTGGATGAGCGTCAGCATGTCAAGGTCGAAAGTCTGCTCTTTGGAACGGACAGAATCTATCTGGTTCGTAGCCTGACCAAACAGGCAGACGACCATGAACGGCAAGATCGTACTGATTGCTCTACCTCGCCGTAATGTTGCGGCGAAATTGAGTGATTTCTGCTTCATTTACCTCTTAAGCTTCTGCTTTAGAGAATCCCGGTTACGCGTCCGGGCACACACGCAGTTAACGATCTTGCTATACTAACTTGCTCCTCTGTTTGTTTCATGAAATGAAGCGGTATCCCCAGAGGTTGGGGATTTTATAAACCGCTGTTCTTTTAGAAGTTGGATAAGCTTTTTCATCGCTTTGCTTCTGTGACTCAATTCGTTTTTCTCCTCGCTCGTCAGTTGAGCGTATGTTTTTCCGAGGTGAAGTATCAAAAAAACCGGATCGTATCCAAATCCGTCGTCGCCGAGAGGTGAATCTGTAATACGTCCTTCTACGACTCCTTCTGAGGTGAGTTCCTTTTCACCATCAGTATAACAGGCGACCGTTCGAAATCGTGCAATTCTTTCAGAGTACGGCACTTCTGCCAGTTCAACAAGCAATTTATTGATATTATCAGCATAACTGCAATCTTCTCCTGCATATCGAGCAGCATAGATTCCAGGTGCTCCATCAAGAGCATCAACTTCCAACCCAGTATCATCTGCAATGGCAGGTAAGCCGAGAATAGCAGAAATAGTCCGGGCTTTGAGTAAGGCGTTTTCCTCGAGAGTAGCACCTGTTTCCTCAACTTCGGGAATCTTCCGCTCAGGATCAACTTCATCCAGAGTTTGCGCTGCTATACCTCCACTTTTCAGGAGTTCCTTAAGCTCCGCTGCCTTGTCTCTATTCCTCGTTGCTATTATGATCTGTTTGCTCATTTGAATTCTATCGATGATTCAGCGGCGGGAAACATAGGAATATCATTATACCTTCACAAGTAAAATCCGACGGGGAGGACACCAATTAGCGGTTGCTTTTAGAGGGTGGTAAAAGTAACTTCGATGCGCTTTTTTGACAGTAGTTTTTTTTGGCTCGGTAGCTCAGTCGGTAGAGCAGAGGCCTGAAAAGCCTTGTGTCGATGGTTCAATTCCGTCCCGAGCCACTGTGATGGAGCCCCAAGAAGTTTAGGGGCTTTTTGTTTTGAATTATCTACTGAGAACTCCCTGAATCTACTTACGCCCATTCTCTTTCACCCAAGCTAACAGCACCCGGTAGAATTGCTCGTAGTCGGCAATGTCAACCCACTCTCCTTCAGCATGATGATTACCACCTTTTCCAGCTATAACCATCGTCGGGATCTTTTTGCCTGAAAAGAATCGGGCATCGGAAGCACCGTGTGATTTAGTCTCACCCACCTCAATGCCAGCCACTTCCTGAGCAATTGCAACGAAACTGACAAATAGAGGGTTGCTCGTATCAGCGAAATGGCTGCCGCCTGAGATTTTCTCCTGCACCGCAATACCATCAAACAGTTCGGCTTTTGCCACTGTTCTGGCCAACATATCATCCGAAGTGTACTTAGGTGTGTAACGAATGTCCACTGTTGCCGTCGCCAAATCGGGGACCTGATTGGTGGCCTTCCCTCCTTCTATAGTGCCTATATTCACCGTGGTATAATAATCGTCTCCCGGCTCCTTCTCTGTGGCGAAGTCCTCTTCCAGCATAATGAGGAAGCGGGCTAATTTTGTAATGGCGTTTTCACCCAGCCACGTTCGCGATCCGTGAGCACTCTTCCCTTCAGCTGTCACTTCCAGCCATAGAACGCCTTTGGCTTGAGTCTCGAAATTCCAGTCAAAACCACCGTCCGGCATTACCACTATGCCGGCACCATATCCCTGCTCCACCAGATATTTCACTCCGTTGAAACCGCCGATTTCTTCATCTGCAGTCAGCATCAGTCCCACGTCATACTTTGTTAGATCTATTCCCAGCGCCTTGAAGATATTCAGTGAAGCAGCAATTCCCATTTTCATATCATAAGCACCTCTACCTATTAGACGACCATCCTCAACTTTCGGCTGAAAAGATTCCTCAGTCCCGGGCACAACGTCCATGTGTCCCGCTAATAATATTTTTGGCCGAGTGGTTTTCTGGCTGGTAATAACTACTGATGGGAATTCTTTCGATTCATACCATTGTACATGAACAGGAAGTCCTGCCAATTCCTCTACCACCCACTCCATAGCGACTCGATTGGCTTCATTATCTCTGGTTACTGTCTGGAACTTGATGAGAGTGGAAAGGTCATGTACAAGTTCATCCTTCGTTTGTGCCCACAATCCACTCCATAGAAAACACAGCAGATAACATACTACAAATATTCCAGCGAATGGTTTTCTCATTTCTTCCCTCCTAAATGGTGTTTATTTGTACTTTAGCAAGATTTGTCAAGATATTGGAATGTAGAACTGTGAAAGCAGATTTGCAAACGTATCGAGTGTAAAAACTCCATTGTGGAAAAACTTTCACATACCTAGCATTATCATCCATTAAATATCTTACAGCTTCCATTTTCTCCGATATTGCTATTCCCTTCCGTCATCCTTAAACTCTACCCATGAGTCTTTTTATGCGGCTTGGGGTATTTCTCTTCTTTTTTGGGTTGCTGATCCTCAGCACCAAACTACTATTAAGCAAAAAAACACAGGCTGAACTTAAACGGATGGACAATACCATCCCGGCCTACTTTCGGTCGAGTAATAAGGTTCTTGCCCGAATGATAATAATTCTTGTCTTCCTGATGATGGCGGTTTATATAATAATTGAATTATCATGATTAGCTACATCATTGATGGCCACAACTTTATCCATGAAGTTCCTGTTTATCTTGAGCTCCTTGATCGAAACTACGTGGAATGTCAAAAGACACTTTACCGCCAGCTTCAAGACTATACCCAAACACGAAAGGTAGTAGTCACCCTTTTGTTTGATGGAAATCCATCTTGGGATCCACCTAAAGACGACGATAATCTTGAAGTTTGTTTCAGCGGAAATAATAGGGAAGCTGACGATCTCATCATTTCTCTGGCAGAAAAATGGAAGAAGCGGAGCATCATCGTTGTTACCAGAGATCACGCTATTAGAAATGCAGTAATAGCTGCTGGATGCCAAACAATGATGCCTGCTGATTTTCATGAACTAATTAGTACCAAGAAATCAAGCCGACCTATCAAAATAGGTATTAAGAACAAACACACTCTTTCCCCAGAAGAAGTGAGGGAATGGAAAGAAATGATGGAAAGTGAATTAACAAAAAAAAAGAGAAGAGCTGATAATTTAGATCATGAATCATCTAAACAAAACTGAATGACTGTGTTAAATAAATTACTCCAAATAAACGAGGGAGAAGGAAAGCGAGTCTTATCCTTCTTTCTCTGTTGGTTTTTCCTAATAGGCTCTTTTGTGTTCGGAAGAACGGCAAGAGATACATTTTTTCTCAGTCGTTTTCCGACTGAATATCTTCCTCATATGTTTATTCTGATTGCTGTTGCTATTGCCTTAACTATTTCTGTTCATTCCAAGCTTTCAAAACGACTTTCTCTATTCCCTCTCATGTTGGCAACTTTTGCTGGTGGAGCAGGATCTTTTATAATCATATTTTTCATCATAAAACTTTTTGCGTTTGAATGGATCTATCCTGTTCTTTACGTCTGGTTTGAAGTTATAGGCACTGTTATGGTAATCCAGTTTTGGCTCTTGACTAACACTGCGTTTGATACAAGAGAAGCAAAACGACTATTCGGTGTTATCGCCAGTGGGGGCGCTGTTGCCAATACCGCTCTAGGCTTCTCTATGGGAACATTGGTAGATCTATTTTCTGCTGATTTTCTTCTCCCTGCCACAGCACTTTTTATTGGATTGGGGTTTCTGATGGTACTTTTTATCAGACAGTTCTTAGATGAAACTCCTGTCTCTTCTTCAAAAAGGACATTCAGTCCAGATAAAAAGAAAGAAGGGGTATTTAGTTCTCCTTATCTTAAAGTGATGACGCTAACAATCGTTGCTGCTGCTGTTGCGGGATCATTAGTGGATTATCAGATGAAAATTATTGTTAGCGATAATTTGGATGAGTCAGAAATGGCTTCACTTTTTGGTACACTTTACGGCGCCATTGGTTTGATCTCCATCCTGATACAATTTTTCTTTACCAGCCGATTCCTCTCCCGGTTTGGTGTACTTCTCGCTCTGATGTTTCTGCCGGGAACTCTGCTTTTGGGCAGCAGTGCCATTTTATTGACTCCAGTACTTGCGGCAGCTATCAGTGCAAAAGCCGGTGACCAAATCTTTAGATTTACGCTCCACGATATCTCCAGTCAACTGCTTTGGCTTCCCGTTTCACCTCAAGTGAAGAGCAAGGCAAAGCCGTTCATTGATGGAACCATCAAGAATCTAGCAGGTGGATTAACAGGTATTCTCATCATCGGACTTATGTCACTCTTTAATGATGTAAGGGTACTGAGCATTCCCGCTATTATTCTGTTAATCGTCTGGATCATTGCCAATATCAAGTTAAAAAAGGGTTACGTCTCTGAACTCCGAACGGCTGTGGAAAAACGACGCCTCGATTTCGAGGAACTTGATTTCGATTATACCGATCCAACCATTGTTGAGATTCTGCGAAATACACTCTTGGAAGGTAATGAGCATCAGCAGCTGTTTACCTTGGAAACAATTAGCACCCTTCCATTAACAGCTTGGAAAGGTGATCTGCAGAAACTTCTTGAAAACAGCTCAACTGTAATCCAAAGTAAGGTTTTAGAACTAACAAAAAATTCCGCTGATATCATCCCGGATAACACCGTATTAGCTCTATCACAAAAAACCGACGGGGAGTTGACTGCTGACGCACTCCTTGTCTGTGGTCACAGGAAACTCCAACAAGCTGTGCCACTCATGAAAACTTTGGTGGCAGATAGCCACACTTCCATCAAAGCTGCTGCTGCTGCAGGGCTTCTGCTCATGGGTGGTGACGATGCAAAAGAAGGACAAAAGGCACTCGACTCTCTCCTTGAAAATCCTGAAGCAGAGATCAGATTGAGCTCTCTATCGACTGTTGGACACTTGTCGGATGTCTTGACGGAACAACTTCTCAAAAAGCTGTTGGCAGATGACAGCAGTGAAGTACGTCTGAGGGCCATTAATATTGCTGGAGACCGGCCAAGTTCGAATTTTATTTCACACCTCGTAAGCAATCTCCACGATTCTTATACAGCACCTGCTGCTCGACGATCGCTACGTCTTCATAACTCCGAAGACGTGTCAAAAGCTCTTACCGAGTTGATAATCAAAATTGATGACGTTGATGATTTGAGTTCCATGAACGCTGTTCTCAGATGTCTGGGTGACTTAGATATGCCGGAGACAGTAGATACTCTCATCACTGTTTGGTCAAAGACTTCATTTAATGGTTGGGAGGAAATCACGGATTCACTTTCTCGAATAGCAAAGCGTGGTGTAATGAACGATGTTTCTTTGGTTGAAACGGTATCTCTTCTAGAAGAAATTCTGAGGCAAGCGTATGAATCTGAACATGCACTCTCCCTATTCGAGGAAAACAGTGACTCAAAATTGATCACAGACATGCTGTCTCATCAACTGAGTCAAATGAAGGTGATTATTCTTAAACTAGCTCTTTTAAATCACCCGGATGCCCCATTACAAACATTTGCTCATGCGGTCACAACTCCCGGAGCTTCTACACTGCCGAATGTCTTAGAATATCTTGATAATGTTCTCGAAAAGACAGTGCGGGAAAAAGTTGTACCACTACTGGATGAAACCGATGCTGCCGAGAAAGTTCAAGTCGGTAATAAACTCTTTAATTTACAATCGAAATCCTCTGAAGAATGGCTCATCTATTGGCTTAATGGCAAAAGTAATTACAAATCTGCTGTTGCATTTGACTACGTTCTAAAGAAAAGATTGGAATTGGGTGAAGGAGTTTTATCATCAAAATGGCTAAACGATAGAGACAGCTCTATCCACAATGAAACCTTAGCGAAAAGAGGAAAGGATTGGAAACCGGCAGAACTTGAAAATATGGAATTAATGGAGGAAACACCTATGTACACAACACTGGAAAAAACCCTTTTTCTTAAGGGAGTTACACTCTTTAAGGATATTCCGGGTGAAGAAGTAGCACACATTGCCCAGATCACTGATACCATTAATCTTGAATCGAATGAGATTGTATTTGAGGATGGCGACCCGGGCGATTCCATGTTCATTATTGTGGATGGAGAAGTTCGAATCCACAAGGAAGGCAAAGAGATCGCAACTTTAGGAGATTCAGAATTCATTGGCGAGATGGCTATCCTGGATCAGGAGCCCAGATCAGCCTCTGCTACAACTCAGGAGGAGACTGTACTGTTGAGAATCAGCGGAGAAGATTTCTTCGATTTGATGGGATCTCGGATGGATATTGTGCAGGGAATTATGAGAGTTCTGACAATGAGACTGCGAGAAGCAATAGCGTAAGAATCTTTCAGTTATCCGTAGTTAACTTTTTCTTCACCTTATCAATGTCATCTTTGTGTTCATTAAAAAATTCACTGGCTTTGTCCTTAACATCTTCGAGCATCTCTTGCCCCTTTTGAACTCCCTCAGGAAAATCTTGTCCTGTCATATACAGATAAGCAAAGTAAACCGCCAGTAACACCAATAAAAAAAGTGCCAGCTTTATCAGCCGTTTTACCAACGCGTAAACCACAGCAGCTACAAGTATCAAAGCGACAGTCAGAAGAATGGGCTTGTCCGTCAATTGCTGAATCAAACTATCCATGCTATTCTTTCTCCTTTGAAGATGGGATTTGGAGTTCCTGCCCTACTAAAATAAGCTCGGGGTTGGAAATGTTCTCTCTGTTAAGTTCATAGATTTCCTGCCAACGCTTCCCTGCACTTAGATACTGTACAGCCAGTTTCCAGAGATTCTCGCCTGCTGCGACCTCATGCGTCAGGTGGAGAGTGGGTTTCTCTTCCTTTACCTCTTCTTCCACTGCTACTTCCTCAGTGACAGCCACAGTCTCTAACGCTTCCGAAAGCTCTGGCTCAAGTGTCAAGGAAATCTCAGCAATAACGGTATCCTCCTGGAGCTCTTCAGCAGCAGTCGGTGCCTCTGACAAGATGTCTTCTTCCTCAACCACGGGCTCATCGGATATCTCCGGTTCAGGTGGAGGAGCTTCTCTCAGTGCAACTTCCTCTTCTATCGGTTCAATCTCGACAACCTCCTCGATTACAGGATGACGAATCCGCTCTGTAAACGACGCAAATTCAAACGACGGGCTGTTTTTCTGGTCGTGGCACCGGAGACATGCCTCTTCTATCACTGGCTCCAATTCGTGCAACCCGGATTCCTCTAAGTGGCTTTCGGGGACGTAGTGGCATTCAGTACAGTTCACCGTTTTCAAGCCGGCGGTGATGTTATAGTTCAAGTATCCGTCATCCCGGCCAAAACCAGATGTATGGCACGAAAGACAGTCGGGGGACTTATGCTTATGTTCATGCTCCAGCGTAGCAAATGATGATGAATGTGGAGTTGTCAGCCAATGTTCCAGATTCTCTGGATGACAATTTCCACACTTTGCTGCCGGTGTGACTATATATTCTTCAGGTATGGGTGAAATGCGCTCTACACGTCTAGTGAGACTTTGGCGCTTTAGACGGTTGTACTCAATAATCATATCCACCATGATTGCGTCGTTGGGAAGGGAGATATCCATTGGGATCAGTTTACCGTTGTAGGACTGTAGCTCTTTCTCTTCATCGAATGTCAACTTGAGTTCACCCACATAATAGCCGTCCTTCCCTGCTTGCACTATGAGCGTGTTCCCGATTTTCTCCGGTTCTTTCAGGATGGATTGTGAATGACTTCCAACGATGATGTCAATTCCTTCTACTGAACCTGCAAGTTCTCGGTCTTTCTCTATTCCGAAGTGCGAAAGCATGACAACTACATCAGCTTTTTCTTTTAGTGCTAAAGTGTGCCGAGTAGCGACATCTTCGTAAGAGAGAAAATCCACTGCTTCAGATACACTTTTAGGATAAAACCGAAAAATACTTGGATCAAGAACCGAAAAGAAGCCGAAAGTAATACCGTTACGTTCAACTAGAATTTCACTTTGGAGATTTGGAAGCTGAGGCTCTTTCAGATTAGAAGCCAAAAACGGAAGATCGGAATCCTCCATCAGCCCGCTCAGAAATGGAATTCCCCGGAAAAATTCCTGATCACCCAGCGCTACAGCATCATACGGTATCAACTCGTAGCCACGGAAGGCGATACTATCCTTGAGAGTTTTTCGAGTGGAAGAGAGAAAATCGCCGGCATCTACAATAATGGTGTTGGGGTAATCTTTCAGCCAATCTCGAACGTAGTGAATACGTTTTTCCAGAGAACCGTATGACTTTCCAGGGCAGAGGCAGTTTTCCAGAGCGCCGTTGGTATTATTTGTGTGGAGGAGGTAAATATCAACTGCCTGAACCTTAAATGGAATCAGCAATAAAACCATGAAGAGTGTGAGAATGGTGATAAATTGTGCGACAGACGGGAACCTCATTATAAAGAAATATGGGTGGAAAGTGGCAAGATTTCAAGAGTAATTTTCAACTATGAGAAAATTTCTCAGAATCCCCGTCTACGCTCTAGTTCTTTTGGGCTTTCTCAATGGCCAGGCTAAGCACCCGGCTGACACTGTCCTTGCATCAGACAAAACATCTCTTGCGGAGAAAATACTCATATCTCCCATCGCTCTCTGGCAACGGTTCAGCTACAGTACTCCTCTGCTGGCGTGCCAGTTTTACCCAAGCTGCAGCAACTACGCGGCGCAGAGCATTTCTGAGAAGGGTGTTCTAAAAGGGACAATCATGGCAGCCGATAGAATAGTCCGCTGCAACCCTGCGGCGTATCACTATCATGTGGGGGATAACTTGAAATCAGTGTCTCGCCAAGAAGCCCTTCATACTGACGGACGTCTGGTTGATCGTGTTCAGACTTCTCTGCTTTCGCAGCAGAATGGAAAGTCTCCAAAACTGGCAGCTGCTCTTTCTGTGTTGATTCCGGGCAGCGGACGAATTTACGCCGGGCGAACCTGGGACGGATTTTTCGGCTTTCTCACCTTTACCCTGTCAGCAAATCTGGCTTACGAACATCTAAACTCTGGGCACACTATCCGAGGAGGACTCTTTTCATTCGCCACTTTAGCTTTCTATGGTGGGGAAATTTTGGGAGCGTACAAAGCCGCTCAGATGGCGCCTCCCGACAATTAGTTGACGAATTTAGGCTGATTCAGAAACAGATGAAGACTCAACAGTGCTTTCATCTTGAAACTGCTCTTCTTCCGTAGAACCTTCCAACGCTCCAACTGAGCTGTCACCATCCGTGATACTTTTCATGACCCGATCAAAATAACCTGTGCCGACGAACTTCTGATGGGTGATGGCCATATATCCACTTGTCCTTTCATGCTCGAACTCCTGCTCCTGAAAATCAGAATAAGCGAGCATTCCATCTTTACTGTAAGCGCTGGCAAGATCGAACATCCCCATGTTTAAAGCGTGAAAACCGGCTAATGTCACAAACTGAAACTTGTATCCCATGGCTGCAAGTTCAGTCTGAAACTTTGTGATGGTTGCCTTGTCAAGATGCCGCCTCCAGTTGAAAGATGGTGAACAGTTGTAGCTCAGCAGTTTGTCTGGATAGACTTCTTTGATCGCTTCGGAAAATTGTCGTGCTTCATCCAGATCTGGGTGGGAGGTTTCGCACCAGATCATGTCAGCGTACGGTGCATAAGCGAGTCCCCGAGCAATGGCACTTTCGATGCTTCCCTTGAAATGATAGAATCCTTCAGAGGTACGTGGATCATTTAAGATAAATGGATGATCACGTTTATCACTGTCGCTGGTGATAAGTTTTGCTGAATCAGCATCTGTACGGGCGATGAGGATTGTAGGAACACCGCAAATATCCGCCGCTAATCTTGCCGATATGAGCTTGGTGATGAATTCTCCGGTAGGGACCAAAACCTTGCCGCCCATGTGACCGCACTTCTTAGCTGACGCAAGCTGATCTTCAAAATGAACCCCGGCAGCACCGGCATCGATCATGGATCTCATCAGCTCGAAAGCATTTAAAGGACCGCCGAATCCTGCCTCAGCATCGGCGACGATGGGGGCAAACCAGTAAGGACCGTCTTTCCGCCCATCGAGCACCTGAATCTGATCTGCTCGGCGGAGAGCATTATTGATTCGTCTAACAACTTCAGGAACGCTGTTACTCGGGTAGAGACTCTGATCGGGATACATCTCACCGGCCAGATTGGCATCAGCCGCAACCTGCCATCCGCTAAGATAGATCGCCTTCAGTCCGGCTTCCACCTGCTGTACTGCCTGATTTCCGGTGAGAGCGCCAAGCGCATGGATGTAGTCTTCTGTTTGAAGAAGGTGCCAGAGTCGTTCCGCACCCGCCTGAGCAAAGGTGTACCAGATCTTCAGTGTTCCCCGAAGCTTAAGTACATCTTCCGGAGAATATGGACGAGTAATCCCCTGCCATCTGGGATCGTTTGCCCACAAATTCCGTATGTGCTCCAGATCGGCATCATCGACCCTGTGGCTTTCTATTTGCCTTTCGCGCTCAAGAGCCCGCTCTTCAACAGTGAGTGATCTAATTTTTTCTTCAACGGCTGCCATCGGTTGTTCTCCTTTTTATTATCAGTTATACAAGTTTAAACTCAGTCAATATGATCGTATGCTCGCAATGTCAGGAACTCCTCAAGTTTATCATTAGAAATAATTTCATCGAACAGTTGTGCGGCGAGATGATAACAACCTGAATCAAACCGTTTTTCTCCC
>Ga0208896_1000531_pt1 | contig 20860 bp, 15 predicted proteins | sample ETNtaG_27_FD_185778 | JGI IMG/M metagenome (GOLD analysis project Ga0208896, IMG submission 185778) | Marine microbial and viral communities from oxygen minimum zone, Eastern Pacific Ocean - ETNP201406SV63 (SPAdes) (version 2) | ecosystem: Environmental > Aquatic > Marine > Oceanic ... | reverse complement strand
CAATGTGAAGATGAATGTTGAACTGCTTGCACCAATTGCAATGGAAGAGGGATTAAGGTTTGCAATTAGAGAGGGTGGTCGTACTGTTGGTGCGGGTGTCGTTTCTAAGGTGATAAAGTAATTTAGTAAAATATTTAATAATTACTATCTCTTTTTTATTAAGTGTATTGTCATTGAACGTATTAAGGCAAGTGGCTCAATTGGTAGAGTGGCGGTCTCCAAAACCGTTGGTTGGGGGTTCGAGTCCCTCCTTGCCTGCCATATTAAGGAAATAATGTGAGTAAGAATTTAGATAATCAATTAAAAGCAAATTTCTCAATAGAGCTGATTTTGTCAGCTATTATTGCTGTTGGATCACTAGTTATTTTCTATTTTGATCCATTGCAACTAGGCAAAGAGTTGTATAAAGTTTTGGTGTTGCTTTTAGGGCTTATTGTTGCAGTATTTATTTTTTTAAAATCTGAACATGGTTCTAAATTAATATATTTTCTTAAAGAAACTAGGATTGAGCTTCGTAAGGTTGTATGGCCAACGAAGGATGAAACAATTAAGACAACAGGAATGATTATGATAGCTGTTGTTGTGGTTGCTATCTTTTTATGGATAGTAGATGCATTTTTTACTTGGGCTGTTCAACTTATAACTAACTTTTAATAGAAGGATTTATATGTCTAAAAGATGGTATGTACTTCATGCAAGAAGCGGTTATGAAGCAAAAGTTAAAATTGCAATAACTGAGGCCGCTGAAAGAGAAGAGATTGTTGATTTGATTGGCGAAATTATGATACCTACTGAACAAGTGGTAGAGCTAAAAGATGGACAGAAAAAAACTGCAGAAAGAAAATTTTTCCCTGGCTATATGTTAATAAATATGGAGTTAACTGAACCTAGCTGGTTATTAGTAAAAAATACTAATAACGTTATTGGTTTTATTGGCGGCTCATCAGGCAAGCCATCTCCAATTACCCAGCGTGAGGTTGACAAGATTCTTGCAAAAGTACAAGAAGGTGCCGACAAGCCTAAGCCTAAGGTTGCTTACCAGCCTGGCGAAGAAGTTTTAGTTACTGACGGTCCTTTCAATGAATTTAATGGCACTGTTTATAGTGTTAATTATGAAAAGAATTTACTTGAAGTAGAGGTTCTTATTTTTGGAAGAACTACTTCAGTAGAGTTAGAGTTTTCTCAGGTAGAGAAAACTTAAAAAATACAACTAAAAGGTTGTTGTTTAACAGGGGAGCTCAAAATGAGCGCTATACCCAAAAGAAGGTAGATACCTTCAAGGAAATAAAATGGCAAAAAAAATTGAATCTTACATAAAGCTTCAGGTCCCAGCACAAGAAGCTAACCCATCACCTCCGGTTGGTCCAGCATTAGGACAGCATGGTGTAAACATTATGGATTTCTGTAAAGCTTTTAATGCTCAAACTCAAGAGATTGAAAAAGGCATGAAAGTACCAGTTATTATCACGGTTTATAGTGATCGTAGTTTTACATTTGTTACTAAAACACCGCCTGCAGCAGCTTTATTGCTAAAAATTACCGGAATTCCTAAAGGCAGTGGCGAGCCACATATAAATAAAGTTGGCAATGTTACAAGAGCACAATTAGAAGAAATAGCCAACATTAAAATGAAAGACCTTAATGCTAACGATTTAGAATCTGCAGTTAAGATTATTGCTGGTACTGCCCGCTCAATGGGCATGGTTGTGGAGGACTAATATTATGGCTAATTTAACAAAAAAACAAAAGGATAGTTCAGCTAAGCTTGAGGTTGGTAAACGATATACGATGATAGACGCGCTTAACTTATTAAAGGATTGCGCAACTGCAAAGTTTGATGAGTCGGTTGATGTAAGTATTAATCTAGGTATTGACTCTAAAAAATCAGATCAAAATGTGCGTGGAGCTGTAGTACTACCTAATGGCACTGGCAAGGTTGTTCGTGTCGCGGTATTTACTCAAGGAGACAACGCTAAAAAAGCAACCGAAGCTGGAGCAGATGTTGTGGGAATGGAAGACTTGATGAAATCAATGCAAGATGGCGATATTAACTATGATGTTGTTATTGCATCACCTGATGCAATGGGTGTTGTTGGCAGATTAGGCCAATTACTAGGTCCTCGCGGTTTGATGCCAAACCCTAAAGTCGGAACGGTAACTCCAGATGTTGCAACAGCAGTAAATAATGCTAAAGCTGGGCAAGTTCGTTATCGTGCAGACAAAGCAGGAATAGTACATGCTGGAGTAGGCAAAGCTTCATTTACAGCTGAATCTCTTACACAAAATATTAATGCCTTAATGGAAGCTTTGAAAAAAGCAAAACCAAGTTCTGCAAAGGGAGTTTATTTTAAAAAAATGAGTGTTTCTTCAACCATGGGTCCAGGACTTAGTGTTGATTTAACATCATTAGATGTTTGAAAAGTTATACCAAACATCTAACTAGAATTCTTTGGGTCGCAGGTTTTTTATGCGTGACCTCAAAGACCATAGGTGCAGTTAGTCTTTCTAGATTATCTGTTTAATTGATCGATAAATCGATCTGCCTATGTAGAGGGTATGTGAATACTCTGTGGCGAAAGTTGTAATTTATGACTTTCTTTTTTAACAACCGAACTTAATATTAGGTTTATTTTTTCTAAGTTTAGTTTGGTTAAATTGTTCAGGAGAGACTATGGCTCTAAATCTTGAAGCAAAAAAAGTTGTTGTCGAACAAGTAAACTCAGTAGCTTCTACTGCAGTTTCTGTAGGCGTGGCTGAGTATCGTGGATTGACAGTTGAACAAATGACTAACCTTCGCTCATCTGCACTTGACGCTGATGTACTTTTACGTGTTGTAAAAAATACTTTAGCAAAAAGAGCTTTAGCGAAGACTGAATGTGAGTGCGTTACACCGGTCCTTAGTGGTCCAGTAATTTTGGGTTTTTCACAAGAAGATCCAGGAGCTGTGGCGCGTGTATTCAGCGATTTCTTGAAAGAGAATGAAGATTTAGTCGTTAAAGGTTTGGGCGTTTCAGGTGAATTTGTGGATGCAGATCAGCTTAAACGTATCGCAAGCTTACCAACTAAAGATCAAGCTATCAGTATGTTGATGGCTTTAATGTTAGCTCCGACTGAGAAACTTGCTAGGACTCTTAATGAGATTCCTACTAAAGTAACTCGGGTGGTGTCAGCAGTTCGCGAACAAAAACAATAATAAATATAAGGAGTAAATATCATGGCATTATCAAATGACGATATTTTAAATGCAATTGCAGATATGTCTGTAATGGATGTTGTTGAATTAGTTTCAGCAATGGAAGAAAAGTTTGGTGTATCGGCAGCTGCAGTTGCTGCTGCGCCTGCGGCAGCTACAGCAGATGCTGGAGCAGCTGTAGAAGAGAAGACTGAATTTGATGTTGTACTAACATCATTCGGTGACAAAAAAGTGGCTGTAATTAAAGCGGTACGTGGAATGAGCGGTCTTGGCCTTAAAGAGGCAAAAGATTTAGTTGAAAGCGCACCTGCTCCAATTAAAGAAGCTGCTGCTAAAGCTGAAGCTGAAGATATGAAAAAGCAGCTTGAAGAAGCTGGCGCAACTGTAGAGCTTAAATAAAATAAGCCCTATTTTTTTCAACCAAAATCCCCTCAGGGGATTTTGGTGTTTTTATTAATAGAGGGTAAAGCTTTAATGAAGTGCATTTTTATATCATTAAAGATAATTATTGTTAAGAAATTAATTGTTGTAAATATCAACTAATACGAGGCATTCATGACTTATTCATTTACAGAAAAAAAGCGAATTAGAAACAATTTTGGAACTAGAGAGTCAATCTTACTAGAGCCAGATTTATTGGCTATACAGGTAGACTCTTTTAATGGTTTCATTCAATCCGGTGAAGAAACTAAGCAGGATGTTGGTCTTGAATCTGTTTTTAGATCAGTATTCCCAATTACAGCGATTAACGGCTATGCTGAAATTGAATATAGTGATTATGAGTTACAAGAACCTAAATTTAATGTCGAAGAATGTAAACTTCGTGGAGTAACTTTTGCTTCCACAATGAGAGTTAAACTTAATCTTGTGCTTTTTGATAAGAATGGCTCAACCCTTAAGAAGAAACGTAGAGTTAAACAGGTAATTGAAGAGGATGTTTATCTCGGGCAATTACCTTTAATGACTGACACAGGAACTTTCGTAATCAATGGTACAGAGAGAGTAGTGGTTTCTCAATTACACAGATCTCCAGGTGTTATTTTTGAACATGATAAAGGTAAAACACATTCATCTGGAAAGATTTTATTTTCTTCTAGAATTATTCCTTATCGTGGATCTTGGTTAGATTTTGAATTTGACCACCACGAACATCTGTACGTTAGAATTGATCGTAGAAGAAAACTACCAGTAACAACTCTATTAAGAGCTATGGGTCTAAATGGAAGTGAAATTCTTAGTACTTTTTTCAAAAAAACTAATATAAAGTTAAAAGCCAAATCATGTGATGTTGAAATTTCTCCAGACAGATTAAGAGGCTCAATAGCAGAGTTTGATATTGTTTTAGACAAGAATGTTGTAGTTGAAAGGGGTCGAAGAATTACTGCTAAACATGTAAAAGTGTTGGAAAAGGCAAAAGTAAATTCAATAAATGCACAGCATGATTTCCTATTAGACAAAGTTATTTCTGAAGATATTATCGATAAAGATAGCGGAGAAATATTGGTCCATTCCAATACTGTAATTGTCGATGAAGTTATTGAAACTCTTATTACAAATAAAATTAAGAAATTCGATATTCTTTATATAAATGATGCTATGGGTGGAGCCTATATCTCAGATACTCTTAGAATTGATGAGACAGAAACTGAGCTTGATGCAAGAATGTCAATATACCACGTCATGAGACCTGGAGAGCCAGCTACCGAAGATGCTGTAAATGCTTTATTTAATAACTTGTTCTTTAAAAATGAACGTTATGACCTCTCCAAAGTCGGCCGTATGAAATTAAATCGCAGATTAGGAATTAAGTCAGAAACAGGTGAACATGTCCTCACAAATGATGACATTATTAGTGTTATCAAGCTACTTATTGATATTAAAAATGGTAATGACAGTGTCGATGATGTTGATACATTAGCCAATAGACGAGTACGTGCTATAGGTGAAATGATAGAAAACCAATTTAGAATTGGACTTGTTAGGGTAGAGAAAGCAGTAAGAGAGGGATTAAATCTAGCTGAAACTGATGAATTAACTCCACAAGACTTGATAAACTCTAAGCCAGTATCTGCTGCAGTTAGAGAGTTCTTTGGTTCAAGTCAATTATCCCAATTTATGGACCAGGTTAACCCACTATCTGGGATAACACATAAGCGAAGAATTTCAGCTTTAGGACCTGGAGGATTAACAAGAGAGCGTGCAGGCTTTGAGGTCAGAGATGTGCACCCATCACATTACGGGCGATTGTGCCCAATTGAAACACCTGAAGGTCCAAATATTGGCCTGATTAATACATTGGCTGTTTATGCTAAAACAAATAAGTATGGATTTTTAGAGACTCCATACCAGGTAGTAAAGAATGGCAAGGTAACTGAAGAAGTGGTTTATATTTCAGCCATCGATGAAATTGAGCATACCATTGCTCAAGCAAATGCAACTGTCGATGAGAACTTACAATTGACTGATACCTTAATTTCATGCAGACATAAGAATGAATTTGTTCTGGTTGATGCTGAACAGGTAACCTTAATTGATATCGATTCAAAACAAATATCATCTGTTGCCGCATCACTTATACCTTTCTTGGAGCACGATGATGCTAACCGAGCACTAATGGGGTCAAACATGCAGCGACAAGCGGTACCAGTATTGAAAGCTGAAAAGCCACTTGTGGGTACAGGTATAGAACGTGTTGTGGCAACTGATTCCCGTGTATGTGTAACCGCAAAACATAGTGGTGTTGTTGAAGCAGTAGATGCGTCACGTATTGTTATTAGGGCTGACGCTAAAGAAACTATGGCTGGCGAGTTAGGTGTAGATATATACAATTTAACCAAATATTCACGTTCAAACCAAAACACTTGTATTAACCAAAAACCATTGGTCAAGGCAGGTGATATAGTTGCATCTGGAGATGTATTGGCAGATGGACCTTCTACCGATTTAGGTGAGCTAGCTCTTGGGCAAAACATGAAGATTGCGTTTATGCCATGGAATGGATACAACTTTGAGGACTCAATTCTTATTTCTGAAAAAGTTGTCCATGAGGACCGCTACACAACGATTCATATAGAAGAATTGACAGCATACTCTCGTGATACTAAGTTAGGTCCAGAAGAGATTACTGCAGATATTCCAAATGTCAGCGAATCAGCACTATCTAAGCTTGATGAAGTTGGCATTGTTTATGTTGGCGCTCGCGTTAAGGGAGGGGACATACTGGTTGGTAAAGTTACCCCTAAGAGTGAAACAGTTTTGTCTCCAGAGGAGAAGTTACTTAGAGCTATTTTTGGTGAGAAGGCTAGCAATGTTAAGGATTCATCTTTGCGAATTGGCGCCTCTAAGAGTGGCGTAGTTATTGATGTCCAAGTGTTTACACGCGATCGTGTTGAGAAAGATTCAAGAGCAATGAATATTGACGAGGAGCGTTTAAGTAAAATTAAAAAAGACATTGATGATGAATTTGGAATCATAGATGGTGATATTTATAGGCGTATTAGAGCTAAACTTTCTGGTGCTAAAGTAACCAAAGGAGTTGGCGATATTAAGTCTGGAGATAAGTTATCTAAGAAGTCAATGGAGCTACTTGAAAATAGTGACATCGCCAAGATAAAGGTAGAAGATGCATCGATCAATAAAGAAGTCTCTGCTTTAGTTAAACAGGCAAAGAGCAAGCAACTTGAGTTTGATAAATTCTTTGAAGAAGAGAGAGAAAAAATTAAAGAAGGAGCCGAATTGCCACCTGGAGTTATGAAGATGGTCAAGGTTTATGTGGCAACACGTAAAACTCTTCAAGTGGGCGATAAGATGGCTGGAAGGCATGGTAATAAAGGCGTTATTTCTAGAGTATCCCCTATTGAAGATATGCCTTTTTTAGAGGATGGTTCTACAGTTGATGTTGTGCTTAACCCATTAGGAGTACCTTCGCGAATGAATGTAGGTCAGGTACTAGAGGTGCACCTAGGTTGGGCCGCTAAAGGGCTTGGACATAAGATAGCATCAATGCTTGATGAGCAAAAGAAAACCATGGTTGCAGAAATAAGAGCGTTCCTTGAAAAGATCTATAACAGTTTCGGTAAAAAAGAAGATATAAGTTCTTTTAGTGACGAAGAAATTATTGAGTTAGCAAAGAATCTGCGAGGCGGAGTACCTATGGCGACTCCTGTATTTGATGGCATAAAAGAAGAAGATATAAAGTCACTACTTCAAATGGCAGATCTTCCAGAAAGCGGTCAAGTACAGCTTTATGATGGGCGAACTGGAGATGCTTTCGATAGGAAAGTTACAGTAGGTTATATGCATATGTTGAAATTAAACCATTTAGTCGATGATAAGATGCATGCTCGTTCTACAGGGCCTTATTCTTTGGTAACTCAGCAACCACTTAGCGGTAAAGCACAGTTTGGTGGACAAAGGTTTGGAGAAATGGAAGTATGGGCTCTTGAGGCTTATGGAGCAGCACACACTTTGCGTGAAATGTTAACAGTTAAGTCAGACGATGTTACGGGACGTGCGAAGATGTATAAGAGCATTGTTGATGGAGTTAATCTTACTGAATCAGTTATGCCTGAGTCGTTTAATGTACTTGTAAAAGAGATTAGGTCATTGGGTATCGATGTTGAATTAGAGCAACACTAATTAGGAGATATAAGTGAAAGATTTATTACAAATTTTAAAACAGCAAAATAAAGAGCAAGACTTTGATGCAATTAGAGTTGGGCTTGCTTCTCCAGAAAAGATTCGTTCATGGTCGTATGGCGAAGTAAAAAAGCCTGAAACAATAAACTATCGCACATTCAAGCCAGAAAGGGAAGGCTTGTTTTGTGCTAAAGTTTTTGGTCCGATGAAAGATTTTGAGTGTTTGTGTGGTAAATACAAACGCATGAAATTTAGAAATGTAGTATGTGAAAAGTGCGGCGTTGAAGTAACACTTTCAAAGGTTCGTCGTGAGCGCATGGGGCATATAGAGTTAGCAGCTCCTGTTGCTCATATCTGGTATCTAAAATCATTACCATCTAGACTAGGATTATTGATGGATATGACTCTAAAAGATATTGAAAGAGTTCTTTATTTTGAAGCATTTTTGGTAACTGACCCAGGCTCAACGCCATTAATTCATAAGCAATTGCTTACAGAAGAAATGTACTTCAATGCACTTGATGAGTTTGGAGATGATGAATTTGAAGCAAAAATGGGTGCAGAAGCGATTCAGGATGTTTTGAGCGAGATGCAACTAGAAAAAGAGGCAGCTAATCTTCGCGAAGATGGTCTAAATACTAAATCTCAAACTAAACTGAAAAAGATCAATAAGCGTCTCAAGTTAGTCGACTCTTTAATTCAATCAGGTAATAAGCCAGAATGGATGGTATTAAAAGTATTACCAATACTGCCACCCGATCTTAGGCCATTAGTTCCTCTAGATGGCGGAAGATTCGCAACTTCCGATTTAAATGATTTATATCGTCGAGTTATAAATAGAAATAACCGTCTTGCGCGTTTATTAGAGCTAGACGCTCCAGAAATTATAGTTCGTAATGAGAAACGTATGCTTCAAGAATCAGTTGACTCATTGATTGATAATGGCCGTCGTGGGCGTGCAGTTATGGGTAATAACCGTCGACCATTAAAATCAATAGCTGACATGATAAAGGGAAAGCAAGGCCGTTTCCGTCAAAACTTACTAGGAAAAAGAGTGGACTATTCTGGACGTTCAGTAATTGTTTGTGGTCCTTACCTTAAGCTACACCAGTGTGGCTTACCAAAGAAGATGGCTTTGGAGTTGTTCAAACCATTTATATATAATCGCTTGCAAGCAAATGGATTGGCATCAACTATTAAGGCGGCCAAGAAAATGGTCGAGAGTGAGATTCCAGAGGTGTGGGATATTTTGGAAAGAGTTGTACATCAACACCCTGTTATGCTTAACCGAGCGCCTACCCTTCATCGACTAGGTATCCAGGCATTTGAACCTCTACTTATTGAGGGAAAGGCTATACAGCTACATCCATTGGTATGTGGTGCATTTAATGCTGACTTTGATGGAGACCAGATGGCTGTCCATGTTCCATTATCTGAAGAGGCTCAGTTAGAGGCTAGAACTTTAATGCTGGCTTCTAATAATGTGCTACATCTTGCAAGTGGAGATCCAATCATTGTGCCATCTCAAGATGTAATTTTAGGTCTTTATTATATGACCCGTGATATGGTAAATCAGAAGGGTGAAGGCATGGTATTCGCTAACACTACTGAGGCTCTTAATGCTTATGAAGCAGGAACTGTTGCTTTACATGCACAGGTTAAGTTGCGAATTCAGGACTATGTTAAGAGTGATGGTAAATATGAGCCCAGCTCAAAAAGAATTATTGACACAACAGTTGGTAGGGCAATTTTCTCAAGAATTTTGCCTAATGGATTGTCGTTTGATTTAATCAATGAAGCTATAACAAAGAAAGTGGTGTCTCGCTTAATACATGTTTGCTATAGAACTCAAGAGTTAAAAGACACAGTAATATTTGCCGACCAAATGATGTATATGGGATTCCAATACTCAACTAAGTCTGGAATTTCTTTTTGCTCAAATGATATGATTATTCCTGATACAAAGGCATCAATGATTGAAGAAGCAGAAATACTTGTAAAGGATGTACAACAGCAGTTTGCACAAGGTGTTGTTACTGATGGCGAGCGCTATAACAAGGTAATTGATATTTGGTCTCGAACTTCAGAACAGGTCGCAAAAGCTATGATGGACGAGGTTGGCTTTGAAGATACAACAGATGCACAAGGAAAAACTTCTAAGAAACCTTCATTTAATTCAATCTATATGATGGCAGATTCAGGAGCTAGAGGTTCCCCAGCTCAGATACGTCAGTTGGCTGGTATGCGTGGCCTTATGGCTAAGCCTGATGGCTCGATAATCGAAACACCTATTACCAGTAACTTCCGTGAAGGGTTGAACAATATGCAATACTTCATTTCAACTCATGGAGCGCGTAAAGGTTTAGCTGATACAGCACTTAAGACAGCAAACTCTGGTTATTTAACTCGACGTTTGGTTGACGTAGGACAGGATCTTGTTATAACTGAAAATGATTGTAATACAAATAATGGCCTATTGATGAAGGCCGTCATTGATGGTGGTAATATTGTACAAACTTTGGGTGAGGCAACTCTGGGAAGGGTAACTTCTGAAGAAGTGCTATATTCCGAATCTAAAAAAGTTTTTCTAGAGAAGGGCCATCTAATCACACTTGATGATTCAGATAAAATTAACGAATTAGGCATAGAGTCAATAAAGGTTCGTTCAGCTATCACCTGTGAAACTAGATATGGCGTTTGTTCATCATGCTACGGTAATGATATGGCTCGTGGTCATAAGATCGGTGTTGGAGAGGCTGTCGGTGTTATTGCAGCCCAATCAATTGGCGAGCCCGGTACTCAGTTAACAATGCGTACATTCCATATAGGAGGAGCAGCAAGTGCCTCAACAGCAATTAACAGTATAAATATAAATACTGATGGTGTTGCACATTTTGAAAACCTAAAATCAATTACCAATAGTGGTGGGGATCTTGTAATTATTTCTAGGTCATCTGAAGTGTCTATTCATAACGATAAAGGACAAGAAAAAGAGCGCTATAAAATACCTTATGGTGCAGTAGTTCATGTGCAGGATGGCGGTTCAGTTAAAGCAAAGGATAAGATTGCTGACTGGGACCCTCATACCCACCCAATAATTGCAGAACAAACTGGAAAGGTGATATTTATTGATTTTGTTGAAGGTACAACAGTAATGAAAAGAGTTGATCCATTAACAGGATTAAATTTTTATGAAATTATTGATGAAGCAGAAAGATCAACTTCTGCTAAAGGATTGAAGCCTTTAATTAAGCTAGTAGATCCAAAAGATAAAGAGTCAATACTTTCAACTCACTACTTGCCTTCAAACGTAAAGATACACTTGGAAGATCAGCAGTCTATTTCAGCAGGTGAAATTTTGGCTAAGATACCTAAAGATCTCTCTAAGACAAGTGACATTACTGGTGGATTACCAAGAGTTGCTGATTTATTTGAAGCTCGCAAAGCTAAAGATCATTCTTTACTTGCAGAGGCCTCAGGCATAGTGAGTTTTGGTAGCCCTACTAAGAGCAAAGATCGTTTAATTATTACTGACGAGAATGGCGAAAGTACTGAGATGATGATACATAAGTGGAGACAAATTAATGTATTTGATGGGGAGACTGTTGAAAAAGGTGATGTTGTTTCTGATGGCCCATCTAATCCTCACGATATCCTACGTTTATTAGGTGTTGAGCCTCTAGCTAACTATGTTGTCAAAGAGGTTCAGAATGTTTACCGTTTGCAGGGTGTAAAAATTTCTGACAAACACATTGAAGTAATTGTTAAGCAAATGCTTCGCAAGGTAGAGGTACTTGATGCAGGTAGTTCAACATTTGTTAACGGCGAAACAGCTGAATATGCAAGAGTAATTGAAGTCAATAAGCAGTTGTCAGCACAGGGTAAAGATTTAGTTACTTACCAGAGATTATTGATGGGTATAACTAAAGCTTCTTTAGCTACCGAGTCATTTATATCTGCTGCCTCTTTCCAAGAGACAACCAGAGTTCTTACAGAGGCTTCAACTACAGGACGTGTAGACGAGCTTCAGGGTTTGAAAGAGAATGTAATTGTTGGCCGCTTAATACCTGCAGGCACCGGATATAGAACTCATGAAGAGTTAAGAAGAAGGCGCTCAGAAAGCATTATGCAAACTGCAGAGGCAGAGGAAGCATTATCAGCACAACTAAGTGAAGCTGAAGAGCAGCATGAAGCAGAAGCAGAAGTTGAGGAATAAGTAGTTTTCTTAATCTGCTGTAAAAAAAAATGCACTGAATTTTTCAGTGCATTTTTTGTATATAGAGTAGCTAAATCAATACTCGTTAGGTATAAAATGTAGCTATGAAAAAATCAACTTTTGATCAATTTGTTGCAGAAGGTTTTAATCATATTCCTGTTTTTAAAGAGATTGTTGTCGACACTGATACGGCTGTAGGGTTGTATTTAAAGTTAGGCGACAGACCTTACTCATACCTTTTTGAATCTGTGCAGGGAGGAGAAAAATGGGGTAGATATTCTATAATAGGGCTTCCAGCCTCTACAATAGTTAAGGTTTTTGAATACGAAATACATATAGAAGAAAATAACAAATTAATTGAAACTCAAATAGTTGAGGATCCATTATCCTGGATTGAAGAATTTCAGCAAAAATACAAAGTACCTAAGATAGAATCGTTACCAGAATTTAATGGCGGTATGGTGGGTTACTTTGGATATGAAATTATTCGCTATATCGAACCTAGACTCTCTAATATAAGTAAACCAGACGAGTTAGGAGTTGCTGATATATTATTAATGGTATCAAATGACTTAGTTGTTTTTGATAATTTGCTCAACAAAGCTTTCGTTATAACTCACATAAATCCAGAAGAAAGTACTTACGAAGAAGCAATAGATAAGATAAACCAAATAAAAAATCAAATTGACAAGCCATTAAAAAAGTATAACAACACGAAGAGCAATATTAACGAAGATGATTTTATTTCTAGTTTTGGTGAAGATGAGTATAAAAAAACTGTAGAAAAAATACAACAGTATATTCAGGCTGGCGATGTAATGCAGGTTGTCCCTTCGCAGAGACTTAGCTGTAAGTTTGAAGCCCCACCTATTGAGTTATACCGTCAACTAAGACGCCTTAACCCTTCACCATATATGTACTATCTGAATCTTGAAGATGTAGTTATTGTTGGCTCTTCTCCAGAGATTTTAACTAGAGTTGATTCAGAACGTAATGCAACCGTTAGGCCTATAGCAGGAACAAGATCAAGAGGTAAAAACAAAAAAGAGGATTTGGAGCTAAAGAATGAGCTACTGTCAGACGAGAAAGAGATAGCAGAACACTTGATGTTAATTGATCTTGGGCGGAATGATTTGGGCAGGATTGCACAAACCGGTACAGTTAAATTGACTGATAAGATGTTTGTTGAGAACTACTCACATGTTATGCACATTGTTTCTAATGTCGAATGCAAGCTAAAAGATAGCATGACTTCGATTGATGTTTTAAGGGCAACATTTCCTGCCGGAACTTTAAGTGGAGCTCCGAAAGTTAGAGCTATGGAGATAATTGACGAGTTTGAACCTATCAAACGCAATATTTATTCAGGAGCCATTGGGTATCTCTCGTGGCATGGGTGTATGGACATGGCTATCGCAATTCGTACTGCTGTTATAAAGGATGAGGTTTTATATATACAGGCTGGAGCAGGTATAGTTTATGACTCTATTGCTCAGTCTGAATGGGACGAGACAATGCACAAAGCTATGGCACTAATAAAAGCTGCAAAAAGTATATAAATTATTATTAAGGAGCCCTGAAACCATTGATATATATAGGGTTCAAGATAAACCATTTTATATTATAAATAACTAATATAGTTGTAAATAAACAATTTTTCTCTATAATCAAACAAGCAGGTTATTTCATAATCTGCCACCTAGATGATTTTATTTGTCTAAAAAAAACAAACAAATTATTTGTTCTATACAGGAGAGAAATATGAAGAAAAGGATTTCATCTATCTCAGCAGTTATTACATTGGCTACTCTGTTTGCTATGCCAGTAGAATTAGTTGCCAAAGAGATGAGTGGCAAAGATCTTACTTTTGATCGTAAATTAGGCAACTGCTTAGCATGCCATATGATTTCAGGTGGTTCTCAGCCAGGAAATATCGGTCCACCACTTATAGCTATGAAGGCTAGATATCCAGATGTTGCAGATCTAAGAGCGCAAATACATGATGCTACAGTGGCTAATCCCAATACTATGATGCCTCCATTTGGACGCCATAATATACTTAGTGCAGACCAGATTGACAAGATTACTGCATTTATCCATACACTATAAATATCAAGGAGACACAATGAAAAGAAGATTATTTTTAAAAAGTGCGATGGCCAGTTCAGCAGTGGCAACTGCGGTAGGAGCTGGACTTCTGACGCCTAAAATTATTTTTGCTGCTTCAGATTCCTTTAAAGCTACATCTGATGCTACAGTTAGTGCAGCATCCGCAGCAGCTAAAGGAACATTTAAATTCAAGGCACCAAAAATTGCAGAAAATGGAGCAGTAGTTCCTGTATCTGTTGACGCAACAAATTTAAATGATGTAACGAACATTTCTTTTTTGGTGCAAACAAACAATACACCACTTGCAGGGTCTTTTAATTTTGCAGGTGCTCTTGGCTTTGTTTCGACACGAATTAAGATGGGTAAAACTTCCCCAGTTACAGCGGTAGTAACTTCTGGCGGTTCTGTTTCAGCTATTACTAGTGAGATAAAAGTAACTGTTGGCGGATGCGGCGGCTAATTTAATAACATATTAAGGAGTAAATAATGGGAAAAATTAAACTAAAACCAAAAGCAAAAAAAGGTGTTATTAAAGTTAAAGCTCTAGTTAAACACCCAATGGAAACCGGATTAAGAAAAGATAAAAAAGGCAACCCAATTCCAGCAAATCATATTGACCATCTGACAATTACCCATAATGGGAACAAGGTAGTTGATGCTGATATTGGTGCTGCCGTATCAAAAGATCCTTACTTTCAATTTCAGGTTCCAGGAGCTAAGGGTGATGAAATTACCTTGGCCTACAAAGATAATAATGGTGGGACAGGTTCTGCTACTGCCAAATCTAAGTAAAACTGAAAACATCAAGGAGAGAGTAATGAAAAAAATAACAATAACAATGGCAATAGCTGCTATGCTAAGCTCAACAGTTGCCCTTTCGGCGCAACAGTCTAGCGCAGTTCAGGCCGACATTGATGCATATCAAGCCTATTTTTTAGATAGATTTTCAAACGTAAGTTTGCAGGGTTTTTCTAAAGGGCCTTATGCAATGAGTGACGATAAAATGATGCAATTTGAAGCTGTAATGGAGATGCCGCCTTTCGAAGACCTACTTGAAAAAGGTGGGGAGCTTTGGGAAAAACCTTTTGCTAATGGTAATACATTTTCAAGCTGTTTTGAAGAAGAGCCATTTCTTATTAGGGCTGCATACCCTAGATGGAACGCTGCAAAAGGTAAGGTAGACACTCTAGAGCAAGCTCTTGTAGATTGCCTAGTTTCTAATGGAGAGAAAAAGTGGGGCACAGGAAAGGGTAAACATGCTTGGGTTGCTGCTCACTTAACAACTCTTGGAGAGGGAACATTTATCAATGTAATTGTCCCAGAAGGTGATGAGGCAGCACTTGCAGCATATAATGATGGCAAAAGATTCTACTATGCTAAGCGAGGACAGCTTAACCTTTCATGTGCTAACTGTCATGTAGGTGGCGCAGGCATGAGAGCGCGTGGTAATACTTTGTCTCCTGGCTTAGGTCAGACAACCCATTTTCCAGTTTGGCGAGGCAAATGGGCTAAATCAAAGGGCGATGGTTTTGGCACTATTCAAAGACGTTACGGTGGCTGTAATAAGCAGGTACGTGCGAAACCATTCAAGAGACATAAGAGTCAATATGACAATCTAGAATTCTTCCACACCGCGATGAGTAACGGTATGGAGATTACTGGAACTGAATACAGAGAATAAGGAGAAATAATATGAAAAAATTACTAATAACAATATTAACTGTATTCTCATTCACAGTTTGTGCTGGAGATTCTATGCCCTCAACTCATAATTGGAACGATGGATCAACAAATCAAGCGCTGTATGATATTGCATTAGCTGAGGCTAAAGCAGAGCAAAAAAAGGCTGCAGCTGTTGAATTTGAATGGCGTGATATTGGCAAATTTATGAAGGATGCTAAGAAAGCTTTTGATGGGGGAGATTGGGCTAAGGCTAAGAAACTGCTTAGTAAAGCTGCCGAGCAAGGAAGATTAGGTCAGCAACAGGCTATCGATCAGGCTAACGCCGGACCCAGCTTTTAGTTTAATTGTAAAGCTATAAAAAGTGCCCCGCAAGGGGCATTTTTTTTTGCTAATTATATAACTATAAAATATTGCAAAAAGTGAATAACCAATAATTCAGAATAAATATTAATCAAGACGCATAAAAAAGCAAATAACTGGAGTTAATATTTTATTTCAAACTGTGAGCAAAATTATAGCGGTAAAATACAAAATATAGTCCCATATATTTTTCCTAGTTATTGTTTATATATCGTCTAGAATTAAATGCCAAATACTGAATTTGTCCATCTGCAGTGTCAAACAGAATACTCTATAAAGAACAGTTTGGTTCGAGTAGATAGCCTTATTAACAAGGCAAAGAGTTTAGGCTATAGCTCAATTGCATTGACCGATGATTCAAATGTATTTGCAGCTTTAAAGTTTTATAAAAAATCAATCGATGCAGGAATTAAACCAATTATTGGCACCAATATTACTATCAAAGATAGTGATAAATCATACCAAGCATTGTTGTTGTGTCAGAACAATGAAGGCTATTCAAATCTTTCACAGTTAATTACACTTTCCTACATAGAAGGCCAAGATATAGAAGGTGTTAGTGTAACAAAAGAACAAGTAATTAAATTTCATTCAGGACTCATTATGATTTCTAATGCGGTATCTGGAGATGTTGCTAAATTACTAGTCAGTAACCAAAAAGAAGATGCAAGGAACGAAGCACTTTTTTGGCAGACAGTTTTTAAAGACAGATACTATCTAGCTGTTCAAAGGACTAATCGTAAAGATGATGAATTACATTTACATCTTTGTGTAGAGTTGGGAATAGAGCTGGGTATCGCTATAGTGGCAACTAACGATGTGCAATTTGTAAATCAAAATGATTTTGAAGCCCATGAGGCTAGAATTTGTATTTCACAGGGTGGTTTATTAGAGGATTCTCGTCGAGAAAAGTATTTTAGCAATCAGCAATATTTAAAGTCCAGTGAGCAGATGTCTGAGTTGTTTTCAGATGTTCCTGAGTTATTATCAAACAGTGTAGAGATATCCAAGCGTTGTAATGTGCATTTTGAGTTATATAAAAAACACTATTTGCCAGATTTTCCAATCCCAAAAGGAACAACAATTAATCAATTCTTTAAAGATCAATCTTTGGCTGGAATTGATAAACGTCTAAAGGATAAAAAGATCAACAAAAAGGTTTACGACGATAGGCTGTCTTTTGAGCTTTCCGTTATTATTCAGATGGATTTTGTAGGTTACTTTTTAATTGTTGCTGATTTTATAAGCTGGGCTAAAGATAACGGTATTCCTGTTGGTCCTGGGCGTGGATCTGGTGCTGGATCTCTTGTAGCTTATGCTTTAGGAATAACTAACGTAGACCCGATAGAACATGAATTACTATTTGAGCGTTTTCTTAATCCTGAGCGAGTTTCTATGCCTGATTTTGATATTGACTTTTGTACTGAACGTCGTGACGAGGTGATAGAGTATGTAGCAAGTAAGTATGGAACCGAAAAAGTAGCTCAAATAATTACCTACGGTACTATGGCAGCAAAAGGAGTTGTACGCGATGTAGGAAGAGTATTAGGGCATCCTTATGGCTTTAGCGATAGGATATCCAAGTCAATACCTAATGACTTAAAAATAAATCTATCAAGAGCCTTGGGATACTTTAATGACAACGATTCTCAAGAGTCAAAAGATAAGTGGTATTCAGAAGAATTAAAAAAACGTTACGACTCTGAAGAGAGCGTTACTACGCTGATTGACTTGTCTTTAGAACTAGAAGGCTTAGTAAGAAATGTAGGTACTCATGCAGGAGGTGTGCTAATAGCACCCAGCAAGATTAGTGATTTTTGCCCTATCTATAAAGGCCCAGGTGAGTCTGATGTGGTCGTCTCTCAGTTTGACATGAAAGATGTCGAAGCCGTTGGGTTAGTAAAGTTTGATTTTTTAGGGCTTTCTAACCTTACAGTTATAGACAAAACTGTGAAGATGATAAGTGCTAAAGGGCTAAGCTCAGAGCCAATAAATATTGACTCATTGCCGTTAGATGACAAGCTAGTCTACCAACTATTACAACGTTGTGATACTACTGGTATTTTTCAATTAGAGTCAGACGGCATGAGGGGTTATTTAAAAAAACTACAGGCCGATTCATTTGAAGATATTGTAGCAATGTTGGCATTGTACAGGCCTGGACCATTAGGCGCAGGAATGGTAGATGACTACATCAATGTTAAGCATGGTGCAAAGGTCAAGTATCCACATAAAATGTTAGAAGATATTCTTAAGCCTACAAATGGGGTGTTTTTATATCAAGAACAAGTTATGAAATCAGCCCAAGTTATGGCAGGATATTCATTGGGCGGGGCAGATTTGTTACGCAGAGCTATGGGCAAAAAAATAGATAAAGAGATGCAGAAGCAGAGAAGTGTTTTTGTCAAAGGCGCAGAGAAAAATAATATTGACAAAGAAAAAGCCGATGAAATTTTTGACTTAATTGATAAATTTTCAGGTTACGGATTCAATAAATCACATTCTGTTGCGTATGCATATATTTCTTATCAGACAGCATGGCTTAAAGCGCACTTTCCAGCAGCATTTATGGCCTCGGTTCTTTCAGGAGTTATGGATGACACAGATAGAGTGGCATTTACTGTGAGTGAATCTGAAGGTATGGGGTTAATAGTCAATGGGCCAAATGTTTGTGAGTCAGATTTTGAATTTAGCACAAAAAATAAAAATACTTTAGTTTATGGTTTGGGAGCAATAAAAGGAGTTGGAGAGGCACTTGTAAATGTACTAGTTGAGGAAAGAAAAGCCAATGGAGTGTACAAAAGTTTGTTTGATTTTTGCCAACGAATAGAAAGAAGGTCATTAAATAAAAGAGCAATAGAGGCATTAATTTATAGCGGCTCTTTTGATTGTTTTGGAATTGAAAGAGCAAGCCTACTCAAAACTTACCCATATGCAGTTAGACAAGCAGAGCAAAAACAAAGTGACCATTCAAACGGACAAAGTAGCCTATTCTTTGAGATAGATGATCATGAAGAGTACGAGTTAAATTATTTGGAGAGTCCAGGTTTGACATTTAAAGAAAAATTACATCTAGAAAAAAACGTTATGGGGTATTACTTTTATAGCCATCCTACAGATGAATTTGATAACGATATAAAATATGTTGGTGCTAGATTACCAAGAAATATTGTATATAGAAATAACAAAGAAGTGAAAGTCCTTGCTATGGTATCTGAGTTGAGATATAGATCTACCAGAGGTGGCGGTCAAATGGTAAGCCTTACTATAGAAGACAGCAAAAAAAAGCTTAATGCTGTAATATTTTCAAAAGTACTTCCTTCAGTAAGTGAGCACTTGTTAGTTGATAATGTAGTTATATTTTCTGGCAAGATAACTAAAGACTATAGAGATGAATGGCAACTTGTAGTTGATAAAATACAAGAGATTGAGGAATTAAAAGTTAGGTATGCCAAAATTTTTGAAGTTACACTCAATGAAGGTCATCACAAGCTACTAAGTGAATTATCAAATATTTTAAAAAGTTGTAAGGGGAATTGCCCAGTAAAAATAAATTATCAAAGTAATAATATTAGTGGTAATTTTTCTTTAGATAGAGGGTATAGAGTTTTACCAAACCAAAAATTACTAGATAAGGTAGACGAACTTCTAGGCGACAGTTCGAGCAATATAAGTTATCACTAAATAATTATATTATTGAAAATGAGCTTTAAATATATTGAGGTATTAATACAAATATTTAAATGCATAATATGAATAAAAAACAAAAACAATCAAGCACTTAATTTAGACAAAATTAAGCTGTATATGTTGGCAAATATTGTTGATGATATGGGCCTCTAGTCAGATATAAAAAATTGTACATATTGGCACTTTTTTTTACTCTAAATAAACAAACCTAATATTTAATTTAGAGTGTTCTAATATTTCGTGAAACACTTGATTTTATACGTGAAACACAAAAAGTTTTCCTCTTTAATTCATATATACCTTTGAATTGCATTAATAGAAATTAATTAAGTCTAGTAAATAAACGTAAGTCTTTGATTTATAACAATAAAAAATAACTGATTAATTTTTAATCAAAAGCGTAGAAAAGCCCAATATATAGGCTTTTTTTGCAAATTATTATTAGATATTAACTGAGTTTTCCACAGTATTGTGGGTAAGTATATTATGCGTTGATTTAACAAGCTTTTTTACATATCAGAAGAAATTTTCACATATAATTTCTACAATTTTTCTGGCGATCTTTTGTTTGCTATTTTTTGCGACATTTATTTCCAATTTGTCAGAGATAATTACCACCTCATTTTCATCACTCTGAAAGCCTGAATCATCCTTAGAAACGTCATTTAAAATAATGGCATCACAGCCCTTACTTTTAAGTTTATTTTTGGCATTTATAATTAATTTTTCTGTTTCAGCAGCAAAACCGATTGTTATTGGTCTATTATTAATTTTACAAACATCTGCTAAGATATCATTATTAGGAATAAGTTCAATTTTTATATTACTGTTATTGCGTTTTATCTTTTCATTGCTAACTTCTTTAACTCTGTAATCACAAACTGCAGCACAGGCAATAAATATATCTTGCTCTTTTATATTTTCCATTACTGATTGGTGCATTTGCGTAGCAGTTTCAGCTTTGATATTAA
>Ga0208896_1000516_pt1 | contig 21258 bp, 16 predicted proteins | sample ETNtaG_27_FD_185778 | JGI IMG/M metagenome (GOLD analysis project Ga0208896, IMG submission 185778) | Marine microbial and viral communities from oxygen minimum zone, Eastern Pacific Ocean - ETNP201406SV63 (SPAdes) (version 2) | ecosystem: Environmental > Aquatic > Marine > Oceanic ... | reverse complement strand
GCTCTCTACTCTTTTCCGGCATTGGCGATTGCATTTAAGTAAACTGGTTTAGTACCAATGCAGTACTTTCTATCATGAGTGCGGGCAATGTATCCGAACTTAATAAGGGTTTGCAGAATTCTATATGTTGTAGTTATATTAAATTTAGTTTTCTCAGTTATCTCATTCAAAGACATACTTGGGCAGTCTTTAGAGAACCAAGAGAGAATTAATAAACATTTTTCTACTGCGGTATATTTATTAGTTTCTATGTTTTTTGACAATTTAGTACCCCTATTGGTCTGTCCAATTACTATTTTTTAATGATACAAGATTATCGCTTACCTATCAAGTAAAAATTTTATTTGACTTTGATATAATTTTACCGTATTATTTAATTGGACTTACCAATTTACCATTTAATTAATGCTTTTAGTATTAATAAAGGGGTAACAATTGTTAGGTTAATTTTGTTTTAATTTCATTATCAACTATTAAAGGAGTAAAAAAAATGAAAAACAAATCTCTAGTTAGTATCGGTGTAGCTGCAGCTCTTGCAATGAGTGTAGCCTCTACATCTGCTACGGCTGCTTCGTCTGTCAAGTTAAAGTTACCAGTATGGTTCGGTACACACTTAACAGGCTTAGGTTCTTCACCTTTATATTTCCGTGATACACTGAATTCAATTTCACGCGGTCTTATCAAGGTTAAGGTATATGAGCCTGGCAAACTGGTTCCTAATAAAGAAATATTAGAGTCAGTATCTAAAGGTCAAGTTAACGCTGGTTGGTCAACACCTGGTTATAACACTGGTGTACTAGGAACTAAGGCTGCAATCTTCTCTGCTGTACCTTTTGGCCCTGATGCGCCAGAATTTATGGCTTGGGTTTATTATGGTAATGGTCGTACTTTATGGCAAAAGCTTTATGACGATGCTGGATATAATGTACACGCTATTCCTTGTTCTATTATTGCACCTGAAACTTCTGGTTGGTTCTCTAACCCAATCAATGGACCTGAAGACTTAAACGGATTACGTATGCGTTTCTTTGGTCTAGGTGCACTTGTAATGGAAAAACTAGGTGTTTCAACTTCACTTCTTTCAGCTAAAGAGATTTTCCCAGCTTTAGAAAAAGGAGCGATTGACGCTACTGAGTTCTCTATGCCTGCTATTGATAAGCTGTTAGGTTTTTATAAGATCTTAAAGCATAACTATTACCCTGGATGGCACCAACCTTCTACTATGTTTGATTTACTAATCAACAAAGATGTATGGAACGGTATGGATGCTCAACAACAGGCACAGGTTGAAATTTCTTGTAGAGCTACAATGCTAGACGGTATGGCTCTTGGTGAAGCAATCCAATCTCAATACATGAAGATAAATGAAGAGAAAGGCGTTACTAACCATTACTGGTCACAAGAAATGCTTGACTTATTCAAAGCTAAGTGGAATGAGATTGTTGCTGAAGAGACAGCTAAAGATGCTGGATTTGCAGCTATCTATGATGATCTAACTGCATTCCGTGCGGACTATGCTATCTGGAACAAGTGGGCATTTATGCCACGTCCTGGAACAGTACGAGTTTACGAGTAACATAAACTTGTTATAGATAAAAACAGCGAGACTTTAAGTCTCGCTGTTTTTTTTTAATATAAAATATATATTCACTAATTAAGAAGCAGAGGTTTTATGTCCGAAGATCAAAATTTCCTTGAAAAAGAACAACATATACTTAGCGAAGAAGACAGTAAAGTAGAAATACCGGCTGTTTCCCTATTAAATAACTTTGTAAGACGCATAACCATGACAACGGCCTGGCTAAATGCCTTACTGATTGTAATAATCCTGATACAGGTATCGTTGCGTTATGGCGTTAAGAGCTCATTCGAGCCTATCTCACAATTTGTTGGATACATAAACTCTATGGCCTCAGGACTTGGATTTAGAAGTCTTCTAGTGCCACTTGAAGAATTTATATGGCATATATATGCCCTTGCATTTATGTTTGGTCTATCTTACGCAGTAACTACTGACTCCCACATTAGAGTTGATATTATTCACCATACACTTGAAATCAAAACGCAAAGAATAATTGAAGTTATTGGTATTGTATTTTTGATGATGCCTTTTATCGTGATTCTTTTTGACCACAGCCTTGCATGGACACAATATGCATACAATATCGCTGAAGGTTCAGAAAACCCTACAGGGTTACCATACCGTTGGGTTGTTAAATCAGTTATCCCAATGTCTATGGCTCTACTATTTATTTCTGCATTAGCTCGCCTTATTCATAACGTAGTAATGCTTGCATGTGGTGAACCAAAAGACAACTCAAACCTAACCAGCAAATCTAAACTTCATAGCTGGTTTACGCCAAAATTTAATCAACAATAAGGATTTATTATGCATTTTCTGCCCGAATATTATTTAGTTATTGCAATGTTTGTTACATTCATTGCTCTTATATTTACAGGATACCCAGTTGCCTGGGTTTTGGCTGGTACCGGAATCCTTTTTGCTGGTGTTGGCTATGTCACTGATATACTTGATTGGACATTTACTGGTCTAAGTTACAACACACTTGGGTTACTAACTGGAAGACTTTATGGCATTATGTATAACTGGGTTCTAGTTGCCCTACCAATGTTTATTTTTATGGGGCTTATGCTAGACAAGTCAGGTGTTGCTGAACAAATGATGAAATCAATGCAGCGTCTCTTTGGTAATGTCAAGGGTGGCCTTGCTGTTGCGGTAACCCTTATTGGCATAATCCTTGCAGCGTCAACTGGAATAATTGGTGCATCTGTTGTATTACTTGGTGTAATGTCACTACCAATAATGCTTAAGCAAAATTATGCAAAACCTTTAGCTCTTGGAACTATTGCAGCTTCAGGCACACTAGGAATACTAATTCCACCATCAATTATGCTAGTTATTATGGGTGACCAGCTTGGTGTATCTGTTGGTGACTTGTTTATTGGAGCGGTTTTCCCAGGACTAATACTGGGTGTTTTGTATATCGGTTACATATTAATTTATGGACTAAGATATCCTGAAGATACTCCACTAGCTGCTGATCATACTGATATTAGATTAAAAGATGTTGCTCGTGTTTTGTTAGATATACTTCCCCCTGCGCTACTTATATTGTCAGTTTTGGGGTCTATATTTATGGGTATAGCAACAGTAACAGAAGCATCTGGAATTGGTGCTTTAGGCGCTACATTGCTTTCTAAGTTTTACAAAAAACTTAATTTTTCTGTCTTCAAGGAAGTAGTAATGAATACCATGAATACTTCTGCCTATATTTTTGCTATCTTTGTTGGTGCTACAATTTTTGCACTAGTATTGAGAGAGTGTGGAGGAGACGAGCTAATCGAGACTACCCTTACAGGTTTAGGTGTTGGCCCGATAGGTCTTATTATTACAGTATTAGTTGTTATATTCTTGCTCGGTTTCTTCCTAGACTGGATTGAAATTAGTTTAATTATATTGCCTCTTTTAGGACCAGTAATTGGCGCTTTAGATCTTGGAATTAATGGTTATGATGTGGTTGATAATCCTAATCTGGTTTGGTTTGCGCTCCTGGTTGCGGTTACACTACAAACATCCTTCCTTACCCCGCCAGTTGGGTTTGCAATTTTCTATCTAAAGGGTGTTTGCCCTCCTGGAGTAAAGCTTACACATATATATAGAGGCGTAATTCCCTTTATTTGTTTACAGCTTACAGGACTAGTTCTGATATTTATATTTCCTGAACTGGTTACTTGGTTACCATCGATCGCTTACGCGAACTAAATATATTTGGCTATGAAATAATGTTATAAATTTTACCTATAACTGCATTCATAGCCAAAACCAAACACAAGTCAACTATTGATAAAACGCTATTATTTTCATTAAAATAATATAAATTTTTTAATAAAAAACACTTAACTTAAAAGTACAAAAACACTTAAAATTACGGTTAATTTTTATGTATTTTTTTTTGCTAATTGATGGAGAGGTTTAATGAGTGATTGTGTTGTATGGCTGCATGATGTAGGCATAACAGATGTTGAAACTGTTGGCGGAAAAAATGCATCGCTTGGGGAGATGATAGGCACACTGTCAGACAAAGGTGTTTGTGTCCCTGGTGGATTTGCAACTACTGCTTATGCATTTAATCAGTTCTTGGAATACAACGATTTAACCAATAAAATAAACAGCATATTAGCCGATCTTAACCCTGAAAACATTAGCCAGCTTACCAAAACTGGGGCCACTATTCGGGGCTGGGTTGTTGATGCAGAGTTTCCTGATAGCTTGCTATCTGAAATTAGTAATTATTATTCCCAACTTGAGACAAAACTAGGCTCCAACGCAACCTTCGCTGTTCGTTCATCTGCTACTGCTGAAGATTTACCAGAGGCATCATTTGCTGGACAACAGGAGACCTACCTAAATGTATCTGGTATTAACAATATTCTTGATTCTATAAAGATGGTTTTTGCTTCTCTATATAACGATAGAGCTATATCATATCGCGTACATCAGGGATTCGACCATGAAACGGTTTCTTTATCAGCTGGAGTTCAGCAAATGATTCGTAGCGATATTGGCTCAAGTGGTGTAATGTTTACTCTAGATACAGAGTCTGGATTCGAGGATGTAGTTTTTATTACTTCTGCATATGGCCTAGGTGAGACTGTAGTGCAAGGATCAGTCAATCCAGATGAATTTTATGTACATAAACCCACATTAAAGAGTGGCAAAGATGCAATTCTTAGTAAGAATATTGGCTCAAAAGAAATAAAGATGGTTTATGCTAAGAAAGGTTCAAATGAAAAAGTATCTATAGAGTCAGTTCCAAAAGACATACAGCTAAGCTTTAGCTTAACTGAAGCACAAATAAATACCTTGGCAGAGTATGCCATAATTATTGAAAATCATTACCGTAGACCTATGGACATTGAGTGGGCACTAGATGGAAATGATGGGAAACTATACATTGTTCAAGCTAGACCTGAAACTGTTAAGAGTAGAGAAAACTCTTCTAGCACTATTGAAAATTACAAGCTAACTGATGAAGGCAATTTAATTGTTGAAGGGAGAGCTATAGGAAGCAAGATAGGTAGCGGACCAGCAAGAGTCATAAATGATATATCTCAAATGGATGAAGTTCAAGATGGCGATATACTAGTTACTGATATGACAGACCCAGACTGGGAACCGGTAATGAAAAGAGCCTCAGCAATTATAACTAATCGTGGTGGACGTACATGCCATGCAGCAATTATAGCTAGAGAGTTAGGGGTACCTGCTATTGTTGGGACGCTTAACGCAACAAAACTAATATCTAGCGGTGATAAGGTTACCGCTTCTTGTGCTGAGGGCGATACTGGTTATGTTTATGAAGGTTTATTGTCTTTTGAACAGAGTAACATTCCAATTGATAGGCTACCTGAAATAAATACAAAAGTTATGATGAATGTTGGCAACCCTGGACGTGCCTTTGATTTTGCAAATATTCCCAATTCCGGTGTAGGCCTTGCACGCTTAGAGTTTGTAATTAATAATACAATCGGCATTCACCCCAAAGCGCTACTTGAATTTGACGAACTACCTGCAGAATTGCAGGATGAAATTAAAATACGCACTGCAGGCTATGAATCGCCTGTTAATTTCTACGTATCTAAGTTGTCTGAAGGAATAGCAACAATTGCAGCTTCTTTTGCAAATAGCCCTGTTATTATTAGAATGTCTGATTTTAAATCTAACGAATATGCCAACCTATTTGCTGGCGATAGATATGAACCTAATGAGGAGAACCCAATGATAGGGTTTAGAGGTGCATCTAGGTATATTTCGAATGATTTCAAAGATTGCTTTGAACTTGAATGTAAGGCAATAAAGAGAGTCAGAAATGATATGGGCCTAAAAAATGTAGAAATAATGATTCCATTTGTTAGGACTTTAGATGAAGCATCTAAAGTAATCGAGCTATTAAAAGAGAACGGCCTAGAGAGAGGATTAGATGGGCTTAGAATAATCATGATGTGTGAGCTTCCATCTAACGCAATCCTTGCTGAAGAGTTCTTGGAATACTTCGATGGCTTCTCAATAGGGTCAAATGATATGACTCAATTAACTCTAGGTATGGATCGTGACTCAGGACTAGTTGCAGAAGGTTTTGATGAAAGAAACCCTGCAGTCAAAAAAATACTAGAGATGGCTATAAAGGCATGCCATAGCAAGAACAAGTATGTCGGCATTTGTGGACAGGGACCATCAGACCATCCAGACTTAGCTGAGTGGCTACTTTCTCAAAAGATCAGCAGTATATCTTTAAACCCTGACACGGTTATAGAAACCTGGACAAAACTTGGTAATCAATAACCCAAAAACAAAAAATCATAGCCCGGTTAGGACTGTTTTTTTTGTTTCTGACCGTACCGGAATAACCGCTGAAGCACTCGGAAATAGCCTTCTTACTCAATTTGAAGGGGTAACATTTAATAAGATTCATTTGTCATTTATTGACACCTCAAAAAAAGCTGAAAATTGCGTCAAACAAATAAACGAGGCATGCATAAAGGATAGCAACCCTGCTCTCATATTTAGCACACAAATAGATGAAAAATATAGAGATATGATGGCAAAAAGTAATGGTGTGTTTTTTGATTTTTTTGAAACATTTATCTCCAGAATGGAGGATTCTTTGGGTTCAAAGTCTATACACACTGCAGGCAAGCTACATGGCTTAGATAGCAACCAAAATTATAACAGCAGAATCAATAGTGTAAATTTCTCTCTAGCCAGCGATGACGGTATGAGTATAAAAAGTTTTGACAGAGCTGACATAATATTGATAGGCGTATCTAGATCTGGAAAAACCCCAACATGCCTATTTATGGCTCTACAATATGGGATCAAGGCCTCTAACTATCCTCTAATCGAGCAGGATTTGAATACTGACAAGTTACCATCAATATTAAGACCATTTAAAGACAAGCTTTTTGGTTTAACAATCAACCCTGTCAGATTAAAAAAAATTAGAGGAGAGAGAAGGAGTAGTAGTGATTATTCATCACTAAAGCAGTGCCAAAGCGAAGTTAGACGTGCAGAAGATATTTACCACTCCAACAAAATTCCATATATCGATACTACACAAATATCAATTGAAGAAATAACTGCAAAAATTAGTAATAAATTTTCATTAAGATAACAATATAAATTAGCAATGTTTATACAAATATTTGTAATAATTTTCCCAATCCTTGCGATAGTTACTGGTGGCTACTTTTATGCAAAAAAATTTCAACCAAATATGGAGGTTGCCAATACCCTTAACCTGAATATTTTTGTTCCAGCGCTATTATTTTCTATATTCACAAGCGAAGACTTTAATCTACTTGATTATCACTCATTGGCAATTGGTGGCTGCGTTGTAATTATAATATCTGGACTGTTAGCACTCATTGTATCTAAAGTTTTTGGGTTCAACACCAAGACCTTTGTACCCCCTGCTATGTTTGTAAATTCTGGCAATATGGGCCTACCATTGGCATTGTTTGCTTTTGGTAAGGCAGCTATACCTGCAGCAGTTGTGCTATTTTTTATTGAAAATACATTGCACTTCACATTGGGGATAAAAATTATTGATAGGAAAAGTTCAATAATTAATGTGCTACGTATACCTATGGTTGTAGCCAGTCTAGTAGGTGTCGCTATTAGCTTAGTACAATACAACATGCCAGAACTAATTATCACGCCAATTAGAATGATAGGTGAGATTGCTATACCGTTACTGCTTTTCTCTTTAGGAGTAAGGCTGATTGATATTGACTTTAATGATTGGAAGATTGGTATTGTTGGGGCGATTTGTAGACCATTAGTTGGGATATTTTCGGTACTACTAATTTTGCCATGGCTCTCATTAAACGAAATAAATAGCGCACAACTAATAATCTTTGCAATACTTCCGCCTGCAGTTCTTAATTTTATGGTGTCAGAAAAATACAATCAAGAACCCAAAAAGGTTGCTTCAATAGTTCTTATTGGGAATGTGTTTAGTATTATAAGTGTACCAATTGCACTTTATTTCCTTCTCCCTGGAATATCTTAGAAATTGGCTATAAATTAATTAGTTTTATTTTGTCGATACGTTTTAATTTTTTTATCTCTGACTCACGCTTCAAAGCTGCACTTCTGCTTATAGCATTTTCCTGAAACACTAATCTGCAGGGTTTATTGGCTTTAGTATATTTAGCGCCTCCTTTTAATTCTCCATTATGCTGCTTTATGCGCTTTGAGAGGTCATTTGTAATGCCACAGTATAGATGGTCATTTGCACAACGTAGTAAGTACACAACCCATTTAGATGAATCAACCACTAATCAATAATTGTAATTAGCGTTATATTGCAAGCGCTTTCTGGCGAAACTTTTTCAAAATACCTATCGTATAGCCATTTGGCTGCTGTTTACCTTCAAATACCAATGCTAGAGAGGCTAAATAAGCATAACCATTATAATCTGGAGCCATCTTTTTATAGTTTTCATCGGATTTATTTTGCTCATCAACAACCCTTGCCATCTTTTCAAATGCCGCTATAACTTGTTGATCAGAGCACACCTTATGGTGCAACCAGTTAGCCATATGTTGAGATGAAATGCGTAATGTAGCTCTATCCTCCATCAACCCAATATGGTCTATATTTTGCACCTTTGAACAGCCAATACCTTGGTCTATCCAGCGAACAACATACCCCAAGATACTATGCGCATTATTCTCAATTTCAGTAATTATTTGTTCATTAGATAACTTTGTTGTATCTTTCAATAATGGAATATCGAGTAATGAATCTCTATCTATATTAATATCATTTATTATTTGCTGTTGTCTTTGAAAGACATCAAAATAATGATAATGAGTGGCATGTAGAGTAGCAGCTGTAGGCGATGGAACCCAGGCACAATTTGCTCCCGCCTCTAAATGAGCCTTCTTGGTGTCTAGCATTTCACGCATTTGATCTGGCTGAGCCCACATGCCTTTGCCTATCTGAGCTCTTTTATAAAAACCAGACTGTAGGCCTATAGCTACATTGTTATTCTCGTACGCTGAATACCATGCCTCCTTTTTAATATTTTCCTTACGCCTCATTGGTCCTGCTAGCATTGAGGTATGGATTTCATCTCCAGTTCTATCTAAAAAACCTGTATTAACAAAAATAACCCTATCTTTTGCCTCTTTTATACATGCCTTAAGATTGACACTTGTTCTACGCTCTTCATCCATAATTCCTATCTTGATAGTTTTGTCATTTAATCCCAAGGCCTTCTCAACCAACGCAAATAACTTAACTGTAAATGCAACCTCCTTTGGTCCATGTAGTTTTGGTTTTACAACATACATACTTGATGGTGCGTTTTTTGGAATATCTTTTAAATAGTGGCTAGCTATTAAGCCAGTTACCATTGCATCTAAAACACCTTCAAATATTGGCTTATTGTCTATATCTTGGATTAAATCGGTTGTCATATGTATGCCTACGTGACGCACCAATATTGTACTAATGCCACTTAAATTATCTTTCTTACCGTTAGTGTCAATATATACTTTTTCATTATTCAATTTTCTGGTCAGGGATTTTCCATTTTTAACAAAATTTGATTTCAAGTTACCCTTTATTAGGCCCAAATAATTTCTATACGCCCTAATCTTTTCATCATTACTTACTGTTGAGGCAGAATCCTCAAAATCAACAATTGTAGTAATGGCAGATTCTAAAATAACATCAGATATAGCGCTCGGATGATAGCTAGCATTTTGATCCAATACTACTTCAATAAGGAGGTTGTTGTTTCTAAGCAATATCCCTCCATCTTTATTAATGCCTACATATTTTTCATTGTCTGCTAGAGCTACAATTTTGTCATTATTTAGCTTAAATAATAGCTTATTAGTGTTCTCCTCAACGCACTTAATCTGTCTATATGAAGCGCCTTCAAGTGGGACAACTTGGTCTAAAAAATCGCATGCAATTTCTACAGTTTTATTGGCGCGTTTCAAGTTCAAAGAAGACGATTTTGCCATGTCACCCTTATTAGGTATAACATCAGTACCATAAAATGCGTCAAATAGACTGCCCCACCTAGCATTAACGGCATTTAACAAAAATCTATCATTGGAAACTGGAACAACTAACTGTGGTCCGGCGATGTTGTAAATTTCTTCAGCTACAGGCCCGACATCAATTGCAAAATCATCTGGCTCTGGCAACAGATAACCAATATCTATTAGCAATTCTTTATAATCTTTAAAGCTAAAGTTGTCTTTATTTTTTACATGCCAATTGTCAATTTTGAGCTGTAAATTGTCTCTTTCTTGAAGTAACCCCTCATTCTCTTCTTTTAGTTCCTCTACAATCGAACATATAGAGTTAAAAAAATCATCGGCATTTATTTTTAATCCACTAACTACTTCTTGGTCAATAAATTTATAAAAGTTATTGTCAATATTATGCTTATTAAACGAACTATAGCTATTTTTTGCCATTATATTTTTTCCTCCACTACTACAACCCCATCCAAATCAGCATATATATAATCTCCTGGAGTAAACCTAACGCCAGAGAAGTTAACCTCTATATTACTTTCCCCGACCCCTTTTTTTATACTTTTCAATGGGTGAGTGCCTAGTGCCTTGATACCAATCTGCATTTTGCCCAAGATATCTGAGTCTCTTATCAATCCGTATATAACTACACCCTCCCAACCATTTTTTATAGCTTTTTCAGCTAGCATATCTCCCAACATTGCACAGCGATGAGAGCCTCCAGCATCAACCACAAGAACTTTACCAGTTCCATCTTTAGCAACTGCCTCTCTAACTAATGAGTTATCCTCAAAGCATTTAATGGTTGCAATGATTCCAGAGAAATTAATTTTTGCCCCAAAATTTCTATAATTCGACTCTAGATACTGTACCTTTGGATGCAATTTATCAGATATATCTGTAGTCCTTTCCATCTTTATTCCTCTTCATATATTTCACACATTCTGTATTTATCTTGGTAAGGGTAATAGTCGCCTACACCACTTTTTTTCAAACTCTCCTGAACTGAGCACCAGTAATTTGCATCTAAGAGTTTGCTAAATTTACTATCAAAAATTTCTTTTTTATTTTTGTCAGGAAACATAAAGAATCTGAATTCTTCTGGGAAAACATCACTATCAGCAACTGGATACCATGGCTCTAGTGACAATTCATCGTATTCATTCCTTGGCTTAGGGATTTTTCTAAATGTTGGCTTGTTCATAGGTGTAATTTCATCATAGTCATAAAAAACAACCCTATTTTGCCTAGTTACACCAAAATTTTTGGTGAGCATGTCTCCAGGAAATATGTCTGAATTGATTAACTCGTCAATAGCCCTACCATAATCTTTAATAATATGTTTAAGGTCATCATTCTTTGCATTTCTCATAAACAAGTTCAGCGGTATCATTTTGTTTTCTATATATAAATGCTTGATAATTAAAAGATCACCATCAATTTCTAACTTTGATGGTACTTTTTCCTTCAGCTCATTCATTAGTTCTGGACTAATATCAGAAATAGGGAATGCAACATTTGAAAACTCCCATGTGTCTGCAAGCCGGCCTACCTTGCAATGGCTCTTTACAAAAAAATACTTTTCTTTGACCGTTTTTGGGGTGCACTGTTTTGGTGGTGCAAATTTGTCGTTAATTACTTTAAAAACATATGGAAACATAGGGAAAGTAAAAACCGTCATCACCATACCCTTAATGCCGGGAGCTAATGTAAGTTTTTCATTGGTCAATTTAGAGTACTGCAACAAATTTCTATATAGCAAATTTTTGCCATGTTTGTGGAGGCCTATCGAGCTGTACAATTCAGGTTTGTTTTTTTCTGGCAATATAGACTGTAGAAAATCAACCACCGCAGCTGGATAAACCGTATCAATAAAGAAATATGACCTTGAGAAACTAAATACTATTGATATATCCTTAATTTCAGTAAGCACTGCATCAACAAAAATGCCTTTCTCTTTGTCATTTAACATAGATATTAATAATGGAGATGTGCTCATATTCTGAAACACAATCTTCCCGACAATGTAGGCCCCTTTCCTTCTATAGAATGGCGATTTAATAATCTGAAATTCAACAGTGTCGTCTTTTGCCAAATTTAATTGTTTGACTATTTGTTCCTCTAGACGATTAATATCTCTATCTAAATCCACAAAATTTACATTAAAAGAAATGCTCTCTATAATATCTCTAAGGGTGGTAGCTATAGTGTCCCTATCAAAGCAATAGCTAGACACTATTGGGTCATTCAAGTCAATGAATTCAGTAGATATACTAGGTTTAACAAAGATAAAGTTATTTTTATAGAAGCGTTTATCAAACAATCTACAAAATACAGAATTATAAAAAGTTTCTGCGAGTTCTGGTTGCTTGTAAGTTGAAATTATTCTTGTATATGTTAACTTGGTATTTGACCATAACATCTCGTCGAACGAAGAAACATCAAAGAAATCACGAAAATCATGGCAAAAGTTGGTAACTTGGTTTTCGTAAAAATTAAGGCGAAGCCTTGAATCTTCTTGCAATAAATCCCATTGACATTTTTCAAATTTTTCCTTGGCCTCAAATGAATTTTGTTGAAGTGCGGTATAGTGCTTTTCAAAACCTTTCAAGATTCTGCTAGAAATCTTTAGTGACTGATTTTTTAAATTTATAGGATTCATAATAACAAGAATTATAAGACCAAGAGTAAATTATGATTTAATTATAAATATAAGTTACTCCTGGCTTGACAAATTATCAATGAATTAGAATTGCTCCTCTTCAGTTGATCCTGTTAGAGCGGTGACAGATGACTGACCCCCTTGTATAACTGTTGTAACATCATCAAAATATCCTGCACCAACCTCCTGTTGATGAGATGCAAAAGTATAGCCTTTTGATGAGGCTGCAAACTCTGGCTCCTGGACTTTGTTTACATAGTGCTTCATTCCATCACCTTTAGCGTAATCATATGCCAGGTCAAACATGTTGTACCACATATTATGAATACCTGCCAAGGTAATAAATTGATATTTATAACCCATATCAGCAATCTCTTCCTGGAAAGTGGCTATCTGACTATCGCTAAGGTTTTTCTTCCAATTAAACGAAGGAGAGCAGTTGTATGCAAGTAACTGTTCTGGATTTTCAGCAATAACAGCTTGCGCAAATTCGCGAGCAAACCCTAAATCTGGCTTGCCTGTTTCACACCACACCAAGTCGGCATATGGAGCATATGCAACACCTCTAGATATAGACTGCTCAAGTCCATTCTTTACTCTATAAAACCCTTCAGCAGTTCGCTCACCAGTAACAAAAGGAGCATCATTAGGATCAACATCTGAAGTTAATAAATTTGCAGCTTCTGCATCAGTTCTTGCCAATACAACTGTAGGAACTCCCATAACATCAGAAGCTAAACGTGCAGCAACAAGCTTTTCAATTGCCTCTTGTGTAGGCACTAGAACTTTGCCTCCCATATGTCCACATTTTTTAACTGCCGCTAACTGGTCTTCAAAGTGAGCTCCAGCAGCTCCATTGGCAATCATATTTTTCATTAATTCAAATGCATTCAATACACCGCCAAATCCTGCCTCAGCATCAGCAACTATTGGCAAGAAATAGTCTATATGTCCATCATCACCCTTATCAATTCCTCTAGACCATTGAATCTCGTCAGCTCTTTTAAATGTGTTATTTATACGCCTAACCATAGTCGGTACTGAATCATACGCATATAGAGATTGGTCTGGGTACATTGTTTCGGATGTATTACCGTCAGCAGCAACCTGCCAACCAGAAAGATATATTGCTTCAATTCCTGCCTTTGCCTGCTGCATAGCTTGACCTGCAGTAATAGCACCCATACAGTTGACGTAACCTTTTTTAGAAGAGCCATTTACAAGCTCCCATAATTTTTCAGCGCCACGGCGGGCGTAAGTATACTCTGCTTGTACAGAGCCTCTCAAACGAACCACATCTTCAGCGCTATAGGTTCTTTTTACGTTTTTCCATCTAGGATTTTCTGCCCAATCTCTCTCTAATTGTTCTATCTGATCTTTTCTACTCATAATATATACCTGATTAATGTTTATTACTTTTTAATGTTTATTTATTCTTGTTAACTGTATATAAATTACCAGCTAACAAATTTTTATCATCAATTAATTGTGTTTTCTTTTGTATTGATGGCAGAATGTTACATTAATATTTAATTAATTCTCATTATTTTCTCATGATATAAATTCAATATTTATATTATGAAAGTGTGTCTATAGCAAAACTTGCATGTATAACTAAGTTTGTATATATAAAATATTAGTTCATAGGGCATTAATTCACTATATAATTATATGCTTTATATTATGGAGTATATTGTGAGTAGTTTTAACAATAATCCAAAATTTAATGCAATAGAGAAAACTTTACACATTTTGTCCATTTTTTCAATGGACAACCCTTCTATGAGCCTTGTTGAGATTTGTGCCAAAACGCAATTCAATCAATCAACAACCTACAGAATATTACAAACATTAATACAATACGGCTATATCATTCGCACGTCAGATAAAAATTACTGTATCGGAACACAGCCTGTCTATTTGAGTGCTGTATATGAGCATGAACATCATCTCACCCAAATTAGACCCATTGTTGACTCTATTAGAGACGAATGCAATGAAACATCCTCTTTTCAAATTGAAGAAAATAATAGTAGGATTTGTATATATCGTGCCCATTCAAAAGACAGAATAAGACACCACATTGAGCAAGGGGCTCGACTTGAACTTAATCGTGGAGCAGCCGGAAGAATTATTCTTGCCTATGGTCAACGTAAAAATGATCATAGTGGCTTTTTTTATGAAATACGAAAAAAAGGCTTTTACATATCAATAAATGAGCACAACGCATCTTTGTTTGCAATAGCTATACCTGTAATAACTAAAAACCAACAGTTTGTTGGCGCATTAACAGTTTCTGGCCCTATAGACCGTTGGAGTGAGAAAAAAGGAGAGATTCTACTAAAACTTCTTTATAACAATAGAGAACAAATAGAAATTGTATAGTGTCAAAGTATTGCTGTCATATTTTTTTTGACAGCACATAAGTGTGATAAATTCACATTAACAAATCTATTATATCTTTGTGGCGAATATTTAGCATAAGGTCTAATATAATTAATTGAATTAATTGGTATAATTCATCAGTTTTATACCATTTAGTGGTTACCAATTGGATCTAAAACATTAATGGAAAAAACATACAGCCCAAACCTTATAGAAAGTAAATTCCGTATCCTTTGGGAAGAAAATCAGCTTTTCTCTTCTAGGCAAAACTCCAACAGTAAAGATTCATATTCAATAGTTCTGCCCCCTCCTAACGTTACTGGAAGCTTACATATGGGGCACGCTTTCCAGCACACAATAATGGATATATTGACTCGATATCACCGTTCTATTGGTGATCAAACACTCTGGCAACCAGGAACTGATCATGCAGGAATAGCTACTCAAATGGTAGTGGAGCGTCAACTATCTAGTGATGATATTACTAGGCATGATCTTGGTCGTGAAAAGTTTGTTGAAAAAATTTGGGAATGGAAAGAACATTCAGGAAACACTATAACTTCTCAAATGAGACGATTAGGAGCTTCAGTTGATTGGGAAAGGGAACGCTTTACTATGGATGAAGGATTATCAAATGCCGTACAAAAAGTATTCATCCAGCTATACAAAGAGGGTTTAATTTATAGAGGTAAAAGGCTTGTGAACTGGGACCCCGTCCTCCTTACTGCAGTTTCTGACCTTGAAGTTATTAGTTCCGAAGAGAAGGGATCGCTTTGGCATATTCGTTACCCAATCTCTGGCTCAAAAGAGTATCTCGTAGTTGCTACCACTAGACCTGAAACGATGTTAGGAGATACTGCTGTAGCAGTGCATCCAGACGACAAACGTTACTCACATCTGGTTGGCAAATCTATCGAACTTCCACTTACAAATAGAAAAATAGAAATAATAACTGATGAATATGTGGATATGGAATTTGGGACTGGGTGTGTAAAGATTACACCAGCACATGACTTTAATGATTACGAGATGGGCCAACGTCACAACCTTGAAATTATTAATATATTCACTCCTGACGCTAAAATCAATGAAACGGTTGAATGCAAATACGTCGGTATGGACCGTTTTGAAGCAAGAAAACAAATTGTCAAGGATTTACAAGAGCTCGATTTAATGGAAAAAATCGATCCTCACACTTTGATGGTTCCTAGGGGCGATAGAACGAATGCTGTGATAGAGCCATACATGACAGATCAATGGTTCGTTAAAGCTGCGCCATTGGCTAAACCTGCAATTGATGCTGTAAAAAATGGTGATATTCGTTTTGTACCTGAAAACTGGTCAAAAACTTATTTTAATTGGATGGAGAATATCGAAGACTGGTGCATTTCTCGTCAAATATGGTGGGGCCATAGAATTCCTGCATGGTACGATGATGATGGCAATATTTATGTCGCTAACTCTCTAGAAGAAGCTCAATTAGAGGCTGGTAAAGATGTACATTTAAAGCAAGATGATGATGTACTTGATACATGGTTCTCATCTGCTTTATGGCCTTTTTCTACCTTGGGATGGCCTGAAAAAACAACAGAATTGTCACGCTTCTATCCTACTAACGTTCTAGTAACAGGTTTTGATATTATTTTCTTTTGGGTCGCCAGAATGATTATGTTTGGGCTTAAATTTATGGACGATGTTCCATTTAAAGATGTATATATAACTGGCCTAATTCGAGATGGGCATGGGCAAAAGATGTCTAAATCAAAAGGCAATGTGCTAGACCCTATTGATTTGATTGATGGTATTAGCCTTGAAGACCTTCTTAGTAAGAGAACTCAGGGAATGATGCAGCCAAAAATGGCTGAAAAAATTAAAAAACAAACAGTAAAAGAGTTTTCTGATGGGATACCCGCGTTTGGTACTGACGCACTAAGATTTACTTTTGCAGCGCTTGCATCTTTTGGTCGTGATATTAAGTTTGACCTTAAACGAGTTGAAGGATATAGAAACTTCTGCAATAAGCTATGGAACGCCTCTAGATTCGTTATTATGAAACTTGATGGTGAAAATATTAATCTAAATGCAACCACCTCTACAGCTGATAAATGGATATTGTCTAGATTACAAGCAACCAAAACCAATGTTGAAAAACATATAAACGACTACCGACTAGATTTAATGGCACAAGAGTTATATGAATTTGTATGGCATGACTATTGTGATTGGTATCTTGAGCTTACAAAACCATTATTAAACAATGAAAACACCAAAGCTGGATCACAATCAACTCTACTTAAAGTGTTAATTGAAATTCTCTCATTGCTCCACCCTGTAATACCTTTTATTACTGAAGAGATTTATCAGCACTGTAACAATATCTCCGCTAATATTAATGATAGTTTAATGAATAAGCCTTTTCCTAAGGCAAACGTTGACCTTATATCTTCTAGTGCTGAAGATGAAATTAAGTGGCTACAAAGTTTTATATTGGGTATTCGTCAAATCCGAGGCGAAATGAATATACCGCCATCAAAGCCTTTGCCATGTTTAGTGCAAAAATATAGCTCTAATGATGACAAATATCTAAATAATAATATAAAAATTCTTTGCACCATTGCGAAACTAGAAAATATTGAAAAATTAGCAGAAACCGTCAATGCTCCTGAATCGGCTACAGCTTTGGTTGGGAATATGAAAATATTTATCCCTTTGGAGGGGCTAATTGACAAACAACAAGAGGCCTTAAGACTCAAAAAAGAAATAGAAAAACTTGTAAAACTTGAATCTCAATTCGCAAATAAACTAGATAATAGTAATTTTGTTAATGGTGCACCTGAAGAAGTAGTAAATAAAGAAAAAGAAAAGCTAAGCTCAGTTCAAAGTGCTATTATGGACCTTTCTATACAACTTAAAAGAATATCTTCACTATGAAAATCGTAAAGACATTTATTATTATTTTAACTTTATGGGTCTCTGCCGTAAGTGCCGAATCGTTTGTTTTTATTACTGACACAGTAGACCTACCTATGCGCTCACAGAGCAAAATAGCCAACAACCCAAGTAATATTATAAGGATGCTTCCTTCAGGCACTAAGCTTGAATTTCTGTCAACAACTGAAACGGGATGGACTCAAGTTAAATTTGAAAATGACACTGGGTGGATTATCTCTAGGTATCTTACAAACAAAGAGCCAGCTATGGTTCAATTAAAAAAACTAAAACGAACTCACACTGCTAATAAGTTACTAATTACAAAACAAAAATTAACTAACAAAAAGATGCAAGAAGAGATAAAAGAATTAAAGGTAAGCAACACAAAACTTTCAATTCAAAGTAGCAAATCTCAGGCAGAAAAAGAGCACATCGAACAGGTATACAAAGATGCTCTTAAAATTGAGCACCTGAACGAAAAATTAAACTCAGAAATAATGCAACTTAAAACTGAAATTCAGCTGTTAAGAAACAATGACACAGCTGCCAAAGAGGCCAGCTCAAGAAATTGGTTTATAGTTGGTGCAATTATTTTATTTATTGGAATTTTGATTGGAGTAATTTTTCCAAAATTAACCAATCAGAGGAGAATTTAATGAATTTACTAAAAAAAGCCTTGACCTTTGATGATGTATTACTAATACCTGCGCACTCAACAATAATGCCAAAAAAAGTTAATCTTAAAACTAAATTAACAAAAAATATTGACCTAAATATTCCAATATTGTCTGCAGCAATGGATACAGTTACTGAATCCAAATTGGCAATTACTATTGCCCAAGAGGGTGGAATAGGAATCATTCATAAGAACATGTCTATAGAGGCTCAAGCCAAAGAAGTACGTACTGTAAAACGTTATGAATCTGGAGTAATAAGGGACCCAATAACTTTAACATCTAGCGCTACTATTGCTGAAGTATTTAAGATGCAAGATAAGTACAAAATTTCTGCACTACCGGTTGTTGAAAATAACACTATATTGGGACTTGTTACTGGAAGAGATGTTAGATTTGAAACGCATCTAGATGATTCAGTAAAAAATGTTATGACGCCTCAAGATAGACTGATTACTGTTTCCGAGGGAACTGATATTGATACAGTTAAAGCTTTACTTCATAAACATCGCATTGAACGAGTAATAATAACTGATAAAAAATTTCAACTAAAAGGCATGATAACGGTTCGTGATATTCAAAAATCTTCAGACTACCCTGATGCATGTAAAGATTCTCAGGAAAGACTAAGAGTGGGTGCGGCTGTTGGAGTTGCAAAAGGCACTGGAGACAGAATAAAAGCATTAGTTGAGGCTGGTGTTGACGTTATTGTGATAGATACAGCTCATGGACATTCCCAAGGGGTTATCGACAGAGTTGCAAAGACAAAAAAATTATATCCAAAACTTGATGTAATCGCAGGAAATATTGCCACAGCTGAAGCAGCACTTGATTTGGTAAAGGCTGGTGCTGATTGCGTTAAGGTCGGTATTGGTCCAGGAAGTATTTGCACTACAAGAATAATTGCAGGTGTTGGTGTGCCACAGATAACAGCTATATCAGATGTTGCTCAAGCCTTAGAAGGTACAGGCATCCCTCTTATCGCTGATGGTGGTATTAGATTTTCAGGTGACATTTCGAAAGCTTTTGCTGCTGGAGCTTATAGTGTAATGCTTGGATCTATGCTGGCTGGAACTGAGGAGTCACCTGGTGAGGTTGAACTATACAAAGGACGTTCATACAAATCTTATCGTGGTATGGGGTCTATTGGTGCTATGAATCAAGCGCACGGCTCATCTGATAGGTATTTTCAGTCTGAGTCCAAAGCTGATAAACTTGTCCCAGAGGGCATTGAAGGCAGAGTTCCATTCAAAGGATCTATAAGACCTATTCTGGATCAAATGATTGGAGGTGTCCGCTCATCAATGGGATATACTGGCTGTGAAAATCTTAAAAAGATGAGGGCAAATGCAAACTTTGTACAGGTTACCTCTGCCGGGATGGTCGAATCTCATGTTCATGATGTTTCTATAACTAAAGAGGCGCCTAATTATCACCAATAATTGTTCATAATTACAAATGATTAATTATGATATGGGTTCATGATTAATGATTATATTTAATGAAATTTCTAAAGAAGAATTTTTAACTTACTATTGGCAAAAAAAGCCTCTACTATTAAAACAAGCTCTACCAAATTTTATATCTCCTATAAATCCAAATGAACTAGCTGAACTATCGCTTGAAGATGAAATCGAATCGAGGATAGTTAAAGGTTCAATCGATGGCCATGAGTGGGCATTAAACTACGGTCCTTTTATAGAAAAAACTTATTCAACTTTGCCAAAAAAGAACTGGACATTACTTGTACAGGGAGTAGATAGATTTGTTGATGAAGTATATCAAATGATTGAGCATTTTGATTTTGTTCCTCGTTGGAGATTTGATGATGTTATGGCGTCTTATGCTGTAACTGGAGGTAGTGTAGGGCCGCATTTTGATTATTATGACGTATTTTTGTTACAAGGAGAAGGTAGGCGTCGTTGGCATTTAAGCACAAAGAATTGCTGTGATAATAATTATTTAGACAACGTTCCTCTCAAAATTATGAGAACTTTTGAGCCAGAATATGTATTTGAAGTTGGCCCGGGCGATATATTGTATATCCCACCAAAAGTAGCTCATCACGGTGTCAGTCTTGATGATAAATGCACAACATTCTCATTTGGTTATAGGTCATATACAAATCAAGAATTGCTCGAATCAACAGAAAAATATAATAGTATTGTTAGTACAATTCAATACTATGAAGATCCTACTATTGAGCTAAACGAGTGTCCAGCCTTAATAACCCAATCAGCAATTAATAAAGCTAAAAAACTAGTGCATATAAGCACTAATCAATTTGCATGTTGCGTAACTAAAATTGACAGTTTTGACTTGAATATATTACAAAACTTTCAATTTCAAATTCAAAATGAAGGGTTTGATTATTATGCAAAATATTTTCTTCATGCTAGTTGCAAGGTTGCATACACTATAAATAATGAATCGGTAAAAATGTACATCAATGGTGAATATATTGACGTTAATGATTCTAAACCTGAAGCTATTACTAATTTCTGCAATAGCAGAAAAATTGA
>Ga0208896_1000508_pt1 | contig 21341 bp, 17 predicted proteins | sample ETNtaG_27_FD_185778 | JGI IMG/M metagenome (GOLD analysis project Ga0208896, IMG submission 185778) | Marine microbial and viral communities from oxygen minimum zone, Eastern Pacific Ocean - ETNP201406SV63 (SPAdes) (version 2) | ecosystem: Environmental > Aquatic > Marine > Oceanic ... | reverse complement strand
ACGATATATTCATTGTACCTATTGGAGGAAAATGTCGCCCATAAAACAGCGGTTGAAATCTTGCGGAATCGAATCTTTGGCAGTGCTGGAACGACGTCATAATACGGCTGCAATCCTAATCATAGTGCTGGTGGCTCTGGTGGTGGTCAGTATCACCCCTCAGAATGCTATCGGTCGGAAAGGAGGGCGGTACCAATGAGTATGACCAATGTGTTTGCCATGGTTCCAACCCCTCATCTGATGTGAAAGTCATTTTGGACCTGCCGGTTGGAGGCTATAACACTAGTGAAACCTACCTGATTGGTATTAGTTTCACTGGCGGCCCCGAGGAAAACCAAGATCCAGACACTGCACAGGGAGGCTTCTACCTCGATGTTGATTCTGGAACTCTAGCAGCCACTGGTTCTGATGTGACCGTAACGGCAGATGGAAAGGAAGCCAATCACACCGCAGCGGGGAACGGGAAGCGCAGCTGGAATCTGCAATGGACCGCCGGTAGCGCAGACTCCACGGTCTTCACCCTGCGAGTCAACTCAGTCAATGGCGATGGTCAACCCAATCTAGGAGATGAAGATAGATGGAACAAAATCACAGTCACATACAACAGCGATGGAACGACCGGCGTCAAGCTGGCCGAGAAAGGATGGGAAGCTCCCGAGTTTATGCTAGAAGGGGAGCTGGCAGTGGTGTTGCTCTGTCTGGCGGGAATCACAGGCTACACCATGCGCAAGGTCACCCGCGGCCGGAGGAGGGAGTAATTCATGGCTTCAGACAAGCTTGATGGTGCTCGCTGGTTCCGCGTTGCTCCCGAATCACGAACCTGGGAGCAGTTCTACCGCAACCGCTGGTCATACGATCGCACAGTCCGTACCAGTCACAGCGTTAATTGTTCAGGCTCCTGCTCATGGGAAGTTTTCGTCAAGGATGGGCTTATCTGCTGGGAACTGCAGAAAACCGACTGGCCCCAAATCAATGATGAAACGCCCAATTACGAACCGCGCGGTTGCCAGAGAGGTATCTCGGCCTCCTGGTATCCTTACTCACCTCTGCGCCCGAAGTACCCGTACGTCAGAGGAGTGCTGTGGGATTACTATCAAGAAGCGCGCAGCAATGGTCAGAACCCGGCGGCAGCCTGGGCTTCGATTGTTGACGACCCTGTAAAATCCGAGACATACAAGAATGCACGGGGCAAGGCAGGGTGGAAACGCGTCACTTGGGACGAGGCAGCTGAGCTCACCGCTGCGTCCCAGATTCATACTATCAAACGTTACGGCCCGGATCATCTCGCTGCTTTTTCACCGATTCCCGCAATGAGTATGGTTTCATTCATTGGAGGTCAGCGCTGGAACAATCTGATGGGGGGCGTGATGCTCTCATTCTACGAGTGGTACCACGACTTGCCACATATCATGCCAATGATGTGGGGGGACCAGACCGATGTAGCCGAGAGTGCCGACTGGTATCAGGGGACCTACTGGATAGTCATGGGCTCCAACTTGCCGATGACCAGGACTGCAGACGCCCACTTCGCTTCCGAACACAAGTACAATGGCGGCAAGATTACCAACCTCTCACCCGATTACTCGGATGTTACTAAGTTTGCCGATCTCTGGGTACAGATTAAGGAAGGGAGAGACGGTGCTTTCCTTAACGCTTGCATCCATGTGATTCTGAAGGAATACTATGTCGACCGGCAGTGTGAATACTTTCATGACTACGTTAAACGATACACCAATCTTCCTTTCTTGGTAGTGCTGGACAAAGAAGACAAAGTGTATCGTAACGGTCGGTTCCTGCGCGCCTCCGATATCAAAGCGTTTGTGGATGAGGAACACGGTGAATGGAAACCACTGCAGATGGATTCGAACGGTAAGTTGAAGATACCCACTGGTACCCTTGGCCACCGCTGGGAACAGGAAACCGAGGGGCGCTGGAACCTGACTCACCAGGATTCACTGACTGGCAAGGATTACGACCCAGTCCTGACACTGCTTGGAAGCAAAAAGGCCAAGGAAGTACAAGTAGCATTTTCTGACTTTACCAATACCTACGACGAACTGGGACAGACCGAGAACACGGGAAACCCAGCGATTGATCGCTATCGCGGAGTTCCTGCAGTGGAAGTCGAGACAGCCGAAGGGAAATTGCTTGTGACCACTGCTTTCGACCTGCTGCTGGGCCAGTTCGGCGTCAACCGTGAGCTCTCGGGCGACTACCCCGAAGACTACAATGATTCCAGCCAGCCCTTCACCCCTGCCTGGCAGGAACAGGAGACTGGCGTCAGTCGGGATTTAGCTATCCGAGTTGGGCGGGAGTGGGCAGATAACGCTGAAGCGACAAAGGGAAAATCACTCTTCATTACGGGTTCAGGCATCCTGCACTGGTACCACGGCGGTTCTCTCATCTATCGTGCTGAGGCGGTGATGGGGATTATCTGTGGTTGCCAAGGCAATAATGGCGGTGGTTTCGCCCACTATGTAGGGACCGAGAAGATTCGTAATTACGCAGCCATTGGAATGCTCGGCGGTGCAACAGACTGGTACCGCCCGCCACGGCATCAGAATTCTACCTCTTGGCAGTACTTCCACACCGACCAGTGGCGCTACGACGGAATGCCGCTCGATGCACTCTGGTCTCCTGGTGCGAAGTCACTGCCGAAGCATGGTCAGCACTCCGCCGACCTGAATCACTTGGCAGTGCGCAGCGGCTGGCTCCCGTTCTTCCCGCAGTTTGACAAGAAAAATCCACTTGATGTGTACAAAGAAGCTGTTGCAGATGGTTGCAAAACCGATGCGGAAATCACCTCTTGGGTTGCGAGACAGTTCAAAGACGGCAAGATGGACTTCGCTCTGACTGACGTTGATCACAAGGATAACCATCCCAAAGTACTCACCATCTGGCGTGGCAACCTCTTCGGCACCAGCACGCGTGGTCAGGAGTATGGCCAGCGATATCTGCTCGGAACGCATGACAATGTGCTCGGTGGAGAACGCTCCAAGGAGATGGTGGAGGAAATAAAGTGGCATGACCAAGTTGATGCCGGCAAGCTGGATTTGGTGGTAAATTTCAACCTGCGCATGGATTCTTCGGCCAACTATGCTGACATTGTCCTGCCGACCGCCCACTGGTATGAGAAACATGACTTGACCTGCAGCGACCTGCACTCCTTCCTGCATCCTTTCAATCCGGCGCATGATCCACCGTGGGAGTGTAAAACTGACTGGGAAGGGTTCAAAGTACTGGCAAAGAAGTTCAGTGAACTGGCGGCTGACGAATTCGAAGGACCTGTGAAAGAGGTGGTGATGACCGCGCTCCAGACAGATACACCTGATGAGATGGCACAGCCGCTAGGTAGAGTACACGACTGGCGTGCAGGCGAATGCGAACCGGTTCCAGGCAAGACCTTCCCCAATGTGAAGGTGGTTGAGCGTGATTACGCGCAGCTCTATGACCGGCTTACCACGATGGGACCGCTCAACTGCCAGCCCGGTGGCTATGGTGCCAAGGGCATCGACTGGGACCTGAGTGGAGTTTACGAAGAACTCAAAGATAATCGTCAGGTTGGTACCAAAGATGGCCGCCCTGACATAACCAGCGCCCAGCAGGTCTCCGAGGCCATCCTGCGCATCTCGCCCGAGTCCGATGGTGAGGTCTCCTACCAAATATTCAAGAATCTCGAGAAGCGAGTTGGGCTGCCATTGGCCGATATGGTGGAGCATGAGCGAGAGATTGCTCACTCCTACGTCGATCTCTCCTCGCAGCCGCGTCGCACACTAACATCACCACACTGGTCGGCCATTGAGTCCGCAGGCCGTACATACGGGCCGTGGACCATGAACGTCGAGAAACTGAAGCCGTGGCACACATTGACCGGCCGACAGGAAATCTACTTCGACCACGAAGGCTACGTTGACTTGGGTGAGGCACTCCCGACGTACAAGCCACCGATTGACACGGTCGCCATCGGCGATCTGCAGATGGACGAATTAAAGGATAGCAACGCCAAACTGTTACGCTTTCTCACCCCGCACGGCAAATGGCAGATTCACAGTAATTTCCGCGACACTTGGCAGATGACCAATGTCTTCCGGGGAGGCCCACTTGGTTGGCTTAACAACGAAGATGCCACCGAGATAGGTGTCGAAGACAACGACTGGATTGAGATTTTCACCAACAACGGTATTCAGGTCGCCCGCTTAACAACGAAGATGCCACCGAGATAGGTGTCGAAGACAACGACTGGATTGAGATTTTCACCAACAACGGTATTCAGGTCGCCCGAGCAGTCGTCAGCCACACTGTTTCCCGGGGCATTTGCATTGTTTACCACCAGAATGAGCGACATATCAATGTTCCATTCTCACCACTCGCCAAGAAACGGGGCGCTACCGATCTGCGTGGAGGCGGCAATAACGCTCCGACGCGGGTGATGATGAACCCGGCCACTATGATTGGGGGCTACGCCCAGTTCACTTACTTCATCAACTACTGGGGCACCAGCCCTTCGGAGCGTGATATGGGAGTGTTGGTGCGCAAGATGCCACTGACCGCAGAAGGCAAGCCAGTCTATCAGGAAAGTGAGCTTTTCAAACTCCCCACGGAGGCAGACTCATGAAGATCATGAAGCAGATGGGGATGATTTTCAATATGGACAAGTGTCTGGGGTGCAACACCTGTACTGTCGCCTGCAAGAATATCTGGACCAATCGTGAAGGAGCCAAATACATGTTCTGGAACAACGTTGAGACGAAACCTGGTATTGGTTACCCCAAAGAGTGGGAGAATCAGGAAGAGTATGGCGGCGGCTGGGAACTCACCGGTAAGAAAAACAAACCTCTGAAACTGAAATTGCATGGTAAGGGAAAGGCACTTTTCAACCTATTCTACAATCCTCGTCAACCGGAGATGGGCGACTATGTCAACCGTGATGGTACCTACACTTTCACCTATGAGGATCTGCACAGTCCTAAACTGCACAAGCAGCAGCCTGTGGCGCGCCCCAAGTCAGAAGTGACTGGCGAGGAGGATATTCCCATTGAATGGGGAGTTAATTGGGAGGACAATGCCGCTGGGGCTCACGTGACCGGTCAGTGGGATTACAATTTCTCCGACATGAGTGAAGAGGCTCACAAGGCCATGCTTCAGTACCAGGACTCCTTTATGATCTATCTGCCACGCATTTGCAATCACTGTGCCAATCCTGCCTGTGTTGGAGCCTGCCCTAGCGCGGCAGCATACAAGCGTGAGGAAGATGGCGTGGTACTCATTGACCAGACCCGTTGTCGGGGCTGGCGCTATTGCGTTTCGGCATGCCCTTACAAGAAGGCCTACTACAACTGGCGCTCGGGGAAGATGGAGAAATGTATTCTCTGTTACCCTCGACTTGAATCTGGGCAACCACCTGCGTGTTTCCATTCCTGTCCAGGGCGGATTCGCTACATGGGCCCCCTGCTTATAAATCGCGACAGAGTGATCGAAGTCGCTACAGCACCTGAGGCAGACTTAGTGGAATTGCACCGCGAAATTATACTTGACCCCCACGATCCAGAGGTCATCGCAGCAGCAAAGGAACAGGACATTTCAGAATCGTGGCTTGATGCTGCCCAGCGTTCTCCGGTTTACAAGATGTTCAAGGAGTGGAAGATTGCTATGCCACTGCATCCAGAATTCCGTACTGTCCCGTCGCTATTCTATGTTCCGCCCGAGAGCCCCGTGGCGTCGTCATTGGACAAGGGAACTCGGCGTTCAGCAACAGGTGGTAAAACAGTCCTTCCTAACTTAGAGGAATTCCGGGTGCCAATCAAGTACCTCTCCCGATTGCTAGCAGCTGGCAATGAACAGCAGGTTGAACAAGCGCTCCAGCGACAGCTTGCCCTGCGCCGCTACCGCCGCTCACAGCGGGTAGAAGGCAAACCGGACATCGAAGTACTGGCACAAGTGGGTCTGACTGCCGACCAGGCCGATCAGATGCACAGACTCCTATCGCTTGCTTTCCTCAACGAGCGCTTTGTGGTTCCTACTACTCGGCGTGAAGAGACTGGCAGCAGCCCGCATGTTGAGCGCGGTTTCGTCGGTTTCCATGAAATGTCTCCGTTATCTCCTATGTCACGACGCGAAGAATGGCATCTCGACCACCACCGTAAGGATAAGGTGGAACCATGAGCATACCCTTGGCAGTCCGAGAGGCAGAATCTGAGTCAACCGTAAATCCGACTCTGGAGACAGTTTACCGTCTTATCTCGGATCTTTTCAGCCATCCTGAAACCCTTGACCGTTCGACTGTAGAGACTACAGCTGCCAAAGCGTGCGCAGCGCTACGTGAGGAAAATAGCCTTGCGGCAGCGGAAGCATTGGAACAATTTCTAACAGAGATTTGGGAAATCTCTCCTGACGTGTATCTGGCGACCCTCGAACTCACTCCTGCCAGTCCACTCTACATGGGCCACTATGCCTTCGACACGCCTGCAAGTTGCGCCGGCTTGGGATTTTCAGAGCGCAATGGCTACATGATTGAGTTGATTAACCTCTACCGTCACTTCGGTTTTGCCGTGGATCACGGTGAGCTGCCAGACTTCCTGCCTGCAATGGTGGAATTTCTCTGGCTCAGCTTGGACCGACCAGAAGAATTGCGCCAGAAATTCATAAGCGAATACCTGCTCCCCTACCTGCCATCACTCATGGAGTCCCTACAGAAAACCGAGAGCCCTTACCTACACTTGGTGAAGGCGCTTGAACTGACAGCCAAAGCAGACATGGCATGCCTCTCGATAGGAGGCGACTAAAATGGCTGCTTTCTGGTCAATCTGGACAGATTTCTGGTTCGGCGTATTTCCATATCTGGCACTGGGTCTGTTTCTGGGCCTTCCGATTTACCGGGCCTACCGGGGACAGCTGATATATCCGCTCAGAGAACAGTGGACTGCACGGGGCGACTTCGAATGGACCCCTCGACCCAGTGGATTCTTCGGACGCCGCTGGATGGGGGCCGCCAGCATGGCCTTCCACTGGGGCGTCATTACTCTCTTCGTTAGCCACCTGCTGGGGTTGATTGGGGGCTATTACGGTTACACCAACTGGATTGAGGCATTTCATTGGCTGGGACTGGCGGCAGGTCTGCTATTCGTCTATGGCCTTTCTATTGCCTTGATTCGAAGGATAAAGATCCCCGAGATGCGGGCTATGTCAAAGAATGAGGACTACATAATCCTGATATGGTTACTCTCCATTGCTCTGTCAGCACTATATCTGGTAATAGTCGATCGCTTTTTCGGAGCCTCAATGGACGTGGCACCGTGGGTAATCAGCCTTGTTAAGTTCTCTCCTGATGTGGCGCTGGTGGCCAGCAGCTCGCCAATTACACAGTTGCACCTTGGATTAGCTCTTGGTTTCTTCGCCTACTTCCCGTTTACCAAGATGGTCCATATGTGGAGCTACCCTTTCGGCTATATAACGAGACCCTACATCGCCATCCGGCAGTACATGCGCTGGGCACGGTGACGCCGCCTTGACTGGCAGCATTGAGGACGACGACAAAACGTTTGAAGAACTTTACGAAGGGGCAGAAGCGACCTCTCAGCGGGCGACCCGGGTGCTAATCCTCAATACATTTGCCTTCACGATTAATTTCGCCTGCTGGATGATGTACGGCGTGCTCATCACCCACCTCACCTTTGTAAACCAGCTTTACGACTGGGATCAGTCCGAGATTGGTTGGCTTATTGGCATTCCTGTGCTTACTGGAGCCTTGCTGCGATTACCAGTAGGTGGGCTTACTGACATGTACGGCGGTCGTAAGGTCTTCACAGGAGTAATGCTGGTTTCAGCCATCCCCATGTACCTCGTGAGTATGGCTAACAGCTTCTGGGGATTCTTCTTGGCCGGACTGGGCTTTGGAATCTGTGGAGCTTCATTTGCAGCAGGCATCGCCTACACCTCGATCTGGTTCCGCAAGGACAAGCAAGGCACTGCCCTCGGAATATTCGGAGCCGGCAATGCCGGAGCGGCGCTGACTGCCATCTGCGCTCCGAGGCTACTCGCCCATTTTACCAACGATGGTGCCAATCCAGACGGATGGCAGTCTCTGCCTCAACTGTATGCCGGGATGCTGGTCGTGACGGCAGTCCTCTTCTGGTTCTTCACTTACGAACGCAAAGTTAGAGGAGGGGAGGAGATTGCGATAAGGAAACGTCTGGAACCTCTTCGGGATGTGCGGGTCTGGCGGTTCGGACTCTACTACTTCCTCGTGTTCGGTGGTTTCGTCGCTCTCGCCCAGTGGCTAATCCCCTATTACGTCAATGTCTACACCGTCAGTGTAGCGACAGCAGGCATACTGACTGCAATATTCAGCTTCCCTTCCGGAGTTATCCGCGCCCTAGGAGGCTGGATGTCGGACTATTGGGGTGCTCGCACCGTAATGTACTGGATTCTCGGCGCATGTCTCCTTTCCTCAGTCTTGCTGCTTCCGCCTCGAATGGATGTCACCTCGCCGGGTGAGGGAGTTACTGCGCTTTCTGATGGCACGGTCATCAATGTGGACGAAATCAACCACACAATAATCGTCGAGGAGGCGAATGGGGTTAATCGCACCTACGAATATGATGGTGCGACCGAGGCAGAGTTAAAGAAACTGGAAGAGGGGTTTGGCAATGAGCTCCACATCCTTCCAGTTGTCAGCAGCTGGCAAGAGCCAATAGTCGAGATTGGCGATGAAATTGAACGGAAGGAATTGCTCGCCAAAGGAATCACATATATCGTTTTCCAAGCAAATGTCTGGATTTTCACCTTCTGGGTGTTCGTCCTCGGTATTGCGATGGGGATTGGCAAGGCTGCAGTGTACAAACACATCCCGGTCTACTACCCAAGGGATATTGGCGTGGTTGGAGGCCTGGTCGGCGTACTCGGTGGATTGGGTGGTTTCGTATGCCCTGTCATCTTCGGCTACCTGCTGGAGTGGACCGGGCTGTGGACCACCACCTGGGCCTTCTTCGTTTTCATCTCAGCCGCGTGTCTGTTCTGGATGCATCGCATCGTGCAGCGCATGACGCATGCCCACGCTCCAAACATTACACGACTGATTGAGGATCCAGGGGCATCGTTCATTCCATCGATTAATATTCGCTGCCCACACGATGAGGCCAATGCCGAAGTACATTTGCGCGTTGTTACCGGTGACCCAGCCGTACTCCAGGTGTCATGGTGTTCTAACTGGGTCGATGATAAATGTCCTAATCACTGCAGTTCACAATGCTTGGTAGAGACAGAAATGTGATAAGTATGACAGAAGAAGATGAATCGAATAAGGAAATGGCTAAAACACCTGCTGTAGAATCCAAAGACCCCGGTACAGGAGTACAGTTCAATTACTGGGACCCGGAGGATGAAAAATTCTGGAAGGAGTCGGGCAAGCAATTGGCGAACCGCAATCTGTGGATATCTATTCCCAACCTGTTTTTGGGATTCGCGATATGGATGGTTTGGAGTGTGATTGTCACGAAGATTCAGGGCATCCATGATGCTAACGCTGATATCTATTCATTCAGTGGTTGGGGGGGCCTGGCTGGGGATGAATACAAGGCTCTGCTGTACATACTTCCAGGTGTGGCAGGGCTTGCTGGTGCGACCTTCCGCATCACTAATTCATTCATGATTGAAATCTCTGGTGGTCGTAATGTCATCGCTGCCACAACACTGTTACTGCTGCTGCCGATGGCTGGAGCAGGCATCGCTCTGAAGGACCCCGATGTCTCATTCACGGTACTGATCATTTACGCATTGATGTCGGGAGTGGGAGGTGGGGCATTCGCCTCCTCGATGTCTAACATCTCCTTCTTTTATCCGCGCAAGATGCAGGGCCTTTCACTCGGCCTTAATGCCGGACTTGGAAATCTAGGAGTCAGCGCGATGCAGTTCTCAGTCCCAATTGTGATGGGATTTGCTCTGTTCGGAATGTCAGGTTCTACAATCGGTGGCTACTATGTGGCCAATGCAGCTCTGCTGTGGGTACCGTTCTGTGCCTTCTTCATGGTTGCTGCATGGCTTTGGATGAACAACATGCCAGAGCATGATGTAGCAAATACGGCAAACTCGCTGAAGAAATATTTCTGGCTTGAAGCGATTGGTTACATTGCTGCAGGAATCGTCGTCGCTGGATTCGTTGCCACCCGTGACAGTTCTATTTTTGATTCACCTTTAATGGGCATTGTTCGCATCTTCATAATGGTCGTGATAGCGGTGGCCGTCACTCTCGCCTTGATGCGATATGCTACACCGGGTCAGGTGAAGGAGAGTCTGTTAGACCAATGGAAGATATTTGGTAAAAAACATAATTGGTTGATGACCTGGCTCTACATCATGACCTTCGGATCGTTCATCGGCTTCTCCGCTGTCTTTCCCAAGCTCATTCTCGACGTATTCGGGTACTTGCCGGATGGCACAGACAACCCCTGGTACGACAACCAAGCATTGACTTACAGTTTCCTCGGACCGATGGTTGGTGCGGCATTACGTCCACCAGGTGGTTGGATGGCCGACAAGTGGGGTGGCGCTAGAGTAACTCACTGGGCAACTGTGGTGATGGTTATTGCTACAATTGGAGTCGGTTTGATCATTGTCGAGGCACAGGCATCTGAGACCCCACAGCATTACTTTGTCTCATTTATGGCTTTGTTCATGATTCTGTTCACCACCACCGGCATCGGGAATGGCTCGACGTTCCGAATGATAGCCATCATATTCCCACGTAAACAGGCAGGCCCTGTTCTCGGTTGGACATCTTCTATCGCCGCATATGGGGCATTCATCATCCCGTCTGTATTCGCAGTCTCAATCGCCGCCAAAGTGCCTGAGTATGCAATGTATGGCTTTGCCGCTTACTATGTCTCCTGTCTCGGAGTCAACTGGTGGTACTATGCTCGTAAAGATGCTGAGATGCCCTGCTGACAACAGTTCAGGACCTCCTATTATCCTACCACCTGGAAGAGTGATATCTCTTATTTACTGACCGACGACCAGTTATTAAACTCCGACTCACCACCCGACCACTTCCGAAAGCGTTCCAGATCGGCAAGCGTATTGAGGTTCAGCGCCACTTCGCGCCGCTCTACGAGCGTATGCGGTAGCTCGCTGAGCAGCCGCTGCGTGCGGCGTTCTCCCTGCGCCAGCAGCCGCTCCGCCGCTGCCAGTGCCGCTTCGCGCCAGTAGACCGCCACCAGCGGTTGCGGCTGCTTCCACGTCGCTACCGCCGCGTCGCCGTCATCGGCGACGCGGCGCAATGCACGGTAGGTGGCGGGTGCCAGCAGCGGCAGGTCGCACGGCGCGACCGCCACCAGTTTGCCGCGTACCGCCGCCAGTCCCGCCGCCAGCCCGACCAGCGGCCCGCCGTGCGGGACCGGATCACCCACCCAGTCGCATCCCGCGGGCGCCCAGTCGGGACGCTCGCCCGGCGGCCCTACGACCGTCACCCGCTGCACCACCTGCGCCAGCACTGCGGCGGTGCGGGCGGCGAGGGATTCTCCCTCGATTTCGAGCGACTGTTTGAGCTGCCCCAACCGGCTGCTTTGCCCGCCCGCTACCATCAACGCGGAGTCCATCAGCCCCCGATACGGAACATCTCGACCTTGTGCGACCGCTTGCCTTTGGACAGCAGTGCGCGCTCTTCCGAGTAGCGGTCGCTGCGTGCGCGCCAGATAGAGGCGAGCCACACGCGCAATTCGTCATCGCTAGCACCCGCCTTCAGCGGTGCGCGTAAATCGTGGCCGTGGCTGGCAAAGAGACAGGTGTAGAGCTGCCCGTCGGGCCCCATGCGTATCCGGTCGCAATCGTGGCAGAAGGGGCGCGTGACCGAGGTAATTACACCGATTTCACCCTCGCCATCTACGTAGCGGTAGCGTCGCGCCACCTCGCCAGACCGGTCAGGTGCGACTGGCGTTAGCTCCATCTCGGCATCAATCATGGCGATAATTTCATCGGCGGGCACGACCTGGTCGGGGCTCCAGCGGTTGATGTTGCCCACATCCATATACTCGATGAAGCGCACGGTATGGGGCGTTCCCAGGAAATGGCGCGCCAAATCCACTACGGAACTGTCGTTAACGCCGCGAATTACCACGCAGTTGAGCTTGAGCGGCCCGAAGCCGGCGCGCTCGGCCGCTGCGATGCCGGCAAGCACTCGCTCGACGCTCAGGTCACGGCCGTTCAATCGCTGGTAAACCTGTTCATCGAGGGAATCGAGGCTGATATTGAGCCGCTGTAATCCTGCGTGTCGCAGCTTTTCAGCCTGTGTCGCCAGCAGGTAGCCATTAGTGGTGAGCGCCAGGTCATCGAGCCCCGGAATCGCCGCGAGCATCTGCACCAGCCGGTCGAGGTCAGTGCGCAACAGCGGCTCACCACCAGTTAATCGCACCCGCGAGACGCCCAGTTCCACCAGCAGCCGCACCACCCGCGCCAGCTGTTCGTAGCTCATCAGCTCTTCGCGCGCGACGAAACAGGGCTCCGGCCCGTCGGCAGGCATACAGTAGAGACAACGAAAGTTACAGCGGTCGGTGACCGAGAACCGCAGCTGGGTGAGGGGGCGGCCGTGGAGGTCACGCACCGGTCGCATAGCCGACTGAGCAGAGTTCATACCAATTCGCCAGCAGGCCAGCCAGCGCTTTAAAGATAGGAGGTTGTGCGCGGTTACGTTGCTAACTTGCATAGATAGCGTCTATACGATACATCGCTCAAACACATTTCGGCGAACTATGCACCTCACCACACACCGATTGAAGTCTCGCAGAATCGCGTCGTGGGCTATACTGAAACGGCCCCGCATCACAGCCTCTCCCTCTCTTTGGAGAATCAAGGCTAGCCTTCAGGTAAAATTCAGTTCTCTGTGCTATAACTGAGTTCCACTCATGTTTGCAGTCTCCACAAACCCACCATGCAAGTTTACTGGAACGGGGGAAGACCATTGATGGTTCTAAATCTCCATTCTTGGTTGGGTGCCATTCTTTAGATACTTGTGGGCACATCTCCAATAATGAATTACCAGTCTCTGGTATTGACCTCTTTTCAGCACTTATCTTGTGGCCACAATCTCTGCAACGTTTTGAGTTCCCCAAGGTCCTGTTAGTTATTTGTGCTTTCCAATCATCTCCACAATCTGGGCAAAGCCACCACACTTTCTTGTTTGAGGAATAAGTAAAATCCTTGGGTGTTTTGTCCTCGTTCCTAGTAGGGTGCCACTGCTTTGCTACTTCAGGATAGCGAGTTTCTAAACAATTAGTTATTGATAATGCTCTTCCAGAACAGAATGGGCAACCTGCGCCTCGCCCTGTCCTGCTCCAAACGGCAGCTTCCCATTTGTGGTCTGGGCCTTTGTCACATACCCATTTTAATTTCTTATTGGTGCCTGCAGTAATTGTTTGAACGTCTAAGTCAGAATGGGTATCTTCGTCAATCTGTTCCACGAGTTCTGGGAAATCAGCTAATGTCTTGCCAACAGTAGATACTTTCACAGCTCTAACTAACCTATTTCCTTAATGTAATTTTACCCACCCCTTTTTGGACCCCTCTCTATTTTGCCATTATGAGCTCAAATCGACGTGAAAGCACAAGCACACGTCGTCGAAAGGAATCATGGCGCCAGGGGAGGGATTTGAACCCCCGCGGGATTTCTCCCAGTGGCTTTCGAGGCCACCGCAATACCGGGCTATGCGACCCTGGCTACCGATAAGTCCAGAAATGTTGGGTCTTAATATTCACGGTAAGTATTTTCCCCTCACCTCTCATGAACAAAAATGAAGTGGCAAGTGACGATTGATGACGAGGTCAAGGATGTCGAATTGCCCAAAGGTAGCACTTCCAATGATCTGGTCAGGCATCTGGACCTGCATCCAGATGGATTATTGGTTGTGACCGATGAAGAAACGATGAAACCGGTGCCCTGGTCAGGCATCTGGGCCTGCATCCAGATGGATTATTGGTTGTGACCGATGAAGAAACGATGAAACCGGTGCCCTTGGTATCTAAACTTCCTGATAAACCGCTCCGGATTATCCTCGTTGCATCGGGCGGTTGAAGACTAACCATATTATTTATTAGTGAGGAGTATCGCACCCAAGGAGAATAGTCTAAGTCAGAATGGCCAAGAAGAAATCTACTAAGGGGAGTAAAAAGGAAAAAGCCCCAAAGAAAAAAGAGAAGATTGACAAAGAAGAGAAGGTGCTCGAAACTGATTCTGATGATGAATCTAAAGGGAGGATCATTGTATCTCAAAGAGAACGTGATGAGATAGATGCAGTAGTAGATACTTTCTGGGCTTTCGTGGACGCGACCAAGAAGGCTCCCAAGATCCTATTATTCGTTGGAATCTTCCTGACGATTATGGGGGCGAGCTTTGCGGGCTGGCCTCAAGATGCCTTCGATCTGGAGATTGAAGGGAAGACAGGGGTGTGGGTACTGATTACTAAGAATGACTACGAACTGGCTAAGGATACTAATGGAGATTATTCGAATTTTGAACCCGGTGACTCGGTCTGGATTGAAGGTGAGTTGAATGAAATCCAATATTATGGTGATATCGAAGCTCGGTTGTTTCCTGAGCTAGGCACTTATCCAGAACCTGCTGTAGCTCCCGGCGATAAGGGGCTGGTGATTGCAAAAGGTGAATTTGGACCTCTCTTTTCGCCATTTGGTACTGATTCGAACGATGCTGTAATCAATTACGCAAACGGGGAGAATATAAGGCCGGAAGACACGAATAAAAAGGAATTTTCGGATGCCGTGCTCAATTCTGCTCTGTTTAATGATGTGGTATTCAGGGACGTTATATTCTCGAATCTTACTTTGAATGATACGTTCTTTGTGGACTGTACTTTTGACAGAGTGACTTTTTACAACATCGATTTTAACAGAACCGTATTTTCGAACAGCTCGTTCAATACTGTCTTTTTCAACAATGTCAGCGTTAAGAATAGTAAATTCGATAACGACGATTTCATTCATTTATGGGTCAAGGATTCTGAATTTGACAATACTATATTTGACAAGACAGATATCTATGGGTCAAAATGGTCCTACACCTCTCTGGAGAATGGTAAATATCAAAGAGGGAATCTGAATGTTGTCATCTTTCGCACTCTTACAGTCGCTAATTTTGCACTGAATGATGCGCACATCAAGAACGTCCTAGATGTCCCGAACAGCGCTACTTTTGATTTTACTTACATGACTGTTGGAAAGACCGAAATCAGGGTCGATGAAGACATCGAAGGTGATTATCCCCTGGGTCAGAACATGCTCGTCTCTGCAGTGGTCGGCGAAGATGGAATCGGGGCAGGTATAGAAGGAGAGGATGGCGAATGGGTTGGAGACATCTCTGGTGAAGGATTCAGCAGGGAGGGGTCCGAAATCAAGGAGAATCTCAGCTACGAGTATATGGTAGCCCAGAATCCTGAGGGGGCCTATGGTTACCTGATTACCAACCTTCTGAGAATGGATAATAGTGGTGTTGATACTACTTTCTGGTACACTATCTTCTTCAATATGATTACATTCGCTGGATTGGTCGTAATCGTCTATGCCATAGGTACGCTCAGCGCGATTTTCTCACTTTTGAAATTCTTCTCGCCTTTCCTTATGACTGTTGGCTATTTTGTCCTATTATGGGCGATCATGACTGAAAGGGGATTCCTGGACCTTTCGAAATTGATGTTTCTCTATTTTATTCCACCCTTGGGTAAGGAATCTATAATTCCAATAGGAATCGCTCAAGGTATTCCTTGGATGGTCTTGGCCTTTAGTATCGCATTTGTGGATGTTGTTGTCTGTCTGTTCTTAATATGGAACTTTGACCTTGCGAAGAAATTACCTTTCATCGGTAGTGGTATCAAGAGAGTACAGCTCAAAGGTGCATCTATACTGGAGAGCATGCCGTGGGTCGAAAGACTGACCTTCTTTGGAATTGTGATATTCGTTATGATTCCGTTTCAGGGTTCAGGAGCCTTTGCGGGGACCATCCTTGGTAGGGCGGTTGGATTGTCTATTTCAGCCAATCTGCTAGCTGTTGGTATGGGAGCTTTGATTGGTTCGGTTTTGATTGCTTTGTCCGTTATCTATGGACTTGGTTTCCTCGGTTATCTAGCGCCTCTCCAACTTGCCGGTTTCATAATTTTCATAATGGTCTGTGGAACGCTTTATTTCGTTTATCGTCATTGGGACGAACTAAGTATGGACGAATTCACCCAGACATTAGGCCTACACCGTGATGGTGTGATTGGGGCGCCTCTGACAGCTGCTGGAGAGATGGTAGGTACTGCTGGTGGCACTGTGATAAAAGTGGCCGAAGGGACAGGAAAGACCGTGATAAAAGCGGCCGGAGACACGGGCAGAAAAATAACCAAGACGACCACTGACATAGTCGGTTCTTTCGTCGACACATTTACTGATGACAGATATGATTACATGACAGGGGCACAGTCTGATAAGGCCGCGCCGACGGAATTGGATACTGGTGTACTGGTCTCGTTACCTGAGGGTGCACGCCGTGGTATGGTAGTCACTGGAGGAGCTGGTTTCATTGGCTCCCATCTGGTCGACCGGTTGGTAAAGCGTGATGAGCATGTGGTTGTACTCGATAACTTCTCATCAGGCGAACTTGAATTCCTGTTTGATTCAATCGAGAACATAACTGTAGTGGATGTGGACCTTCTGAAAGATGATTTTGATGAATACCTGAAAGGAGCAAAGATTGTCTATCACTTGGCTGCCAACCCTGAGGTCCAACTCGGGATAACGGAACCTGAGGTGATGCAGGAACAGAACGTAGATGTCACCGAACGAGTTCTCGAGGCGATGAAGAGGACTGGTTGCAGCAGAATAGTGTTCACCTCGACCTCAACCGTCTATGGTGATGCAAAGAAGATACCCACACCCGAGGAAGCGGACCTGAAACCCATATCGGCCTACGGAAGCAGCAAACTGGATGCCGAGAGACTGATCGAAAAATATTGTAAGGAACATGATTTCCGTGGCGTCTCGTATCGATTTGCGAACTGTGTCGGACCCAGGAGTAACCATGGAGTAACATATGATTTTGTTCACAAACTCAAGGATAATTTAAAAAAACTTGAGATTCTTGGAGATGGGAAACAGAATAAATCATACTTCCATGTTGATGATTGTATATCTGCGATGCTGGCGAAGGCACCTCGTGAATTGTGTGATGCTGGGGAATTCATGGCCTTGAACGTTGGTTCCAAGGATTCGATTGATGTCGTGACTCTAGCAAATGAGGTCTGTAAATCCATGAAATTGAAGGGGGTTGAATACAAATTCACCGGAGGGGTCGATGGTGGAAGAGGGTGGAAAGGTGACGTGAAGAACATGAGACTGGATATCAAGAAGATGAAATCGCATGGATGGGATCCTCAATTCACTAGTAGAAAGGCCATTCGTGATACTGCAAAATGGCTTGACGAAAATTATTAAGTTGGACCGTTCAAGGCCCTAAGGTAGCTCCTGTAGTGTAGTCCGGCCCATCATTTCGGCTTCTCGAGCCGAGCACCCGGGTTCAAATCCCGGCGGGAGCACCATCCCTTACATTTTAAATATGAAGACTCGAAGTGCAATATATGTTAGAAAGTATCATACTTGTCAATCTAGCTCTTTGCTTTCTTTTTGGAACAATTTTATTCAATCGGAAATATGATTTGTCTAAAGTATATGGAGTCGAATCAAAATCATTAGGAATTGCATTTCTGTTGTTGATGGCGTTCACCCTCAATATATGATGCCTTTAGTCTCTGCAGCAGATTCGGATGGTGATGGGGCGGACTATGTTTTTAGTAATTATCTAAATTCATCACAATTAGAAATGCAAAGTGTCATTACTGATGATGAAAACTATGAGGATCGTTTTAGTTCTTGTCTAGTCTATACAATTGAAGAGTCTGGCCGGCAGGTTCCTTTAGAATGTTCATTTTACGAGATCTATTACGATGAGAATTTGGATATACATTTGCTTTGGATGAAAAGGGAAACCAATTATGATTTTTATGAAGGGGAAATCTTTTTTGATTGGTGGCCTGAAGAAGAAGATAACTAATAGGGTAGCACTATCTCCACATCGTGAAAATTCGGCACATAGGTATTGCTGTAGACTCTATCGAAGAGAGGCTCCCTGTATGGGAATCGTTTGGACTAAAACTGGTCCATACTGAGAAAGTTGATTCGGAGGGTGTGACTACCGCCCATCTGAAGGTCGGGAATTATGAGATTGAATTGCTGGAACCTATGGGGGACGATACGCCCGTTGGTAGATTCATAGACAAGAAAGGCCCGGGAATCCACCATCTTGCACTGGAAGTAGAGAATATCGAAGAATCGCTAGCTAAAGCCAAAGAGAATGGTTTGAAACCGATTGGCGAAGCTCCGCGCCCGGGTGTAGACAATACGAAAATCGCTTTCTTCCGCCCCAAGGATACTGGCGGTGTACTTCTGGAGATAGTTCAGACTAATTGATTGATTGGCTCAGTTGTATCAACGAATCTACTTCTTCCTTGGGGAAATGTTGATACAATTCGGATTTTGCGTCTTTTACCCATTTGATTCTCAGATTGGAAAATGTCTGCGTTGTAATGTTCTCTCCGCCACCCTTGATATCCATAGCGAATGTTTGTAATTGTTGCATCGTGAAGCCCTTGATTTTGTGGCCTCTCTCTTTGAGTCTCTCGTCACAATTGGTATCCAGCCATTTCGATAATTCCTGTTCCTGATCCCATATCTCCCAGCCTAATTCATCCATCAATTCGCGACTGAAACATCGCCCAACGCCCACTGTCTTACCACGGTTTCGCCATGCCCACATTCTCTTTGTATTGTTGAAGAAACCATAACCTGGCCAACGGCCAAGTCTGAACGAGGGCAGATCCAGAAAATACAGGTCCAGTAGACCGACTGCCAAATACCCCTCATCTATCTTCGTCAGGGAATTGGTAATCGCATCAGATGTTATCCAATCATCAGAATCGATACGGTACACTGCGTCCGGATTAGATTCTTGAGCCAGACGGCTAGCGGCATTGTACTTCCGGTTTAGGGGCATATTGTCATGCTCCACATAGGCAAAGCCATGATTCTCACAGAGCTGTTGCGATTTGGCGTCCTCTGAACCGACTGCAATTAATTCCAAATTAATCATATCTGCGAGTTCAGCTTTGATATTTCTGAAACGATTCAGGACAAGGTCTGTAAGATCGTGTCTCTTCCAAACGGCTGTAATTAGTGTAACTCTTCTTTTCCCCATTCTCAAATATAACCGAACTTGGCTCCGCTTTTCGCTTCAATTATGGTAGACGGTCGGTCCAATCTTTCGGAAAGCGAATTCAGCAATGACGCTTCTGCTTCTCGGTGTATGTCATCGACAAAAATAGTTACGTCAGTCTTGAATAAATCAATATGAGTTAGGAATTGCTGTCTAATCTTGAGCCTTCCTAAACTTTCAGGGGATGTAGGGCCGTCAATCAAGATAACATCATAATTGCGGGGAAGCTCCTTTTCCAAGACTTCTCGATCATACCACCCCTTTTTGATTGGTGCATAAATGTAAGTGCTCTCATATTTGTCGAGCCACTTCGAATCTTCCTCAATGGAATAAACTGTATAGTATTTTGAGAAAACCGATGTGGCCCGTCCACTTCCAAGCTCTAATAGAGTCCCTGAAGGGACTAGGTGTATCATCTGGTCAACCAATTCGCGGTCAACGGAGTAGCTGCCATAAACTCTTATGATTTTCCAGATTTTTTCCCATTCGTTTCTGAAAAACTCTGCTACGCCCATTGATTAGCCCTGCATGGTCATTGTTCAGACGTAAATCTGCCAAACTTAAGTGTTCCTGCACAATCAGTATAATGCCCTGCTGGCTTAGAATAGTCAACTGGCATGAGTAAGGTTCGAACTTCTCCCTATCGACAGACGCCGACCCCTGAAGGATTGAAAGCTATCGAAAAGGGAACTTTGGATTATTTCGATACGGAAATGTATGCCAATTTCAACACCGAGGTTCTGGAGGAATACCTGGAAGAGAAGAACCGCAAAGATGGTTTTGGTTCGACCACATGGAAATGGAACCAGATGATGCTGGGGCTGATTATTGGAATCATCTTCGCAATAATAAATCAGTACGTGGGGCTCAAGGTCGGAATGATCGTCTCAGGATCATGGTATGTTGCGTATCTGGCAGCTATGGCCCTGCGCTGGTCGCCGGGAGAAGTCAATCTGTCGGCATCAGCCTCAACGGGGGCCTCCATGGTCTGTACCGGATTTGTGTTCACTTATCCTGCAATTTACTTGTTAGCATATTCAGCCAAATACGAAATGAACGGGACCTATCTGGTAGATTCATCATTACTTCTACCTAACTCATGGGCTCTGGCTGGAGTTGCCATGGTCGCCTCGATTCTCGGAGGTTTCCTAGGATGTCTCTATTTCATTATTTTCAGAAGAGTGTGGCTTGTTGAGGATCCTTTGCCGCTGCCTGGTTTCGAAGCGAATATCAAACTAATGGATATCGCAGGCGAAACTGCCAAGGAAGGAGGCATGGAAGGAGCTATGCATTCAATCCGATTAGTTGGGATCTCGACTGCAATAATTATGGCATTTACATTCCTTAGGGATTGGCCACTTCTTGGTACTGGAACCAGTGATGCTGCTGGAAAAGAAGTCAAGACCTCTATTCTGAGTCGGGCGACAGAAAATATCTCGTGGTACGATGGAGGGGACCTTACGGTGCCGATGGAGAATTCACTTACCAATTACACCTGGCTGGGCTTTGGGCTTTACCCCATGATGATCGCAATCGGCTGGTTCATGAGATTCCGGGTTGCCCTTCTGGTCAGTCTCGGTACCTTCTTCACTTGGTTTGTAGTTACGCCTCTAGCTTTCCATTATGATTATCCTTTCTATCTTCCCATAGACGGTAATTATCATTCCGTTAGTCAATTTTCTCCTATGGGGTCGTTAGTTTCTTACGGTTATGTTGCAAGGCCAATGGCCATTGGTGCCATCTTGGGAGGTGGAATTACTGGCCTGCTGAAGATGGCCCCGGTTTTCAAGACTACGGCCTCGGATGTGATTGATATCTTTAGAGGAGAGAGTGATAACGCTTCCAGAAAGGACTATGTTGAGGGCAAGGGATGGTATGAATGGCCAATCAGCCACATCCCTGTAATGTTGATTGTTTCACTGATTGGAATAACTCTGACCTTTTCGACACAATTTGGTTTCTTTCCTTCCTTGATTTTCTCTTTGGTATTGTGTCTGACCACTTTTGCACTAGGTGCGATTGCGGTCAAGGTCATGGGGGA
>Ga0208896_1000489_pt1 | contig 21734 bp, 18 predicted proteins | sample ETNtaG_27_FD_185778 | JGI IMG/M metagenome (GOLD analysis project Ga0208896, IMG submission 185778) | Marine microbial and viral communities from oxygen minimum zone, Eastern Pacific Ocean - ETNP201406SV63 (SPAdes) (version 2) | ecosystem: Environmental > Aquatic > Marine > Oceanic ... | reverse complement strand
GAAACATCTGGGTGGCTTTTGGTGGTTGGGGCGGCATGAAAAAAACAGGGCCTCATGCTAGTATACTTGAGGTTAGTCTTTTTAGGTTTTATATGATGGTTTTATCTGTTTAGCCCCCTAAGAAATCTGTGACTAAAGAAAAAATAGATTACAAAACATCTGGTGTAGATATTGATGCTGGCAATAAAGCTGTGGACCTTATTAAGGACGAGGTAAGGTCAACCTTTGCGCCCAGTGTGTTGACCGACCTGGGTAGCTTTGGGTCTCTCTATCGCCTGAAACCCCTTTTGGAAAATTACGACGACCCAGTTATGGTTCAGAGTATAGATGGGGTTGGGACGAAAACTATTATCGCCCGTAAGTTGGGAAAGTTTAATACTATCGGCATTGATCTGTTAAGCGCCACTGCCAATGATATTTTGGTTATGGGTGCTCGGCCGGTCACTTTTCTAGATTACATCGCCAACGACCGGTTGGACCCCTTTATTGTAAAAGAAATTGTATCGGGAATGGTCAGTGCCTGTAAAGATATTGGCGTTTCGTTGGTGGGTGGCGAAACAGCAGAAATGCCCGACACTTACCTGCCCGGTGAGCATGACCTTGTTGGTGTTATTACCGGCATGGTGGAAAAAAATAGAATTATTACCGGCGAGAATATAAGGCCCGGTGATGTTGTGCTTGGGTTGCCATCCAGTGGTTTACACACCAACGGCTATTCGTTTGCCAGAAAACTCTTTTTTGATATCGGAAAATTCAGAGTGAATGACGTTATACCTGAATTGGAGAAATCTGTGGGGCTCACATTGTTAGAGCCACATGTTAATTATACAAACCATGTGTTTTCCGTTCTGGATTCGGGTGTCAACTTGAAAGGGATTTCTCATATTACTGGTGGGGGGTTGGTGGAAAATATCCCGCGAATTTTACCGAACGGCTGTGGCGTAGAAATCAAAAAAAACTCTTGGCCTCGTGTCCCGGTTTTTGATGTGCTCCAATCCATAGGAAATGTGGATAAAAACGAAATGAATCGGGCATTTAATATGGGAATTGGGATGGTATTTATTGTGAAATTAGATGATGTTGGAACTGTAAGGGGTGCGTTAAAACATTTGACGAACATTTATGAAATTGGTTTTGTTGTAAACGGAAAAAATAACGTTGTTATAAAATGAGTGCCTCAATCGCTATTATTCAGTTTCCTGGATCAAATACAGAGCGCGAAACACTTATGGCCTGCAAGCGTGTTGGGCTAAACCCTGTCGAATTTCTGTGGAACGAGCCGATAGAAAAACTATTAAAATTTAATGGGTTTGTAATTGTTGGTGGTTTTGCCTATGAAGACCGCTCTCGGGCCGGCGTGATTGCGGCGCTTGACCCTATAATGAAACAAATTAAAATCGAAGCAGAAAAGGGAAAGCCGGTTTTGGGTATCTGTAATGGTGCGCAAATTTTAGTCGAAAGCGGGCTTATTCCTGGACTAGATAATTATCGATTAGGCATAGCGCTTACAGATAACAAGAGAGTTCGGGGCGGCCATGTGGTTGGGGTTGGTTATTATAACACCTGGGCGAACATTCAAATGTCTGTACCGCCATACCGTTGTGCGTTCACGCGCCATCAGAAAACAGGGGAATTTCTTAGCATTCCGTTAGCACACGGTGAGGGGCGCTTTGTTGTTCTTGGTGCCCTGCTGAAAAAAATAATTGCCAACGATCAAGCCGTTTACCGATACTGTGATGATGGTGGAAATGTGGTGGATGAATTTCCCGTTAATCCGAATGGGTCTGTGTACAACCTGGCGGCAGTATGTAATCCTGCTGGAAATGTCATGGCTATGATGCCACACCCAGAGCGGTCGGAAAACGGAGATGCTGTTTTTTCGTCCATGAAAAAGTTTATTGAAAATGGGAATCCAATTACAGACCACACTCTGGCCTTTAATCGGCCACAATATGAAGTGAAACCATATAGGCCCAGAGCGGGGTCCGTCGAATGGATTATTGATATGATTATTACTGACAACGAGGCTGTGTCCGTCTGTAGCGCTCTAAATGGTCTAGGGCAGGATTTTTCCATCACGCGGCAAACTCACTGGGAAATATCTGTGGACGGTGATCAGGGTTCTGTTCTAAAAAAAATAGATGCCACATGGGAACTATATAATTCTAATAAAGAATTTATCAGCAACCTCGTCACCGGTAATAATACAGCCTCCTTTCTTGTTCGACCAAAAGAAGACGTCCTGGGCCGGGCTAAGCTTGAATCTCTAATTAAACGATTTGAAATTAGTGGACTAACCCAATTAAAGCACGGTGTTATATGGAATGTAACTGTAAACAGCGGTAATTTTGAATCTGTTTTAAAGGATGTTTTGAATACACACATACTCTTTAACCCTCTATCTTATGAATGCTATCGAATCAACTGAACATTATAAGAGCCGCATTAAGGCAGAGCTCAATAACACACTAACCAAAACATCTTTACCTGGCGCACTCAAGCGAACTGGAAAGGTGCGAGACCAATATGATTTGGGTGACATGCTTGCTCTTATAACCACCGATCGACAAAGTGCTTTTGACCGAGTGTTGGCATCTATCCCGTTTAAGGGACAGGTGTTAAATCTCACCAGCGCATGGTGGTTTGAACAGACCAAAAATATTATCCCTAATCAAGTAATTCGCGTTCCTGACCCTAATGTGACGCTGGCAAAAAAATGCAGTGTTTTTCCTATAGAGTTTGTGGTTCGTGGATATATCACCGGCAGCACAAGTACAGCCCTTTGGACGGTGTACAATAATGGCAATCGCGAATATTGCGGTAATGCTTTACCCGAAGGGATGATAAAAAATCAAAAATTGGACACCAACATGCTTACGCCTACCACAAAAGAGGAACATCATGACCGGCCCATTGCCCCGGATGAGATCGTTGGCGAGGGGTGGATGACCAAAGAAGACTGGAATTATTGCAGCCAGAAGGCGTTAGAGCTTTTTATTTTTGGACAAAAGAAGGCAGCGGAGAATGGTATGATTTTGGTGGACACTAAATACGAAATGGGCCGAGACTCAGATGGTGTGATTAGACTCATCGACGAAATCCACACACCCGATTCTAGTCGATATTGGATTGCCAAAACATACAATAAGCGCATAGCGCTAGGGCAAGAGCCCCAAAATATTGATAAAGAATTTTTACGATTATGGTTTGTAAAAAATTGTGATCCATATAATGATAAAATATTACCGGAGGCCCCAGAAGAACTCACTGTTGAGCTGTCTAGTCGCTATATTTATTTATATGAAACGATTACAGGAGAACTGTTTCCGTTTCCAGATTCCGGAACTCCTATAAATAAACGTATAATAGAAAAAATTCAAACCACATAGTTCCATGGACTATTATTTAATTTTAATTCATATTATTTCGGCAACTGTCTGGACTGGTGGACACCTGGTTATGGCTATTGGTTTTTTACCAAAAGCAATATCGTTGGGGGCCCCACAATTATTAAATGACTTTGAAAGTGTTTATGAAAAAATCGGAATACCCGCACTTTTTATTCAAATAATTACTGGTGTTTTGCTTGGTTATAACTATTTTTCCTCCTTTTTAGATTTTTTTGGTTTTTCTACCTATCACCAGTTCCTTCTTACTCTTAAATTTTTATTACTCGGTTTAACTGTTGTTTTGGCGTTAGATGCGCGGTTAAGAATTATTCCAAAATTGGGCCATCAAAACCTAAGGGCTTTGGCGTGGCATATCTTTCCAATTTCTATCATTTCGGTATTATATATAGTTGTGGGTGTAAGCTTTAAAAATGAAGGGTTTCTTTATGGGGTTTTTGCTTTACTTCAAAATAATTAACAATCAAAAAGGGCAAAATCTAAGCAATGAAAACAATAATAATTATGGGCTCAACCTCCGACGAGCCCCATGCAAAAAAGATCACCGACAAGCTAAACGAATATAACATTAACTGGGAACAGCACGCGGCGTCCGCACACAAAGAACCCCTTAAGGTTTTGAGTATCTTGAATACAAATAAAGATAAAAAGGATATTGTCTATGTCACCATTGCTGGGCGGTCAAATGCTCTATCTGGTTTTGTGGCAGCAAATTCGGATTTTCCCACTCTTGGCTGCCCGCCATTTTTTGATAAAATAGATATGTTTGTTAACATCCACTCTACTCTACAAATGCCAAGCAATACGCCTGTTTTAACAATTATTGACCCTGAGAACTGTGCGTTAGCAGTAAAAAGAATTTTTGGTGTCTAGCCCACTAACCTCAATTTCACCATTAGATGGTCGCTATTCAGGTAGCGTAAAAGAGCTGGCCGTCTGTTTTTCAGAATCGGCGCTCATGCGGTACCGCCTGAAGGTTGAAATTGAATATCTTATTTTCCTTGGGAGCGAAAGGTCTATTAAAGAACTTCCTCCTTTTTCCCGCGCTGAGATGGCGCGTCTGCGAAAAATATATCTTAATTTTAATTCGGATGGTGCAAAAAAAATAAAACAGATTGAAGGCTCTACTAACCACGATGTAAAGGCCATTGAGTATTATGTTCAAGGTAAAATAAAAAAAACACTACGCCCGTGGGTCCATTTTGCGCTTACCTCTGAAGATGTAAATAATTTATCCTACGCGCTCATGTGGCATGACGGATTGAATCAGGTATATATGCCTATGTTGTTGTCTATTAATAGGGCACTAAAAAAACTCTCAAAAAAATATAAAAACATTTCTGTGTTATCCCTAACCCACGGCCAGCCAGCTACGCCAACCACATTCGGGAAAGAGTTGGCGGTTTTCTCTGTTCGGCTGGATCGTCAAATCCAACAGATAAAAACCCATAAACTTCTGGGGAAACTAGGGGGGTCTACCGGGACATGGTCTGCCCATGTGGTGGCCTATCAAAAAACGGGTTGGGTCAACTTTGCCTCTAATTTTATTAAATCGCTTGGTCTATATCCAAACTTAGTCACCACCCAGGTAGAGCCACACGACTCAACCGCAGAAAGCTATCACCAGGTTGTTCGCTTAAATTTAATCCTAACTGATCTCTGCCGGGATATGTGGTTCTACATCAGTCGGGGAATTCTAGAACAAAAAAAAGTTAACCACGAAGTAGGCTCTTCTATAATGCCCCATAAAATTAATCCCATCCAGTTTGAAAATGCAGAAGGGAATTTAGGTGTTTCTAGTGCGCTTTTAAATCATCTCGCCAATAAATTACCTGTATCAAGGATGCAGAGAGACTTAACAGATTCAACAGCCTTACGGAATCAGGGTGTAGCCCTAGGGCATTCTTATTTGGCGGTAAAAAACATTTTAAAGGGCCTAAATCGTATCCGTATTAATAAAACTCAAATAGCAAAAGAACTCGATAGCCATTGGGAGGTTTTGGCAGAAGCTGTTCAGACCGTTCTTAGAAAAAATGGCAAACAGGATGCATATGAGCAACTCAAAACACTGACCCGAGGGCAGCCCGTTAATGCTGAATCTATAAAAAAGTTTGTGTTGGAATTAGGCCTACCTGATAAAGATAAAGACGCTCTCTTAAAACTAACACCAAAGCTATATACCGGATTAGCTTCTCAATTAGTGGGTCTGGTCTAATGTGTGGAATAGCTGGTATTTATTCCCACGGGCCTGTTGCTGCAGAGCTGTACGATAGTATTATACACCTTCAGCATCGTGGACAGGATGCTGCCGGTATTGTAACCTACGATAATCGAATGCACAAGGAAAAGGGCGTGGGCCTTGCTAAAGAAATTTTTAACGATGATAATATAAAGCTATTAACAGGCAATATTGGTATCTCTCATAATCGCTACCCCACACAAGGGGGTTTCGGCCATGGAGAGGTGCAACCATTCTGGACGTCTGTCCCATATGGAATCGCCCTAGCTCACAATGGTAACCTTACAAACTATAATGAGCTGGCAGCTGAGGTTACTAAAACAGAAACGCGATATCTAAATACCACCAGCGATTCAGAGGTGCTTCTACATTTGTTCGCCGACGACCTACACCAAGAGGTTCCCCCTCAGACCAATGAAGAGTTTTTTGATTTACTCTGTGAGGCTGTTATGAAAATTTTCCAAAAAGTAACAGGGGCCTATTCCGTTACCTCTGTTGTTATTGGAAAAGGGCTGGTTGTTTTTCGAGATCCTCAGGGTATCCGACCGCTAGTCAGAGGTGAGAGGTCTAATGGGAACGGTGGAAAGGATTATATCTTTGCATCGGAAAACACCATGTTTTACGCTTTAGGCTATGAGCCGAAAGGGACGGTACTTCCTGGTGAATTAATATATATTTCTGAAGATGGATCTGTTTTTAGTAGGCGTTTGGTTAAAAAGAAATTCAATCCCTGTATTTTTGAATATGTATACTTTGCCCGGCCGGACGCAACCCTAAATGATGTGAGTGTTTATCGGTCCCGCCTGCGGATGGGGCAAAACCTAGCACGGGCGTGGAAAAACAAGAACCCCAACAAAACACCTGACATTGTAATTCCGGCCCCCAGCACTGCTAACACGGCGGCTCTTTCGTTTGCCCACGAGCTGGGTGTGCGTTATTCAGAGGGGTTGTACAAAAACACCTTCATTGGTCGAACGTTTATTATGCCTGAACAGGCCGAGAGGAAAAGGTCCGTGCGCTATAAGCTTGTGCCCCAAGAGACAGAGATTCGCGATAAAAAAGTACTTATAATGGATGACAGTATTGTTCGTGGTAACACCAGCCGAGAAATAGTGCGTATGTTGAAAGATTTTGGCGCAAAAGAAGTTTACTTCGCCTGCGCATGTCCGCCGGTTCAAAACCCCTGTTTTTATGGGGTGGATATGCCCACAAAGAGAGAACTTATTGCTGGAGATATGGATGAAGTTGAAATTGAAAAATATATGGAGGTTGATATCCTGCTTTACCAGGACATCAACGACCTGGTTGAGGCGGTAACCCGAAAGGGGAATCACTATATTGATATGCCATGTATGGCGTGTTTAGATGGGAAGTATGTGGCAAACGACATAAACCATGAAAAAATCATTGAAATGGAAACCATGCGAATTAATAATAGAAACGGGAGCTCGCCACAGGGTGTATGAGGCTTTTTTTTGAAAGCTATAAATCTATCTAAAAAATTCGAGAAGATTTCTGATTGTTGGGCACCAAAAATAGTCGCCGAAATGAATGACTACCAGTTTAAGTTGGTAAGGGCTAAGGGTAAATTTATTTGGCATGCACATGAAGACACTGATGAAGCATTCATTGTCTTGGACGGTGAACTCACTATTGAATTCCGTGATAGGCTAATAACCCTTGAAAAGGGTGAAATGGTTGTTGTCCCCATGGGGGTTGAACACAGGCCTGTGGCACAAAATGAATGTAAAATTATGATTATTGAGCCTCGAGGTGTTGTGCATACAGGAAATGCCCGCGTCTTGACCGGTGTGAGTTTGTAGGTCAAATATGTTTTTGGTGTGGGGAATAGAAAATGAAACATAAAATTTTAGTCGTTGGTTCCGGGGCCAGGGAACACGCTATTGTCCGAGCCCTAGATCGATCAGAACAAGAAAAAGAAATTTTCTGTTTAGCCTCCAACATGAACCCTGGTATTTCTGGGCTTTGTGGTGAGCTTGCGGTGGGTAACATTAATAATCCTGAATTTGTAGTAAACTATGCAAAGAAAATAGGAACAACGCTGGCCGTTATCGGGCCGGAAAGCCCATTAGCGTGCGGTGTGGCTGATGCGCTTTGGAATGTAAACATCAAGGTGGTCGGGCCTAAAAAAAAATTAGCACAGCTGGAAACGTCTAAAACCTTTACTCGAAACTTATTAAAAGAATATAACATCCCCGGCGGACCAAAATATCAACCCTTTGGCTCTATGGATGGGGTTTTAGATTTTTTAAACGAGCTGGGAGAAGACTACGTGGTAAAGTATGATGGCCTTGCCGGTGGCAAGGGTGTGAAGGTCGCCGGAGATCATTTACATTCCCACGATGAAGCTATGGACTATTGTCAAAAACTGGTAGCCGGTGGCGGTGGGTTTATTATTGAAGAAAAACTTATAGGAGAGGAGTTTTCCCTAATGAGCTTTTGTGATGGGGAAAACTTGAAACATATGCCTGCGGTTCAGGATCATAAGCGCGCATATGAAGGCGACTTGGGTCCAAACACCGGTGGAATGGGCACCTATTCTGATGCCAATCACTCCCTCCCTTTTTTAACAGATGGGGATATTTTGCAAGCTTGTGATATTAACAATCAAACTGCTAGGGCCCTAAAAGACAAGTTTGGTGAAGGATATAAGGGTGTCCTTTATGGCGGATTTATGGTTACGGCCGACGGAGTGAAGTTGATTGAATACAATGCCAGGTTTGGCGATCCTGAGGCTATGAATGTTCTTTCTGTTTTGGAATCGGATTTTATTGATATTTGTTACGGCATTGTCAAGGGAACACTAGACCAGGTTGTTGCCCAATTTTTAAATAAGTCAACTGTATGTAAATATGCTGTTCCAAAAGGTTACCCGAATCGCCCTGTAAAGGGAGAACCTATTGATGTGTCTTTAATCTCGAATCTTGATAATTTATTTTATTCATCGGTAGACATACAAAACGGGGGGCTGATAGAGGCGGGAAGCCGCACGGTTGCCGTTGTAGGTATTGCTGACACTATTTCCGAAGCAGAAAAAATAGCAGAAAAAGAAATCTCGTCTGTAAAAGGGCCTTTATTTCATAGGGCAGACATTGGGACGGAAAGAGTCGTTCAAAGCTGTGTTAGTCATATGAATACATTGCGATGATAAAACTGGGGGTTTTGGGGTCTACAGGCGGAACCGATCTCCAGGCCATTTTTGACGCCATTGATTCAGGGAAATTAGATGCGCGGGTGTCGGTAGTTTTGTCCAATCAGAAAGCCTCCTATATTCTTAGGCGGGCCCAAAAACACAATACTCCAGCAGTGTTTGTCCCACACAAAGGAAAAACTCGAGAACAATTTGATGCTGAAATGATGAGAATATTAAAAGGTCGGGGGGTTGACCTTGTTTTACTTATTGGCTTTATGCGAATCCTGTCAGCTGATTTTTGCCTGAAATGGAGGGGGCGGCTCCTTAATGTCCATCCTTCTTTATTGCCCAAATATGCTGGCGGGATGGATACAGAGGTTCACAAAGAGGTGTTGAAGAGCGGTGATTTAGAAACGGGGTGCACCATTCATTTTGTCACAGATGATGTGGATGGGGGGCCTATATTAATTCAGAAAAAATGTAATATTGAGGATTGTGACACCGTAGAAACACTAAAAAATAAGGTGCAAAAACTAGAAGGCGAGGCCTTTATAGAGGCAATACAATTAATTCAAAACAATTAACATGCTAGATAATCCTTCGTTAAATCAAAAACCAATCAACATAAGGCGCGCACTTATTTCCGTCTTTGATAAAACGGGGGTGGTTGAACTGGCCCAGTCTATTGATAGGGCCGGGATAGAAATTCTATCTACTGGTGGAACCGCACAAGAACTGCGGAGCGCAGGTATCCCCGTTTTGGATATAAGTGATTACACTCAGTTTCCAGAAATTATGGATGGCCGTATAAAAACTATTAACTCTCTGGTTGGGGGTGGTATTCTTGGTCTTAGAGATAAACACGAGAACGACGCTGAATTAAACAAAATTCAATGGATTGATTTGGTGGTCTGTAATTTATATCCTTTTTCGGAAACGATTTCCCGGGAAAATTGTAGTTTAGCCCTTGCCCTAGAAAACATAGATATCGGTGGCCCAACCATGATCCGCTCTGCGGCCAAAAATTTGGGATGGACCTGTGTGGTTGTGAGTCCTTTAGATTATTCTATAATAGCTAGTGAATTAAGGTCTGGTAGGATTTCATTTGAAACACGGAAGAGGTTTTCTGCTAAAGCCTTCGGGTATACAGCGCAATATGAGACCATAATTCATAATTATTTAAAGGACGGACCCTTGTCCGAAAATTATTCGTTGACCTTTGAAAAACACTCAGAATTGCGTTATGGTGAAAACCCCCACCAGAATGCCGCCGCCTATAAAGGCCCTGGGAACAGTGAGCCCAATATCCTGAACGCAACTATCCACCAAGGTAAGCAGTTGTCTTACAATAATATAATGGACGCTGATAGCGCCCTTTCTTGTGTTCGGGATTTTAAGAGCCCTGCCTGTGTGGTTGTTAAACATGCCAATCCCTGCGGTGTGGCTGTTGGTAAAAATACTTTAGATGTTTATCGTCGTGCTTTTAATGCGGACTCTCAATCCGCATTTGGCGGCATCCTCGCTTTCAACCGAACATGTACAAAAGAAGTTGCTGAGGCAATTGCGTCTGTGTTTGTAGAGATTGTTTTGGCGCCAAGTTTCGACAAAGAAGCGCTGGGTGTTTTTAAAAAGAAAAAAAATCTGCGAGTTTTAGAGGTAGGTGTTTTCGGAAAACGCACCAAAAAACAAGAGGTGAGAAACATTGATGGGGGCCTCTTGGTTCAAAACACAGACACAAAAGCTCTTTCCGAAGATGACCTGGTTTTTGTCACAAAGAAAACACCCTCAAAAAAAGAGATAGAAACAGCGTTGTTTGCGTGGAAGGTCTTGCGTCACGCTAAATCCAATGGTGTTTTGATTGCCAAAAATAACACCACGGTTGGGCTTGGAGCGGGACAAGTAAGCCGCGTGGATGCTGTTCATATGGCCCTTAGAAAAGGAGGAGAAAGCGTGGCAGGGGGGGCACTAGCCTCTGACGCTTTTTTTCCTTTTCGGGACAGTATTGATTCAATCGGAGGCTCGGGAATTAATGTTGTGATACAGCCTGGGGGATCTATCAGAGACATGGAGGTGATTGATGCCTGTAACGAACATGGGATTTCCATGATATTCACCGGTGTGCGGTGCTTTAAACACTAGTTTTATTTATAATATTTAAATAATAACCGGTTCGTCTGTTATGATCCCACTCACACCCTTTTTATGTAGCCATTTCCAGGCCGCGGGGTTGTTAATGGTCCAGGCGTTTATAGGTAGGTGTTTTTTCTTTGCATAAGAGATAAGCGTCTCGTTAATGGTGTCGCCTCTGGGGTGAAGAAAGTCCGGATGAACTATGTTGGTTAGCTTTAAGCTTGACTGGTTTTTAATTATAAGAGCTGTTAATATTTTTGGGTCCACTCGTTTTACAAAAAACACAATTAAGGGATTGAAACTCGAGACAATCACTGATTTTCTTTTTTTATGTTTCTTTATTAGCCTTACAAGCCTTATCACAGGATAAATGTCCCAGACTCTTTTTGTTTTAATCTCTATTAAAAACAAAATCTCTTTTTTGGTATCTTTAAATATTTTATCTATTAGCGGCAGGCCCCTGTTTGGATCTTCGTTTTTGTTTGTTCTGTGTATAATTGTTTTAAGTTCACTATATTTTTTATCATCAACAAAACCCTTTCCCTTTGTTTCTCTCTCCAGGTCAATATTGTGTGAACAAACAATCTTTTTGTCTAATGACATGAAGGTGTCAAGCTCAACAGCTGTAAAGCCTTGGTTGATTGCTTTTTTTATAGACGAGGCGGTGTTCTCTGGCTCTTTTTTGTGCAGCCCTCTGTGTGCAATAAAAAGGGGGGTTGTTTTTTTATAAATATGTTTTCCGGAAAGGGGGGTCCAAAAGCACAAATGTCTTACCAAAACACACACTAACAATATAAATATCATTAATCCCACTATTGGTTGGGTAGTAAATATAACTTTTTATGGTCCCTGTTTTTTTGAATTATTGTTTCGTTGAAAAGTGTTTTTTTATATTTTCCATTGTGATATAATTTTGATTGGTCTTTGTAGTGGGGACTGTGTGATAGGCCTGATTGGCCCGTTGGAAGAATAAAGTCAATTTCATCTAAATTGTCAAAGTCGACTATTCTTCGCATGGACGCCCCTGCCGTCTGCCTGAAGGGGTCTGTATAGCTAAAACCTCCAGCTCTGACTGTTTTGTCCGACCCCCCAGACGGAAAGGGGCCCACGTTAAACTTAAATATTTTATTAAGCAACTCAACCTCACCTAGGGGGTGGGGGTGGGTTAATGAGTGCGCGCTACCCCATCTTTTCTTTTCTCCTTCCTTAATAATAATATTTATTCCATTATACAGAGACGTTTCCAGAACGTCTACTATTGTTTCTGTTTTTTTGGTGGTTGTAATATTATCAAACCAAGAAGATGTGTGTTCTTTTAATAGTTCTCTTAGGTTTCTAGTATAAAGATATTTCATTCCTAAAAACACCTCAAAATAGCCGTCTCCCAATAACAATAATTCGTCTTTATATATGTTTTTGATAAGCTCTCTTATTATTGAATGAAAATACAGTGCCTCTAGTGAATTAATATCTTCCTTTCCATCCCAGCTTTTCAATAGAGTTATTGCGTGATTTATTTCATCGTTGTCAAAAACAAAATCAAACTGAAAAAGCAATAAACACATTTCTTTTGCAAAGGGCGAGATAACATCAAGCTGTGTTTTTTTCATATCTTCTGTGGACGCAAGCTCTAGTGGTTCAATTAACTCTATTATTCTTTCAGCGCGACTGGGGTCAGCCCATAATCCGGAAATATAAAACGGAAACTCATCTCCTATTGTTTTATTGTTTGCTGTCGAAATGTATCCTTTTTCTGGATTAAAAATATATGGCATTTTTTCAAAAGGAACATATCCGTCCCAGTCATAGCTTTTATTGTGGCCGGGCCTTGGTATGAGGCTGTTTCCTTCTTTTCGGATCGGAACATAAACAGCGGGCCTCCACCCAATGTTTCCTGCTGTGTCAGCATATATTATGTTTTGGCCCGGTACACCGAAATTTTTTACGGCCTCTGTAAAGTCGTTCCAGTTTTTCATTGTATTAAGCTTCATAAAGGCATTCATTTCGTTTGTTAGTTCGTGCCCAACCCACGCCATGGACATGGCCGTTTCTTTTCCTTTTAATAAAGGATGAATATCGCTAATAACCGGGCCGTGGTGTGTTAGTCTTATGGCAACTGTTGTGTCTTGTCCATTTTTCAGTGGTATGGTTTCGGAAACTATCTCCATGTTTTTCCACTCATTCCCTTGCAAGTATTGATTAGGGTTTTTTGGGTGTATTTTTTCAATAAAAAAATCTACATCATCTACCATGCTGTTTGTAAGGCCCCAGGCACATGCCTCGTTGTTTCCAATTACAGGCACAGGGATTCCTGCTATACAAACACCACAGGAATTATATTTTCCTCCTTTTAGGTGCATTTCGTACCAACGGGCTGGTTGAGTAAACTCTAAATGTGGGTCGTTTGCTAAAATTGGTTTCCCGCTATGTGTTTTTTTTCCGGACAGTACCCAGCTGTTTGATCCTGTGTGGGGAGACCTAAACCCGAGGAGGTCTCTAATTTTAAATTCTTGAGTTAAAATATGATCAAATACAGGCTTTATCCCTTTTGAGATAGTGGGCTCATTTAACACAAATTCAGGGTGGATTTCTGCTAACTTTTTCGCCCCAAAATATTCAAATATCGCTCCATAAACAATTTCTGATTTCCACGAGGACTGCATTTCGTGTGCCATCATTCTCGCATACCCTGTTACGTCTGATGGTCGCCAATGTGGAGGTTTTATTCTTAATAATTTAAATTCTATTGGTAGATCGTTAATTGCTTCGGAAATATAAAAATTTATTCCTTGACAAAACGATTCCAATATATCTCTCTCTTCGGGATACATGTTCTCGGCAAGCTGTTTTGCTATTTCTGGAATTCTCCATGTCCTTAAATAAATATCTGTGGACAAATATTTATCCCCTAGCGCAGATGCGAGCTCTCCCCTAACTGCATAAACAACCATGCTCATTTGAAAAAGCCTTTCCCTGGCGGCAATATATCCAGCAGCCAAAAACAGGTCTTTGTCGTTTTTTGCAAAAACATGTGGCACTCCAAATTCGTCCGTGTGAACCTGTACGGTATCAATTAGTTTTTCTAAAACGATTTTACCTTCGTAAGAAGGAAGAGGGGAATAAAGATATTGTTTTACTATATTGACAAGAATAAGTAGGGTTAATAATATATAAAAGAGGTTTTTTATCGTTTTTTTCACGTGGTTTTTCTTGCTTTAATTTGTTTCGTGCGCAACCCTTTCTTCTGTTCTCTTGCGGCCCAAGGGGTTATCTTAAAATTATTGAAACAAAATGACTATTTAAATCTTTTTTATCGTTGTGAATGTTTTTTTAATTGAATTGTTGGTGCTTTTTTATAAAACACGGAAACACCCGGCCCTTGTCGCTTGGGCGCATATGTTGTCGACCTTTCTGTGTGTGTTAATCTATAGAGGGGTGTTTAAGGGGAAGCGGTTCGGGTCTAAAACAATAAATACAGACGAGCAATTTACCCCGGGATATTAATAGTCGTTTGTGATGAACATCACTGCTTTATTTGATTTAATGAGATATTTTAAACTGATATTGAAAAATCCCTTTTTCTGGAAAAACGGGGACGTTTCTTTCGTATTTAAGTTTTATTTCTTTTTTATATGTTTCAAATAATTTTATTCCCTTACCAAAAATAAAAGGATGGGGGGTTATATACAAGTGCGTTAGGTGGTCAGCAAACATTGAAAATGTTTTTCCGCCTCCTATAATAAAACATTTTTTTTTATTTATTTTTTTTAATATTTCCCCTGGTCTGTCTTTCCTTTTTACTGTTATGGTCTGTCTTCCTTTTAGGTCGTTTTTAAGCGTTTTTTTTGTATTAAACCCCATAACAACCGTGTGCCCCCTAGTTTGGTTTTTAAAAAGGGAGAGGTCTTTTGTCCACGCTACCTGTTCAAGACTATGCCTTGCAATAAATCCGTCTAGGGTTACAGCGGCAATGCCTATAATGTCCATAAATATGTTTAGTTTTGTTCCAGGGATAAAATAATTTTATGATGCAAAAACGCTCTGTGCTGCTTTGTCCCTTTATCTTTTCCTGACTTTTTGGACATCATTTTGGCTATTGTTTTTAAATTAGAGAAAGATACGGATTGAGATATATAATCATATTTTGAAGGCTTGTTTTTTCCTTGCCCTAAAATATTAATAAGGCGGCTTACATATTCTATTTGAAGATTTCGCCGGATTGTACCTACGTTTCCCCTTAGGTCTGCAGAAAAAATGGCCTCTGTTAGTCCATCAAAGAGTTCTTCAATGGTGTATTGATTTCCATATAGCTGAGTATCTATGGTTCGCTGTAAAACTCTTGGGTGTAATATGTGATTTAAAACAGCCCTGTGTGTATATAGCGCCAATGAATGTATTTTAGGGTCTTCTGTTTTTCCATAAAAATCAAAACCCCTTCTCTGGTATTGTAAAAAATTTACCAAAGAATCTGGCAGAAACATTGCCTCGGGAGAAAACACAAAGTCTTTCAGCGCTTTCATGGCCTTTTCTTGTTCTGAGCGTGGAACGGGCTTCAGCGGAACCCCTGTCTCTGTTTGTCCTGTTACAAAGCGATCAACATAAACTCCACCAATAAACCTTGAAATTATAGAAGCACAGGAGCTCTTTTCTCTTATTAGTATATTAAAGGCATCTCTCATCGCGTGAAAAGAAACTCCTTTTTCTGTATATTTCTTGTACAGCCCCCTCGTTAAATTATCCATTAATTTAATTCTTTGTATTGCGTGTTCAATGGGTTCGTTGGTCATATCTCCTATCATTACCCGGGGGTCGATTCCTTTTCCTGAAGACCTCATGTCATCTGCGTCGTTTCCGAACATAAGCTCGGGGTCTGTAGAAAGGGCTAAAATTTTATTTAGCCGTTTTTCTTCTTCTTTAGGGTTTTCTAGTGGCGGGGAGTATCCAAATAGGATTGCCCAGTCATCATACGTTCCGGGAACCGTGGAATAATACTGACCCTGTTTTTTAGGGTTAAGAGATAGGTTTACTGGTACATAATCCATAACCGAACCGGTTAACCCCACCGCTTTGGTAAGGGCTGCGTTGTGAGACTCTTCAATGTTGTGTAGATGGCTAGATTTAAAATTATGATTTAGGCCCAGCGTGTGACCAACCTCATGTAAAACAAGGCGCACAATTGATTCGTTTATCAACTTTTTCTTGACAGCTTCGCCATCCTGTAAAACTTCTGTAGAAATAAGACCCAAAAGGTTTTCCTGATGAACATAGTTCCCTATTTGACAAAAAGACGGGTCCAAATCACCGGCTTCTGGTGAAAATAGTTTGTCATATTTTACGCGGTTTGTGAAATAAACATATTCTAACATAATATCTGCACCGAGGATTTGCCCTGTTTTTGGGTTAACAAAGCTCGGGCCGTAGCCCCCAAAGGGGGGCGAGGGAGATGATGTCCACCTTAAAACATTATAGCGAATATCTCCTGCGTCCCACTCTGCGTTGTCTGGTTGAACCTTAACCTGAACGGCGTTTTTGAACCCTGCGGCCTCAAACGACTTGTTCCAGGCCAAAACCCCCTCAGAAACCGCGTCTCTAAATTCGTATGGGGTTGTGTTTTCAATCCAAAAAATAATGGGTTTTTTGGGTTCAGATAATTTGGACCCTGGGTTTATCTTTTTCAGGTTCCACCTATGTATCAGGTCTCTATATGGTGTGTGGCTGGGAGATGTCATGTCTGTTACTCTGGTTGTAAAATAACCTATTCTTTGGTCATCAATTCTCGGAACATAGTCGTTGCTTGGGGCCTTGATTAGGCTGTGCTGAATGGTTAAATTTACAGATCGGGCGTCAGTTATTCCTGTTTTTCCGCTGTTTTTTGGGGTTGGGTTGTCATAAGAAAACTGCACAACAATTTCTGAGTTTTTTGGATAATTTCGAAGATCTGTATATTTGCTTTTTTCTTTGTTTAGCTTACCTAAGGAAAATCGCCTGCTGTTGGGGGGTGTATAATGTTTAATTTGCAGTAGTTTTTCGGAAATAAATAAATCATCGGCTTTTATCAATACCCTGTTTTTTAGTGAGTCTTCGGCTATAATTTTATTTGATGACATTATGGATTTACTAATGTTCGCTCCTGATGCTCTGCTTAGTGGGCTGTCAGGATCGAAATAAAACCCATAGTTCTCAGTGATAAACTCGATGCGGTTAAAATATTTTTGGATGGAAAATATTTTACTAGAGCGATAAGACCCACGATTAAAGCCCACGTCCACTATTCCGTCGTGAGCATGGCCAAAATAAATATATTCTTTATTAATTTGGTTTTTATGAATCTCCATATACAATGAACCGTTTACTGTGTCCTGATAAAAAGTAAAAAGCCCAGAAAATTTGTCCATTTTCTCTGTTTTCTTTTTTAAGCTTATACTCTTTTTTTTGGTTGAGTCCGCCTTGGTATTATTGTTTTTTTCTTTACCTTGAACAACAGAAACTATAAGTAGCGTAATAATTAAAGATATTGTTAGTTTTTTTATGTTATTTCTCCTGTTTGTTTGTTTTTGGAACAAATATATCTGTTGCTGTTCCCAAAAAGGTTTCAGCAGAGTTTCTAATGGTTTCTGATAGCGTCGGGTGTGGGTGAATGGTTTGTCTTAGGTCTTCAGCGTCAGCTCCCATTTCAATGGCCAGGGCAATTTCTGAAACTAAGTCCCCGGCCCCTTGCCCTACAATTCCTGCTCCCAAAACCTGTTTTGTCTCTGGATTAAATAAAATTTTAGTTTTTCCCCCTTGAAAGCCACCTATTATTGCCTTTCCGCTAGCCGTCCAAGGAAATTCACCTTTTTTATAATATATCGAATCCTCTTTGGCTTTGGTTTCGGTAAGCCCTACCCATGCAATTTCAGGGTTGGTAAAAACCACGGCAGGGATTGCCCTAGCATCAAACTGTGAGGAGAGGCCTGCAATGTGCTCAGCCGCGATTGTCCCTTCGTAGGCAGCCTTGTGTGCCAGCATGGGGTTTCCAACAACATCCCCTATGGCATAGATATTCTGTGTGGTTGTGCGTTGAAACTTGTCTACCGGTAAAAACCCTTTTTTATCTGCCTCAATGCCTGCGTTTTCTAGACCCAAGTTTTCTGTGTTTGGTTTTCTCCCTACAGATACCAAGACTTTGTCATATGTATCGCGAATTTCACCGTTCGGTGTCTTTAGGGTAATATTAATACCTTTTTTGGTTTCTTTTCCAGACACCAGCGTTGATTTTAAATAAATTTTTTCAAGCTGGAGAGACAGCTTCCTTTGTAGGGGTTTCACTAAATCTTGATCTATCTCTGTGAGAAGGTGAGGAAGCCTCTCCACAACTGTAACCCTTGCCCCTAATGCGCTGTATACTGATCCCATTTCTAGCCCTATGTATCCACCCCCAACCACAAGAAGGTTTTTAGGAATCGAGTGAAGCTCTAAGGCCTGCTTTGATCCTATTATTCTGTTTGGGTCTTCAGGTAGGGTGGAAATCGTTCTAGAAACTGATCCTGTGGCAATAATTGCTTTTTCAAAAAACAGGCTAATAGTTGACTTTTTATTGTTTAGCTCAAGTTCGTTGGCTGACCTTAGTCTTGCCGTTCCTGTAAGTGTTTTTACTTTTCTTGCTTTTGCTAGATGGAAAATACCAGAACTTAATTTGGATATAACGGTGTTTTTCCATCTTCGAATTTCTTTTATATTTATCTTTGGTTTTTCGAAAACGACACCTTTGTTTTTTGCCTCTTTTGAGTCAACAATTAACTTTGTTAGATGTAAAAGAGCTTTTGATGGAATACAGCCTCGGTTTAAACACACGCCCCCCAAGGAGGTGTCTTTATTTATCAACACCACCTTTTTTCCTAGGTCTGCCGCTCGAAATGCCGCTGCATATCCCCCGGGACCAGCTCCAATTACCACAACCTCTGTTTTAATTGTTTCAGTCATTTTTGTTTATTCAAAAAAAGAGGTGTTTGACATAATTTTGGCTAGGTATTGAGTGAAGGCTGCCGCCTGTGCCCCATCAATAACCCTGTGATCGTATGTAAGAGAAAAAGGAAGGAGGTATCTAGCTGTAAATGTTTTTTTGTCTTTTAGTCTTGTGGGTTTCCATGTCGCCCTAGAAACACCAAGGATCGCGACTTCTGGGGGGTTAACAATAGGAGAAAAATATGTACCACCAATTCCTCCTAGGCTTGAAATAGTAAAGGTTCCTCCCTTTAGCTCTTCTGGTTTTAGTTTTTTTTCTCTTGCCCTTTTGCTTAAGTCTTTCATCTCTATAGAAAGTTTGGTTGTGTTTTTCTTGTCTGTGTTTTTAATCACCGGCACAACAAGGCCCCATGCGGTGTCAATTGCCACCCCTATATGATAATATTTTTTATGGACAAGAAACTCTTTGTTTATAGAGAGAGAGCTATTAAAGCTTGGAAATTCTTTTAAGGTTTGTGTAACCGCTCTTATTAAAAAAGGGAGAAATGTTCTTTTTGGGGGTGTGTTCTCTGTGTTTATTTTTTTTCTATACCTATCTAACTCTGTAATGTCTGCAACATCAAATTGTGTGACCTGAGGGATTTCTCTCCAGGCCTTCTCCAGTCTTTCCCCTGTAATTTTTTTTATTTTTGATAAAGGTTTGTGATAAACAGTCCCCCATTGTGAAAAATCAATTTCCTCGCCTACAGAATTGGTTTTTGTTTTTATCCTTTTTTTAATCTCATTAATTAGATCGCTTCTTGTTATTCTTTCTTTTTCTCCGCTTCCCGTTATCTCTGAAAGGTTTATTTTAAGTTCCCTGGCAAGCTTCCTTACGCTTGGGCTAGTTCGAAAGGTCTGGTTTGTTGTTTTCTGGCCTTGGATTTCCTTTTGTTCTTCTTTTGAGAGAGAGCTGTTTGTTTTGTTTTTCTGTTTTTTTGTTTTTAGTTCCACCTTAGGAGGTTTTTCTTTTGTTGTTGTCTCTTTTTCTTGTATTGAAATAATTTTATCTCCAGGAAAAATTATATCACCTTCTTCGCTAAACACCTCTACTATTGTTCCGCTGATATCTGATGGAATTTCCATTGAAGCCTTTTCCGACTCAAGGACAACAACCGGGTCTTCTTTTTGAACCTTGTCCCCGGGAGAAACTAAAACTTCACTAACCTCAGCATCTTTAACTCCCTCTCCTAGGTGTGGAAGGGTCATAATGTATAGGTTGCTCATGTGTTTCTTGGGTTTGGTTTCTTGGGGTTTATTTTATATTTTTTTACTGCTTCTTGCATCTTTGATTTTTTAATTTTTCCTGCTAGGGCGAGCGCCCTTATTCCTGCCAGCACAATATAGTGTCTGTCTATTTCAAAAAAACGTCTAAGGTTTTCTCTGGTGTCGCTTCTTCCAAAGCCGTCTGTTCCAAGTGCATAATAGGGACCAGGAACATAGGGCGCTATTTGTTCTGCGACCATTTTTACATAATCTGAGACAGCAACGGTCGGAACCTTTTGGTTTTTTAGTTTTTTTTCTAGGTGAGATCTTCGCTGTTTATTGTTAGGATTTAAAAGGTTCCAGCGCTCCACCTCTTCTGCCTCTTTTCGTAGCTCGCTAAAACTGGTAACACACCAAATTCCTGCGTCAATTTCCCAGTCTAAAGCAAACAGCCTGGCTGCCTCTATAGCCTCTTTTATTAAAGGTCCGCTACCAAGCAGTCTTAATGTTGGCATGTCGGTAGATTTTATTTTATACATTCCTTTAATTATTTCGTTTTCAGAGCCTTCTGGCATTGGAGGATGCTTGTAGTTTTCGTTTTCAACTGTCAAATAATAAATAACATCCTTTTGTTCTTCGACCATTTCTTTCATGCCGTGGTGAATAATCACAGCAATTTCATAGGAATAGGCTAAGTCGTATGCTTTTATGTTTGGTGTTGCCGCCGCGGCTAAGTGACTGTGTCCATCTTGGTGTTGAAGCCCTTCTCCGTTTAGCGTTGTCCTTCCTGCTGTTCCTCCCAATAAAAAACCCCTGGTTCGCATATCCCCGGCTGCCCAAATAAAGTCCCACACTCTTTGAAAACCAAACATGGAGTAATAGATATAAAACGGAATCATGTTTATTCCGTAGTTACTATAAGAAGTTCCCGCGGCAATAAAAGAGGAGATCGCACCGGCCTCGTTGATTCCTTCCTCAAGAATCTGTCCCTCTTTGATTTCTTTATAATACAAAAACTGATCAGAGTCGACCGGGTCATACCGCTGTCCAAAGTGTGCATAAATTCCAAGCTGCCTAAACAAAGGGTCCATTCCAAAGGTTCTTGCTTCGTCAGGAACAATCGGAACTATATATTTTCCTATGTTTTTTTCTTTTGATAAAATGGTTAAAATCCTAATAAACGCCATGGTGGTGGAAATCTTCCGGTTTCCTGTCCCGCTAATAAGTTCATTGAAAATGGAGATATTTGGAATCGTTATTGGTTTTGTTTTTTTTCTTCTTTTTGGAAGAAAGCCCCCCAGTCTTTTACGCCTTTCTAAGAGATATTTTTCCTCGTTACTTTCTTTTTTGAATCGGTAAAAGGGTGCCGTTGTTGCTTTTTTATCTGTGAGGGGGATTTCAAATCTATCTCTAAAATGTAATAGTTCTTTTTCGTTTAATTTTTTTTGTTGGTGAGTTATATTTCTTCCTTCTCCGGCTTCTCCTAGCCCATATCCTTTTATTGTTCTTGCTAAAACAACTGTTGGCTGCCCTTTGTGATTTATCGCCTCAAAATATGCGGCATATATTTTCTCTGGGTCGTGGCCCCCTGGTTTAAGTCTTTTAAGCTCTCTAT
>Ga0208896_1000477_pt1 | contig 22061 bp, 20 predicted proteins | sample ETNtaG_27_FD_185778 | JGI IMG/M metagenome (GOLD analysis project Ga0208896, IMG submission 185778) | Marine microbial and viral communities from oxygen minimum zone, Eastern Pacific Ocean - ETNP201406SV63 (SPAdes) (version 2) | ecosystem: Environmental > Aquatic > Marine > Oceanic ... | reverse complement strand
GGAATAATATGTACTTTGTTTTAGGGCAAAGTACATATTAGTACTATTCATCAGATGCGAGCTTGCGAACATAGGTGTGATATTCACCATCGTCAACTTCATCTATTTTCAGCAATTCATTTCCTGTTTTTTCACACCAGGCCTTTATGTCAGACTTTATTCCGTCATCGGTTGCAATAATCTCCAGTACCTGCCCGGCCTCCAACTCCTTTATTTTTTGAGATGCCTTAAATATGGGCATCGGGCAAAGCAATCCATAACAATCTAATGTAAAATCAGCTTCCATAATTTAGGAAAGTTCCCTTCTTTTGAAAGTTAGTTGAAATCCAGCAATTCACATAATTCATCAATAATAAACAGGTTATAAGTCATTATTGGTGTTCCTTTATTTAATTTTACTTATAAAAAAAAGATTTAAGCAGTACTACTTAGCCCTCTTTCGCCTTGCCTTGTAAGATGCCAGCCGCTCTTTAATCTCCTTGTCAAAACCATTTTCTGTCGGCTTATAGTATTCTTTACCCTGAAGCTCTTCTGGTAAATAGGATTGTTCTATATGGCCGCCATGATTGTGCGGATATTTGTATCCTTTTCCATAGCCGAGATCCTTCATCAGGGGAGTTGGTGCATTTCTGATATGAAGAGGTACTCCCAGAGCACCTTTTTCTTTGACATCCTCTAATGCACTTAGATATGCCTTATAAGAAGCGTTGCTCTTTGGTGCAGAGGCAAGATAGGTTACGCCCTGTGAGAGAGGTATCCACCCCTCCGGCATGCCGACAAAATGGAATGCATCTTTTACCGCCACCGCCACCTGAACAGCCGACGGATCGGCATTGCCAATATCCTCAGAGGCAAAAATAACCATACGCCGCGCAATAAAGAGAGGGTCTTCTCCCGCCTCCAGCATACGTGCCAGCCAATATACAGCTGCATCAGGGTCACTGCCCCGCATGGATTTGATAAAGGCGGAAATCACGTTGTAATGTTCATCCCCTCCTTTATCATAAAGAAGCGCTTTTCGCTGCATGGCTTCCTGGGCAACCTTTAAAGTAATTCTCCTCTTGTCTTTCTTATCGGGACTCATCAGTATTAATGCCGACTCAAGAGTATTTAAGGCTACCCTTGCCTCTCCGTGAGAAAGTTCTACGATAAAATTGAAGGCGTCATCGTCGATCGCTATTTTTAGATTGCCAAGCCCACGTTCCTTATTTGACAAGGTATTGGTTATTATGGTTTTGATGTTGTCTGCAGAGAGTTGTTCAAGTACCAGCGCCTTACAGCGTGAGAGAAGGGGAGCATTGATTTCAAATGATGGGTTCTCCGTCGTAGCTCCAATCAATGTAATAGTGCCGTCTTCCACGTGATGTAGAAAGGCATCCTGCTGGGACTTATTGAATCTGTGAATCTCATCGACAAAAAGAATAGTACTTTTGCCATAATATTTAAGCTGCTGTTTGGCCTCTTCGATGACGGCACGAATATCCTTGACGCCTGACAGTACGGCAGAGAAAGAGACAAAGTGAGCACCAATTGTCTTAGCGACAATTAAGGCTAGTGTAGTTTTTCCTACACCGGGAGGCCCCCAGAAAATCATTGATACTAACTCTTTCCTCTCCATAAACCCCCTGAGGATTTTATCTGGCCCGACAAGGTGTTCCTGTCCGACAAATTCAGCCAGGTTCTGCGGCCTCATCCGATCGGCCAGCGGGGATTTCTTTGCAGCCTTTGCCCTTGCGTCAAATAAATCAGCCATTTTCAGTTACTCTTTAAAATTTTTTTCACCGCAGAGACGCAGAGAACGCAAAGAAAAAACTTAGAAAAAAAGAAAAAGATACAGGAGTAGGAACGTATTGCAATACGCCCCTACAAAACAACAAAATTATTCAGAGCTTCTAATCAATTACTTTCTAGAAGATAATAACTTTGCGCCTTCTTGTCCTCGGCGTCTTTTGTCCGGGGAGCGGTGAACCATAATATGTAAATTTACATCCTGATAACTGATTAGTCAATCATTTATACTATTACTCTGTAAAGGATTCTTTTTTATCTGTGTGCATCTGCGCAAATCTACGTCCTACTTAATTTTATGTAGAGAAAAAAGTTGAACTTAAGTGATTGTTTTAATAGTATTGCCGTGACTTAAGAAGCAATATTGATTCCACGTGAAGTTCGGACAACACTTATAGAAAGGCATAGATCGATGATTAAGATTGTTGATGGTTTTGAGAATAGCGAACAGATATGTAAGATGATAGAGGACGTTGCCGGGGAGCTGCGTATAAATCAAAAACTGGAAGAAATATCTATTAAACATCCCCCCGACACTCCCATAGATATGAACTATCTCGGTTCAGATAACAAATTACTGGAGTTGGAGATAGTGGATTCATTAGAGAATCTCGAGGGCAGGGTCAGGCATGAGCTCATGCATGTGGCAGACCAGTTAGACGGAAAGTTTAAGTACAAAGACAGCCTTGTTCCCCCTGAAGGTACCGGTGCATTCAGGAGATACAAATACCTCTGGAACGTGTATATTGACAGCCGTCTTGTAAAGAGTGGCAAGCCTTCCTACGATACTCAGGAAGCCAGGGAAAAGGAGATAGAAGAGTGCTACCCGGAATTGAGCACAAATCTCAGGAAAAGGTGCTTTACATTTCTCTGGGGGATGGGGCTCCTTGACTTCGAACAGATTTCTGCAATGAGTTACGACCTGTTTTCCACATTTGAAGAACTCAAGTCTCTTGCCCTGTCACATGGGGAAGAACAGATTACATTTGAGGCAATTGAAGAACTGAAAAACTACGGGAAGTAGAGAGATAAAGAAAATAGCACGCACCCGCCAAAAGACACGTCGCCTGCCCAGCCAAGCCGGTTCGGACGGGGGCTGGGATTCACCTCTGTTTCCTCTAAACATCAAAATCTACGTTGACAACATTTCGTTAAAGAATTAGTATTGGTATGAGTGCATTTCTTTTTAGAAAAACTCTCGGTACATCATTAATTAATAAAGATCAGAGGAGAGATCATGATAAGTGTTGATAAAGCGTTGCAGATCGTTCTAAAGAATGGAAAAAGACTGTTACCCAAAAAGGTGAAGCTGGAGAATGCAGCCGGGCTTTGTCTGGCGGAGGATATCAAGTCAGATTTAAATATGCCTCCGTTTAACAGGTCTGCAATGGATGGCTACGCGGTGATTGCGAGTGACATAAATCCACCGGTGGATCTTGAAGTCATAGAAAATATACGTGCCGGATACAACCCGAAGAAAAAAGTCGGCAGGGGACAGTCGGCTAAGATCATGACGGGTTCCGTAGTTCCCAAAGGTGCTGATGCGGTTATAAAGGTAGAGGAGACAAAACCGTTAGACAATGACAGAAAGGTGCGTATTCTTAAAGGAACAAAAAAGGGTGCAAATATTGCCAGGAAGGGAGAGGATGTTCGTGTTGGCAACGTGGTCCTTCGCAAGGGAACGAGGATAAGGGCACAGGAGGCCGGCATCCTTGCCGCAGTTGGTGCCGGTAACGTTAAAGCGTATTCAACTCCAAGTATAGGCATTATATCTACGGGTGATGAACTGGTAGAGATTACGCGTAAGCCCAAACCCTGGCAGATACGTAATAGTAACAGTTATTCTCTGGCGGCGCAGGCCAGGCAGATTGTCCCGGATGTTGAGATCCTTGGCAGAGTCAATGATAATGAGAAAGAGATAATGAAATTGATTAAAAGGGGTTTGAGGAAGGATATATTGATATTGTCCGGAGGAGTATCGATGGGGGAGTTTGATCTTGTAGGTGGTGTATTACAGGATATTGGCGTTAAGATATTCTTTGAGAAAGTAGCCCTCAGGCCGGGCAAACCTACGGTGTTTGGCAAGAAGGGCGATAAACTGGTTTTTGCACTTCCCGGTAATCCCGTGTCAACCTTTGTTACCTTTGAACTGTTTGTAAAACCATGTATCAAGAAGATGATGGGGTTCACCTCTTATGGACATCCAATAATACATGCGGAACTGGAAGGGGAGATTAAGATCAGGAAAAAGCGCCGCGAATATCGGCCTGCATTATTAAGTCAGGCAGGTTCCGGGTGGAAGGTTTCTCTCGTAGACTGGCACGGTTCGGGAGATCTGTTTTCAACCACAAAGGCTAATTGTCTACTTATTGTCAGAGAGTCAGTTGAGAAGCTGAACGCCGGTGATATGGTAGAAGTAATGCTGATAGATGGTTTAAATGTGTTTTAATAACAAGTTAGGTTTCTGCCGCGACAAAAACTATCCTTCGACTCCGCTCAGGATGACGTCACACTGAGCGAAGTTGAAGTGTTATCAACATTGAAATTCCTATGCATTAAATTGTTAAGTTCATAAAAAGTTTGAAGTGACTAAAGTTAGGGAAAATTATATTGTATAATAAACCTTTTTATTTAAACCTCCTCCTCTCTTTTCTTACAATCACTCTTCTCTCATTCTCATTTCCATATCCGGGTATAAGTTACTTAGCCTGGATTGCCCTCGTTCCCTGGTTCATAATAATTTCGGCCGGTTACAGGGTAAGGCTGTTTTCGTATTTAATTGGTTTCCTGTTTTTTGTTTTCAACCTGTCATGGCTCTGGTTTGTTACAGGTATTGGCTGGTTATTGTTAAGTCTTTTCTTAGCTCTTTACTTCTTTGCCTTTGGTATTGTTCTACATTATTTGCGCGGGAGGTTAAGACTGCCATACGTCTTTGTTGCTCCGTTTATCTGGGTGACTTTCGAGTATCTGAGATCATTTCCATATTTCGGTTTCCCATGGTTTTTTGCAGGTCACAGTCAATATTTGAATCTGCCTTTAATACAGATTACGGATATTACGGGCGTTTATGGTATATCGTTTCTGATTGTTGTATTTAATGCGGCTATTGCAGATTTGATAGAACAATTATTGCTTAAACGTAATATCACATCAGTGGCAGATTCAGTTGCTCCTTCTGATAAAAAGAGAAAAACATTCTGGCTCACCATAACTATCCCATCACTTTTGTTGTCTCTGGTTTTAATCTATGGATATTTTGATTTAAGAGGCCATAGGGTCCTGCAGGACGGCCCCAACGTTTGTGTTGTACAGGGAAATATTCCACAGGGTGTCAAGATTGAAGCCGATGATAAACAGAAGGAGAAGATATTGACGAAATACACAAACTTATCATTAGCGGCTGTTGGGGAGGAAGCTGACATGATTGTCTGGCCGGAGACTATGGTGCCCGGCATCCTTAATATTGATCCTGAAATTCTTAACAGGAAGGTTGACAAACTGTCTAAAGAGTCGGTTCGTATATTGACGGATGCAACCTCTGCTAATTTGATATTGGGAGGTACGGCAATTGATGTAAAGGAGTCCTCTGCCTTGTATTTTAATACGGCTTTCTTTTATGACAGGGAAGGAAGATTTGTGGACCGTTATGACAAGATACATCTCGTCCCTTTTGGAGAATTCATTCCATTCGAAGACTGGATCCCCTTCTTTGCCAAGATAGTGCCTTATAGTGTAAGTTTGAGTGGAGGAGACGGGAGAACTATATTTGAACTTGATTCAAAGGAGAACGATAAAAACTATAAGTTTGGAGTAATAATATGTTACGAAGATACAATTGCGCCTTTTGTGAGAAAATTTCGGAAAGATGGAGCTGACTTTCTGTTAAATATTACCAATGATGCCTGGTTTCATGATAGTTCTGAACTGGATCAGCATCTGGCAGTGATGGTTTTCAGGGCTGTTGAGAATCGGATCACTATTACACGTGCTGCTAATAGCGGCATTTCTTCCTTTGTTGCACCGGACGGTGAGATATATGATTACCTGTCTGAATATGGAAGATATAAAGAGGTAGAAGGCATATTGTGTAACAAAATCAGGTTTGAGGACTCGGTAACTTCATGGTACACAAACCATGGTGATGTGTTTGCATTTTCATGTATATTGGTAACCGCTATACTCTGTTTGGTTGCGTTAAGAAGGAGAGTTTTCGCTTGACATTTATATGGGTGAACGTATAATCACTCACGTAAGCCTATGTAAAATTTTAGCTTATATCCAAAATTCAGAAAGAGTACGACAAAAATATGCATCCTTTAGATTATTTTTTAGGGTTGGCTTCTACAGATATGGGCATCGACCTGGGAACGGCGAATACACTAGTATGTATTCCCGGTGAAGGCATCGTGTTGTTTGAACCATCTGTGGTAGCAGTGAAACCGGGGACAAATAAGGTTTTGCTGAACGGAAAAGCCGTAGGGCAATCTGCAAGGGCTATGCTGGAGAAAGCCCCAAACAGTATTTCCGTTATCAGGCCAATGAAGAATGGAGTTATTGCCGATTTTGATATTACAGAGGCGATGCTTAAGTATTTTATATTAAAGGTGCATAAAAGAAAATGGGGGATACGGCCAAGGGTCGTGGTTGCCATTCCATCCGGAATCACTGCCGTGGAAAAACGTGCTGTTGTGAATTCTGCAGAAAGAGCAGGTGCCCGGGAGGTTTATTTAATATCTGAGCCCAAAGCTGCTGCGATTGGAGCCGGACTTCCCGTTGGAGAACCGGTGGCAAGTATGATAGTTGACATCGGAGGCGGTACCACAGAGGTAGCTGTTATTTCATTAGGAGATATATTTGCGCATGAGAGTTTAAGGGTTGCCGGCGATGCGATGGATGAGGCAATAGTTCAGTTTGTTCGTCGTAATTATAGCCTGGATATTGGTTATAGAACCGCCGAAAGCATTAAGGTCGAGATTGGATCGGCTTTCAAATTAGACGAAGAGATTACAGCGGAAGTTAGAGGCCGTGATGCCATAGCCGGATTACCGAGGGCAATAAAGATTACTTCGGAAGAGATAAGAGAAGCGCTTCTTCCGACAACAGATGCTATTATAGACGCTATAAGGAAGACGTTGGAAAAGTCGTCGCCGGAATTATCTTCTGACTTGTTGACTACAGGCATGGTTCTGATTGGGGGAGGTGTAATGCTGAGGGGTTTAGATAAATTAGCTGCAGAGGAAACGGGGCTTCCTGTAAAGATGGCAGAGGATCCAATTACGGCGGTAGCAAGAGGAACAGGCATACTTCTGGAAGATCTAGATTTATATAAGGATGTTTTGTGGGATAAGGAACTTGAGGCGTAATCGTGACAGATCTACTAAAAGATTTATAATATTTGTTTTTGTCATAGTATCCATTTCTCTTTTATTCATACCGGAAAGCATAACAAATAACATCAAAGTAACCGTTGCTTCACCCCTTGCACCAGTACAAAAGATAATTTCTCATACATCAAATTTCTTCAAGAATGGGTTTGAGAAGCTGGCCGCATTATCTACCGCAGTTGATGAAAAAAATGATCTGGGGAAAGAGGTCTTCCTCCTTAAGAATAAGATAATCGAGCAGCAAGATATTATAAATGTATCTAAGAAAAAGCTGGAAATTGTATCGGAATATAAAAAGAACATCGATGATAAAGAAGAACCGGTAGTTGCAGATATCATTGGCTTCGACGTTTCGAGCTTTAGAAAAAGTATTATTGTTGATGTTGGAAAGAAACAGGGTGTTTCAGTTGGAGATGTTGTAGTTTTTGGTAATGCGCTTGTAGGCCGAATCTCAGCTACAGGGAATTCATCCGGCAGGGTTATGTTGATTACCGATCCCGCATCGAATGTTCCGTCACGATTTCTCGAGTCAAGAACACGGGGAATAGTCCAGGGAACCGCCGATGGCAAATGCATGATGAAGTATGTGCCCCGGCAGATAAAAGTGGATAAGCCTGAGAAGATTATATCTTCCGGTATGGGTGGGGTATTTCCGAAATCTCTCTATATAGGTAATGTTATTGAGGTTAAACAGAAAAGTGCAAGTCTTTTTAAAGATATTAAGGTTATACCAAGGATTGACATCTCAAAGATTGAAAATGTATTGGTAATCAAGAGGAAAAAAGAAGAAAATACTCCTGAGTAAGCATATCCTTTAAGACATTATTTTAGGAAATATAAAAGGCATTCCCATGCCGTGGATTACAATAATAAGTGTTACTGTATGCATATCATTAATCCAGACAACCTTATTGCGCCACATAAGTTTTCTGGGCATTCAACCTGACCTCTTTATAATCTTCCTGGTTTTTCACTCATTGAACGCTAACCGCGAACGATCGTTTCATGCAAGTTGGGTAGTTGGCCTTACAAAAGATATTTTTTCCGAAGGGCCTTTTGGTCTGAATACCGTTTTGTTCATTATTGCAGGATATATTGTTTCAATAATCAGAGGTAATATTTATGGCAGGCATTTGGCGACACAAATTTCAGTTACGTTTATAATTTCAATAATTTATAATTTACTCTACCTTTGTTTGTTGTCAATGTTAATAACCTCGGCAGGCTTATTTTCCATGGCGTGGGAATGCCCCCTGATCGCAATCTATAATTCTATAATTGTTCTTCCTGTATTCTGGCTGTTCAGCAGATTCTATTCCTCGTTTGGATTTCCATCTTCAAGAAGAAAATTTTAAATAATGTATAAGAGCCGTTTTAAGATATTTTTTGGAATAATATTAGTTTTATTCTTTGTGATTCTCTGCAAACTGTTTTACGTTCAGATAATCGAAGGTGGAAAGTTCAGTGGTATGTCTGATAGCAGGAGAATAAGGACTGTCAGTATCGACACACTGAGGGGAACAATATTTGATAGAAACGGTTCGGCCCTGGCGATAGATAAACACTCCTTCGAACTTATGGTATCTTATACAAAGTTATTTAATGCTTTCTTGTGTATTAAACAAAACATTCTGCCTGAAGTATCCGGGGGTAAGGATAAAAAAATAACTCGTAATCTGTGCAAAAAATGCCATTCTGATAATGCATCGTGGGTAGATAAAGTGGCTGAATCCCTTGAAATTCCATATACAGATATCTTAGAGAAAACTACAAATATTGTAAAAAGGGTAGAAAAGATTAAGCGTGTCGTAGAGATGAAAAGTGAAAGGAAGATACGCATCAAAGAGGAAACTGTATCACATTCATTAGTATCAGACCTGTCATGGGAAAAGACTGCAAAGTTTCAGGCAGGCATGATGGATCTGCCCGGTATACAGATAGATGCAAACCCTGTAAGATGGTACCCAAAGGGTGATTCATCATCTCACATAATAGGTTATGTTGGCAAGTTGGATGAGAATGAAATACACGACTATAATTTTAAGAAAAGATGGTTTGAAGGCCTGAATGAAAGTGAAGAATCGGCATCAGAATATTTTGTTCAAAAGGCAATTTCCATGGATTCCCTGTTTGGAAAAACCGGAATTGAAAAGACATATAATTCAAGGTTGATGGGTGTGCCGGGAGAGAAATTTGAAGAGATAACCCTTGATACAATGAGAGCCGATAAGCTTATTCTTGAGAGGCCGTCAATACCCGGGAATAATATTGTTTTAACAATAGATGACAGGATACAGGGCATTGCAGAAAAGGCGCTGGGGAAAAGAAAGGGTTCGGTTGTAGTAATGGATCCGTGGAATGGTGAAGTAATAGCAATGGCGGCATTTCCCAGATATAATTTAAATACCCTGAATGAAGATTATTCCGTCCTTAGTAAGAACCCACAGAAACCATTCCTCAACAGGCCTATTCAAAGTGCTTTGCCTCCGGGGTCAGTCTTTAAAATCGTTACGGCGATTGCAGCGCTGGAAGAGAATAAAATAGATGAAAATACACAGTTTGCATGTTACGGGTCAGTGAAGGTTGGAGAAAGCCGCTTCCGATGTTTTTCAGAGTATGGTCATGGTTTGTTGAATGTTGAAGAGGCCATGCAATATTCATGTAATGTCTTTTTCTTTGAAGCTGCAAAAGTGTTGGGAGGTTCCTTATTAAAAAAGTGGGCGGATAAATTTGGCCTGGGAAATACCACAAATATTGATCTTGCCTATGAAAAAAAGGGAAATATGCCGGAATCGAAGTCTATGTCCCAGACTGTGAATTTGTCAATTGGTCAGGGAGCGATGCTGGTTACACCGATACAGATTACGAAGATGATAGCTATGATTGCAAACGGTGGGTGGTATATCAATCCGTACATTCTTCAAAGGGTAACAGGCTATAATGGTAAAATAATTATGGACAATAAACATACACCTGCAGAGAGAATAGATGTATCGGAGAAAAATCTGGATATTATTAAACGATCGTTACGAAGAGTAGTGACCGCCGGTACAGCAAAGAAAATAGGTTTGAGTGAGCTGCGTGTAGCCGGGAAAACAGGGACAACACAGACAGCACATGACGATATAAACCATGCATGGTTTGTAGGGTATGCGCCTTTTAAAAAACCAAAGTATTGTTTTACCGTTGTAATAGAGCATACAACAGGCCATGGTGCTGAAGTGGCGGGTCCGGTAGTTAAAGACCTTTTGACACAACTTGGGCTTTAGTTGCTTTACACTTTCCTTGCCTACCGGCAGGCAGGAGCTCACTTTAAACTTCCCGCCTAACAGACCGGCGGGCGGGAAGTCACTTTTAAATTCTTACAAGGTAATAGCATATGATAGTTAGTTTGCGAAATTTTGATTGGCTGCTGTTTCTGGTAGTTAGTTTATTCCTGGTTATAAGCTTTTTCTTTGTGTGGAGCGCTTCATCAGAGGCTTATGCTTATAAACAATTGATCTGGATAGGCATTGGGGTAGGTGTTTTTTCCGGTTTGCTGATGTTTGATTATTTCTCTGTCGGCAAGATCTCGTATATATTTTATTTTATAATTCTCTTATGTTTGTTTTTAGTTTTGTTTTTTGGTAAAACTGTATACGGGGCTCAGAGGTGGTTAATGGTAGGGCCTATCTCCATACAGCCTTCTGAGATTATGAAGATTGCCCTTGTTCTGACACTCTCAAGGTGTTTTATGGACAAAAGAAGTGTTTCCTCCGGGTTCAGCGGCATTGTCTTCCCGCTGGTCTTGACACTTCTGCCAATGGCGTTGATTATTAAACAGCCTGATCTGGGTACCGGTTTAATATTGTTGCCCATCTTTTTTGCGATTGTGTTTGTGGCCGGCACCAGGATTAAATATATCTTTACACTCATAGCTTTCGGCCTGGCCTCAATACCCCTTTTCTGGTTTTTTGTGCTTAAGGGTTATCAGAAGGCGAGAATAGTAAGTTTTCTCTGGCCTGATACGGTGAGCAGTTGGGGGGAAGGTTATCACAGGATACAGTCATTAATTGCAGTAGGTTCCGGCGGCAGCTTCGGAAGCGGGTGGGGCAGCGGCATACAAAGCCAGCTTAATTTCCTTCCGCAGGGACATACAGATTTTATTTTTTCTGTCATAGCCGAAGAGTGGGGATTCTATAGAGGCTGTGCGATCCTGTGCCTTTATGTGGTCTTTCTTGCATGCAGTATCGGTATCGCCATAAAGACCAGGGATGCTTATGGCAGGTTGATTGTAGCAGGCTTTACGGCAATGTTTGCCTCTCAGATTCTTATAAATGTTGCCATGACAATAGGACTTGCTCCGATTACCGGTTTAACATTGCCCTTTATCAGTTATGGAGGATCATCTCTGATATCATCCTTTATAGCATTATCGTTTATGTTTAATGTGAGAATGAGAAGTAGAAGTAGAATAGCTTTAGCGAATGAGGAGTTTTATGAATAATTTCCGTCGTTATGTTGAAGACAAAATTCTGCCTTTTGTGGAAACACCGGGACAATATATAGGCGGTGAATGGAATTCCATCAAAAAGGAAGATAGCAGTATAGATGTTACAGTTGCACTGGCCTTCCCGGATATCTATGCAATCGGGATGTCTCATCAGGGAATGCAGATCCTATACGGCCTGTTGAACGAGCGTAAAGACACGGCTTGTGAAAGAGTATTCGCACCATGGTATGACATGGAAGCCGCATTGAGGGAACACGATATACCATTATATTCCTTGGAGTCATTCAGGCCTTTAGGGGAGTTCGATATTATCGGTTTTTCGCTTCAATACGAGATGTCTTATACAAATGTGCTTAATATGCTGGATCTTGCAAAGATACCGCTCAGAAGAGAGGAAAGGACGAATAAAGATCCTTTAGTCATTGCAGGCGGGCCTCTGGCTCTTACTCCCGAACCAATCTCTGATTTTATTGATATATTCTTTGTGGGTGATGGAGAGGAGAAACTGCCTCAATTTATCGAATGTTTTAAGGCCATGAAACATTCGGGAAATCTCTCAAGAGAAGAGAAGATCCTTTCACTTGTTAAAGAGATGAAGAATCTTTATGCTCCTTCCCTTTATGAAGTTAGAGAAAATATGGGATGTGTCCCTATTTTCTCAGGTGTTCCGCCTGTCGTGCGTGGAGCATCAATCAGCAATCTTGGGAAGGCATTTTCTCCTGAAAGCCCTGTTGTGCCGTATGTGAAAACAGTCTTTGAACGCATATCCATTGAAGTAATGCGGGGCTGCACACAAGGGTGCAGATTTTGCCAGGCAGGGATGACAAAACGGCCAAACAGGATACGTTCTGTAGACAACATCCTGAATATGTCCGGGGATTGTTATCGTAATACAGGGCATGACGAAATATCACTTGGGGCATTGTCAATAAGTGACTATCCGCATCTCAAAGACCTGATGGCACGCATGGGTGAGGTCTTTAACCCTCAAAATGTAAACATAGCATTTCCTTCCCTGAGGGTTTCCGAAGAGTTAACTGAGCTGCCTTCTTATCTCAATACCGTACGCAAATCCGGTTTGACGTTTGCGCCTGAGGCTGCAACGACAAGGCTCAGAAAGGTAATCAACAAGAACATATCAAACGAAGATCTTTTTGCAGGAGTCAGAGAGGCTTATAAAGAGGGATGGAACCTAGTCAAATTGTACTTTATGGTTGGGCTTCCCACAGAGACAGATGAGGACGTTGAAGAGATTGCGAAACTGGCTTACAGGGTTTCAAGTCTCAGGAGAGAGGTTAAGGGTTCGGTTGGAAATGTGAATATAACAGTATCTCCTTTCGTCCCCAAGGCACATACCCCTTTTCAATGGGAACCAATGGTTTCATTGGAAAGACTAAAAGATATAAGGCGCATGATAATGAGCAAGATCAGGCATAGGAGAATTCGCATCAAATTCAGCAAGCCGGAGAGGAGTATACTGGAGGGAGTATTTGCACGCGGTAACAGGAAGCTGGGAAAAGTGATCCTTCAGGCCTGGCAGGATGGCTGCAGGTTTGACGCATGGGATGACTTCTTTGATTACGATAAATGGGTAAGTGCATTTGAAAAGGCAGGAGTTAATGAAAACCCTTACCTGTACAGAGAAAGAGGTGAAGATGAGATACTTCCATGGGATCATCTCAGCAGTGGTATTATAAAAGAATTTCTGGTAAGTGAGAGAAAGAAGTCTTTTGAACAGGAATATACACCTGATTGTTTTACTGATGGCTGTCCTGATTGCGGCGCCTGTGCAAGATCAGAGCATTATGTAAAAGTTTAAAGATTTTTTCTGGAGAACAATAAGGTTGTGTCATAATGTCATCTATTTCTTCCTTTTAAGATGGATGATATTTTCTATAAAATCCAGGGCTTTATTTGTGTCTTCTGTTGAGAAGTGTTTCGTTTCCAGGTCTCCCCTTATAAGTATTAGCTCGTTGTCCGGATCGTTACTGTCTATTTTTGTTTCTTTTGAATCTACTATCTTGATTCTGGGATAATCCCCTCCTCTGTATCCTTCTATAAGCACAATATTCACATCATTAAGATATTTTGCAATGAATTCACTTGTTCCGGGTGGGTCTGTCACCCTCTTGATGACGGCGATCTCGTCTTGTGATGTGAGGGCGATTGAATCTGCTCCTAAGTGATAGTACTTGTATGTATCCTTACCTTCGTGATCGATCTTAAACTCTTTGATGTTGTATTTGAGGGTTCCTACTCTGTATCCACGTTCTTTTAATTCTGGAATGAGTGTTCTGATGAGTGTTGTCTTACCTGCGTTCTTCTTTCCTACTATTGATATGATTATTACTTCTTCAGAATTCATCGGGCATCTTGCTTATTTCTTCAGCCGTAAAGACAGGGCCTTCTTTACAAACATAAGTACAGCCAATATTACATCTACCGCATTTTCCCAGTCCGCATTTCATCCTGTTCTCAAGAGTGGTGTATACTTTATCATGCTTGAAGCCGAGTTTCTCAAGTACAGGCAGTGTGAACTTAATCATTATGGGAGGTCCGCATACTATAGCGATTGTATCATTGCTATCGGGCGCTGTCTCTTCTACTACAGTCGGTACAAAGCCTACCTTGCCTGCCCAATCCGGAGTTTCTCCTCCAGGGTCAACAGTAGTTACCAGGTTAACATCATCTCTTGCATTCCATTCCTTAAGTTCGTTCTTATATACTAGGTCTGCAACGGTTTTGGCTCCGTATATAATGGTAACATTTTTATATTTATCACGAAGGTCGAGGCAGTTCCAGATTACTGATCTTAATGGAGGTAATGCAATACCGCCTGCAACAAACACGAGGTTCTTGCCTTCCCATTTTTCTATGGGAAACATATTTCCGTATGGACCCCTGAATCCAATCGTATCGCCAATGTTCAGCTCTCTTAACGCTTTGGTAACCCTCCCCGCCTCTCTGAAGGTGCACTCAATGTAGTCCTTCTTTGTAGGTGATGAAGCGATGCAGAAGGTACTTTCACCGGCACCAAACACCGAATAGAGTCCGAACTGCCCTGTCTGGAATTGAAATTTATTGCCTTCTTCTTCGTTTGAGAAGTTGAGCCGGAATGTCCTTACACCCGGAGCTTCATCTGTCATATCGCCGATATTCATAAGATATGGTCTGTATATATTATCCATCTTTATTCCTTACTTACTGGTTGGTTTTCTTCTGTGGCAATTATTTCAAGCATTTCAGATATATTCATGTCTGCAGGGCAGACTCTCGAACATCTTCCGCAGCCAACACAGAGAGTACTGTCAAACTTTTCTACATAATATTTAAATTTATGCATGATCCTCTGTCTCCATCGCATACCTTGTGTGGATCTTGGATTGTGTCCGGATGTATGCATGGTAAACATCGTAAACTGGCATCCATCCCAGTTTTTGACCCGGTCACCTTTGGTCATCGTACATTCATCAACTATATCGAAGCAGTGACATGTAGGGCATACAAATGTGCATGCTCCGCAGCCTATACATTTGTAAGAAAATTCATCCCATACATTGTGTTGAAAATTATCATCAAGCCATGGTTTAACTTTATCGATCTCAAATTTCTTTTCGACTGTTGCAACCTGCCGGTCCGGAGTGCCTGAAGGCGGGTCTGAAAAAACGGATTCCAGTTCCTTTACAAGGTTCTCACCCTTTTCAGTTACGGTTTCAACTAAATATTCATCATCAGAGATTTTGGTAAGCAGTACATCACTGCCTTGCTTTGCATCCGGGGCCAGGCCTACAGATGTGCAGAAACAGTAACTATCGCATTTATCACACGCAACCGTTACTATAGTAATGGCTTCCCTTCTCTCAACCCAGAATTTGTCACTACAGTCCCAGTTGAAAACCTTATCCATGACAGGCAGGCTGAATGCGTCACAGGGTCTTGATCCAAAGATAACAGACTTGACTGCAAAACCCTCAGGCTCTTCCATGCTAACCTTGTTTTTTTCAATTGTATAAGATAGTATCTTCTCCGTCTTTGGGAAGAAAAACTCTTTTATAGAGTTATTGGTAATAACATGGTCGAGGGAAATCTCATCTGCATCCTGGATTTCTTCCAGCGTGACAAGTTTATTATCCTTTTTAGGGGCAATCGTCTTGTAGCCTTGTTTTTTTAGGTCTGTTACTAAAGAATCAAAACTATTCTTATTTAAGAGTTTTTCCACAATTTATATTGAAAACAAATGTTTAAATTTCAGGGTAATTGTTTTATTTGAAGAAGTCCTGGTTATCCTCTTCTTTATAAGTAGACATTGCGAGTTCGTCATCTATATTGTAACCGGACCGGTATTTAAAATTCTTCTCCGTCTCCTTGGCCAGTTTTTTATTCAGAAGATTGAGAGGAATGTCTACAGGACATACCCTTTGACACTCTTCACAGTTTATACATCTGCCGGCCAGATGATAAGCCCTTGTGACGTTCCATGAGAGATTACCGCGTGGATGTGCGCTTGGGTCTATCCATTGGGGCTGGTTTTTGTCAACAATACATCTATCACAAAAACAGAGAGGGCAGATACTGCTGCAGGCGTAGCACTTGATGCATTTTGCAAACTGTTTCTGCCAGAAATCCCATTTTTCCTTTTCAGACAACTTTTCATATTCATCCAGTTCCGCGTATCTCTCTTCAAACGGGATTTCCTTGTTTTCTATCTTCTCACCAACCAGATCATCGTATATCCTTGGCGTATTGACATCACATGCCTTACATTTAGTTGCCAGCGGCTCTCCTACACCATCACATGTAACGCCCAGAACATATACGTCTTCACGTTTTATCTGGCACTCTTTTAAGAGAACAATAATAGTCTTTGCATCACATCCCTTAACTATTATTGCCGGTTTTCCGAGTTTCCTGGTTTCCTGTCTCTTGAGGTAGGTTGTGAGGTTATAGACGCAGTACTTATTCCACGTTAATTTGTTTACATCTTCGGGTTTTGTAATAAATACCGGTCTTGTCCTTTCCGGTGTGCTTCCCTCTCCGTACCCAAAGACAACTTTTACCGTATCACTCCTTAAGAGTTCCTCTGCCTTTTTTCTTAGCTCCTCAATCATTCAGTTAATCTCCATATATAAAATGCAGGTTTATAAACCTGTCATACCATTACTAATTAAATCAACCTGTTTCACCGGAAGTAGCAGCTTCTCCGGAAATATCAGGGCCCATTGTATTAAGCTTCTGATATCCTTCAAATGGCCCCAGTGCTCTGACGGCATCAACTACGCCGTTTATTGTTTCCACCCATTTTCCGCCTTCTGCGGCAGATATCCATGAGAACTGAATTCTTTCAGGATTAATACCACAGAACTCAAGGAGTGGCCGGAAGACATTCCACCTGCGTCTGGCGTGGTAATTGCCTGAGTTGTAGTGGCAGTCTCCGGGATGACATCCTGAAACCAGAATCCCATCGGCTCCCCGTTCAAATGCCTTTATCAAAAATAGAGGGTCTATTCCTCCGGTGCATGGGAGTTTAATGATGCGTACATTTGCCTGGTACTCTTTTCTCCCTGTTCCCGCAAGGTCTGCTCCGGCATAGGTACACCAGTTACAGAGAAAGGCAATTATTTTCGGTTCGAATTTAGTTTCTGACATTATTCTATCAACTTACTTTTAGTTAAATTCTACGGAATTAATCTCCGCGTAGACTTGTTCGTCGTTAAAGCCGGCCAACTCCACGCTCTTAGACCTGCATGTTGCCGCGCACAAACCGCATCCCTGACAGAGACCCTCATTTACCCTGGCAACGGTCTTTATCACACTGCCGTCTCTGGCCTTGATATCTTCCTCCTCAATCGCGCCGTACGGACATACCCTTTGACAGTAGAAGCAGCCGATACAGGTTGAAAATACTGGTGGAGGGAGCCTGTCTACTTTGGCTACAACAGGTTCACGTTCCAGCTCATCAGCTGATAGCAGCGCAAGTACCTTACTTGCCGCGGCGCCTGCCTGCGCAACAGTCTCCGGTATATCCTTAGGTCCCTGACATGTCCCTGCAAGAAGGATTGCGGCACTGCTGCTCTCTACCGGTTTCAGCTTCGGGTGCATCTCTGAGAAAAATTTATCTTTGTTATACTGTATGCTCAGCTTCTGTGCGAATTTCTCAGCATCATCCTGTGCCTTCATTGCAGACGCGAGTACGACCATGTCTGCCTCAATCTCGACTACAGAACCGGTTAATGTATCAGCACCCAGTACAACAAGTTTATCACCTTTCTTATAAATCCTTGAGACACGACCTCTGAGATAGGTGGCTCCTTCTTCTTCTATCGCCCTTTGTGAGAACTCTTCATAGTCCTTCCCTGCGCATCTGATATCTATATAGAAGACGAATGCGTGTCCGTCATGTACTTTGTGTTTATATAGCATCGTATGCTTGGCCGTATACATACAACATGTCTTGGAACAATATGAACACCCTTTTGCAGGGTCTCTTGAACCAACACATTGAATGAATACGACTATTTCCGGCTCTTTACCATCAGAAGGTCTTTCAATCTTCCCTTCCGTAGGGCCGGATGCACTTGCGAGGCGTTCAAATTGCAAACCGGTTATTACATCTTTGTATTTACCGCCGCCATATTCGCCATACATACTCGTATCATCAAGCTCTTTAAAACCCGTAGCAACAACTATTGCGCCGACTTTCTCTTCAACGATTTCATCTTCCTGGTTGTAGTCGATGGCCTTAACCGGTGCTATAGGACATGCGTCAATACACTTCCGGCATACCTTGGAGTCATTTGGTTTAATATTTTTCTTGCGTGAGTCTTTAAATAAAATGCAGTTTTCCCTGTCGATTACCGGCTTGCTGGGAATTGCCTGTGGAAATGGAATATAAATGGCAGTTCTGTTTCCAAGTTTCATATCAAATTCACTCTTTATTTTTTTGCACGGGCATACCTGCCAGCATGAACTGCATCCCGTACAAAGGTCCAGGTCAACCGATCTTGCTTTTTTACGTATCTTGACGTCAAAATTACCAATATAACCATCAACAGCTTCTATCTCAGACCATGTGTACAACTTTATGTTGTCGTGCTGTGCAAGCTCTACCATCTTCGGTGTCATAATACACTGTGAACAGTCGAGGGTAGGGAATGTTTCAGACAGTTGAGCCATATGGCCGCCGATTGATGCCTCTCTTTCCACCATTATAACTTCATGTCCACCGTCAGCGATATCCAGGGCCGCCTGTATTCCGGCAATACCACCACCGATGACGAGGGCACGCTTTGTTACCGGCACTTTAATTGGAGTCAGAGATCTATCTTTTCTAGTCTTCTCGGTCATCATCCTTACGAGATCGATAGACTTTTCAGTTCCTGTGGGTTTATCCGGATGGACCCACGAACACTGTTCCCTGAGATTTGAGATTTCTACATGATATGGGTTCAGGCCCGTCTTTACAGCGGCATTACGGAATGTATGTTCGTGCATCTTTGGAGAGCAGGCGGCGACGACTACACCGTCCAACCCCTCTTCCTTAATCTTATCTCTTAACAACTTCTGGCCGGGGTCTGAACACATATACTTATAAGTAGTTGTATATGCAACTCCCGGATTATTCTTTTTGGCCTCTTCCGCTACCTTTTCAACATCAACGGTAGCAGAGATATTCGTACCACAATGACAGACAAAAACACCAATCTTTTTACCCAACTTACAAACTCCTCAGTGAAAAATTATCAAAAACAGATACGTCCCTGCAAGATTTCATTAATTTATGCAAATGCATTAACGACAGATTTCGTATCTATAAAGTGTTTATTCAGGCCAAGACTTATTGGCCCTAAATCCAGTGCAAGCCCGATAAGTTCTGAGATATACACGATAGGAATATCATATTTGCGTTTGTATTCTTTTCCTATTTTCTTTTGCCTCATATCCAGGTTTGCATGGCACATCGGACATGCTACGGCTATTGCATCTGCGCCTGCGTCTGCAGCGCACTCTAAAATATCATTAGTCAGCTTTAAGACTACGTCTGTCCGGCTGAGTGTAAAACCGCCGCCGCAGCAATTTGTTTTAAGTTCCCAGTCAACAGAAGTGGCTCCTGTTGCCTCCACAATTTCCTCCATGGACGTGGGGTTTTCAGGGTCATCAAATTTAAGTACCTTTGGAGGCCTTAGCAGAAGGCATCCGTAATAGCTGGCGATCTTTAAATCTTTGGGAGCCTTCTTTTTCTTTTCTGCGATCTCATCCATGCAATAATTCTTGATTAGTTCAAGATAATTTATGATCTTCACATCGCCGTCGCAGGGCATCTCTATGGCATCCTCAACATCTTTTTTCAGTTCTTCATCGTCCGCAACATCTTTTTGAGAAATAATCAACCTTTGAGAACACATAGGGCAGGGTGCAAGTATTTCTTTATAACCGGATTGTTCTGCCAGGCTGATGTTTCTGATAGACAAGGCGGTTGAGAGTTTATGGTTTGTTGCGTGAGCCGAAGATGCGCCGCAGCAGTTCCAATCATGGATTTCTTCCAGTTCAGGCCCTATTTCTTCGGACACCCTTAATACTGAGGTGCCATATTCCTCTGAACTTGAACCCATCGTGATTGCACAGCCCGGATAATAACCGATCTTCTTTCTTTCTTCTATTTGCATTTTTCAAATATTCTTTTAATGGCATCCTTACCTTTAATGTTGTGGGGTAAGAATGACAACTTTCCTTTGCTTAACATTTGAGGACCGACTAATAAATCCTGCAATACGGTTTTAGGCCTCTTCATCTTGTATTCTTGTATCATCCCTATTTCAGAGATACGGCCATGATTCTTAACGGAGTTAAGAAATGCTTCGTGAAATGTTGTGATATTTTTTTCCAGCGGGTTGGCCAGGCCTTCTTCAAGTGACATTTCTCTCAAGACGTCCATTAATTCCGCTATCATAACCTCTTTTGGACATCTTGTTGTACATGTTATACAGGAAGCACATAACCATATAGTTCTTGATGTCAGGGCTTCGTGTTTCAGGCCGAGCTGTACGAATCTGATAATTTGATTCGGCATGTAATCCATCTCGTAAGCTACCGGGCACCCTGCCGTACATTTACCGCATTGATAGCATTTTTTTACATCTATTCCGCTTCTTTTTTTAACCTCTTCGGCAAAATCAGACTTTAATTCTTTTGTTGTAATTTTTATCTTCATATACCTTTAGAACAATTTATAGAACAGAAAGGTTCCTTTTTTATAGACATTAAGTGTGTGCGAAAAACGAGGGAGAATTATACTATAAAGAACAAATAAATGTCAAAAGATTAAATCCAGCCTCTTATTTTATTGAAAGATTACCAGAAACTATAAAATTTGATTTTCATTGTTTTTTTTGTTCGATATTTTTTGTTTTAAAATTTCGTGTTTATTCATTATATTATATGGCTATTCTTAAATCTAAATTATTATGATTCCAAAGGAAATATTAAAAAAGGTAAAGCAGATACAGATACGCTCAAGCCGTCTGGTTAATGATGTATTGGCCGGTGAGTACGTAAGCGTCTTCAAGGGCAGGGGTATGGAATTTGAGGATGTGAGGGAATATCAGGCAGGAGATGATATACGCACGATTGACTGGAATGTTACCGCACGACTGGGGCATCCTTATATAAAAAGATTTAAAGAAGAGAGAGAATTAACCATTATGTTTCTGGTAGACCTTAGTTATTCGGGTGAATTTGGAAGTATGAAACAGTTTAAAAATGAGATTGCGACCGAGATCTGCGCCCTGCTTGCCCTTTCTGCTGTAAGGAACAATGACAAGGTTGGCCTTATTCTCTTTACTGATAAGATAGAAAAGTTTGTGCCGCCAAAGAAGGGAAAAACTCATGTACTTCGCGTGATTAGAGAGGTGCTTTACTACAAACCGGAAAATAAGGGAACCGACATATCTATAGCCCTTGAGTATCTTCTAAAGGTTACCAAGCGTAAGACAGTCTGCTTCCTGGTATCAGACTTTATAACTGAAGGTTTTGAACGCGCATTACGTATTGCAAATAAGCGTCACGATATAACTGCGGTCTCCATAACAGATCCCCGTGAATTAGAGATACCAAATGTTGGTTTTGTTGAGTTGGAAGATGCGGAAACCGGCGGAATTACGCTTATTGATACATCAGACAGGAAGATGACGAAAAGGTTTAACCGATTTAATATAAAAAATATGCAGGACAGGGCAAATTTGTTTAGAGGTATGGGTGTCGATTTAATTGATGTAAGGACCGACAGATCGTACGTAGAACCAATTATGAAATTCTTCAGGACGAGAGAAAAAAGACTTCGACACTGACTTCCTGATATTTTTATACAAATTCATTGGACTACGTCATTTACGGGAACATTA
>Ga0208896_1000472_pt1 | contig 22145 bp, 14 predicted proteins | sample ETNtaG_27_FD_185778 | JGI IMG/M metagenome (GOLD analysis project Ga0208896, IMG submission 185778) | Marine microbial and viral communities from oxygen minimum zone, Eastern Pacific Ocean - ETNP201406SV63 (SPAdes) (version 2) | ecosystem: Environmental > Aquatic > Marine > Oceanic ... | reverse complement strand
CAGTTGTATTTCAGTATTTGTTGAATTCCAAATCTCTGATGCCACTGTTCCGCCTACCGCTGTAACTGAACCAACCGTAAAAGACGGTGGATCTGAATTATCAACAATAACTGTTGATCCATCTGTGGTTTCTTTTACTGTTTTTCCTTCAACACCTGTATTATCTGTAAAATCAATTGTGAATTGGAGTGGACCATCTGGATCGGATGGCAGCACAGAGTAGGTGGCAACCCAATCTGATCCACCCAAGTTATCTACCGTACATGGTGTTCCATTTATTTGAACATAGGGATCTGGAATAATTTCCGCATCAGCCGTAAAATTCAGCGATATATCTGTACCTTCATAAGCAGTGGAAGGATCTTCATTGGAAGATTCAATATTTACATAAGTAAGTTTAGGGAGTGTTGAAACTCTAATGTTGTCCACATCCCACGAATTAATGTAAGTAGAATTTGTGCCATAGGCGACCCACCTAATTCGGAAATCACCGTTCACATCTGCTGTAAATGACTCGTATCTACCGGAAAGATCTACGTCACCAGCCGATGGACTAATTTCATAACTCAATACTGTAATCCAATCACCACCACTCAAATATTCAATCCTTAACCCATTGGTTGCACCCCCGGCTGACCAAAAATCTAATTCAAAGAAAAATTCTACGAGTACATTAGAGTCATCTCCAACATCAATGACAGGAGTGGTCATGGCACCTTCATAATCATTTTGGCTAGGGGTCCAATAAAAAAATGCACCTGGTGGAGGATCACCAACTACATGATCCTGATATCCTGTCGATCCTACTTGCCAATTGAGTTCCATATCCCAACCAGGTGGAATTTCATCATTCGAAAAGTCCTCCCAAAACAACTGGGTCCCTGACAATAAGGTTAAGCTTAGAGAATATAGAAGAAGTCTGTAAATACACTTCATTGTACAATAACCTCGGCACCACGATCTCCTTTTAAAACAATTATATTATCTTCATGATCGATCATTTCACAAGCATTTAAATCATAGCTGACACTATCCGATCCAGTACTTGTGGGATTAAATACAAGATCTGCCAAATGACCCGTGCCCTCCAAATCTTTTTTCAGTGTATCTAAAAAGTACGCATAAATATCAATGATATTGATACTGTCAAAAGTATAAGTAAATAGAGGGGTTGCATTACTTGTATCTGTGATAAAAAGACCGGGTTTGACTGTATCCAATTCTAAATAGGAATCGGGGAATATAATTTGGAGATGGACACCAGAAAAGGCTTCCATAGAATCTTCTTTAAAAATAATAAAGGAACCAACTATGACTGAGTCGGAAGCTGTTTTTGTTTGCGTTTTTGGATAAAAAACTAGGGTAGGTGCGCCAATCCCTTTTTCTTCATTGGCTTCAAAATCTACAGGATTATCAAAATCCTTTTCAAATATTGTACAGGAATAAACAACCAGGCAAGCCAGAATGATGATTAATTGTCCACGGTGACATTTCATGGATCATCCTGTTGTATTCGGAGATTTCGGATCCCATTTTTGATAAAGATTTTTATAAGCACGGGGTCCGACGATCCAAGCATGGATACTGTTTGCAACCCACCCGGTTCCCGTGGCACCAGCGAAAGCAATAGCTAATGCACTGAATGTTACATGATCATTCCAATCATTTTCAGCAGCAGTTCTATAATTCGCAACCTCTTTTTCATCATTGGTTCCATGATACAGTTTCGAATTCTTTTTAAAACTTTTCGCCGCTTTGTCATAGTTTAAAAAACTGATTATGGCAGCTATACTTAATGATGATTCTGTAGATGCCCACAGCCCCGCAGATATTTTCTTTCCTGAATAAGCCTGTCCCCAGCCTGGTGCAGCCAGGCTCCTTATAGCAGCACCTCTGGGTGTTTTTTGATAATTAATTTCTTCGGGATCTGAAAACAAGATTGATTTTCTATTATTTTCCCAGTTTTTTTCTACCTGACCCACTGTATTTCCAACCCACATGTTTAATTCATTAATCTGACCGTTTAAATATTGTTTAAGGTCAATTTTCCTTCTATGAATCAAACCACCAGAGCGGGTATTAAATAATAAACCATTTAGAATAAATCGATCATTGATGTGTTCAATACGATTGAATAAAATATAATTAACCTGATATTTTTCTCCTAATTCTTTGATGGTAACCATGTGGCTGGCAGCAGGATTCTCATGGTTGTCGATATCTTCGAATAGAATTTGAAATGTTGAATCAAACTCAAATGTCGAATTAGAAAAATTTTCAATAAGTGAAGAATCAGCATTGGGCAAAAATTTATCAAAATGATTCAAAACTAAAAAAGTTGGCTCAAGATTGGTGCTATAAAGAGATCCCAAAAAAAGGAATAAGAAATATTTTGGTAGTTTTTTCAATTCTATTTTTCAGAAATGAGTTTCTTTAAATAATAATTAAATTTTTTCGGTTCATCAACATGGATCGTTTGTTCATCGATGATCTCATTTAATTTAAATACCCTCAGAAAATGATCACCGGCTTCAAGATCTAGACGGATAAATGGATCATCCCACAAATGTTCACCATTCAACTCAAATACCAATCCTTTCTCCTGGGTTTTGAATTTAACTTGATAAATCGGGTTCATAAAAAAATCAAGATGGACCGCTTGCGAAGGATTTACCAAAATATCGTATGTGATGGGCGCAAACCCACTTTTTGCAATCTCAAACTTATGGATACCTGGAGTGATCCTATCATTTATGATAGGAGATTTCCCAATATTTATTCCGTCCAATATAATATTAACTTTTTTTGGAATTGTTTTTACAGATAATTTGACCTGACCAAACAAATTGACCAATAGCAATAAGCTTCCTAAAAACCATTTATAATTTCGAACCATCTCCACTCTATTTTTTAAATACGTTATTTAAATCAAGGAGAATTACATCCGCCCTATTGACCCACCCATCTAATTGTACCATTTTCTCGCTGTCTACTTTAATCTCAATCGATCCGTAATATTCTCCTGGCGTAACCCGAGTAACTGAAACAGCTTCTCCTGCTCCAAGGAGAAAAAGTGTTTCAGAACCAATATCAGGTTGTTCCCTAAAATGGACACTCTCTCTATTTGTCAGGTAGATTGGATCTTCCATGGCTTTATTGGGACCCATGCCAATATTATATCTCATCGTTAATGATTGAGAAAAATCCAACTTTTGCTTGAAAGGTTTAAAGATCATATTATTGCCGGCAACCAATCGAAGATGTTGGGCATATTTGTATTCTCCCGGTACGGATAATTGATAAAATCCCGAATCATTGGTTGTGGTTTCTTTAATAACATTATCAAAATTTTGGATGGAGACATCCACGCCACCTAAAGGAGCTTCATTTTTATTCAGGAATACCTTTCCATTGACAATCAATTGTCCCATTTGAATTGATTTGGGTGGTAATGCGATCCTACCGAATCGAATACCTTTAAATCGAACAGTGACTGGTCGAAAATTTTTATCCTGTGGTATAATCTTGATGATATTGGATTTATTATGAATATCTAGAACGCCTTGAGGAAGGTAAACAAAAAATACCCTTGGGGCTTCTTGGAGAATTGATATAATTGGATTAGCTGTGTCCCCGTGAGCATACACTTCAAAAGAAATAATTTCTGGAACGACACCAATATAATTCAACGGTAATTTGACTTCAATTTCTCCATATTCATAGGTGACAGAAATTAAGGGTTGTCGATTATTATAGATAACGTCTGGATACAGCGGTCCCTTGAGCAAAGAACAGCCCGACATGAACATAATCAGGGTAAGAATCCCCCCGATATGTAAGAAACAATTAAATGTTCGTTTCAGCATATCCTGTAATTTAAATCAGTATTTTGAATTTGTTAGTCCAGCAGTTCAAAAAGATTTGACAGCACATTTTCTCCATGACTCCGAAGTCCGTTGTGCTCAAATTCATCTGTTTCCCAAAGCTTAATTCCCTTTATAGATTCAGCTGAGTCTAAAGAATAGCCCTTATCAACATACATGTCATTAGTATAAACAGCCGCCACAATAGGAACATCTATATTGGATAAAGCAGTTGAATCATAAAGTGAAGGCCAATCATTTTTTTCTGCCAAAAGTTGGGTTGCCTCTTTAAAAGGGGCAAGTGTCTGAAATTGGTCCATCATCCATGGATAAAGCATTTCACCAGTAAATAAAAATGGATCACGAGAATTTGGATTAAATTCTGGAAATTCACTACGTATTCTTTCAGCTGACCAATTTGTTGAAAACTGCTGTGCATAACAGGCTTCATGCAAAATAGTAAAAAATGGATTTGTATCGAAACTTTGGTATCCCATAAGCCCTTTTAAAAATGAATAGGATAATTGTTCATTGGAAATGGCATTTTCAAAAAGATAATTCAGATTAGCATATCCGTCATGAAACCCCAGTTGAAGTCCTAATAGTTGAAATCGTTCAATCGTTAATTTATCTCCATTGGGAAGTTCTGGACTTGTTTTTTGAATTATGTCAGCGATCCGGCATGCTCTGTCTTGGGCATTAGGGAAAATGTTGAAAAAATTCAGATTCTTTTGTTTTACCCGGGTATAGGTCCGTCTGTAAATATCATCCGGGTGAGCTATAAGTGGTGGAATTCCACCGGTGATCAAGGCTTCCTTTAGCCCGCTAGCATGAAAAGAAAGATAATTCAATGCACAGAATCCACCAAAACTTTGTCCCAAAATTGACCATGGTTTATCACCTATCATTTTATTGCGGATAAATTCAGCATCCTTTACAATATTGTCAGCCCGGAAATGCTGTATATATCCTGCTTGTTCTTTTGGACCCCAATCGCCAATCGTATGAAAATTAGCAGGAGTACTACGACCTGTTCCTCGTTGATCCAACAATAGAATATCATATCGATTTAAAGCTTTTTTGATCCAACCGGATTTTGTAATGGGCCGAGGTGATTCAAAACCAGGGCCACCCTGAAGATAAAGAAGATAAGGCCTTCTTTTTGAAGGATCCGCTCTAATCTCTCTCACAAAAATGGATATTTGACCTGATTCTGGATGGTTGTAATCCAAAGGGACATCAAATGTATGTTCAAAAATGAACAAATTATCATAAAAATATTTTGATAAAATCATTTTTTAAATAAATGAACGTTACTCTCTATTCATCAGACTGACTCTTTTAGCGCCAAAGTTCATTTGTAAAAATACAAGAGTAAATAAAAAGATGGAACCATTCAATGTATTGATGCATTACAAATCTTACAGGTCCTCGGAATTCTATCCCAAGACAACCTTACCCCTTCTTATCCTCCTTGTCATTCCGGGGACTTGTATTTTTCATCCAGTCCTGTTTATCATCATCAAGTCCCATTAAATTTTGACCCTTTTTACTATGGCAGAACAGGAACAAATTCTACTACAAGGTCTCAAAAGTTCAGACAAGACTGCTTTTCATCAGCTTTTTTCTGATTTTCATGATACACTATTTCGATTCGTCGCCTACAGAGTTCAGGATGGAGATCTCGCCGAAGACATTACCCAGGAAACTTTTCTACGGGTTTGGCGTAACCGTGAATCCATTCAACCTGAAAAATCTTTTTTTTCACTGATTGCCCGCATTAGTACCAATCTTTGTTATGATCATTTTCGCCACATGGAGGTTAGGCATCGTCATGAGGATTTGCTCCCTGAATTTGGAAAATCCCATTTTGATGATCCTGAAGCAGTAAATCAGGCAACCATGCTGCAAGAAGAAATTCAAAGAGTGGTGAATGATAAATTGCCGGATAAGTGTAGGAATATTTTCATTCTGAGCCGTATAGAAGGTAAATCGAATCCTGAAATTGCCGAATTGTTGGACTTAAGTGTGAGAACTGTAGAAAATCAAATCTACCGAGCACTTAAAGTATTAAAGAAAAATTTAAAGAATTACTTATGAGTATTTTTAAGGAATTCGACGTTATTTTGGTGTACCGGAGATAAGATACGGTTCTTAGAATCCGAAGAGAAATAGAAATGAAAAAACTAGACGATATACAAAAATTGATTTGGGAGCGTAGCGCTCAAGTTGAATTGCCATCGCCGCCTGATAAAGAAGCTGTTTGGATGCGACTTTCTCAGCACATGGATATTTCTGATATGGATATAGACATGAATCAAGACCAACAACGCATCGCTCCTCCGGGACAGAAATTTTTATCAAAGTTTAAACCACGCATGACCTATTCTATTGCTTTGGGACTTACATTGGTCTTTGCATTGCCGATTGCATATGATTCACTCACGACAGAAACCCTTGTGACTCAAACAACTGATTTCCGAACCCTTCAATTGCCTGATGGATCAACCATCACGCTGAATGCAGAAAGCCAGATAAAATATAAAAAAGATTTTAATACAGATCATCGCTCACTCACCCTTTCCGGTGAAGCTTATTTTGATGTTCAAAAAGGGAATACACCTTTTACCATAAATACGAATCACGGACAGGTGACTGTCCTAGGAACATCTTTTAATGTTCGTGCAAGAGAAGATGGTTTTGAAGTCGGTGTAAATGAAGGGATTGTAAAAGTCTCCAACGATGCAAAATCTGTTATTCTCCAGAAAGGACAAATGATTGATGTTGATTCTCCTATATTTGACGAAAAGAATCTTCAAAACGTATCCTACGGCAATTATCCAGACTGGATGCATGAAAAACTTGTTTGCGAACAAACGCCCTTATCAGAAGTTTGTGACGAAATTGAACGTACCTTTGGCATCTCATTTAAGTTTGCCAACCCATCCCTTTCTGATATCACAGTCACCGGCGTTATTGATGCGCAGGATTTAAATACAGTGTTGAGCACTATTTCATTATTGACTCAACATGAGTTTAAATTCGATGGTGATACGTGCACGATCTTATAAGCTAACCCACCTATTTAAATTTTTATTAGCCGGGCTCATATATTTGAGTTCAGCTTTTGCTGTTATAAAAACAGATTCAATTTCTTTCCAGTTTCACAACACGCCACTCAAAAACGCACTTAAGCAACTGATTGATGATCATGGGGTTTCCATTGTATTCCCTGATGATATTGTAAATACGCCCATCTCCGCACAATGTAAATCCTGCACTCAGGAAGAAGCAGTTGTTGCAGTTCTTTCCACTTCGAATCTGGTCTGGAAGCAAACGGGAAATCAATTCACTGTTTTTAATCCGGTCACCCCTTTTCGTTTCGCCGTTTCCGGCCGGGCCATGGACAAAGAGACGGGTGAACCTATTCCATTTGCCAATGTATTTATTCCTGAATTAATGATCGGCGATATTTCCCGAAACGATGGTTCTTTTTCTATTCTTAATATTTCTACCCGGGTTTGCACCCTAACCATTTCTTACATTGGGTATGAAACTAAAAAAACGTATCTCCTTTTCCCAAAAGATGAAAATATTTTCCAAGAAATTTTTATTTCACCGAAAATACTCACCACTGCAGCTGTTTCAATTATGGGAACAGCCCGGGAATTCATGGATCGGTCAAATTCACCGGGGCAAATCTCTTTTTCACCACGTCACATTTCGACTTTGCCTAACCTAGGGGAAGTTGACATTTTTCGGTCACTTCAACTGCTTCCCGGAATTCAATTGGGTTTGGGGGGTACATCCGGATTAAATATTCGCGGTGGTACACCGGACCAAAACCTGGTTTTGCTAGATGGGATGCCACTGTATCAAACCGATCATTTGTTTGGGTTTGTGAGTGGTATGAATGCCAATGCTATCAAGGATGTGCAGGTTTATAAGGGTGGATTTCCTGCGAAATATGGTGGCAGAATTTCAAGTGTGATCGAACTGACAAGCCGGAATGGGAACAGCCTAAAACATCATGGCTCAATTTATGGAAACTTGATGAGCCAAGGTATATCCGGAGAGATACCCGTCCTTTCAAGGGGAAGTTGGCTCTTTAACTTCAGGAGTTCTACCACATCAACTTTTCAGACAGAACTTTATGAATCAATTCAAGCATATGTTACTGGAGATGATAATTTTAATCTCATTGGTGAAAGCGCAGATATAGAAAAACAGCAAAGGTTGGAATATTCCCCACAATTTTCTTATTATGATTTTACCAATCGATTCTCATTCATGGTGACACCCAATCATCGATTTACTTTGACAAGTACAGCGGGGATGGATTCAATTCGTGAAAGTAGGGAATTTTTTGGATTTTCTACTATTCTTGGTAATGACTCGTCCTATACACAAGGAAGTACCGAATGGAAAAATAGTGGGACAACCTTAAATGTCTCTTCCAAATGGAACCACGAATCTGACACTCAAATCACCCTATCAAATTATGATTATTCCAGTTCATATGATTCAAAAGACTCTGCCGATGTAAACAATGTCCGTATGATGATCGGATCTGTACACGAAGAAAATACATTACAGGATAGATCTATAAAATTCCACCATCGATACGTGGGATTCGAGAATCACAAAATCGAGTCAGGTATTGATGAAACATTTTATGATATTATGTTTTATGATTACAAAATGGATGGATCGATTTCTAATGAATCATCCATAGAACAAAATGGTTTTTTACATTCTTTTTATATTCAGGATCTATGGGTCCCGTCCCCCCGGTGGGTTATTCAGCCTGGACTAAGAGTCTCTTATTTTTCAGAACGAGTGGGATTTTATACGTCTCCGCGCCTATCAGTAATCAATAAAATATCTCCCAACATCACAGTAGAATCATTCATTGGAAAACATTACCAATTTGTTCATCGTCTTTCCGGATATAATACCACCCGCGGCACCCAGGGAATGTGGATCCTTTCCTCTGAAGATATTCCAAATATTTCTTCTTTAAACACTCATTTCGGTCTGAATTGTGATTTTTCTGATTACACCATAACCGGTGAATTTTACTACCGCTCCATGGACGACTTGGTCCAATTCAAAGAATCTTCTATCCCAGTTACGGCTCTTAGAAACGACCGAGGTGAAGAAGAATCTCTCATGAACATAGGAAGCGGAAAAACGAATGGTATTGAAATTATATTAAGAAAAAGAAAAGGGCCCATCACTGGCTGGTTATCCTATCAGCGAAATAAAACACAATATACTTTTCCTAACTTGAATCAGGGTAAACCTTTTTTTAGTGACCATGATAAAACCCAAGAATTCAAATCTGTATTCATGACCAATATTGGTTCTTGGGAATTGACAGCGAATTGGGTTTTTGCATCAGGACATGTTTATACAGACTCTGAAAATGTCGATGTTGAAAATCTACAAATTATCATTTCCTCGCACAGAAATGAATCAAGGCTTCCCCCTATTCATCATCTGGATGTGAGCCTTTCAAAAACATGGGGAGTCTCCATTGCTAAAATTCATACTGGACTCTCAATCTATAATTTATATGACCGGGATAATATCAGCCACAAAAGGTACAATCCATACAAATCCAAGCTCACTATGACAGATGTTGCTATGTTCGGAATCACCCCAACAATATTTTTACAGATCAGTTTTTAACTGGATTATTTTTTATAAGATAATACTTCCTTACTTACTTCATTAATGTAATTTTCTGAGTTATTACTTCTTCTCCATATTTAAATTGAAGAAAATAAACACCTGAAGAAATATTTTTGGGATGCCATTGGGTATTGTGTTTGCCCGGTTTGATTGTTTCATTTATCAACGTTTCTACACGTTGTCCTTTGATGTTGAATACATGTAAAGATAATGCATTCATCGTCCCTGCTAAGGTATTTGGAATATCAAACGAAATGGTTGTTGTGGGGTTAAACGGATTCGGATAAGCTGGGTAAAGATGAATTTTTTCTGGTACGATAGATTTTAAATCTGAAGATAAATTATCATAAGTGCTGTTTTGAGCGCCTGGGGTACCATTATCTGTTGATGCAGCCCAGGATTCAGATAGCAAATTGTCCAAGATCGGATTGATTAATTCCAAAGTGGGGCCATTTCCATCCGGTTCTACGGGCCATGGATCTCCATCATCATATTGGACAGAGTCGATTAATACGCCAGCATTATCAAAGATTCTCACCTGGTCACCGCCTCCGCTTAAACTGAAATCAAAGGGGCCTATGACATTATTAATATCCGGGTAGCTGGAGCTGAATAAATCCATATCTTTGGCAAGGACCAAATAGTTATTGGGCTGAATAACCGTCTCATCAGGAATAGTATAACCATGGCTATTGTCATCGTCTTTTAATATCCAGTCTGAAATATCTATTTCTATCTCCCCTGGATTGATCAGCTCTACCCAATCATCCGAGTTATAATCATCACTGGAATTATAATTTATTTCATTAATTACTATAGTGCCTGGAAGGAGTTCTGTGGGTTCAAAAATTGCAGTTAATATAAAAGGGTTCGTAATGCTCATGGTTAATGATGATGATGAATCTGGAAATTCTGACCAACCTGAAAAAATAAATCCATTGTTTGGAACAGCAGTTGCGCTGATAGGAATATCAGGGAAATAGTATCCGGACCACCCATCTTCATTGATATTCAATGAGTTCAATTGAATGGAACCGCTTCCTTCTGGTACAATATGTAAGTTGACCAACCCAATATTTGGTAGGGAAAATTGATTTCGAATATGATTTCTCGCATATGATTGCCGGTAGCTACTGAAATCTTGAATAACACTGATATTGTCTTCAAAATTCAATGCTGAACCTTCACCCCAACAACATCCTCCACCCCATTGAATATTCCATCGTTCCTGATGCACAGGTAATAAATTGATTATGTTATTGGTTATTGAATCCAAGTGATTTAAAAGATTGTCAGATTTAAAAATTGTATTTAAGAGGTCACAATAAGTATTAATAAATACATATTTAAAATTATCATTCTCCATCAGTTTCCTAAACATATAGGTACTCCAGGGTGGGTTTGGCCAGTCTGGTCCATTTGGTTCCAAAGCAAAATCGAGAGTATTAATGGTGAAAGCCCACGGATCCCATATTCCAAATCCAAAATCAGTATCATAAAGAATCCATCGCCACTTACCACCAATCCTATGGTCCCGCCAATATTTAATGTTATTCCCCGGCCAGTCACGATTATCAATAAAAATTTGAAATGCTTGGTACTTCATATAGGATTCAATATCGATCCAATTTTCCAAGGCATTCTGAACAAGTGGGGCATTCATGTCATTGTTTGAAATATAATCTAAAAGATTCATGTAATCTGTGTCCGTTCCATGAACTATATATGTTTCTTGCCCTGGTTCTGACCCAAGAAGGTCAATATTTTCTGTATTTACAGAATTATGGGATGCTAAAAAATGCTCGCTTATTTTTTCACGAATATTTTGGATGCCCCAGTATTCCCCATTAAGATATATTACCGCAGGACGGTATTCTTGATGCTCTATCCCCAAGCCTTTAGTTAAGCTAGTTATAAATCCGTCCCGAAGCATTGTATGCGTCCAATCATTACCCGAGTTTCGTAGAACAAATGATTCATAAGAATGAGCAATATGATCTGGGAAAAAATTATAATTAAACTCGCTTGGGCCTAAATAATTACGCGAATAAATAGATAGTGACTTTTGAGGAAAACCACGGCTCCAACCACCAAAAATCTTTACGCCTGCATTTGCAGAATAACTACTGCCATCTTGTTCCATTATTTCAAAATGTAAAGGGCGCTCCCAATCTTCCCAGAAATTTGCACCAAAGTGCGGAAAATCTGGACTGGCACTAGACCCCATAGCATAAATCCCGGAATCTTCACCAAAAAAATTGGTAGGATCTGTTGACAGAAAAATAATTGGCACTCCAATCGGTTCGTCTTCACCAAAAATATATGTTTTGGATTCCGTTTCTGATGGCAGCCAGCCGTTCAAAAATGCCCGTGCCCTAATCACTGTGGTGCTGGTCAATGGAATAGAATACCCATAATTAAAATCATCCATGGTTGGTGTAGTACCATCCGTGGTAAAATATATTGTGGCGGATTCATCAGGGCTACTCAATTCAACTGAGATCTGACCCTGGTTATAAAAACCTGATGCCATAGAAAACTCAATAGTTGATAGCGCACCGGCATAGGATGATGTTGAGTTTGTAGAACCGGGTGTAGGCTCAGCGAACAAAACCCAGGAACTACTTTCGAAATATCGACCAAAAGACATATCTGTCTCCAACGTGCCCGTAAAAATAGAATCAATGACATTCTCATCATGATCAGATAATATTAGATCATCTCCATTTGAACTTAATTTAAAATTTGTATGAAGGTAGGAGCTAGGTAATACCATTAATTGATGAGGCTCTGTTGCATTGTCTATTTCTGAATTATAACCCAAGGTGAGAAAAGGAATACAGCTTAGATCAGATGATGAAGTGTTATAATTATGGACCTCAACAGCCAAAGTGTTATCACCAGAAACAATAGGAAACTCATTCAGATCAATTAATATTTCTTCCGGAAAACCGCCTGAATAAATTTCAGCCTCGTGAAGACCTGTTGTAGTCTCATTATAGTATACCTGAGTATTTGGTTCTCCCATATTCCTACGACTAAACTCTTCTCCGTTCAAATAGGCAATGTAGCCGTCATCATAGTCAATATGAAAAAGAGCTTTTGTAATCATTGTGGGGTCATCTATTTGAAAGGTTTTACGGGCAAATACAGAAATAATCTGAGATAATTCTGTATTATCATCACTATCCCCATACCCAAAACCGCTTGGTCCCGTAGACCAATTGCTTATATCTGTTCCTGGATCGTCCCAATTTGAAATAGGTGCACTTGTACCCGGCCAATAGGACCAAGAATCTCCCCAGTTAATTACTGCATCCCATTCTGCAACCAGGTCTTTTCTATTTTTATCGGAAGCAAAGATAACAAGAAAACCATTTGGCTCAAGAACTATGGATGGAAAAACCCACATGGACAGATCATTAGGATCATCAGTAATCCCGTAACCATTTAAATTTATTTCCTGCCCACTGGTATTATATAATTCAAACCAATCCGGTGTATCACCATCTTCATCATATAAAACTGTCCCATTAGTGGATACAATTTCATTGATCTGTATGGTTTGCCCGAGAATGAATTCAAACAAAAATATTATATATAATATTTTTTTCATACTTTATTAGGTCGTTATTATTTTGCTTATTTTTTTGCTGTAATTGATCTAAAAAGTCAGATGGATTTTATCTATTCATTCAGGCCAATTCCGAATAATATTTTTTGCTAGTTTGCCCGCTTTTGTAAGATCATCATCAGACCAGCCACCAGTTGTGCTTGCGCCAGGAATTAAAATAGACCACTCTTCTTCTTTATCATTTACGGCCCAGTTACAATGGCTGATATTATTTGTAAAACACCAGGTCATCCACTCGTTTGCTTCAGAATCCACTAAACTGTACCCGATTGAGCCCCATTCAGTAACAAAAAGGGCAATCCCACTTTCCAGCGCTGCACTGGCTCTGTCGCGTAACCATTGTTGGTGATATACAGTATAAAAATGCAAAGTGTAAGCAATATTAGAGTAGCCGGTGATAGGGTCAGCTGCTGCAAGGTCAACTCTTTGGGACCATTCAGGTGTTCCCACAATAATAAGGTTATCGGGATCAATAGAACGTATGGTAGCAATAATTGAGATAGCATAAGGTTTAAGGGTGGTGCTCCAGGATATATCAAGAGGCTCATTGTATATTTCATAGATCACATTATCATATTCACCATATAGATTTGCCATTTCCTCGAAAAATAATGCTGCTTCATTGGTATTATCTTCAGCATGATGCGAGTGCCAATCAATAATAACATAAATTCCTTTATCTATTGCAGCATCTACAATGGTTTTTACTCTGTTCTTATTTGCAGTTTTATTATCAAGATAACCGCCAGGATCTTCAACGCCCATTGCTGCCCTAACGATGGTTGTCTTCCAGTCATCTTTAAGCCACGAGACAACTTCAGAATTATAATATCGTTCACCACCCCAATTGTCATTACTCCAGAAAAAACTATTCCCAGCAAAAGAAACTGGTTCATTATTTTTATCTACAATTTTATTACCGTTTTGTTGTAATAGACCATGTATTTGTACCACAGTTGTATCTTCAGATTGTAGAGGTATATTATCTGAAATATTATTATTTTTATCACAAGAGTGAAAAGTAAAACAAGTTAGGATAAAAAATAAAAAAAGTATATGTAGGCCTGTTATCTTCATAAGATAAACACTTATTGCAGTATAATTTAGTTTCCGTGTTGATTACTTAAATGAATATTATTGTACGTTACAGCAGTTAACTGAGAGTTATCGTGGCTTAAGGTTGCTAGACCAATATACATGGTTTTCCCCCAATTATTAATATTTAATTCGCCGATTTTAACCCAATCATTTTTTTCATTAACATAAAAATAGACATATTCTTTTATTTTTTCAACTTTGAGATTTTGGTTAGACGAATCTAGTTTAGGACCTGATTTAGCTTTCATAACTTGACCATTTTTCTCTCTGTATCCATATTCTGTAGTCCCACTAGGAAAAACATTTATAATTCCATGAGCTGAATTTTTATTTAAGTTTTTTCGTACCATTATTCCAGCTTTCGCATAGGGATGTGTATTTTTCAGAGAGTCTACCTTGACGGAAAAACTGAAATCACCTGCAATTTTCTGGTAAGCAAATCTAAACTGATCATCTGTATTCCATATATCATTACCACCCCCATAAAAGGTCCAATCATTTGATTCAATTATTTGTCCACCTTTTAGTGAACGACCGATATCTTTTACTGCCCACGGAGAAGGTAAAGGATCATCGCCAGGTGGTTTCACCAATGCAGGTGGTTTAGCCGGTAAAGACGCTAATGGGACTGTTTGATTGCTAGTTGTTAACCAATACCTGAGATCTTCGTCAATTGAATATTTCATTATACCAAATGATTCAAACCAGTGTTGGATCTCATTTTTACTGGCATTAGAAATATTTATATTTATTAAGGTATTTTCATTTGTAACCATGCCCCAGGAACCATCTCCAATTCCACCTTTTTCATTTAATACCTTGTAGGACCACATGGTAGCTGGCCAATTCAAAGATCCACAGTAGTCATAATAGCGGCGCATCATTTCACCTCCACCTGCTTTTTTAAGAACAACATTGAACTCGCCAATTAATAGTGGACTATTAAATGATTCCATTTTTTCATTCCATATCGGAAGTCCTTCCTTTATGAATTGGGCATGTATATATGGCTCTGGAGATCCCCATCCAAAAAATCCGGGATAAAAGTGCATTGTATAAATAACATTATCTAGATTAACAGATCGAATATTTTTATAAAAATCAATTCCACTTGTATGACCTGGAAAAATTACAATATGGTCATCATTATTTACTCGTATTGCCTTGTAGCATTCAAGAACCACTTGTTTAAGGTTCTTTTCATCGCTGCCCCACGGCTCATTTAACAGATCGTAAGCTGCAACTGTAGGTTCATCTTTGTAACGCTTAGATATCTGATTCCACAGCCATGCTGTTTGTTTTTGGTACCCTTTATTCGACCATAGTTTATTGTATCCCACTCTGCCGCTATGATCCATTCCGCTTTGCCTTCCCGGCGCACCATGCATATCCAAAATCACATATAGATCTCTTTCTTTAGCCATTTTAATTGTATGGTCTAACCACTCCCAGGCATCTTTCTTTAGGGAGAATGGCTCACTGTCAGACCCCATTAATAATTTGTAGTCAAATGGCAGTCGGACCGTATTCATCCCAAATGATTTGATGATATCAAAATCGCTATTTTTGATCCAGTTAGAACGATATATATCCATTAGATCTTCAGCATCTTGTCTCCCAAAGCGATCTTCTAATGTCTTAATAAATTCATATTGGTCAGCATATCCTTTATCAGCATAGCTAAACATCCACATTTCCAACTGGAGCCAATTACCTAGATTACAGCCCTTAAGATTTACAATCTGACCTTCATAGTTTTGGATTTTTCCATTTTCAAGTTGAAGAAGACTCTCACTTTTAAGATATCCTATTAAAAGAAAAAATATTAACGTACTATTTTTCATTTTTTTTCACCTGTTTCTATTTTGTGAATTTGTTACTATCGCAAAAGACAAAGATTGCCAGTTGCCTTAAAACGAATTGTGCTTAGGTAGTTCCACAGATGGTATCTAATATGTCAAGCCGTAGCCCAGCGGAAAAAGAGGATCATAAGTCTTATCACCGTAATTAATGGGTATCTGGCTCATATCTCTGGGCCAGGAAAAGCTGAGTTTTGCAGTGGGCGAAACATCACCAAAAAGTAAATCTGCTATACCGGTTCCTTCCGTGCCTGGTAACCAGGCAGCAAACACGGCATCTACATGTTCAAGATAGGGGGTAATAATCATAGGTCTCCCAGAAATCAAAATCAATACAATCGGCTTTTCTGTTTTTATTAATCTTTGTATCAATATTTTATCTTTGTTGGATAATTCAAGTGATTCACGATCACCTTTCATCTCTGCGTAGGGTGTTTCACCAACAACCGCTATGATAATATCATGATCATTGGCTCCATCTCCATTTTTGGAAAATGATACACTGCTATGGTTGCCAATATTGTCTCTAATGCCATCCAAAATTGTAGTACCAATTGTTGTATTTCCAGAACCGCCCTGCCAACTAATGGACCAACCACCGCACTGGTAACCCAGGTCATGACCATGTTCACCGGCAACTAATATACTTTTAATATTTTTTGAAATAGGTAAAATATTCTTATTTTGAAGAAGTACTACCGATTTATTAACACCTTCTCTGGCTAGCTCTCTATTTCTTGAAGAACCTACTTCTTTAAGCTTTTTATAATCTTTTAATGGTTTCTCAAATAAACCCATAGAATACTTTATTTTTAGGATCCTATAGACCGCATCATCAATTCTATTTATACTCACTGAACCTTCAAGAACGGATTTTTTTAAAAGGTTGATAAATTCGATATAAGAATGACTCTTCTTACTATGTTCCCCAGGTACCATTACCATATCTATGCCAGCATTGATTGCGGTAATAATTGAAGTTTTATAATCTTCATCGATGTCATCTATTGCCGCCCAGTCTGAAACCACAAAGCCAGAAAATCCAAGCTCCTTTTTCAGAATATCATTAATCAGGTAACTATGTCCATGAAGTCTTTTTGATTGCCAACTATTATAAGAGATCATAATGCTGCCCACTCCATTTTCCACAGCACTACGAAATGGTTCTATATATTTAGAACGTAATTCTTTTTCATCTACAAGTACATCACCGCGATCAATACCTCCATTGATACCTGTGCCAAATATTGTGCTTCCATCTCCAACATAATGCTTTGCACATGCAAGAACTGAATTGGAGTTATCTAAATTATTACCTTGGTATCCTTTAATGCTTGCAATGCCCAATCGGGTTACTATTTCTGTATCCTCAGAATAACTTTCGAAAGTCCGTCCCCATCTTTCATCCTGGGATACTGCGAGGCACGGAGCAAATGTCCAGTCTAGCCCAGTTGCAAGTATTTCTCGAGCTGTTGCTTCTGATATTTTTTGAACGAGTTCTTCATCATTTGAACATCCAAGTCCGATATTATGAGGGAAAATAGTTGCACCGTAAACATTGTTGTGCCCATGTACAGCATCTATACCATATATAAGAGGTATCGCTAATCGAGTATCTAATGCGAAATCTTGGTATTTATTATACATTCTAACCCAGGATCTTGGATTATTTGTATCTGGGGCCGACCCTCCTCCGCTGAGTAAAGATCCCAGGAAATAGGTTTTAATATCTGATTTTTGTTCCAGGTAACGATGATCTACTTGAGTCATTTGACCAATTTTTTCATCGAGTGTCATTTCTGCCACTAAATTTTTTGCTTTTATTGAAGTTGTTTTGTCTTCATACTGTTGGGAATGGAGCATATCCGGGGATAGGATAACTAATGCTGATCCCAAATAAAGAATTCTAATGAATAGTGTCACGATGCACTTCCTTAATTTTTTTCATTTATACATGTTTTTCTATTTTATGAATTTGTTACTATCGTAAAAGAATCAATTTTTTATTTTCAATGAATTTGGAATTTGATAATTCAAGAAAATAAATGCCACTGGGTGATAGGTTCCCCAGAATATTTTTTCCATTCCATTTAATTGAATGATTCCCCGGTTCAAGTATTCCCAGTGATTTGTGATAAACTTTTTCCCCTTTCAAATTGATAATTGAAATTGTGTATTCACTTGCTTCATGATTGGTCAAATCCATCATTACGCTTGGATTGAATGGATTCGGGTAAGGATCACCAAGCATAAACTGATCCAGGATTACAGGTTCATCAATTGAACTGTTGACGGATTCAAATGTGATCCGTTCTATATTAAAACCTGCTTGCACAAGCTGTATCTTTAGGATTTGTTCTCCACTTGAAACTTCAACATTCGGGAGAATCATATCCTGCCATTCATACCATCCTCCTGTACTGGGAACGTCAATGACACCCAGATTTTCACCATTTAATTGCACAAAGAATATTCCTCCGGATGATGGAGCAGCGACTCTTATCTTTAGATCATAAGTGCCAGGAGTCACATCCTGTATAGTAAATTTCAACCATTCACCAGCATCTGTCCATCCTACATTATAAGGTAATCCATCAGAATCTCCATTTACCTCTATATCCACTCCATCATTTCTGAATGACCAACCATCATTATAGTTACCATCACCATTATTATAATAATCACTATCCGTATATGATAGACCCCATGCTCCAATATCATATTCCACTGCAGGAATGATCCCGGGAATACTGTGAGCAGAATAAGGTTTAGATACTTCACCATATTCCGGATCAGTGAGTGAAGCAATCACCCCAGGCAAAATATCACAATTCTCGAGCTTTAAACTATTAGCAAATCCGATAAGTGCGGCTTCTGCGTAAATAGCAGATGGTTGGGACCCATTGCCGCTCCAATAATTAATAAGTGTCTGATATTGAGGCGTGACAACAGCGGAAAAAGGACTTGAGATTTTTTCTACTTTCTTATGTGTCCAAAAATTCCAGCCAATATTATTTTCTTCCAATAAAGCGAAAACCTCATAATACCAGTGATTAGAATTCTCCCCAGACTCTCCCATCCAAAGAGGAATATCATATTGATTACTCATGCTGATATAAGATTGAATAGTACCAAGGGAGTACTCTCCCCAGTATTTGTGGAAAGAGTAAGACATGTTATCATCCCAAGGAGGTGTGAGACCTGAAAAATCTGTACCATACCAGTTCCCTTCAACATAGACAATATGATTTTCATCTACTTCCCTTACCGCATTTGTGATATCTATATATAACTGTTTAAACTCTTCTAAGCTAACTCCAGCTGGCAGCACAGGCTCATTGATAAGATCATACCCACCTATCAATGCCTCTTCTGAATAATAATTTGCGATCTCTTGCCAAATCTGTATAGTAAGTTCCTTGTTCTCTTCTTCAAGCCATAATCGAGCAGTCCCATCACTGTCACTAATAGGACCTCCATTTTGACCGCCTGGGGCACAGTGCATATCCAAAATGATATACATGTTATATGGTTCACACCAGGTTATCAATTCATCAATGATCTCATAGCCAATTGGTGTTCCCGAACCAGATTCGTTGTAAAACTGTTTATAATGAAAAGGTATTCTTATATGATTAAAACCCCATTCCGCAATCTGGTCTATGTCTACCTGGGCTACATAATTATCTCTATAAAGAGCCCAGAATTCTGTCGCTGCATCAGGACCAATAAGTGACTCCACATGTTCTTCAATCTGTGTTGGTGATTCAAAACCATCTATCCAAGCCTGATTATGCAACATATATCCTTCTGGGACAAGCCAGCCTCCCAATCCAAATCCTCTTAGCAATATAGGTTCACCGTTACCTTCCACGATCTGCCCATTCTCCACGTGGAGAAAACCTTGAGAAAATCCAATGTTAAATAATAAAAAACCTAATACTATTCTGCGCATTTTATACAATCTCCAAAACAGACTGCCTGCAAAGTCGTATCTGAGATGCCAACTGAAAGAGATCTGTCATTATGTTGCCCAGTGCCACAGTCGCCAGATAAGGATTCCCATCCCCCTGACCAAGTATTTGGATAAAAACCGTTTCTGAATTTATACGTATAACTTGAATTCGGTGGCAGTGTCAATGTGGTTTGCCAGATACTTGTATCAGATACGGGCTGCATTTGTAAACCACCTGGCTGTCCGGAACTGATATTTCCACCGGAGAGCCACACACCTGTTCCATTCACAGTTTCATTCTTCATATCAACCTGAAATGTAACCTGAACATCATTGAAATTTTCGTACATCTTATACACTCGGACATAATCCACCAGCATTTTCATGGGGAATGCACTGGGATCAATTCCCTGAATTCCGCCCCAGTCACCACCAATCGCCAAGTTCAAAATAATATATTGTGGCTCATCAAAGGGCCATTTTGCCACATCCCCATTGCTGCCGTTGTATACAAAAAAATAAGATTCATTATCTATTAAATAATGTAAATAGGTTGGAGACCATTCCAAAGAATAGATATGAAAAGAGTCAGTCGCTGTTTCTATAAATGTTGATCCGGACTTTTGAGTATTATTCATGTGGTTATAGTCTTCTGTATGAATAGATGCATGGATTCTCCCATCATCAAAACCCACATGTTCCATGATATCGATCTCCCCGCAATTTGGCCAGCCAACTGTAGAAATATTTTCACCCAGCATCCAAATGGCAGGCCAGGAGCCTTTTCCTTTAGGGAGTTTTGCCCGGATATCAAAGCGCCCATATGTCCAAGAAACTTTATCATCGGTATTCATTCTTCCCGATGTATAATCTGAATTGTAGGCCGTTCCTGTATAATCAGTGCCATAATATCCCGGCTCGATCAAGCCCTGGATAACAAGATTCCCATCATCAAGATATAAGTTAATATCACGATCTGTATAGGCCTGCTGTTCATTGTTGACCCAGCCTGGTCGCCACCGAAGTTTATTCCACTTGGACTCATCTATTTCTTCATTATCAAACTCATCTGCCCAAACCAGTTCCCACTGTGATATTTCATTCTCTTCTTCATCAATGATTCCATTATTTTTTTCTACATCTTCCGTACAACCCAGCGTTATGGCCAATAGCATTAAGATCAGATGTGTCCTAATTATTCTCATTATTTCAGGTAAACGATTTTTTTAGTTATTGATGCATCTTTGTTGCTAACTCTTAAAAAGTAAGTGCCCGCAGAGACCGATTTCCCGTTTTGGTCAGTACCATTCCAACGAATATTATTTCTACCTCTATCTAAAAATTTATTTACTCCCGAGTTAATCAAATGTCCCTGTATATCATAAATTGAAAAATGAACTTTCCCCGGTTCCTCCAGCGAAATGGGTAAAACAACATTATTATTAAAAGGATTTGGATATGCATTTCCCAAACTGAAAGCTAATGGAACGTTATTTTCTTCAATTGAGAGAGGATCACCGTTATAACCCGTATTGGTTGGAGTTGTAAGACATAGAATCATATAACCAGATTGAAATACAACATTTGCATGAATGAAATCAGCATTATTTCCATTCCAGGTATGTGTCGCTTTGGTCCAGCGTTCCGTATCATAGAAATCAAAATTATCTTCCCATAATTGGATAAAATTATTATCCGTGCCTGCATTTCCTGAACCCGGGACATAGGCATAATATTTTACCCAATCATAAAAGGCATAGACAGGTAAAATATTAGAATCAAATTGCCCAACCCAACTTGTATTTGTTGACTGCCAAATATTCATCATAATCTTCTGGTAATGGTACATTGAGTCTGCGTAAAAATTATCAACCCATCGAATCATTTCTTCATCAACAAAAAAAGCGATGGAATTTGGAGTCCATTCAAAGGCATAGGTATGAAAATCTTCGTGAGGATTAATATCAATATCAACCAACTCAGGTAAATCCCACGCATTTTGAATAATCAAGTTTGTTTGTACTTTGTCATCATGATTG